>ERZ1673962.156-NODE-156-length-57511-cov-40.968063_pt1 | contig 57511 bp, 45 predicted proteins | sample MGYA00580188_ERZ1673962 | MGnify/ENA primary metagenome ERZ1673962 (study PRJEB41334, sample SAMN05608104) | rock metagenome | biome: terrestrial subsurface; feature: shale formation; material: shale | place: USA: Pennsylvania ... | reverse complement strand
CCGGCAAAAAGCCGGTAGTACTGGAACTGGGCGGCAATGCGGCCTGCATCGTTGATGAAGGCACTGATCTTGACGATGCCGTTGCCCGTATCGTCTTTGGCGCCTACTACCAGTCCGGCCAGAGCTGCATCAGCGTGCAGCGCATCATGGTGCACGAAGCACACTACGATGAAGTCCGTGAGAAGCTGTCCAAGGCGGTCAACGCACTGGTACACGGCGATCCGAAAGACGAGAACACCTTCATCGGCCCGATGATTTCCGAGAAGGAAGCGACCCGTCTGCACAACTGGGTGCTGGAAGCGAAAGACGCGGGTGCGACCGTTCTGGCTGGTGGCGAGCGCGAAGGCGCCATGCTGCAGGCAACCCTGTTGGAAAACGTGGACGCCGATCAGAACGTCAACACCCAGGAAGCCTTCGGCCCGGTAGCGATCCTGTCCAAATTCAACGACTTTGATGCTGCGCTGAAAGAGGTCAACAACTCTGACTTCGGTCTCCAGGCCGGCATTTTCACGCGCGACATCTACAAGATCCAGAAAGCCTGGGATGAGCTGGAAGTCGGCGGCGTGGTGATTGGCGATGTGCCGTCCTGGCGTGTGGATCACATGCCGTACGGCGGCGTGAAGGACAGCGGTCTGGGTCGTGAAGGCGTTCGATATGCGATCGAGGACATGACCGAGCTGCGCCTGCTGGTAATCCGCGATCCCAAGTAAGTGCTGTCCGGTGCTGTCCTTCAGGACTGCACCGGTTGCCTGACCGGCCGAGATATCGTGAAACCGAATCCACCTGTTGCCCTGCTGACACTGATCGCCATGGCCAGCCCACTGGCCCTGAATGCATTCGTGCCGGCAATGCCGGATGCAGCCGCTGCGCTGGATGCGGATATCGCCACCATTCAGCTGACTTTTACCTGCTACCTGTTGACACTGGCCATTGGCCAGTTGATCACCGGACCGCTGGCGGACTATTTCGGCCGTCGTCCGGTACTGCTGACAGGTCTGGGTCTACACACGCTGGGCAGCCTGTTGGCCGCTTCAGCAGATGGGGTCGAGATGCTGATTGCAGGGCGTGTCCTGCAAGCGCTGGGTGGCAGTACATGCATGGCGTTGGCACGCACCATTATTCTGGATGTGCATGGCCGTGAGGGGGCAGCCGGGCGCATGGGCTACGTGGTCATGGCCATTGCCATTGCGCAGGCCATTGCGCCCACCATCGGGGGCTTCCTGAACCTTTGGACGGGATGGAACTCAATATTCCATATGTCCGTGTTCATGGGCGCCTTGGTATGGCTGGTCGCCCTGCGCATGTTGCCGGAAACCAGTCGCGCCCGCAGTGACAGCCTGCACCTCGGGGGCATCCTGAAACGGTATAGTGAGGTACTGGGATCAGGCCAGTATCTGGGCTACGTGTTATCCACCACGGCCATCGCAGCGGCATTCTACCTCTTCGTTGGCAGCAGCCCCTATATTGTGACGGACCAGCTGGGCGGCAACTCGGCCGTGTTTGGCAGCTGGTTTTTAACGGTGTCGCTGGCCTTCATGGCGGGCAGCTTTCTGTCAACACGGCTGGCTCTGCTGTTTAGTGTTGACCAGATGGTCCTGTGCGGCAACTTGCTGTCGCTGTTGGGTGCGGCCCTGCTGCTGGGCCTTTCGCTGCTGAACTCGCTCAGCCTGGCAGGGCTTTTCCTGCCCATGGCCCTGGTTATTTTTGGCCGCGGCTTGAGCCAGCCGAATGCCCAGTCGGCCGCCATCAGCAGCAGTGACAGCTCGGCCGGAACCGCGTCAGGACTTATGGGATTCATCCAGCTGTTGACCGGTGCCGTGATCGCCCAGCTTGTCCCCATGCTGCTCGATTATGGCACTACACTGGTATTCAGCTGCATTCTGGCAGCACCCGTGATTGCCTTGCTGGCACATTACAGTGCCTGGCGCAGGCGACACGACAACGCTGCCCAATAATGCGCAGGGACGCCCACAAGACTATATCGGTCAATGACCCAAGACTATGCTGACCGGGCAACGGCCTGCCGCCCCGGTAACAACAAAAGAGGAAAATTCGATGGGTAAACTCGCATTAGCTGCAAAAATCACCCATGTACCGTCCATGTATCTGTCTGAACTGGACGGCCCGCAAAAGGGCTTCCGCCAGGCAGCCATCGACGGCCACCATGAAATCAGCCGTCGCTGCCGTGAGCTGGGCGTAGACACCATCATCGTGTTCGACACCCACTGGCTGGTCAACGCCAACTATCACATCAACTGCGCGGCGCATTGGGCCGGCAACTACACCAGCAACGAACTGCCGCATTTCATCTCCAACATGGAGTTTGAATACGATGGCAATCCGGAGCTGGGCCGCCTGCTGGCCGAGGAATGTAACGCTCAGGGTGTCGAAACCCTGGCCCATGATTCCACCAGCCTGGACCCGGAATACGGCACACTGGTACCCATGCGCTACATGAACCAGGATCGCCACTTCAAGGTGATCTCGGTGTCTGCCATGTGCACCGTGCACTACCTGAATGACAGTGCGCGTCTGGGCTGGGCCATGCGCAAGGCAATTGAAGAAAAGTACGACGGTACCGTGGCCATTCTGGCGTCCGGCTCACTGTCGCACCGTTTCGCCCAGAACGGTCAGGCACCGGATTTTGCCACCAAAACCTGGTCACCGTTCCTTGAACGACTGGATCACCAGGTGGTGGAGATGTGGCAAAACGGCGAGTGGGAAGATTTCTGCGAAATGCTGCCCGAGTATGCCGTTAAGGGTCACGGTGAAGGTTTCATGCATGACACCGCCATGCTGCTGGGTGCCCTGGGCTGGTCTGAATACGACCAGAAAGTAGAAGTGCTGACCCCCTACTTCGGCAGCTCTGGTACTGGCCAGATCAACGCTGTGTTCCCGGTGTCTCCCGTTACTGGTGAGAAGGTTCCTGCGCCGCAGGCGTCCGTCACCAAATCCTTTGCGCCGGGTTCAAGCCGAATCTGATACCCGATGACAACGACTCCAACGGCCTGCACCTGCAGGCCGTTTTCGTTTGGGCACTGAGCGCACAACTCTTTGTTAATATATTAAACAGATTATTCACAGTGGTAAGATCTTCTCATAACAACCCAACATCTGACCGGGAGACTCACGGATGTCATCGGTAGCCAACCCCCAACGCCTGATCGTACTGCTGGCCGCACTGGTTGCTTTCGGCCCATTGTCGATTGACATGTACCTGCCCAGCCTGCCTTTGATCGCACAGGATCTTCAGGCCCCTGAATCCAGTATCCAGCTGACCATCAGTGCCTTTCTGATCGGTTTGTTCATCGGCATGCTGTTTTACGGCCCGCTGTCGGACAAGTACGGCCGTCGTCGCCTGCTCCTTGGCGGCATCACACTGTATCTGGTCGCCAGCATCGGCTGTATGCTGGCGACCAGTGCCGAGTGGCTGATCGCTGCACGCTTCCTGCAGGCACTGGGCGCAGCTGCCGCCTCGGTGTTGGCCCGCGCCATTGTGCGTGACCTGTTCCCGCTGAACGAGGCCGCCCGGGTGCTTTCGCTGATGCACCTGGTCACCATGATCGCAACCCTGGTTGCACCACTGGTCGGTGGCTATCTGATCATGATCTCTGACTGGCGCTCGCTGTTTGTCGTGCTGTTCATCTTCGCAGCAATTGTACTGCTGGCCAGTGCCTGGAAAATTCCTGAAACCCATCATGGCGATTCACGCCGCGCCAGTGTACTGGCGGTGTTTCAGGCTTACCTCAGGATTGGTCTGCAGCCGGTGGCCATCGGCTACATTCTCTGCATGTCGCTGACCTTTGCCGGCATGTTCGCCTATATCACGGCATCGCCGTTTGTATACATCGAATACTTTGGTGTCAGCCCGCAGAACTATGCCTGGCTGTTCAGCCTGAACATCGGCGGCGTCATCGTATTGGTCAGCTTGAATGCCCGTTATGTGGGACGATTCGGAACCCAGAAACTTCTGCTCGCAGGCGCCTCTCTTGCAGCCTTTTCAGGGCTTCTGCTGACCTTCGCTGGTATTACCGAGATCGGCGGCCTGCCCCTGATTGTGCTGGCACTGCTGGGCTTTGTCAGCGTCACCGGTGTACTCGGCGCCAACTGCATGGCAAGCCTGCTGTCGCGCTATCCGGAACAGGCCGGTGCCGCAGCCGGACTGGCGGTTGCCTGCCAGTTCGGTCTTGGGGCTCTGGCAAGCTCCATCGCCAGTACTCTGCACGACGGTACAGCCTTGCCTATGGCGCTAATCATTGGTCTGACCGGCTGCGGCTCACTGGCGGCTCTTGCCCTGACCCGTCGTTCTGCAGCCTGAGCCTGGCTGAACTATACTTGGGCTATCGGTTACTTTTTGATCGATAGCCCGGGTTCAAGCAGACAACAGCAATCCAGCTTAAATATAGAAAAGTGCAATAATAAACCAGAATTTTACATTTCCTGCACAGGCCTGACTCCGCATAATCGTTGCAATCCTTCACGGATCATTATCAAGTTGTTGTTCGGGTAGCCACTCGAAAACCCAATTGCGATGTAACCGATTCCATTATTAGAAGAGAGACGATCCAGATGAACAAACAGAATCCGATGCTCGACAAACTCAAGGAGATCCTCCCTGCCATTCGCGCCAACGCTCCCAAAGCGATTGAGCTGCGTCAGGTACCCCAGGAAAACATTGAGATGCTGCACGGTATCGGTCTGAACCGTGCGTTCCTGCCCAAGGCCTACGGTGGCCTGGAAATGTCTCTGCCTGAATTCACTGATTGCATCGCAGCACTGGCCGGCGCCTGCTGCTCCACTGCATGGGCATACAGCCTGCTGTGCACCCATAACCATCAGATGGCGATGTTCTCCAAAAAAGCACAGGATGAGTTCTGGGCTGAGAACCCCGACACTGTAGCGTCCAGCTCCATCGCACCGTTCGGTAAGCATGAAGAAACCGAAGGTGGCATCATCTTTACCGGTGACATGAAGTGGAGTTCAGGTGTTGACCACGCAGACTGGATCATCGTCGGCTTCAACCGCTTCGACGAAGCCGGTGAAAAGGTGTACAGCTTTGCGGTCATCCCCAAGAGCGAGTTCACCATCATTGATGACTGGTATTCTGTTGGCATGCAGGGCAGCGGAACCAAAACCGCCAGCATCAAGGGTGTATTCGTTCCCGAACACCGCATCCAGGCCGCTCGTGACATGATGGAAGGCCGCCACGTTGGTCGTCCTCTGTATCCGGACAGCAAAATTTTCCATACCCCGTACCGCCCATACTTTGCCTGTGGTTTCGCGGCCATGAGCCTGGGTGTCGCCGAGCGCATGATCGATGTGTACAAGGAACTGACCCAGAACCGTGTCCGTGCCTACACCGGCGCTCAGGTGAAAGAGTCAATTCCGCCGATTCTGCGCATCGCCGAATCCTATCAGCAGGTATGTGCCGCACGCGCCTATCTGGAAAAGACCTGGAACGAGCACAAGGAATATGGCGAGCGTCACGAATACCCGGACCGTTACACGCTGGCGCACTGGCGTACCAACCAGGCTTATGCCATCAAGATGTGTGTTGAAGCCGTCAACCGTCTGTGGGCAGTGATGGGAGCGTCCAACTGGTATCAGGATCGCGAGAGCCAGCGTCTGTGGCACGAGTCCAACATGACCGCGGCTCATGCCTACACCGACTACGATGTCTGTGCCCAGATCATCGGTCGTGAACTGCTGGGTCTTGAGCCGGATCCTTCACTGCTCTGATCTCTGCATTATCCAGAGGCGCCCTCCTGTTCATGCGGGCGGGCGCCTTTTCCCTTTTGACGGGGACATCTCACCTACTATCAAGTGAGCTGTCTGTTGCTCGTCTACTATAAGAATGTTGTTAACCCGACCCCAGGTGCTGTTATGAGCAATCAAGTCACTGAATTCGATCCCAAAGCCTTTCGTCGTGCTCTGGGCAACTTCGCCACCGGTATTACCGTTGTTACCGCGCAGACCCCGGACGGCGTCAAAACGGGTGTAACCGCCAACAGCTTCAACTCCGTTTCTCTGGACCCGGCCCTGATTCTGTGGAGCATCGACAAGCGCTCCGGCAGTTGCGAGATTTTCGAGAAAGCGACGCACTTCGCTGTTAACATCCTCGCTGCAGATCAGATCGACCTGTCCAACCACTTTGCTCGTCCCGGCGAAGACAAATTTGCCGGCACTGATTTCAACGCCGGTCTCGGTGGTGCTCCCTTGCTGCCGGATACCGCTGCCTGTTTCCAGTGCGAAGCCTACGAAACCGTTGATGGTGGTGATCACTGGATCCTGATAGGCAAGGTTGTCGCCTTTGAGGACAACGGTCGGGCGCCGCTGGTTTACCATCAGGGCAGCTACTCTGTGGTCATGCCACACTCCCGCTTCCCTGCCAAGAAAGAGGATGAGCCGGCTGCCATCGAGCGTCTCAAGTCCCGTTTCAAGGACAATCTGTACTACTTGATGGTGCAGGCCATTCGTACCTATCAGGCCGACTATGCGCCACTGCAGTTGTCCACGGGTCTGCGCACCAGTGAAGCTCGCATGCTGATGGTACTTCAGGAAACGCCAAAGCTCTGCCGCAAGGAGCTGTTGCGTGAGGTCAACATGCCTGAAGTTGAGGTCGACAATGCGGCTGAAATCCTGCAGCGCAAGGGGCTGGTGAGCTTCTCGGACGAGTGCTACAACATCACGGCCAGCGGTGAAGAGCAGGCCGAAGCCCTCTGGACCCTGTCCAAGCAGGAGCAGGACAAAATGTTCGGTGAGTTCAGCGAAGACGAGATCGCAACCTTCAAGAAAATTCTGACCAGTCTCGCCTGCCGCTAAGCGCAACCCGCTATTTCCACCCCGGCCTGTTCCCCCGAGCACGCCGGGCGCCGGAGGGCCGGCCACTGACTGGTTAGACGGCAGTCCTTGGGCGAATCACTCTCCGGCTTTTGATCATGTTCTCCCGCCTGTGCCCGTTCTGGGTTAAGCTTCAGCAAAGCATAAGAACCACTCGCACTTGCCACAGGAAAGCTGAATGCCATCGCAGATGACACCTGACTGGACCCCATCGTCCCAGGTTTTACAGGTACTCGAACAGCTGGGGACTCACAGTTTTTACGATGTCTTTCTTGACTGGCTGGATGAAGAGTTCGGTACCGAACAGTGTATGGTGTTCTACTGTGAAGACGGTCATCAGGTCTCGACACTGCTGTTCAAGGACTATGCGCGCGAGGCGTCTGCCAGACAGCTGGCCGAAGCCTATGTGGGAGAACGTCACTATCTGCAGGACCCCAATTTCAGCATCCTGAAAACCATCGCGCCGGGCGAGGTACAGGTGGTTCGCTTTGACTCCGTCAGCAGCGATATGGGGTTACATTATCGCAAGGCCTTTTTTGAATCGCCGGGTTTTCTGGACAAGTTGGCGATCATCCGGGGAACTGAAGCCGGCAACTATTATGTCAACCTTTACCGCCGCAGTTCTTGTTTCGACAGCCGTTTTGATGACCATGACTTTACTCGTCGAGTAGGCGCACTGATCAGCGTACTGCTGTACAAGCACTTTGCCCTGAATGAACGTTTGCGGCTTGAAGGACCGCTGGCATTTCTGTCAGAACGTGAGCAGCAGGTGTGTCGTGCGGTCCTGCGCGGAAAGAAAAACGAAGCAATTGCCGCCGAGCTGGATATTGCCGCCAGCAGCGTAATCACCTATCGCAAACGTGCCTACGAAAAGCTGGGTATCACCAGCCGAGCCCAGCTGTTTGCACTTTGTACCTGAGCCACCCGGCATCAGTTCTTTTTTAGTAAACGTGCCGTTTTAGACTTTCTGCTAACATACACGCTTTGCCCACCGACTACGCAAGGGATGCATATTTTGTCCACCCATCAGAAAGCCGATCTGTTGCTGCTGCTCACCACCATTCTTGCTGCGGCTGGCTGGATTTTCTCGCGTGAGGCCGTACAAGGGCTTGCCCCGCTGCTGTTCATGGCATTGAGATTTATCAGCGCAGGTCTGATCTTGGCGGCTGTTGGCTGGTCGGCCATGCGCCTGTTTACCCGGCTGCAATGGAAAAGTGCCTGTCTGGTTGGAGTCTTTTTTGGTACGGCACTGAGCTTCTGGATAGTGGCTCTGGAAATGACCAATCATGTGGGGGTCGGTGCTTTTTTGACCGGGCTTGGGGTCGTACTGGTGCCCTTGATCAGCCTGCTGTTTGGTGATCGTTCCGGGCCCTATGTTTTCCTGTCACTGCCTTTGGTCATCGCGGGCCTTGCCTGCCTGTCTCTGGACAGTGAGTTTCACCTTGGTCTGGCAGAAGTACTGTTTCTGTTGTCCGCCCTGTTTTTTTCGTTCACGTTTATTCTCAACAGCCGCGCCGCCACACGCATGCCGGTACTTCCACTGACCGCAGTACAACTGCTGGTCACCGGCCTGATCAGCGCGATGGCATCACTGCTGCTGGAAGAATGGCACTTCGAACAGTCTGTCAGTATTTGGGGCTGGCTGATCGCAAGCACACTCATTGCAACCAGCCTGCGTTTTCTGGTGCAGACCCATGCTCAAAGCCTGGCACCTCCCAGTCATACGGCCATCATCATGACGCTGGAACCTGTCTGGACAGCTCTGCTGGCCATGCTTTGGCTCGGCGAATCTATGACCGCCCTTCAGCTCAGTGGCTGCGCTCTCATCTTTACTGCGATGCTGGTCAATCGCTGGCCGGCCCTGCGCAGCTGGGTCCGTTCACTTCAGGCATAGTCGCTACAGGTCAACAAGCACGCTTTTTCCTGCCCTACAAAGCGGTTCAGGCTTCAGCCACCCGTACGGCTGTGTTACTTTCCGGATACGGTCAATTAATTCTGGGAGCTGTTGCTGATGTCCGCTGAAAAATTTCGCCTCGTTACCCGCAGTGATTTCGACGGTCTTGTCTGTGCCGTGCTGCTTAAGCACCTGGACCTGATCGACGATATCAAGTTCGTTCACCCCAAGGATATGCAGGATGGCAAGGTGGATATCACAGATCGTGACATTACCACCAACCTGCCCTATGTGAAGGGCGTCAACCTGGCCTTTGACCACCATCTGTCGGAAACAATTCGCAACGAGAAGGTGGACAATCACATTATCGACCCTGACGCACCTTCAGCTGCGCGCGTGGTATGGAAATACTACGGTGGTCATGACGCCTTCCCTGTTGAGTGGGACGAGATGATGGACGCTGTGGACAAGGGCGACTCGGCCCAGTTCACTCAGGATGAGGTGCTTAACGCAGAAGGATGGGTGCTGCTCAACTTCCTGATGGACGCCCGTACTGGCCTGGGACGTTTCCGCGAATTCCGCATCTCCAACTATGCCCTGATGATGGATCTGATCGACTACTGCAAGAACCACAGTATTGAGGAGATCCTTGACCTGCCGGACGTGAAGGAACGGGTTGAGCTGTACTTTGAGCAAGAAGTGAAATTCAAGGAACAGATTCAGCGCTGCGCTACCGTACATGACAATCTTGTGGTACTTGATCTGCGACACGAAGAGCAGATCTGGGCGGGCAATCGTTTCATGATTTACGCCTTGTATCCGCAGTGCAATATTTCCATCCATGTGCTGTGGGGTCTCAAGCAGCAGAACACCGTGTTTGCCACCGGCAAGTCCATTTTTGATCGCAGTTCAAACACCAATGTAGGCGAGCTGATGCTGCAATATGGCGGTGGTGGTCATCATGCAGCCGGTACCTGTCAGGTCGAGAATGACCGCGCCGAATCGGTCCTGAATGAACTGGTCACTCGCATCAACGCTGACGGCTAAGCCTGATCAGACAGCGCCGTCAGATTCTCCCTCTGCCGGCGTTGTGCTAATCTGAGCCTGCGTCAAGCTATGAACGGAGGCCCTAATTGACCCCAGCCCTGCGACTCCTGCTAATTCTTCTTAGCCTTGTATTTACCCCCCTGGCCTTGGCCGAACCCGTCGATAGCGACCCCGTATCAGACTCGGCGCAGATAAACGATCTCACAGCCGAAACCGATGCAGAAGCTTCCCTGTCCCTGCCACGTCGACTGGCGCAGCTGAGCAGCAGTATCGCGCACGATGTCGGAGAGCAGATCGTAAACCTGGCCCCAACAGCCCGGAACCTGCTGTCTGGAGATCTGACCGATCCCGGTTTCGACTCTACCGCCTTTACCGATGCAGCCCTTAACCTGGGCATGGTAGTACTCGCCACTCTGATAATGTTCTTTTTACTCAAGCGGCTTTCGCGTCCTCTGTTCACTGTATTCAGCCGTTGGACTGAAGCGGGTGAAAGGCCCACACCCGTTCTGCGACTGGTGTTTTGTGTCGCCCTTGCAACGGTACTGGATCTACTGCTGGTGGTATTGGCCTATGTCAGCGGCAGCCTTATCGGTACATTCCTGATTGGTGAAAGCGGTGAGCTGACCACTCGAGCCTCCCTGTTTTTGAACGCGTTTCTGATCATCGAAGGCCTGAAAGCGGGTATTCGCATGCTGCTTCAATCCGAACATCAGGGGCTGCGCTTGCTGGCCATTGACGCCAACGAAGCGCGCTTCTGGAACCGCTGGATCGGCAAGCTGATCAGCCTGGTGGGCTATGGCCTGATGACACTGGTACCGTTGATCAACCTGTACCTGTCCAAAACGCTGGGCGAAGCAGTCGGTACCCTGATCACGCTGTTGGCATATGCCTATGCAACAACCGTGGTATTGAAGCACCGCAGTCGCCTGCGCATGATAATTGAATTGCGAGCGAACAATACGGAAGGTGGTATTGCCCAGGTCTTGTTGAAAATGCTGTCGCGCAGCTGGCACTTGCTGGCAATTGCCTACTTTTCACTGGTACTGATACTTACATTCACCCGACCGGAAGATGCTCTGCCCTTTGTACTGCTGGCAACCATTCAGAGTATTGCTGCCATCGTGGCGGGCCTGCTGCTTTCAACTCTTCTCGGCCAGACACTGGGCCGTCGACTCACCCTATCCGACGAACTGAAGCACAAACTGCCAATGCTTGAGTCACGCATCAACAGCTATCTGCCCAATGCACTCTACTTCCTGAGGGCAGTTCTGTTTGTTTTCGTCGCTATGCTGATTCTGGGGGCGTGGGGTGCATTCAATATCAGCGACTGGTTTGTATCGGATACCGGCCGCATGCTGGTTGGCAAAATCATCGCGATTGCCGTCATTCTCACCGTCGCCTTTGCAGCCTGGGTTATCCTTGCCAGCGTGATTGAGCACAAGCTGAACCCCGAAACCGGCACTGGTGAGCCCTCGCCCCGCATCAAGACACTGCTGGCCCTGTTCCGCAATGCGGCCGCAATTGCACTGATCACGATGACAGGCATGGTGGTGCTGTCGGAGGTCGGTATCAACATTGGTCCGTTGATTGCCGGTGCCGGCGTACTGGGTCTTGCCATCGGCTTCGGCTCTCAGAAACTGGTTCAGGACATTATCACCGGCATTTTCATCCAGCTGGAAAATGCCATGAATACCGGTGATATCGTGACCGTAGGGGGCATTACCGGTGTGGCCGAGCGCCTCAGCATTCGCTCGGTGGGCATCCGTGATCTTAACGGCACCTACCACCTAATACCCTTCTCCAGCGTTGATACCGTATCGAACTACATGCGCGACTTTGGTTACCACGTTGGCATCTATGGCATCGCGTACCGCGAGAGCATTGATGAAGCCATCATCCATCTGCAAAACGCGTTTGAAGAACTGGCGGCCGATGAAGAAAACAAAAACAAGATTCTGGAGCCGATCGAAATTTCCGGCGTGACCGCACTGGCCGACAGTTCAGTCAATATCCGTGTTCGGATCAAAACCACGCCGGGCGACCAATTCTCCGTTGGCCGTGCCTATAATCGACTGGTCAAAATCCATTTTGACAACGCCGGCATTGAAATTCCCTTCCCGCATACCACAGTCTTTTTCGGACATGAAAAGGATGGTTCGGCACCCGCTGCTAGCCTGCGACTTGAGGCTCCCGACAATAACCGTGAGGTCAGCGGATGACACAGGACCAGCTGCTGATCGTCGGTATCCTGATTGCGACCATGGGGATGTTCATCTGGGGACGCTGGCGGCATGACATGGTGGCTGGCGCTGCACTTCTGGCCTGTGTCCTCACGGGCCTGATAGAAGCTCAGGATGCATTTACGGGCTTTGCTCACCCGGCCGTCGTGACCGTGGCCTGTGTACTGGTGCTCAGCCGGGCCCTTCAGGTGTCCGGTGCCGTGGATATTCTGACCCGTCATGTCTTGCCCAAACAGGCTGGTACCACCCTCAGTCTGGCCGCCCTGACCGGGCTGGGTGCCTTTCTGTCCGGATTCATGAACAATGTCGGAGCCATGGCGCTGTTGATGCCTGTAGCCATGCAGCTTTCGGTGCGACTGGGACTTACGCCCGGTCAGGTCCTCATGCCACTGGCGTTCGGCACCATTCTGGGCGGCATGACCACATTGATCGGCACACCGCCAAACCTGATCGTGTCCGGCTTTCGCAGCGAAAGCATCGGTAGCGGGTTTGGCATGTTTGACTTCACGGCCGTTGGCTTATCCGTCGCCCTGTTCTGCGTTCTGTTTATTGCCGTGCCCGGCTGGCGCCTGGTACCCGCTCGCAAGCAGCCCGGTACTGAAGGCTTCGATACGGGGGCCTATATCACCGAGGCACGTGTGCCGGAAGACAGCAAACTGGCTGGCCTGCACCTGCGCGAGGCCGAAGCCGAACTGGACGAGGCGGATGCACAGATCATTGGACTGATCCGAAATGAGGTTCGTGTCAACGCTCCGTCCTCCGGTCGTCGCATTCGTGCGAATGACATTCTGGTGATTGAAGCGGATGTAGAATCCCTTGCGGGTGTCATCAGCGCGTTGGGACTACAGCTTGAAGAGGCCAAGGCCTCATCGGCCGATGATGACACATCCCTCCAGACAGAAAGCGCCTCAGAGCAGGAAGATAAGGAGACGGATAAAGACAAGGAAAAAGACAAGGAATCTGACAGCAATGGCGATGGCATGATCCTGATGGAACTGGTGGTCAGAACGGAATCACCGCTGCAAGGACGCTCCGCCCGCGACATTCTGCTGCGCACCCGGTACGGTCTGAACCTGCTGGCCGTATCCCGCGAAGGGTCCCGCTCCAAGGCTCGCCTGCGTACGCTCAAGCTGAAACCGGGCGACTTACTCTTGATGCAGGGCTCAGAAGAGGCACTGTCCGAATTCGCTGCCGATAACGGCTGTATTCCGCTGGCCGAGCGCGAGCTGCGCATACCCGATCGCAGCAAGGCCCTGGCTGCAACGCTGATCATGCTGATTGCTGTCGCTTGCGCTGCCTTTTCACTGCTGCCAACAGCCGTTGCCTTTGCCGCTGGCGTACTGGCATCCATGGCGCTGCGCACCCTTCCCCTTCGGTCCGTGTATGACGCCATCGACTGGCCCGTCATTATTCTGCTAGGAGCGTTGATGCCGGTGGCTGCCGTAATGGAAAGTACCGGTACTGCCACGCTGATTGCCGACGTGCTGATTCAGCACGTAGCCCAAGGAAGCGGCCCTGCAGCCCTGGGGCTTATCCTGATCGTCACCATGCTCATTTCAAGTGTCGTCAACAACGCGGCCACTGCAGCGGCCATGTGCCCCATCGCACTGGGTACCGCCGCGTCGCTTGGTGTAAACGCGGATGCCCTGTTGATGGCAGTAGCCATTGGAGCGTCCTGTGCGTTCCTGACACCTATCGGCCACCAGAACAATACTCTGATCCTCGGGCCGGGTGGTTTTCGATTTGGCGACTACTGGCGCCTTGGGCTGCCTGTGTCGCTGCTGGTTTGTGCAATCAGCATCCCGCTGCTTCTGCTGGTTTGGCCGTTGTAGTGTTTATCCTTGCTAAGCCTGTTTCATAATCGGATACTTCGTTTTTTTACTCTATGCCGTACGAGGTGTTTGCGTTGACACAGATTGCCGACAATACAGTGGTTCAGTTTTTCTACACGCTGACCGACTCCGATGACACCCAGATCGAAACCAACCACGGGGCGGACCCCATTGCGTATCTCCACGGCCATGACGGCATGATTCCGGCCATCGAAGCGGCACTGGAAGGCAAGTCTGCCGGTGATACTCTGCACCTGACACTGGCGCCGGACCAGGCATACGGTGAACGCCAGGAAGGTCAGGAGCAACGTGTTCCCTTGAAGCACCTGCAAGGACTGCCCAAGGGCGTGCGTAGCTGGAAGGCTGGCATGGTCGCCGTTGTGCAGACCGACCAAGGCATGCGCCAGGTAACTGTGATCAAGCCAGGACTGAAAATGGTGCTGGTCGATACCAACCACCCCTTGGCCGGAAAAACGCTGACTTACGATATAGAAGTGGTCGATGTTCGCGCCGCGACAGACGAAGAGATTGCCCATTGCCATGCCCATGGCGTCGGTGGTCATCATCACTGATGGTCTGCTCGAACGCGTCCGCCTGAACAGAGGCCCAAACCGTGTTTGAATTCATTACTCAATTGTTACGGAGAAAACCCATGGCACGTGCAAGCGCTCGTCATATCCTTGTCAGCTCTGAAGCTGAATGTCAGTCCCTGAAAGATCAGATCGCCAATGGCGCCGATTTTGCCGCCCTCGCCAAGGCACACTCGCAGTGCCCGTCCGGCCAGCAGGGCGGAGAGCTGGGCAGCTTCGGCCCGGGTCAGATGGTCAAGGCCTTTGACGAAGTGGTATTCAGCGCTCCGATCAATGAAGTACAGGGTCCCGTGAAAACCCAGTTTGGCTATCACCTGCTTGAAGTCACCAGTCGCGAAGACTGAAAATCGTGACCTGTAGGCTCCGGCCGGCTCCCGCTGCGCCGGAGCCTTTTCATTTATCCACAACATGAAATCCATTGCTCACGACAGGAAACGCCATGACTGAATGTGAACACCTGCTGATCGAGGATATTGTCGAAGGCAGCGGTACCGAGGTGAAGAAGGGCGGCGCGTTGATCACGGCGCACTATCGCGGTTTTCTGGAAGACGGGACCGAATTTGACTCCTCGCATGACAGGGGGCAGCCCTTTCAAACTGTCCTGAGCCGCAAGAAGGTGATCGCCGCCTGGGTTGAAGGCCTAAAAGGCATGAAAGAAGGCGGTACACGCAAGCTGACAGTACCGGCCGAACTCGGATACGGTGAACGCGGCTTTGGTGACAAAATTCCACCCAATGCCAATCTGGTCTTTGAAATTGAACTGCTGGAGGTGCTGAATCGAGAGTAGTCACTGGCTCCCATGTGATTGATTCAGCGCCAGACCCCAATTCAATGGATATCGCATCTATCCGCGCATCTTCCCTGGATGATCCCCTCTACTACCTGCGCAATGCTGAGCAGGTAATTCGTCTGTGCCTGAGCCGGTATGCAGACTTGATATCGCCGGACGAGACAGGGCTTCTGCAACGGCTGCTATCGCTGGATGAGTCTTCCCGGGCGCTGCTGATCCGGTTGGTTATGCGAAAAGGCACGCTGTTTCGTACCGATGCCCTGCAATACAGCGAGGTGCCCGATCTCAACGCCGCAATAGCAAGTCTGACGGACGCGGAACTGGTGAATGCAAACCCCAGCCTGTCGCTGGCTGCACTGTGCGATTTGAGTCGGCGGGAAGAATGCCGTGTACTGGCACACAGCCGTCTGCCCGGTGCAAGTTTTGCGTCTTCTGCCCGCAAAGCCGATCTGATTCAGTCACTGCTGGACACCGCCGACGCCGAACAGTTGCAACCGGTTCAGGCATGGTGGCCAGAACCACCTTTCAGGGTCATTGAGTTGCTGTGCAACGATCTGTTTGACCGTCTGCGGCTGATGTTTTTTGGCAACCTGTACCAGCACTGGTCCGAATTTGTACTCACCGAGCTGGGCCTGCAGCGGTTCGAGCCGGTCCCGTTAACCGCCGAGTCACGCCCCTTTCAAAGCCGGGCTGAAGTGGATCTCTATCTGCAGTTGTATCACCTTCAGGCACGCGCCGCTGAAGGTGAGCCGATCGATGCCTTGTGTGCGGTCATGCCTCCTTCAACCGACTGTGAATGGATCCATTACCGCCGCCAGAAGGTTCTGTTTCAGCTGGGCCGAGAAGCGGAGCGCCAGCAGCAAAGGGAGCTGGCGTTAAGCCTCTACCACCAGAGCCAACATCCTGAGGCGCAGTTGCGCACCCTGAGGATACAGGAGAAGCATGAGCCGCCAGAGCGGGTATACCAATGGGCCAGTGATGCCCTGACGCGTCTGCTCCAGCCGGAGATTCGCGTGGGACTGCAGCGCATACAGCAACGCTGTGCTCGCAAGGCTGGCCTTGAACATGCCCCGCCCAAAGCCCCGGATATCCCGGTCGAGTCGATGATACTGCCAAAACCGGATCACGGGCGTGTAGAGCAGGCCGTCATCACGGCCCTGTCAGATGCGGACACCGAGCTGTTCCATGTTGAAAACCGACTCTTTACCGGGCTGTTCGCACTGCTGTTTTGGCCCGCGCTGTTCGCACCGGTGCGCGGGGCCTTCTTCAACCCCTTTCAGTCCGGCCCTGCCGATCTGTACCGCCCAAACTTCTGCGAAACACGATCCGCGTGGCTGGACGAAGGCTTTGCACAACTGCACTCCGGAACCTACCGCCAGACCATATTGCAAAGACTGGAGCAGAAACAGGGCATCAGCTGCTCGCTGATTCATTGGCCAAGCCTCTCGCCCTCGCTGATCGAACACGCGCTGGCATTGATCCCGGCGGCGCACCTGGAGGCCGTGTTTCGTCATCTGTTACTGGACCTGCGTCACCACCGCCGCGGCCTGCCGGACCTGATCCTGCTGAACCGCACGGCCGGTCGATACCGGCTGATCGAAGTGAAAGGCCCGGGAGACCGGCTACAGGACCATCAACGCCTGTGGTTGCACACGATGCAGCAACAGGGGATACCGGTCAGCGTACTTAATGTGCAGTGGGCCTCATAAGCGTTTCGGTTGTACCAGTCCATCATGTCGCCTTCTGACTTCAGAAACCTATCCCTTTAAGCTACCCTAAGCCTTGGTGAGAAGCCTACAGATCAGGAGCCTTGGTGAGAAGCCTACAGATCAGGCCGTCAGCAACAGGATGCGGGATTTTCAACATGGATAAGAAAAAGCTCACAGAGCGGGACATCTGCACCAAGTTCATCAACCCCGCGCTGGAACAGGCAGGCTGGGATTTACAGACTCAAGTCAGGGAAGAAGTTTCCTTCACCGCTGGACGCATCATCGTGCGCGGTCGTCTTCATACTCGTGGTACGCGCCGCCGTGCCGACTACGTGCTCAGTTACAAAAAGAACATCCCCATCGCCATCATCGAGGCCAAGGACAACAACCATAGTCTTGGCGACGGTATGCAACAGGCGCTGGCCTATAGCGATGCGCTGGATGCGCCCTTCGTGTTCAGCAGCAACGGCGACGGCTTCCTGTTTCATGACCGTACGGGCCTGTTCGGCAAAACCGAGTCCACACTCGGCCTGAATGAATTCCCCTCGCCTGACACCCTCTGGGAGCTTTACTGCCGCCACAAGGGCATCAGCGAGTCGGCAGCACGGCAAACCGTTGAACAACCCTATTACGATGACGGCAGCGGCCGCTCGCCCCGTTACTATCAGACAGTAGCGATCAACCGCACGGTCGAAGCTGTTGCGCGTGGGCAGAACCGTATCCTGCTGGTAATGGCCACCGGCACTGGCAAGACCTTTACCGCCTTCCAGATCATCTGGCGGCTGTGGAAGTCGAAAAAGAAGAAGCGCATCCTGTTCCTGGCTGACCGTAATATTCTGGTCGATCAGACCAAGAACAACGACTTCAAACCCTTCGGTCAGGCGATGACCAAGGTCAGCAACCGCACCGTCGATCCGTCCTATGAGATCTATCTGTCGCTGTATCAGGCCGTGACCGGCAGCGAAGAAGAACAGAACATCTACAAGCAGTTCTCGCCCGACTTCTTTGATCTGGTCGTGATCGACGAGTGCCACCGTGGCAGCGCCGCCGTGGATTCCGCCTGGCGCCAGATTCTCGATTACTTCTCCGCTGCCACCCATATCGGTCTGACCGCTACGCCAAAGGAAACCAAAGAAGTCTCCAACATCGACTACTTCGGTGAGCCGGTCTACACCTACTCGCTCAAGCAGGGCATCGAAGACGGCTTCCTCGCCCCGTACAAGGTGGTGCGCGTCGATCTGGACCGCGACCTTCAGGGCTGGCGCCCCAGCAAGGGCCAGACCGACAAGAATGGCGAGCTGATCGAGGATCGCATCTACAACCAGAAGGACTTTGATCGTAATCTGGTGCTGGAGAAGCGCACCGAGGTCGTGGCGCGTAAGATCACCGAGTTCATGACGCAGACCGACCCCTACCAGAAAGCCATCGTATTCTGCGAAGACATCGACCATGCCGAGCGGATGCGTCAGGCTCTGGTCAACCTGAACCCGCAGCGGGTACAGGAAAACCGCAAGTACATCATGCGCATCACCGGCGACGAGCAGGAAGGCAAGGCCGAGCTGGACAATTTCATCAACCCGGAAGAACGCTATCCGTTGATCGCCACCACCAGCAAGCTGATGACCACCGGCGTCGATGCCCAGACCTGTAAATTGATCGTGCTGGACCAGCGTATCCAGTCCATGACCGAGTTCAAGCAGATCATCGGCCGTGGCACCCGCATCAATGATGACTTCAACAAGCACTGGTTCACCATCATCGACTTCAAAAAAGCGACCGAGCTGTTCGCCGACCCTGATTTCGATGGCGATCCGGTCAAGGTGTACGTGCCCAAGGGTGACGACCCGATCAACCCGGACGATGAGCAGGCCACTGAGGACGAACAGTCGGATGACATGCTGGGTGAAGACAATGGCGCCTATGAGTTCGACCCCGAAGAGGAGTGGGTCTCGGATGATCAACCGACCACCGGTTGGGATGAAAATACCCTTGAAGACCCACCCCCCAAGCGCATCAAATACGTGGTCGGCAATGTCGAAGTGCGCGTGATTGCCGAGCGTGTGCAATACCTGGGGCCGGACGGAAAGCTCATTACCGAAAGCCTGAAAACGGAATGGGTACCAGAAACTGGCTACCGCTCATTGCCCGAGGCCAAAATGGATATTGGTCAGTATCTGATGGGCTACTACAACCAGCAACGGCCTCACCGTGCCAATGGCGGTATCAGCCCTCAGGCCGCGGAAGAGAAACTTAAAACCATGTCCGGAATTAGTTGACCACTACACAATTACCCGAAAACGGGTAAAGGTCAGGTCAGAGCAACACACCTATCAACATGCCAGAGGCCAAGTGTTTACGGGGCCAAGGGTGGAACAGCAACACACCTTCCAACACACCAGCAGTACAGTAACCGACACATGCCACTGCTGATTATTCAGCATTGACCTCCACCCTCCGATGGAGGACGAACCCGATATTCCGGGAGCGTAGACGCTGACGCATACCACCCCCCCAATGGGGGAAGCTACCAGGCTATCGCTCGACCGCAGATCAACTCCCACCATTGGTGGAAGTTACCAATCGCCACAAGAACGCCGATCTCTTGCTGGCGATGGATACCGGCACAGACAAGGAGAGGTAACGAAACATGACACCCTGCGGGGTAAAAAATTGGGCACCCTACTGGGCAGTGGCATTACCAGATCAGAATCTGGCCGGGTGTTAATAGCTGAATGAAAGGTAGCGCAAGCATATTGCGGGTAATTGCCCCAGCTGCCCCACTACAAAATAGTAATGGGTAAAGTACGCAGAGGAGTACGCAGCAAATCGGCATGCATCCAGGTGCGCACCGGCATAGTTAACAGTCAAAGTTCACACCAGAGTTAACACCCTTATGCGCACGAATGGAAACACCGTTTCCCTTGAAGGAAACACCCTCAGGCGCACGAGCTGGAAGTTTTCAGGGGGTTGGTATCCAGGCTGATATCCACGGAAACAAGGGCATGACGCAACACCGTTGTACTCAAACGCAACAGGGTCACGCGGGTGAATAGATAGCTCGCACACCCCGCACCGAACAGTTATGCTGTCGGAGCAGTTAACGCTGCCAGCTTGGTGCGGTTACGCCGGAATTTGAACCCGGGTCGGTTGCTGTGCCAAGCTGTCTTCATAAGTCCAATTCCCTAATAGCCTTCTCAAAGGTTTCAGGATCCTTGTCATCCGGCAGATCAGCTTCACAGGACGGGCACAGGTATTTGTAGCCGGTAATGATGCTGTGTATCCATTGCCGAGGCTTGTCCTCTTCAACAGTACCGCACTGCTGACAGGGTGAACCATCTTCCATAGGCTCAGGTTCGGGCCGGGCCTTCAGGTAGCAGACTGCCGGGGGCAACTCGAAGTGATCCGCGGGCTTGGCCTTTGGTATGGCAACGTGAGTGGGTAACGGCAGGTACACATTGCCATGGTCACCAACCCACTGAGGTGCGAGCGCCGACAACAGCCGATCTGCAATCAGGGCTTTCTCATGCCACAGGGTATTCAGTTGTTGGCTGGCCTCATGGCCGGGTATGCTTTGAGCGTGAAGACGTTCGTTAAGTGCCTTCTGCTGCTGGTCCAGTTCAACCCACCGGCGCAGATCATCAAGACGCTGATCGTCCAAATTGGCGGTTGCGAGTTCCGTTCCTTGATGCTTCATTGAGCAACCTCCATGTTATCGTTTGTTATGGCGCTGAAGGCTTCAGTCTTAAGAGTCTGGTTCTGAATCCCGCGAGGCCCTTATCGAAGATAATACCTTCTGTACCACTTCCACCTCTGCCGGAGATAACCTGAACTCTTCCCCGGTCATATCGATGTCCTGCGGTGAGGTTTTCTTCGACCCATTTTTTCTGTACCAGTCGACTGTTTCCTGATCCGCGTCGAAGTGCGCCATTGGTGTTCCCTTTCCGATGATGAATATACGTTGAGAATATTGGCAGACAGCACGACATGTCATCAGCAACCAAGCTCAGGCCTTGAGAAATAAAGGCGGGATAGTTCAGCAAGCAAGTTGCAAACGGGCACGGAACGGGCACCAGAATGGTCACAAAGCCCAGAAACGAAAAAATCGCCAAGAGGCGATTCATGTAACTGCTTGATTTTAATGGTCGGGACGGCAGGATTTGAACCTGTTTTGTGCCATTTCCACCGCCCCGCCCAAACTGACCCTACCCAACTCAACCCCAGCACTGGCGCGGCCTCGGGCGACATCCTAAAAAGCAGCATAGCCAGGTTGGATTAGGTTGAGTTGGGACAAATGGGACAATCCGTGGGACAAATGACGGAACACCCATAACTTTGCCCATACCAAGTTATTCATGTTGATCATGACTCGACAAGGCTCCACGCTCCTCCCGACACCCGCAATGGTGTAGAGGAGCGCACTAAGAATCCACATCAGACTCAGTAGTCAGTTCTCGAGGGGTAGCCTCGCAATTTTTTGCAGCAATGACATCTTGCTGTTCTCACCCACTCGCAGCACGTTGAAGGTCATCGACTTGAAAAAGGTACTAGTGATTGGTTGATCAATAGCACGGAGCAACTGGCCGCTGTTATCAAACACCAACACGTTGTAGATCAGATTCTGTCGATCGATCTTCGCTTTCGCTCCTTGAGCACCGGCAACAAAGTATAGCAAGTCGGGTCCACTTTCCTGAATGTAAGCTCGTGTAGCTTTCTTCCCTGTGGGCGACAGATAGTAAGGCAATATCACGCTGGCTGGATCTTTATGAGAGCGCGTGACTTTACCGCCGGGATTGAGCAGTTCCGGGTCCGGATTAATAAAGTCGATGTTGGGGTTGCCAATAATGACTGGCATACGATTGGAATAGGTAGTCAATAGATGCCCATTGTCCCGGTCGTAGATGAAAAAGCCATCATCGAACAGCGCACCACGACGCTGCTCCAGGAAAGGATGCATCACTAGCAACTCTTCATTATTACGATAACGCTGAATCCCAAGAATATGTATGATCCCTTCCCTTATCTCAACCTCTACCACGCTGGACAGGCAATCCTTGTCGTTACGCAATCTGCGCAGACTAACCAGCGCCAGACGCTGATCCGCCAAGTCTACAGGGCCGACTTCCCTGGCTATATACAGGCAATGCTTGAGGTACAACTCGGTAGCCGTACGTTTCAGCTTTGTTGCAGCACCTTTGCCATCCCCAGCTGCAAACTCTGGACTGAGATTCAGCCCCTGGATGACTTTGTGCTGATCACTCCTCAGCTGGTCAACTTTCAAGGCCGTGTAGTAATCCAACTGCTGGTTGCCATCTATGCCTGCCCGCCGGGTTGCCTGATAAGCATCCCAAAAACTGCCAAGCGCATTATCGTTCAACCGAATACTGGAGCCATCATCTGATACTTCATTGAGTACCAGGTAAGCGATATCCGGCTGCAACCTGTCAAGTGTGGGCAGATCTGCGGCTGAAACTTCGCCCATAACCTGAAAGTAGTCCTTGAATGATCGTTTCAGTCCTGACAGATTCCTGCGTGCTTTGAATTCACTGGATGTATTATCAATCAGTGTTACCGGGAGATTGGCAACAGTCTCCGGTTCAAACGATATCAGATCACGGGACCCAAAGTTGGCCTGGAATCTAACCGGCGTGTATTCGATCGACTGCCAATTCAACAGGCATTCCAACCGATCCAACACAAGATTTTGTGAATAACTGAGCGTATAGCGACGATTATCACCCACATCAAAGAAATGGCGCTTGCTCGCCCAGGTACGCGCATCCAGCGTCTCATTCATGACATAACGCATATCGCCCTTGCGCAACACCAGCAACTCATCATCCAGCTGCGCATTGGTTATAGTCTGATATTTATGGCATTTGAGAGCGCTGCGCTTCAGGTTGATGCGGATCCGAATCCGATCTGAGCTGTGTGGGACTGTGAAACAATCCAGTTCAAGCTGATAGGCGGTCACGAAGTCAATTTGGTGCTTTTTGGAGTGCTGTAGCAGCCCACCAATAAAGTAGTCTGAATTCAGGTTTTCCTGGACAATATCGAATGTTTCTCCGGCCTCTCGCAACAACTCAAGCTTCAACCTCAGATTCATAAGCCCCGCGAACACTCTCAGGCTACCTTGCGCAGAAGACAGCGCCTCATCGATCAGTAGCGGCTGACGATCTTCAGGGCGATCCGACAGATAGAAGAAGTAAACAATCGACTGCTTGCGGTTCTCCCGGTTGATCGTTCGATCAAACACGTAACGAACCAGCTCATTCTCAGCCAACTTCAATCGATGCCGGATATGGGCCTTGATCTCCCGATGAATGCGCTTGAAATGGTCGGCTATACTTTCCTTGTACTCGCGCTCTATCAGCTTTTTCCCGATGGCGATTATCTGATCGGTCCCCGTCCCTGAAGAGCCAATTTCCAACAATGAATGGATCACATCCGTTGAAGGACTATTCAGCTCCAGAATATTGGTTCTCGCCACCGGGGTGCTATCAAGGGAGGCAAAGTGACTCATACCATTATCCATGGTCATACGGGGCTCCTAACAGTTTCAGCAGTGTTGAATTCACTCGAATCTCGTGCTTTTCCTTGGATATATGTTCGACTCGATTGGCCAACTTGCGCGGCACGCCTTTATATCCGCTCTCGCGAACAAAAAGGTTCAGGTAATGAATCCCGTTGTGAGGATGAGCATCCTGCGCATGGTACAAAGGGTTGTCTTCATAACGGGTATTGATATATAGGCTGTAGATCTCTGGAAAACGCCCTTGCGCCAAGGCTTTGATGGTATGGAGCTTGCTGACAGCGGCCTCCAAAGTCGATCGGGACTGATCATGCTTATTGTCCAGGGATGACGACCAGTTTTTAGCATCCAGGCAGAACAGCCGACCCTCAGGATCGGTCACGTACAGATCGAACAATTCATAGCATCGCAAGCCGATGCTTGACTGGGCTTGATGGGGTGTCATCACCTGAATGTGATCAAGCTTATCAACAAACGATTTGAGCAGGTATTCGCCCAGGTTCCCCTTGAGATGAGGTATAAATCCGGGGTGAGGAATACGTTGCTGAAAGGCGGCCTCCTCCACCTGCTGGATCTTTTTGAACAGCGCCTGCGCCATCGGACCCAGCGGAGTGTCATCACTGAAGGTACGGCCGGCACCCGTTCGACGCACCGGATCATACAAGGACCTGCCCTCTTCCAGATCAGTCAAGATATCATCCGGATTTTCAGGCTCACACAGTTTGATCGAAGCCAGCTCCTGATCCGGCGGGATGTATAACTGGTCAATCAAAGCCTTGTAATAGGGGTTTTCTGCAGCAAGAGCACATGTCTTTAGACGCTGCAGATACGCAGTAGGGTTGGTGAAGCTGTCAATCGATCTAAAGGCTTCATTGAATTCGATTGCCTCAGTTGATCCTTGGCGGGCCTGTTCCAAAATGGTTGTGATCACACCGCCATCACGGCCAAGAAACTGTTGTAGCTGTTTATTCTGAATTCGCATGCGCTCGCAAAAAGTACGCCGATCCGCTTCCTGTTGAAAACTGCACTGCAGCTTGGCATCAAGACACAGATGGGAAAACCGGTCGTTAAGCAAGGATAGGCTGCCAAAAACGGTACGGTTATCCGGCTGTCTGCGTGCGATAGCCAGGCTCAGCATCGCGATATCAAACGCCTCCGATGAGATGAAGACCTCAGTATCAATCAAGGAATCCTTGCGCTCCACACGGCCAATCGCCTGCATGAATACCTTGAGCTGTTCCATCCGGTGTTCATGACTGAGAAACTCATAATCAGGCCCGGTAGTAAGATTGGCATCGAAATCACGAAGGAGTGTCAGGTCGGTTTGCGCGGCTCGGTGCTTCATCAAGCGGTTGATATTAGCCAGCGTATTGAGCCGGTTGCCGTAGCCCTCATCCCCGCTGCCCATCACACGGGTATAATAGGGCTGATTGACCAGCACCAGACGCTCGAAATCAACGTCCATTGATGCAACCCGGCCAATACTGTCCAGGAACTGTTGGCACACAAAGTAATTCAGTCCCGTCCCGGCCGACCGGTAAGACGCCACGAACATCAGCTTGGTGTTGGGATCATCAACACGGGTGTATTCTCTGGGGTCCGCCTGTTTGCTGGTATCCGATGAAAACAGAACCACGCGAAGCGTTATGCCGTTATCGAAGGGTTGGATCTCGAAAGCAAAGTCCTGCTCATCAACGAGCTTAAGATCCTTGGGTTGGAGAACAGTGCCCGAGCGGATTGATCTGATATAGCTTTTTAATGCATTCAGCAACCGATGGCTTAACGAGAGTGACAGTGTGTGTTTTCCATCGAACGCAGCACGCAGGAGCGCATCAACCCCGCGTCGAAACTCAAGCTCCGGGTACGGGGTCAGAAACGCGTTATACAGCTGCTGTTTTAAGGCCTCATAGTAGCGAGTGAAAACCCGACGGTACGCGTCGTCCGGTTGCTGACCAGTGACCGGCAATACCGGGTTTTGTACATCGAAGACCTGAAAGGAGACATTGCGCATCTGCTCACGGTCCTGTCGAAGTACCTCAACCTTCTGCAGGAGGTCGGGTGATGGATAGCGAATGGCAATCGCCAGATTGTCAGGTTCACCTTCACAGTACTCCGTCAGAAAAGCCCGGTTAAACTGCCCGGTTATGTTACCTTTGAATCCGGTTGTCGCACTAAGGCAGATCGCCGTATTGCAGGTATTGTGCAGCATTCGCAGCAACTTCACTTCTGGCTGCTCCAGCATGATTTCAACAGCGAAGCTGACAAACACCTTGTGTTCAATCGATGAATCTACGTAATCGAGGCTTTCCACCGGTATGATCGAAAAGATTGTCTTGGGCCTGAAATAGACGAAGAAAAAGTCAAGCAGCGACTGTTCACCGGAATGAATAAACAGGTTCTCTATTGCAGGCTTATGCTGATTCGCACGCCGGATAAACTGCACCAGCGGCTGGTTGTGACTATCCCCGCTTTGCCCCAGAAGCTTAACGAGATTTCCGGACGGCTTGACGTGAATGGCTGCGTACAGGCTGGCAAGCAATACCTGGTAGACCTCATACAGGCTGATCGTAAGGTCATCAGCATCTGTGGTGTGGTACAGCTCCACCCCCGCCCCCTCCTGCTTTGAGCGCAAGCGAACATTCTTGAGGTCAGCTTCATGGAAGTAACGCTTGGCGTTAAAGCTGAAGACACTTCGCACCAACCCGATGATCTGCTCCGAATGCTGGCCAGAGATGTAGGCATAATCCACATTGTCGGAAAACAGGTCCAGCACCCGCTTGAGGACATCAAGACCAGCCACCTCGCACCGGTTGATCAGTGCTGTTTCAATATTATTGATGAACTCAGCCTTCTCATTGAAGAGCGGAACCTCAGCCTCCTCTTGGGATTTGAACTGAACCTGCTTGTATAGCCGGCGAACAGACGATAGAACGTGTGGCAAGGTCACACTTTTGTCGACCAACCGGGTGCTGGCAGACTCCAGCAGCACCTCGTAAGCTTCGTGTTCTTCATCGATCACGACCGTAAATGGAATTTTTTGGGTATGAAAAGCATTCTGTTCATCTCCCTTGAAAACATCTGAACGCAAGTAATGCATCTTGCCAACCAAATCCTCATCGGCATACGCATCGGCATTATTGCTCTTTAATTTTTGCTTGCCGCCAATAATGCAATCGAAGGGTCGATAAAGCAGCGTCCAGGCTTTGGCATCAGGCTCATCACCTGTGGCTTTTAAGTAGGGCAGTAACGCGGTTTGGTCGAATTTTTTGGTTGTAGCCACTAACAGGGTGGGCTTCACCATTGCCACCGCAAATGGCACCAGGCGTCTGATGATGTCCCCCCTTAACCGCAGCTCTTCTTGCTCGCCGCTTGAGAATAGATCTACCAGATCTACGGCCTTGCCTCGATGGCACAGAGCTGTCTTGGCAGCGTCTTGCAGGGCTCGCTCCAACCGATAACGACTGTCACTGATCTGATCTCTGATACCATCCAAGAAGGCAGTCAATTCGCCCTCCTTCATCGCCCTATCGAGCTTGCGCTGCAGGCGACGGATCATATCGATTTCGTCGGAGACTTGCGCAATAACGTTATAGAAGGCCGAGTCCCTGTTTTTGATTGCCTTCGCCCGCTGGAACCAGTCCTTGTAATGTTCAAAGTTAGTTTTTCTGCCACCATCCCCGTCTGCCAACCAGTCTCTGAAGTCGAGATCGGTGGTATCGTCGCGACTCAGGAATGCAACGATCTCAACCTGTTCTTTTCGGGCCTTATCAACCAGCTCCGGATCAAAGTCGATCTGGGCCTTTTGAGGGGTAATGAAAAACAGGTTGCGGTGGTGCCCGCCGGCTGACTGTGCAATTTCCTGCAGAAATTGATCGATTACGCCATAACTCTTACCCAGGCCGGTGCCATAGTTACACAGAATCAGTGAAGGCTGCGGATGCTGACGGGCATCAAAAAGCGACGAAATGCTGGCCCGAGAATGGTTTACTCGGCCTTTGAGAGCCTGATCAGGCTGTTGCGCCGCTACGAAATCCATCATGGATTCTGAAGGAACGGGATCCGATTGAGACACCCATTCATACTCTTCAAGATGGTTGAGTTGGATCAGGTTGGAGTCGAAGAGCAGTTTCAATACGTGCCTGACCGTTGTATTCAATTCACCTGCAATTTTTTGGCTCCACTCGTCGATGGATTGCGAGCGGGTTTCCGGTACTCGAAGCAACTCTCTGATCTGACCTTGAGCACTATCGAAATAGTCCTTCTCAAAGCCATTGAGATCCGGGTACTGCACCGAGACGCGAAAGTTCTGTAGCGAGTAGTCATCAGGCTTTGCATGGAACTCACCAACTTTCCTGGCATTCCGAGTTTTGGCGACCAGAAAACCACACCGCGTCAATTGATATAAAACCGCTTTGGTATCAATACCTTGTTGATTCAATTCGTAGTGAACGGCCTTGATAGCAGGCGATGCTTGAGTATGGACATCAATCCGGGAAAAATCCTTTTCATATCGCTGCGCGATGTCTAGTAACTTTTCTTGCAGCTCCACTGTCCACTTGGGCATAACGATCATCCTGCATTTAATGGTTAGGTGTAGTGCTGGGATATCATAGGCTTACGCTCATGACACCCGATCGACTGGCTACAGCCATTGAATGGACAACATCTTTTCACACCTCAGCGACAGATCTTGTCGCCATAGCTGCATCCAGGTGCAACCTTCCAATAGGACAGGGCTATTTTTTAGGATTAGGATGCAATTGCTTGGCCTTGCGAACACCAATTTTTCTGTGGCCGTCCACCAAGCTGGGGATCCTGATCCAGGCCGAGCGGTTTCAACCAGTCATGCTTCCCCAGCGCCATGATCATCAATCGAGCAGTAGATTTATAGTCATTCTGAGTTGACTCTGCATATTCCGCAATACGTTCAGAAAGCAGCCAGTCGAAATGTTTCTTCTTGATTCGCTCAGACATTACCACGTCAGAAAAGCGCTTCTCAATCATTCCAGCAACACGATTAATCTTGGTTTTTACTTTGATTTTATAGTCTTCTTTCACATCTCGAAAAACAAGATTTTTCATGATTTTCATTGTATTCATATACTCTATCCTACATACGATCGTGCAACACTCATTCGATTATGCCCTGCGACTCGCGCAACTTCATTCCAGCCGAGCTTTAGCAGCTCCTCATTTAAAAGCGTTGACTGATCAACAACAGGAGATGGCAAACCCGTAACCTTTTCAAAATACTCAATCATAAAATAGACTCGTATCTCTCTAATATTGACAATCTCATATTTTTTAAGAATCACTCTAAGTTGCTTTACTTCAGAGCATAGAAAATCTTTGAGACTCTCATCATTTTTATTAGCTGACAGAAGGTTTTTTGATCCTTCAGGTCGAACCAGCCTGGCATATTCCAGTGCTTTAACACCTTCTGGATTAACGGGGATATTTCGGGTATCACATTTCCTACCTCCTTTAGTGCCTTCTAAAATGGTTACAAAACCCGTTCTTTTATACTCTATCCAGCACCGATCCAAATCCATCAAAATAGCTTCTCTTAGCCGCAACCCAAAATGACGGACTAATCTTATTATTGCAGATCCTCGTTTATATCCTGACTCATCTAGTATAGAAATTGCCTCATTTATTGATTGATCATTCATAGACGGAATTTTCTTTCTGATATAAGTACGAGGATCTAAATAATCTGAGGCCTTAATGTATAGGTCATCATTTCTTCTGAAAAGACTCATGATTATGTTGACCGATGAAATCATGTTATGTGCATATGAAAGGCACATATTCCCACTTTGGAAATCAAACTCTATTCGCTGAGCAAATTCTTCCGTATGTTCAGCTGTAATATAACGAGCATCATGCACATAATAATCAGACAGTAGTTTGATAAAGATGTTGAATCGATCTTCATGCGTCGTCCTTGTACCGTAACGTCCCAATCCGTACTCATTGAGCAGTGCCTGTTTTACCGCATAGTTCAGAGTACGACCGTAGCCAAAATTTGGCTTTTGGTGCCGCTTGCGTTTTTTATACATAGTTCCATACCTCTTCAAAATCATAGTGGGCATCAATCTGGAGCTGCGTTACTCCGCTGCTATAAACAACGATAAGGTCGCAGACCTCCAGATTGATGTTTGTGGTTTGTGCGCCCAGTACCTGCCTAAACCCGGGGACGGCTCCGTACCTCACGCACAGTTTCCGTCCCCGACAATCGGCAGTAAGTGTTGGGCCCAAAGGCCAGCGGAAACTGGTCGAACCACTCGACCAAGATTTGTGCCCTCATATAAATGTGCAACGTGTTGGATCTCCCCATGCACATGCGGGGTGAGGGTCGACTCCGGTCGTATGAGTAGCCAGCAGAGTCGAGGATGAGTGGAGTTCCACTCCACATTTGGACCTAATGTCTTGCACATGCCTGTCTGGTAACAGGTCAAAACCAGGGTTTTGGTACAGGGTTTTGGTCAGGTACAGAATTGCTGAAACACGCATGTATACTGGGCTACAGCCACACACCATAAATCCCATCTCTATTAATAAGGCCGCGCAAAAAAAACATAACGCGCTGCGACCTAGAAGTGGGATGATGTCTGACAGTGATGCCAGCATTGCGAAATTTTCCCTGTTGCAGTTGCAACAGGACGGACGGTACTGCATTGGTTTTGGGGATTTGTGGGCGGTCGCCCAGAGAGGATTTTCGGCCCGGTATCAGAGAGATAGTGCAGTGCAGCTACTGACTGACTGGGCAAGATGGATTCGGTTCGAGTAGTGCAGGCGGATTTATGCCTGGACACACCAAAACCACATGGATTTCAGGTGAAAATTTGAATTACTGTTTTTTACGTGGCCAGCTACCCCGCCGCTACGGTGCATACCGCAGCGAATTACACGGCAAAATTATCAAAGCTGCTCAGCTGTTGCAAGCGATATATCTAACCCAAAAGCACAATAACTGGGCAGAAAAGACTCAAAGACTTTTATACACACATAACACTCATTGCGCCATTGTATCTTCAACTATATCGGTTGTTCTGGGAGTCTATGGAGTTCCAATGTGACGTGCGGGGACCAAAACAAACATCCTCCTGACAAATTTTTATGCAGGTATTTGCACTGATTCGGTGATCACTGAGCAATATTAATGAGGCTCTAGCGTTAATCATATCATTTGAATTCAACTTAAATCAGATGTACGAATTCATCATCGCAATGATACTTAACCCACTAAAAAATCCTTGACTACTTGTGAATCATCCATGATATTTAATATAAATATTTACCACCTACGCTTTAATCGCTCTATTAAATCTTCCCGCCTCCATAAAGAAGGTAGCCTGGATAATGCTTAGGTATTATTAGTAAGGAGGTTAGTCCACCATCATTAATGGGTGAGCAATTGGGACTATATTTTCAATCCACTCCCAAAACTTTAAAAACAGCATCCACCGGATCCGCATAAAAGCTTGTCTGGAATTTGGTAAACAGCTCTGCCGGGATCGATGGGATATCAGCTGCACTGGTCATTGGCAGTGCTACTCTCTTGCCACCGCCATCAAAAGCAACCTGTAGACATTCGGCAATACTTTGCACCGGAGTAATACTACCACCCAGGCTCATATCACCCAGCACAACCATTTGAGCCTGTGCAGGCTTACCCATTAAACCTGAAGCGAATGCCACCAAGCTGGATAATGCCAAAGAATTTAATGGGCCAGTATTTTGCAGCTCCACTACGTGCAAGTGGAAGTCATGTTCCATCACCTTGGCTGATCCCGAAATCCGAGATGCATTAGCCTTGAAATAATCAAAAGCAATTTTGACCTGCTCTTTCGCAGCAGTTGAATTCCACAGACCAGACGTGGCCAGTTTGCCGCTACCCTTGGTGACTTGGAGTTCCAACCGGTACAGCCCCGGCACTCCTTTATTACTCAATCCGATGGTATGAATAAATCCCGGTTTGCCCGGGCCTTCGGGAATCAGTGCCCCACCACCCTGCTCTTTCACTGTAACGAAATGCTCTTCCAGACTTTCGTTATCGATATAGCTGAAGTGCACGTCGTAAAACTCCATGCCCCCGATCTTTTTCAACTGCTCTTTAACGCGACGGCGAACCTGAAGCGCATATTCAAGGCAAGGGCGAACCTCTTCCTTGGTCAATTCATGGCTGGACCCAGCATGGGGGTATAACAATTTCAACATGCCAGATACGGTTTTCCTCACGGCAATGACATCACGTTGGTTGAGGTTACTGCCCAGCTTGAAGAAGCGATCAATGGCATCGGAGAAGCTGCGCTTGCGCATCTCGCGGAAGTATTCGGCCAAATAGTCGACGATGAGGCCGTAGCGATCGGTGAAGAACTCTGGTCGCATTTTGGGAATCTCCCAGCCTGGAATGTAGGCATGGAAACGGTCGAAGAACGCCGAGTCGATCATGTCCTCGGGGAACGGAGCCAGCAGGTGGCTGGTTTTAACCAAGGATTCAACGGACTGATTGATGTTGCCGACGAACACCATGGAAGCTGACGCTTCGATCTGTTCACGGCCGCGGGCAAAGGAGCCTGAGGCCATGTAGTCCTTCATGATCTGCACGCCGTCCTTGTCTTTGAACCTGATGCCAGCAACCTCATCGAAGGCAACCAAGTCCCAAAGGCCCACAAGGCCGATCCGTCGGCTGCTCATGTTGTAGAACAGGTTGGCAACCGTAGTCTGGCCACCGGATACCAGAATGCTGTTGGGCGAGCACTCCTTGTAAATATGGCTTTTACCGGTGCCACGAGGGCCGAGTTCACAGACGTTGTAATTGTTCTCAACGAACGGAATCATCCGTGCCAGCAGGTGCCACTGAACGTCTTCAGCCAGTGTGGCGGGTTCCATGCCGGTGGAACGTATCAGGGTTTCACGCCACTGATCTGCCGTGAAGTGTGAACGACCTGCAAACAGCTCGGCCATGTTCATGTTGGGCATCTGAATCGGCTTCAGTACCGTGACGCCAAACGGCGAACCTTTCTGACCTTCTTCGTAGTAATAGCTGAGCGTAGCGATGACCCAGATGCCACCAACCAACAACTTCTCGAACTCTTTGACGATTCCAGCACCGATCTCGGCATTCTTGATGCCCAGGTTGCTGAAGCTGGCTTCGTAGCAATCTTTGCGCTCATTCAAGGTGACCTGTACCCGGTCAATGACCTTGAAGCTTCCACGCTCTCTGATCAGCGACTTAACCTTCTCGGCTTCATCAGGCCGCACATAGTTCTCGGCGAGCACTGTTTTGACGTTCTGCAGCCCTTTCTGAATCACTTCAGGATCATCAGAGGCGCAGTACATGCCCAGCAGATACTCCAACACATATACCGGAACGTTGGCGCCTTCTTTGATGAGTTTGGTCAGATCCTTTCGGACCACCCTGCCGGCAAAATGCTCGTTCAGAAGCTGGTCCAAGTCTGCGTCAGTCGTCATATCCATGTGCATGTCTCAATCAAAAGAAGTCGTCAGTAAAAGCCAGGTCGATGACCACACGGTATCGCTCAACTTCGGTGTTCAAGTCTTTGTTCTTCAGAACCAGATGGTAATCGCAGTTGCGGTCAAAGTCTGTTCCGGACAGGGAAAGTCGAACGGACTTCACGCGTTCGCTTACTGACTCGGACGTACTATCAAATGTCACCACCTCTTCGCTGGACACCTTCTGTTCGCCCTCATAGATGGCGACAGCCAGGGTTACAGGCGTCACAAAGTCACTCACAGCTTCCGTCTGCATGAGGTCAAAGCGCTGGATGTTGTTCACCATCTTGAGGTTGGTCTTTGCGGAGATGACCTCAACGGGCCGGCGATCACGTCGCGCGGCCTTCTCTCCACGCAACTGGTGAACGGTCAGAACAGGCACCACTATCTCCTGTGGCATAGCACCGCCATGTACAAAACGTGCACCGCCGACAAAGTGGAAACGGTTCGCGCCTTTCGGGATCCAGAACTGCGTATCACAGCTCGTACCGGCCGTGTCACGGGTATTGCCCCTCCAGGCACCGTTTGTGTCCGCCAGGGATTGAGCAATCACGTAGCGCTTCTTGGACTTGGTTAAATTGTCCGGCTTGTCGACCAGTGCGGTACGATCCACCGCATCGAGTTTGCTGCGCTGATACAGGAAACCGTGATCCGCCGTGATCAGCACGGTACTGGTGTTGAAGTGCATCATGATCTTGCGGCTCAGTTCGGTCAGCTCCTCGATGGCATCTTCAACGGCATCGAAGGTTTCAGACTCAGTTGAGGCACTGTCACCGCGGGCATCCACCACGTTGTGATAGACATAGACCAGCTGTTGATCCTTGAGGATTTCACGGCCCTGATCACGGGACCAGCCCTTCACATCATCAGCCGTTACTGCCATTCCATTGTGAGCCGTCAATATTTTATTACGTGCTGCCGTGTTGGCGGTGGACTGACCATCCACCAAGACATCACCACTGGTCCCATCACGGTATTCCAGCGTTTGGTGTGGCAGCAGTGAAGCCATGCCCAGTGAGGTGTAACTGGGTAGCACGCCTAACTGGCTGTGCAGCTTGGCTTCACTGTAGCGTTTGACGTTGATGCGCTCACGGAGCTCCACGGCCGCTTCATAGCGGAAGGCATCCGAAATAATCACCACTAGGCGCTTGCTGCTGTTACGTCCTTCAAACTGAGGTTGTACCCAACGCCGGTAAAAGTCCTGTTGGTTAGAAATGCCTGGGACACGCCATTCAGCTAATGCCCGCTCGGCTTCAACCTTCTCGCTCCAGTTGGATGCCAGACGATCCAGATACCAGTTGGCATAACAGGACTCGACCGCTTCATCCAGTTGCTTCAGAAGTTCTACATGCGCCTTCTGACTGGCCGCGCAATAGTGGCGGTAATGCATGTCGAACAGATACAACCCGGACTCATACGCCTTATACAGCTGCTCAACACTGGTGTAATGGAAACCATCAGCATGCTGTTGGCGCAATGCAAACAGATCAATCGCCGCAGAAATCGCAGTATAAACAGTACGGTAGCGTCGGCGGATATCATCGTCTTTGTGACGAGAAGCCCAGTAGCCGTCGAGTCGATCTGAAATGAGCCTGGTAAACACGGCCAGCGCTGAGGGCTGTGCCTGAGGTATGGCACTGACGAGTTCAACCAGAATGCGGTTCTCTACGTCTTGGAAAGTGACCACCTGTGCCAGTGAGTCAATCGGCAGGTCACTGATACGTGACTTGATGTTCAGGGCATTGGCCACCCAACCGGAGACCTTGTCATAGGCCTCGTAGTAGCGAGAGCTATCGCGCCAGCGTGACAGCATAGCACGTGAGGTCGCCCGGGCATTCGCTGTAGAGATGGCAATGCTGCGTGCCCATTCAGGAATATCGCCAATGCTTTCACAGAAACCAGTGGTCAGCAGACGGATCAGGAACTGACCAAAATTAAAGTCTGCTTCACCATTCAGCTCCTCGGTTGAAGCCGGGTACCCCACCTCAGTCTGTAGTGCAGATACGAGTGCCGGTACCAGCTGGAATTTTTCGAGCTCTTTCAGCGAGGGCGGTGGTGTTTCCAGTCCGGCGTCTTCTTCTGCCAGTTCATCCGCCAGTGTAAATAGAATCGTCGGCACGTCAGAACTGAATGCACCAATCACCACCGCGATCATGCCCAGATCGAGCATCTCTTCATCGGCGTCTGGCTGGATAAAGCGTTTCAGCGATTCAACACGGGCCTTGTTGCTGAAAAACTTCTCGCGAAGAGACAGGTGCTGCCGCAGGCTCTGCTGTTGCAGCCCTAACTCGTTGAAGATCATAGAAATTCGATCAGCATGGAAGGTGCGGGAATACAGCTTCATATCCAGCAACCAGTCGTGTTCCGGTTCTGGCTCGGGACTGGAGAAGTACAACAGGTAGCGACCTTCAGTGTCCTCCAGCTCAAGCAAAAGCTTGGTTTCCAGCGTGGATCGACCATCCATGTTCAGCACAGTGACATCGGGCAGATCCAACTCGGACACTGACTCCTTGAAGCTCTGCTCAGGGTCGTACCAGAACACCAAACGGTGTTGCTCATTGAAAAATGCCTGGTGCAGGCCTTGGGTCAGTTGTTGTGTATCCATAATGTTCCGAGATCAGGTCCGTTGGTGTCTGTGGTGACGTGTCAGAAACTATTGTATCAGTTCAACATCAATTGCTTTGTCCTTCTTCTCTATCCAGTCTTATCAGAAAGCGTCTGCTTCTTGATGATCTTAAAATGAACTCGATCGCCTTTTTTGACCTGCAGATTAAAAGAGGCCAAGCATCGAATATTAATCAAACTTGGTAACATTAACATTCTATAATTCTGAATGTTAATGCTACCAAGTTACCATTCTCTTTATTTCCAAAACCATCATCATGCATCACCTTGTCAATTACATCCTGACATTCGTTACCGAACAGTATAAATAATTCAGAATCAGGCTCAGTATCAAAAGCAATATCTGATTCTGAGAAAAACCTCAATACATCAATATGCATATCTGGTATAAAATGATAATTACTCGTTTGCATCATTGCATTTGAAATATTGCTAATTATAGAAAACATATTTTTGCAATCAAGTGCTAAGTTTGAGCACCTAAAAAATAAATCGTCTTCATCACTAATGCCATTTCTTTCTAATACATCATATTCATCCCATTTCGGATTAACTACAATTAGTACCTCATCTAATAGTTTTGATATTTTTAATATAAAATTAGCTTTTTCTTCAATTATAATTTTTAGGTATTCATCACTACTCAGCTTATGATAATACTCATCAGAAAATAAATTTTTAAACACTACTTCTTTAGGGGATTCATTTATGAAATTAAATAGAGAGATCAAGGATACTGGAATCCTGATTTTATAGTCGCGATCCAATGATTCCGGAAAGAAAACCTTATAGAGATGGTTAACGTTAACAGAACACTCTTTTGGCAAAAAGCCCTTAAATTCATCAATAAAATCATTCCTATGCTCTTTGAAGTCCTTGTTTTTGGAAAGCTCCAATGAAAGCTCTATCTGCTTCGAAGTTTGAGCAGAGCGATGCATGACTGCTGCAATAGTTCCAAGAGGTATACTTAGACTAGCAATACCAAGAGGTAACTTTGAAAGCTCAAGGAAATGGTTAAAACCATCTGCAGTCCAAGCAAATGTGTACCTAGTCGGCAATGTTGTCAAAATCATTAACATGCCAATTAGAATGGGAACTAAAATCGACGCCCAAAATAGCCATTCACAATAGAGAGGCCGATGCGGGCTAAATGCAAAAGAATTAACACGAGATTTCATGCTATTTAACCCCTGTAACAACCTTTACATCAGCCAACAAATCCCCGAACTTTCCGTAGTTCACCTTCACCCCATCATCCAGATCCAGTGCGATTCGCTGGTCAGCATAGTGGCGGAGCTTTTCATCAAATTCGGCGAGTTCAGCCTGCTGTTTGTGCAGGGTGTTGATTTCCTTTTCCAATCGCTTGGTTTCAGCGGCGGAAGCACTGGCAGCCTTGTCCTGCTCCAGCTTGTCGGCATAGGCCGTGAGCTTCGCGGTAAGCGGAATCACGTATTCAGTACGCATACGCGCCAACGTACCGTCGTTGTAGCGGTGCAGGTAGACCAAACACTCGAACGCTTTATGCTTGCCGGAGCTGAACAACCAGTAGATCGGGCGCTTCTTGTAGGTGCGCATATGATCCTTGTAGAACTGGGTGCTCAGGTAGCGGCGGATGGTATCCAACGCGGATTCGCCACGTTTGGGCTTAATGGCGTGCAGGCACAGGCTTTCGGCCACGAAGTCCAGGTTTTCCTGCAGGTGTTCATCGCCCCAGACCACCCGGACAAACTCACGGAAGCGGTTGGTAGCATCGTCAGCGAACCACTCCTGATCGGTTAATGGGATAACACCGTCCTCATCTGCGGGGAAGGTTTTAAATGCTCCTTCGGCAACTAAATTAGAGAAGCCTTTGTTGCCAAATTTCGCATAAACAAGACCTTCACGATCGAGCGAATAGCGACCAAACATTAGACCTATAGAGAAAGAAATAAGCTCTGATAGTCTTTCAGACCGAAATCTAGAGGCTATTTTCTCGCTTTCATCTTCAGTTCTGTATATGTAAGCGGGATTACATTCGAGCGACACCTCAGCAGGAGAAATTTCAGGGTTCAAAGTGCCTTCAAGACCATATATTGATATCAGTTCTCTATTTAAATAAAACTCAGATTTTTTTACTTCTTCAATAAGGTTTTTCTCATGCACCATCAATTCAGCCCATGCTTCAGCTATCTTATTTTTATTATAAGATAAAATTGGAGCTGTAATAAATCCTAGTGATGTTTCTTTAGAGTTCCAGTCGGCTTTAGAAATATCGACAAGTCGTTGCACTAATTTCTTAAGATTTTGCTGCTTATGTAATCCAACTATCGGTAGCTTTTTTAAGTCACCAACTTGGAAGTTTAGGGTCGGATTTAATGTTTTAAGCAGAAATCCTGATATTTTAGAATTCAAAATCCCTAGAACAGGAAAATAATTTTCTTCGGATGGCATTGCTTTTGAACCGCCCACATCAAATATTGCGCCAGCGTCGGTAATCCGCGCACTAAAATTTGCGCTTGTAATTAAGCCCCATGTAATGCCTTTTTTGAAGTAGTGCTCCTCGGACCTTGGAATATTCGGGTTCATTCCTTTAAGCGCTAATCTGATTTCTGCGCCGTCATTCTCCCAGTTAACTACATCAATTTCATTTCCGTACCATTTTTTGAAACCACCTCCCTTAGTATAAGGGAACCATTTGGCTTTGGAAGCTAATGCATCACTCTTAGACGCGCACCCTAGAGTCAATCTGCCACGGTCAATTTCATACCAAAGCCGAGTAAACCTAGAATTATTACCCGTACCTAATCCTTGGCGCGGGGTTGCCAAAGATTCGAATGACTCACCCGCTAAAAAGGAATGTCTAACTATCTCATCCACCCAGTACGCCACCGGACTTCCCGGAATCTTCATAAAATCCGCCGCCGAGGCCCGATAGAAATACTGGCTCATATCCTTGGTTTTTTCCTGACTCATAATTATTCCCCTTTCGGTAATTCTTTACGGTCGTGCGCCATGTCGTTATTGAAACCATCGGGTACAGGCTTGAAGCCCTTCGATGGTGAACGGTGGCTGGACTGGAATTGGCGCAGGGCGAGGATGTCGATTTCGCCCGTAATGCAGTAATCGTGGTTGCCACCTCTGACACGCAGCAGATCGCGCTTCCAACGATCCTTGTAGGGAGCACGAATGCGGCTGTCGCCAAATTGGCGGTTATTGCACTGAATGATGTAAGCGTGAATATCCAGTGCAGCGGACTCCACTAACGCGTTGAAAGTATCGGTATCCGGGTTCCATTCAGCGACAAACAAGGCGTCGATTTCCCCGCGCAGATCTGCACGGTAACGGATATTGGTGAGCTCACTGCAGATCATCAACGCAAAGCGGAAGTCGCCATGCTGGATAATCGGCGGCTTGCTCCATTGTTGACTTTGAGCCGGGGCCATCTCCAAACCTGCCAACCGAAAGAGCTCTTGTTCCTCGTGTAACGCGGGAAACTGCTTGTCTTGCCGGTAAATCATCAGGGATGGGAACCCAAGGCCATCATGTGTCAGTGATGCCCAAATCTGGTTACGTACCTTTTTCCTGGGTGCGTGCAGGTACTCCACACCAGTGATCAAGGAGATACCTCTTCCCTTCAGCTTTTCAGCAATACGCATAAACCACTGAGGCGGTAGAGCCAGCTCCGGCAAGATCAGGTAGCCAGCACCATCTGGTCTGGATATCAGCTCATTAATCAATCGATTAATGCGTTCAAAACGCTTACGCACATCCGGGTCAGGCTGGCGCATGACGGCAGCTACAAAGCTGCTATCCTTCGTTTCCCAGCTGGATACTGCAATAGTCTGTTTAGTACGCCTCTCGCCATCTGGAATGTTCAGCAGCCTCTTGGACCTGTCCCATTGAGGCATTTTATGGTTCGTCAACTCAAAGCCTCGTAATGCGTAGACGGCATCGTTTAACTGTTGCCACAGAGTTGGATTAAACGGGTCTGGCGCAACCAGATATAGCTCGTTGAGGCTAAAGGGGCGTGTTGAGAAGACCAATCCACTCGGAACACCCTTTTTTAACCTGATCCATCCCGCAAGCGTTTTTATGCCAGCGGTTACTCCATCGGGTAGTAAGCCAGACGGATCGATAAGAGTTATTTTGCTGCGAGCGGGAACACCTCTTTGCGTCACCATTTCTTTCGGTAGGCCAATAAAACGGAGAGGTGTGTGTGCCAAGTCATAGCTGAAGAGCCGGGCATGCTCTTTGTTCAGGTCTTGGATGCGAGATGTATCAAGGTAACCTTGCAAAAAGGATCGAAGATCCAGGGTCGCGGTCAGCTGAGACTCGTAAATCGTCCCCGCACCAGATGAGCTTTCGAATTTTTCCCACGCGATTTTGCCCTCGCGGCTCAGTTTCGGAGGCCAAGCGGATACAAAGCTCTCTGCTATTGATTCATATAGCGGTGTTTTCCAGCATTCAAACGCTTCATCAGGTACGGAAGTGCCTGATTTGATAGCAATCTCGCAATGCTTCTCAACCTTCGCAACCAGTGACTCCAAAGCCCGCAGCAATTCTCCCAGGCGCTCGAAGTCCTGACATGCCGTCGCCATTCTGATAATTCGAGGCAGATACTGGGACAGCTCGAAGAACTTTACCGGCGTTAACAAATGATCCATTACAGCACGGTAAAAAGCATACCGATGCTGCTTCCAGGCATCTGGCGGCAGGTCACGTTCATAGGCTTCGTAGTCGCGCAGGTTAAGAGCAAATCCCGCTCTGTGTAGCGTTAATGCGTCTGTCTTGCGTAGGTTGTCTGCCTGTTCTCCTGAGTGGTTCGTGGCCTTTAGCAGGTCAGTGGCTACGGTTCCTGGTGATGCAGGCAAGTTAGGTAAAGAACGCCACTCACTCGCACGATGATTAATTTGTTCCGAAATCGCATTGATGAGAGCAGACCCCGACTCACCTGACAGAACAAATAACTTGTTTTTTTTGTTTTCAAAGGCGACACGGCTTCCTTTCAGGTACGGTGGAAGGAACAGGATTTTGCCCTGCTCATCCTTAAAAAGGTCTTTGCCTCCATCGCGGCTGAAGATCCACTCCCAGAACTGCTCAGTGCACTTAATACCGCTGGTGTTCTCCATGACCAGCATGATGTCGTCTACATAACGGCCATAGTACAGAGGCACCACTTGCTGCTCGATAAACTGGTCCATTCTAAGCAAGGCAGCATTTGCTATAACGGCAGAGGCTGGCAGGCCTACGGGTAACCCCTTCTCTAGTGGCGTATGCTGTGCCCAAGCTTTAACCGCCGTGATGAATAATCTGTGCAGCTTTTCCTCTGACACCGTCAGGTCGACACCTGCCAGCTGTTGGAAGTCATCATCCAGCATGAAATCTGGATTAAGTTCATGGTAGAAACTACTGACATCTGCCGTGAGCGCCAGCACTTTCTTCTTGGATGCCAGTGCTGTACGCATGGCTTTGATGCCACCATCACGCCAGTCTCGGAATGGTTTCAGATAGGGCTTGAAGGTGCCCAGGGATTGCTTATTTATCTGATTATGTCTGTTTCGTCGCAGACGGCTGCCATACACGTTATTACTAAGGACGTTATCGAATTTTTCTCCGACTTGAAGCATCCAGTGTGTCGATAGAACATGGAGATCTATGCTGCACCGAGCCATGAGCCGAAACTCTGCTTTAGGCTTATCAGCACTCTCAATCATCCGCACCCATTCGTCATCAGGTGATGCGAAAATAAGCCCTGAGTCCGCTTTGGATTCTTTGTCATCAGCGGGATTGATCGACTTGGGTACCAGTATCCAAGTGCCAAGGAAGTCAGGATCAACTACCCAACCTTCATCATCACCATTGATGCGATCACAGAGGCGTTCAAGATTCTCGACCAAGTTATCTTCGTAGTCTGCCATGTCGAACAACGGCGGGTTGGTCGAGTAGTACAGGTCTACCTTGGCTTTACGCCAGGCGATAGCGAGATCGGTGGTGGATACGGTCATTTACTTCCCTGCCTCATTGGCCGCCTGGATAATTTCCAGCGCTCGCGGCCCCTGTTGTGCAGCACCACGGAAATCGGACAACCGTACATATCCACCTTTGAAGTCTGGGTTGTATGCATTTTCCAACGTGAATGTGCAGATCGGAACAGTTGCGCCATCAAAGCCGGAGTATTCGAGCTGAATCAGCGACGTGATGGTTTTCTCGGTGATCAAGTGTTTGCGCAGTTGTTCGTAGCTGGAGATGAACATCCAAACAAATGGTGTCATGAATCCGAGCTGGCCACGCTCCTTCGCAAGAGCGAGATTGCGGATGATGAATGCTGAAAACAGGTCTTTTTCGTACCCTTTGTAGGCGTCTTTGAGGTATTTTTTAACAGCCGGTGCCTGATATTTACTGCCCATATAGGGCGGATTGGCGATCACCGCGTCATAACGCTTTGCCAGTACCCACGCCTGCTGCACATAGGGGAGTAGCTGCAGCGCTGCTGGCTTCTGCATGGAATCCCCTTCCTTTGCCAGCTGGGTGAGCTCATCTAACAACTCTTTTAGTGGTTCGGAATCCTCGGCAGGCACTTCAATAAGGGAACCGAAGGTTTTGGCCTCGCTAAAACGCGCCAGCGTGCGTTCCAAAAGCTGGTAGCGGTTATCAGCCTTGGCACTTCTCAGGTCCGCCTGCTCGCTTTCAAACAAACTCTGCGAGCTGCCCTGCTGCCACTCGCCCCCGAGGTTCAGTGAGCGCCAGAGCTGGTTCAGATCCAGGTGTCCGGTTTCCTGCAGGGATAGAACATTCAGGCTCACATCACCGCTGGCCACACGGTTGAACAGGCCGCGGTCATCCTGACGGGCCAGCATCATCAGTGCGAACCCGGCCAACTGCCCGGCACGGTCGTCGATATCCAGGCCAAACAGGTTGCGGTTCAGGATCAACCCTGGAATATCACGGGTCCGATAGCCCCGTTCTTCGTAAATGGATTTGAGCAGCTTGTAGGCCTCCACCAGAATGTGGCCGGAACCGCACGCCGGATCCAACACTTTGATGGATTCAGGGTCGATACTCTCTGGTGTGACGGCATCCAACTGAGCCTGTACCTCTGCAGGCTGCTCACCCGGTGCTATGTAATACGGCATCTGGTCTTTCAGCGGGCTGTCCGGGTAGGTCTGCAGCCATTGGCGCCCTACCGAGTTCTGCACCAGGTACTGTACGATCCAGTTGGGCGTGAACAGCTGAGTCGCGGCCGGAATATCTTCGCTTTTGACGACCTTGCCGATTACTTGGTCTTTCTTCTCACTGATATAGAACTGATACAGCCAACCGATGATCTCCACATCCTGCCAGTCCTCTTCGGGGATGGCGCTGACCAGAGCACGAATCAATGAGTCGGTTTTGGTCAGGTTGTCCGGTAGCAGCAACTCGGTGGCATCATCCAGCTCCTCAAACAGGAACGGCATGGCTTCATGCAAGGCATGACACTGTGCCAGCAGCAACTCACGGTAAAGCGCTTCATCCTGGGTGCCATCCAGTTTCAGGTCCGCGACCTTGGCCTTGTCGAGGCCTGGCAGTTCTATATCAAGACAGTCATCCAGAATCTGAGGCGTACCCGCTTCACCCGAGGCGGTGCTGAGGACTCGGCGGCCATGGTCCAGATAGCCATGGATCTCCATGTAGCGAATGGCGCAGAGGCGGTTAAACCAGCTGTACGCGGCCTGCTCCATCGTTTGAGCGAATCCGATCTGCTCAATGCGTTTTACCAACGCATCGCGAGCACGGCTAATGGACTTCGCAAAGGTGCGGCTGCCGATCAGTGCCAGGTCACCGCGCAGTTCCATCGGCTCACAGCCATTGGCCGTCACACCATAAAGCGCCGCTTGTTTGGTCATGGCGGCAATGAAGTCCTGGCGGGCCTTGGGGGCGTATTTCTTGATGTTGGCTGTGTTCATAGCGCTTCCTGGTCCATGTCGGGCAAAACGTCCCGGTCAACAATAAATAGATTCGATGTGTCAGTGGGCTGGATGACGTTGAGTGGTGTTGCCCCAGCGGCGAGGCGCAGAACGCTGGCGTCGTCCTGTAGATCGGTAAGGGAGACCCCATCACGCAGGTGCTCACGCCAATGGCCATCGGTGCTGAACAACAGGCTGGCGCCTTCGGCCCAGACAAACGAACGGCATTCTGGGGTGCTAAAGCGACGGCCCTTGAAACAGCGTGTCAGGATATGCTCAGCGCCTTGGATTTCAGTGGGGCATTCAGTTGAAGAATGGTGGTAATGAGCTTCAAGGGTATGCGGAGTATTGAGCCAAACAGGCGCACCCGCGCCGCTAATACCTAACAGGCAGTCTCCCGCAAACAGCAGAGCTCCTTCACATCGATCCAGATCCAGCGACGCTATCAGGTAACTGGCACGATCATGCAAGTGCTCGGGCCTGAGTCTCATATGAGCATACTGGAGAGCGTCGATGATTGAGTCTGAAGTATTCAGGCGATCATGTGCCTGAACAGCAGCCCGGGCACATGCCTGTGCCCAGCGTGCAGCAAGTTCAACACTGGTGTTGGACTCAGCCGCATCGACGAGCGCAATGACGGCTTTGTTATCCCAGGCAAAAAGCGCTACGGCATCGGAGTTGTGCGACCGGGCGTTTCCTTTTCGACTGTGCCATTCCATTTGCATCAGACTTATCCCTTCGCTAACGCTTCCAGACGTTCAAACAGGATGTCTTCTCGACCACTGTCGTTGCCGGCCTGGCTGGCGACGGCGTACTCGAAGTTGTTGTCGTCCAACAACGCCCGAATTTCGCCTGCGATATAGGCTTTGACCTCAGCAGGTGCTGACTCAATCTCGGATACAAGTTCCGGGCGACCATCCACTACATTCAGGATATCTTCGATGTCATGGCTGCTGAGCGCATCGCCGTTGCCCCGCCCTTTCCAGGCCTCAAGCTTGGTCGCGACAAAGTAGACGGGATCCACAAGGTTAATGGTTATCCCAGGCTCCAATTCATAGGGTGTGGCGGTGCTCAGGGCCTGCTGATACCAACGGTTGGTAAAGCCAAGAATACTCTGGTCGTCCGGCATGAAATCCACGCGCAGTTCACCCAGCTGCATGGCACAGACGGGGGGTGTTTTCTCACCCGGATCCGGCATGGATACTCGGAAACCAGCTTTTCTCAGGGTTTCTTGCAGTGTGTAGAAATCGGCGCGTCCCATCACATGCACGATGATATCGACATCATCGGTATGTCTCACTTGCTCAAGCGTGAACTCATCACTCAGGTACAGGGCCGTTGTGCAGCCGCCAACAAACGCCATCCTGGCACGCAGATCGGGGCCCAACGCCTCCGCTACCTGCTTGAGCATCGCACGTTGTATCTGTTGTGTACTCATGCTTTCACATCCATTTGAGCTTTTAAGAGGTCGGCAGCTAGGTTGGCTTCTCGCGGATTACCCAGACGGATCGCATCCACCAACGCCAGTAGGGCATACAGCTCGGGATCACGCCGTACCGCGTAAGGCACAGAGGGGTGTAAGGGTGTGACGGACAGCCCCTTTCGGTTTCCCCTGGCATCAGGCCATACGGGGACCAGATCCCCTCCGGAGAGCAGTTTTCCTTCCAGTACAGGAGCCGCAAACGAAGTACCGATCCCCCGCGTTAATTCGCCGGCCTTGGCCGGAAAAACGTAACGAACCCCGTGCACCAAAAACTCGAACAGAGCCTTGGTATTGGTGCGCGGAAGATCCGTTTTTCGGTCTCGCTTGGCAAGCCCTACGTCCAGGCATCGCTTCAGGCTGGCACTGACCTGCGATTTACTGATCCCTGTCTCGTGTTCAAGGTTGCGCACACTGAAGAGCTGCTCCTGCAAAACAGTCGCCTCCGGCACACCTGCAGCACGGCCCAGGGTACCTACTTCATCGCCCCAGTCCTGCCAATCATCAGGCCAGGCTGATCGTTTACCGTTTTCACCAGCATGGGCTTTTTCGTGCTTATGCAGCGAAATCAGTTTTAGCAGCAACACAATGTCTTGACTTTTCATCAGAGCCTCGCCTTATCTGTCCTGCGTCCTAGGACACGGGACAATCTTGATCAGCTTGCAGTAAAAGATCAAGCACCCATTGCAGATCAAAACACCGACACCATGCGAGTTCATCCATTTCTCTGCACTGCCATATACCCCACCCGCAGCCGTTGACGACGTGTTTACAGCGCTCTAAAGTAATCAGCAAGTGGACTGGGAGTGCCCGGTCGGCGTTATAGCCCCTGTGAGTGCATTGGGGCTTTTCGCTTTTTTGGGACACGCACGGTCAGCTCGTTACCTCAAGCGCACCCGCTTGTCCTGCTTCACTGCAGACTGCAACTCTTCGCGCAGCGCCTCCACAAACCGTTCAATATCCGAGTCGGACTCTAGATAGATTCCACTGCTGACCTTGTTGAACACACTGGTCGCGGAGACTTCGACAACCGGCTTGGGCCGCGCAACCGGTTTCTTGACCACCTTGGGCACAAAGGCCGGTGCGTCGTCACTCACGCCTGTCGCTGTGCTGGCCGCTTCCGCAGCCTTCAATGCAGCCGCTGCTTCACGTTCCTGACGTTCTGCTTCAGCTTGTATGGCGGTTTCCAGTTCATACAGGGCCTCGTCCAGCCGATCCTTGGCGGTTTCTGTCTGCAGCAAATAGATGTTGGCGATACTGGACTCAGTCTCAACATCGGCCTTGATCAACTGCAGTGGCCTCAGCAGCCGGTTACTCAGTTCCGGCGTTTCGATGCCGCTCTTCTGGATCTCGCCCTGAAGCTGGGTAATTTTTTCATCAACCCGTTCCAGGGCATGCTGGCGCTTTTCGTCCAGCAAAGCGGTGTTGACGGCTTCCACCTGCTCAATCCACTCAGTGACTTTGTGCAGCTGGTTGTAGGGCGAGTCTGCCTTGTGAAGGTCATGCAGCGATTTCAGCCCGGATTTGGCCTTTTCATCCCGTTCCAGTGCCGGACGGTTTTTCTCGAAGTGCGTGATTGCAGCTGTTAGCTGCTTCCAGCTGTGGAGCTGCTTGGTGAAAAACTCGTGCAGGTCGCGGTAGTCTTCCTCCAGATCCAGATAGTCATCCTGGTTATCGGTCAGCGCTTTGAAGAACTCCACACTATCGGTATTCGATAGCAGATCCTTCAACGTGCGTATTGATGCCTCAACCCTGGATTTACCGGGGAAGTGGCCGGTTTTCATCTGGTTCTCATACCCGGTGAGGTTGGTGAGCCATGTGTCCAGATGCTGCCGATAGAACTCGTACAGATCCTTCTCGTTTTCCGGCCCCAGAGCATTAAATAGATCCTGTGACAGGTTACGGGCTTTCTTCAGCACCGCATCTTCGGTCAGGCGCTTTTTCTGCACCGTGACTTCGCTGCGTTTACGGGTATTGGTGAGGCGCTCGAACATCTCATCCAGCGGCAGTGCCGGGCCACCGGCATGGAAGGTCAGGCGCCCTGCTGCGGCCAGCCGGGCCAGTACCAGAAGGATCTCATTGTCCGGCCAGCCATAGGGGCGCTTGCTGAAACGCTCGACAATATCGCTGACCAGAAGACGGTCATTACCGGAAGCACGCAGGCCAATGTACTGCTCGACATCCTTGGTGGCTTTCGGGTTACCGGCTTCGCCATCCAGTGTCAGGCCCATCTGGCCAATGTCGTCCATGGTCAGCACGGCTTTCAGCTCGCGCAACGGATCCTCCTGGAGTACCTGCAGATAGGACAGTTTGGTGTAGGTGTTCTCCAGCAGGTACTGGCAGGCATCGTCTAAACGTGACGGCAGGCTGGTCTGGCTCAGTTTGAGGTGCTGCCCCAAGGCGTAACACTCGGCATTGAGGAGCATGTCTTCCAGAGTGGCCCGCAGGCGCTTGCGGCGCTCCTGGTTCTCGCGGCCACGGTCTGCCAGTATCCGGGTCAGATCCGTACTGGTGCCGTCGTCATTCAAACGAATGAACTTGTTGGTCTTCAGCCAGGTTCGTAGCTCATCAAAGAAGGTTTTGTTGTCAGGCAATTTGATCAGAACCTGCCCTGTACCTTCGGTGGACTTGTTGATGCAGCCCGCTTCACCGTACTGCTCGTAATCCAGGTCCAGCGGAGAGATAACTTCAACACGCAGATCGGCTTCGTAACGTCCGTCCAGTGAGTGACCGTCCAGATAACGGCCAATACTGTAGTCAGTCTTGTTCGGACGATGGCGGTACTTGTTCTGATCCTTGAACAGATCCTTGAAGATCAGGTTGCCCAGCTCCTTGTTCTCGTCATTACTGGCGATGTCGGTAGCTTTGATTTTGCGTGTGATGTCCCGCTCTTCATTGGTCAGGAATAGGAACTCGTCACCGTTTCGGGTGATCAAGCTCTCTTTTTCCAAGCGCAACAAGGATTCTTCAATACGTTTGCGCAGTGCCAGCTTGTCGGTGTCGATGGTATCAATCGACAGCGTGACCAGATTGTCGGCGGTGCCCTTGATCAGATCCACATAGCGGATCATGAACAGGGTGCGCAGAATGTCGATATCAGCCAGCTCAAGCCCCGAGTTTTCAGCGGCCTGGTCGATGGTGCGTTTTACGGCCGTGTCCAGAAAGCCTTCGACAGAGCGGTAGAACGCATGCATGGGTACCAGCGCGCCGATCTCCTGGTTAGCCAGGCTCATAGCCGCCATTTGGAACGCATCCAGCATGGAGCGCTCACCGTAGGCCAGGTGAGCACCGGTGGCACCGACTTTACGGATCTCTTCAAACACCTTCTGCACCAACTGGAAGTGGTAAGGTGCGAAGGGGTAGTTGGCTACAAAGCTCTCGGGGCCATCGAAATTGCGCAACGTCGGGCCAGAACGGTCAAACGTAATCTGGTTGCGCAGGATATCGCCGTATTGAGCCCAGGTTGAACGCAGCTGCTCTTCCGCTTCCGGCGTTTTGCGCAGCAGGCGCTTCTGAATCACCTCATCCGTGTTGGAGCTGGACAGGGACAAGCGTGTCTTGAATCGGCCGGCGATTTTGGAGAAGTCGTTGACCTTGGATGAGGTGAGCTCGCCCAGCACAGCATCCATGTCCGCCTGGGATGTCACCACAATCCATGCTCGTCCCTGACAAATGGTGCCAAGGTTTTCGGTGATCGTCTGCAGCGTCAGCATCAGCTTGGTATCTGAGCCGATGAACTGGCCCACCTCATCCACCATGAACACCATTCGATGATCAGGGCCTTGGCTGTCGAGATACTCTTTTACCCAACGACAGAAGTTCTCCACGGATACAGAGAAGGTTTCCTCCGACTCCTCAAACCACTTGTGGGCCGCATCCGGTGACAGACTAAGTGCCTTGCCGATCGCCTGCTCAATGTCGTCCTGATAAAACTGGTAGCCATCACGCTCCGCATGCCATTCCATGCCGGAGGCTTCAGCGAACGCATCACAAAACGCCTGATAAACACCCTTCTGGGTCAGGTGACGCTCCATATGCGCAATATGCGGATGGTCACCACTGAACCCCTGGTACTCGTTAAACACGCGCAAGAACACATTGAGAATCGGGTTGCCCTGATCGTTTGAGCTTGCCTTGCTGTCAATGTTAAACAGGATGACATCAGCAGGATTGGAGACCGACTTGTCGATGTCGGCACGGATCATGGCATCGCGCAGCTTGTGCTCATCAAAAAACTGCACCGCCTGCTTTTCACTGCCATCGGCATCGTGCGCGGTAATGTTGGCCAACAGGTACGACAAGGTCTTCAGGAAGTGGGACTTACCGGAGCCAAAGAAGCCGCTGATCCAGATACCCACTCGGCTGGCAATGGAGGGGTCGTGCCGATCCGTACTGTATGACTCAAAAAAGTGCCGGAAATGCTTTTCCAGCTCATTGGTGACAACGTACTCATCGAGTTCCTGCCACACGGTTGCATCGTCGTTCTGGTCAGCTTTCACCACACCATTGATGGAGCGATCCAGAGGCTTAAAGAAAAGATTCTTGATGGTCATACAGCATCATCCTTGCCAGTCACATTGGGTTATGCACGCGGTACCAGCGTGAATGCCCTGTAGTAGTTTTTGCTGGGTATTTGATTGAACAACGTCAGGCTTTGCCCGTTGTAATGCCCCGGGTAGAACAGCACCACGGGTTTGTGCCCCAGAAGCGCATGCAGCTTGTTGAGCAGATTGTGGGCGCGTAGAACGGGCCATACTGAGCCAATGCCGTGTAAGAAGATCACGTCCTGGTCAGCTGCTTGGGTGTGCTCCATCAGGAAGGGAGCAAACTTGTCCATGTGCATCGGGCCAGCAAGCGCTTTCAACAAGGCGGTATCGCCCTTCGCAACCTGCATAGCACAGGCCTTATCTAAAAAGTTGCGACTGACCAGGTAATCCCTCATGACGTCCAGCAGGTTAATGCTGGCCACTTTCATATTCGGATTTTTCTTACCCAGCTGGGACACCAGAAAGCGCAGATGCTCGCGTACCTGAAGCTCATGCTTAGGGTGATAATCAAAAATCCAGAAGGCAATCTCATTGCCCAGTCCCTGCCCCTGCAGAAATTCTTCACTCTGGACCTTGTCATAGATCTGATTAAGCCGATCTTGTAACGGCTGGTTCATGCTGGCTCCTTGCTCATTTCACCCTGCGGTGGCACCTGAAACTTCCAAACAACCTCGAATACGATGACGGTAGGTGTCATCCAGCAACACCCTGACTTCAGGACGCACAAGCAGATGCTGGAGCGTCAGCGAGCGCGTATCGGTTAACAACCCCACCTCTGCCAGTATCCGGAATGCCACCTGCCCTGTCTTGCGCTTGGTCGTCATCGACCAGTCGGCCAAGGCGGAATCCTTATGGGCACGCTCATCCAGAAAATCATTCCACTGCCAAACGTGAAGCTTACCGGCCTGGGTCACAAAAGCATCCCGCAGTACCGACTCGATAAACTCGACTAACAACAAGTTGCGCTCAAGCACTGCACAAAAAGACGCCTGTGTTGCGAGCTCATCATCGCCATCTCGAATCGCTTGCAAGAACGAAGGCTCCATGCGTTCAAGACGCTTGCGAATCGATTGCGCTATACGCCTTGCGGTAGCGGCTGTGGGCTTCTGCAGCCGATTATCTGTCTGGATGGCATCGAGCCACTCTTCCGAAGTTGCTTCTTTGAGCAACAAGTCTGCAATGACCCGAGACTCCCTCACCATGAGAGAGCCGCCGGTCAAATCACTGTCATAACTGAAGTGGCGCATCCCGATGTTCGTAACCCATTCGTTCAAACGGGTAAGGATACAACACAACGCAGATGCTGTCTGATGCCTGCGTCATTTACGGCCCCAACCAGATTTACGGCCCCACCCAGCGAACAGAGGAATGCTATGCTCCACATCCAGAAATACAGATTTTCTGTTACCAGTTACAGGTTTCACGCAGAGGCTTGATGGCGTCTGCTAGCCCAGTAGTATCGAAAATCGCGGTCACGGGACTTTCATTGTACGGCGTTACCTGAGCGACTAACGTGTTGGCTTCCATCATGGATTTCAGGAACGCGATAGGTTGAGGATGAAAGGTCGCTTTGCTGTCAGTAGACATAGACCATCGGCGTGTTTGTGCTTTTGTATCACCCACTCGACTGAGGACATCGGCCTCACTACCCAAATAGTCATTCCAGGCTATGTATAAATCTGTGGTGTTGCTTTTGCAACGGGCAATCATGACGACAGGACGCCCCCAGCGACTATTGCCTTCATCCGCTTTCAAAATAAGGGTGACGGTTTTACTGTCATCAATTGGGTTGGTCTCGATATCAACGGACCATTTGCCACTACCTGAGGCATCAACCGGTTGTGCTTGAGGACCTTGCAATCCATACCTTTGAGCAAGGGTGTCATAGCATTCCAGTCGAGAAAGGTCGCCTTCCACAATGGCACAGGCGGCAATTTCTTTATCAGTAGGTGCTGCATGAGCAGTAGCGGTTAGTCCAGTGGCCAGGGCGAGGGCTATTACTCTTTTCATGGTTATCCATCTCCGTTGTCAGTTTCATGTATCTTATAAAAGGCAAACGACAGATCATGTCGTAGTTAGTTGCCCAAATGACCTATTGATCCAAACCGAGAATTTCCCGAGCCTGTTTGTGAATGGCTTCGCGCCAACTCATCGGCTCCAGAACATCAACGGCTGAACCAAACCCTTGCAGCCACCACTGCGTCTGCTGGTCATTGGGTACCTCAGCCTCAAGCAGAACCCAACCATTTTCATCGGGTTCACTTAGGACTTGTGAATGGCTAACCGGCGTTTCTGACAACATCCATGCTACATCAGAGCGCACTTTGGCCTTCAAGTTGACCGCCTCATCATCGACCGGGTACCCAAAAGCACCCTGTGCGATGTAATCGTCGAGGTTGAATCCGCGCTGGGTGCGCAGAGGCGCCTGGCTCTGCTTTACTGCCTGGATCCGGTGCAATGCAAACTGGCGAACATCGTCATATTCGTTCACGGTTGCCAGCAAGTAGGTCACGCTGTGCCGGGCAACAAGACCCAGCGGGTGCAGAACATAGGTTTTGACCTGATTTTTGGCGCGGCTCAGATATTGAACATCAAGGGCGTACCCATTGAGCAATGCATCAGTCACCCACTGCCATACATCATGTGAAATTGGTGCCGGAATCAGCGCTTTCCCGTTCGGGATCGCTTTTACGAACTGTGTCCAATGGGCAAAGCTATTTCGCTCAAGGCTATCCAGGTACTTTCGAGCGTTGTGGAATTGCCCACCCAGTTGGTTAATCGCTACCTGAGGGAGCAAGCCAGTCAAGTACTCTTCTGCCAGTACCAGCGTAAGTGCTGTCGCTGTGTCCATGGCCGGAAGGTTACTTTTGAACCCGGGGTCGAATGACCATCTAAACGGACGACTAGACTTGTCACATAGTAGTGGGAAGTGCCCGGACATTTTTTCCAAGTCACGTTGAATGGAGCGAATATCAACCTTGAAGCCTCGCTCTTCCAGCAGTGCCTGAAGCGTTGAAGTGGCACGGTAGTGAGGGGCTCGTGGAATAAGCTGCAGCATGTTCAGGTAGCGGAACAGGGTATCTTGTCGTGCGCTCATAGTGGCATCCTTGTCATGGGATAAATGACTTTGTAGCAATCGAAAAAGGGGAGAATCACAGCATATCTTCTATATACCACCGTTTGTGAAACTCAGTGAAATCTTCCATCTGCTTCTTGGTTACACCCAACAACCCGCCGCTCCATGAAGAAAACGCTCTATTTCCATTAGGGAGATAAAGGTTTTCAGGAAATGTGCGCATGGTATAAACTGGATTTTGATACTCATATTCCATACCTAGCTTTTTAAAATAGTCACCTTTGAGCATGAATTTTTTAACTCCATTCGAGCTAAGCCAAACATGATCAAAATCCATCTCTTGAATCCTATTTGAATACTGGAGTAGAACTCGAAAGACATCAGCGGGACTTTTATCATCATCGATTGATTTAATATTAATCACCAAGACAGAAGGAATAACGTATTTCTCATAGTGACTATTAATATCTATGCCGATATTTCTGGCATCATTTTCCAAAACAGCATTTAGAGGCTTTGAAAGCATATAATTATTAGTGGCATACACGGAGCCACTAACAGCAATCACAAGAAAAAGCATGGAAATTATTTTCTTCATATCTTATCACCTGAATGTTTTTTCTTTAAATAAGGGTTCATTAGTACAAACATCACTATAACAGGTGCCTACGACAGATCTTGTCGCAGTACGAAAGAGGATGTATCATAAGACCGGAATTTTATGGCTCAACATTAGCTTTTTAAGAGTGCTTGAATAGCAACAATCATAATTGGGCAGTCATCGGAACAAATCATGAGTGACGCTATTGCTGAATATCTACAAGACTTGAGCCTGGAGCAGCTGAACACCTTACATAGCTGGGTGCAGCAACGTGCAAAAGAGAAAAGAAATTCACATAAGATTTGTCCTGCTCTTCCTCCCACAAACAACCTTGAAGCATTGGCAGAAAGTGCAGGCTTGGATATTTCGGCACTTATGAGGGCCAGAAAACACTATTGATCGGCGTGACTGAGTTTGATGCTATCCGCATCCCGTAGTCAAGCCTCAAGTCAAGCAGCTTTCATCTCTAGCATAAGAAAGTAGTTGGACGTAAACCAAGTACCTCAGCTTCGACCGTATGGAGTCAAACACGGATTTGCGCCCGGGCGATATCGGTAGTTCTGGTTTTGGCCCAGAGCGGACCAAACGGCAGTTGCGATCCTCTGCGATCACTCCACGATATGGATATAGAGTGTTCTGAGATCTGAGTCGCCTGTAACAGTTTCAATCAATGCAAAACCATGCCGCTCATAATAGGCAATCAGCTCTGGAATATTTTCACATTCCAAAATAATGACACGACCACCTATCAACTGTTTTGCCGCTGCAAAGACGGCATAGGCTTCGTTTAAAATATCAGCCAGCCCAATAGGGTTACCGTTAATAGCCATATTTTTGCCAAGCTGGCCAATCAGGAAGGACCGGATGCGCTCCGCGTTTTTACTGATACCGTCAAGTGAGCGTATTTTGGTTTTGCTGAGCCCTGTACCTTCAAGGATCAGCTCTTTAAAGGAAACGGAGAAATAAGCCAGCAGGTCGCCGGTTGCTTCATCCAAAATCAGATAGGTTCGTGCATTACCCGTTTCTTCAAAGCGAATTGCTTTGCCCGGGCTGGTCAGAAAGTTTTCGACATCAAGGTTACGAGGGCAGGAGAAAGTGCCGAGAAGCTTGGTTGAGTTGGTTACCCCAAGCTCTCTCAGCAGGTCTCCGAGCTGGACAATCGTCGTTTTAATAACTTGATACCCTTCGCACTTTCGGCCTTGTAGTCGCGTTTGGTAACCTTGATCAGGCGGGGGTGCGCCAAGTCATAATGGATCCGATCAATGGATTCCTGATCCGTGACCACAAAGCTCTTGTCAAACGATGTTGTTGCCATGGTGGCACCTCCTCTTTAGCAGTTGCCTGAGTGCAGTATAACACCTTGCAATATGAGTACACAGGGCCCTATACGCAGAAGGAGCATTGTACAGCTGGACTGGACCATCTTGATCAATACTTACCCTCTACTATCAAGAGGATAAGACAATGAGCAATTATGGTATTGATGAGAGGCACCTGAACCCACTTTGGAACAAGGGGAGGCTGATGGGCCCAAAGCGCCCTCTGAAGCTGAAAGAAATTTGGGGCATTCGGATACGTCTTGAGCTTTCCGGCAAAACCCGAGACCTGGCGATGTTCAACCTCGCGATCGATAGTAAGCTGCGTGGTTGTGATTTGATGAATCTCAAAGTCAAAGATATCAGCCACGGTACAACGATCCAGAGTAGAGCCATCATCATCCAAAAGAAAACAGGTAAACCAGTACAGTTCGAAATCACGGAGGAGACCCGAGAGTCTCTACGCGACTGGATCGGCCAAAAACGGCTAATAAGCAGTGACTTTCTGTTCCCCAGCAGGGTCGTTCCCAACCGCCATCTGACTACACGACAGTATGCCCGCATCGTTGATCAGTGGGTTACAAGTGTTGGTTTGGATGTCTGTGACTACGGCACACACACGATGAGAAGAACCAAACCCACTCTGATATACAGGCGTACGCATGACCTGAGGGCAGTCCAGCTACTACTCGGTCATTCGAAGCTGGATAGCACTGTCCGCTATTTGGGCGTTGAGTTAGATGACGCCCTTGCTTTGGCTGAGCAAACTGATGTCTAAGGTGCGGACATGGAGAGGGTCAGTGCTTGCTGGCCCTTTCAGACATTAGAATCTGAAGATAAAAGGGAGGGATCAGTTAGTAAAAAACGCGACTCAGCGAATTCACGGTATTTCCTTTATCCGTAAGGATTCTGGCATGGATTGTGCTTTATAAACGTTAAGATTACTTGCAAGGAGCGCGACATGATCATTCAGTCCGGCTATAACGTATAGAACTACAATGACATTCAATCATCCGCAGGCGGTAAGCAAAGCGGCAATGTTCTGCCTGCCACTGATGCCGATACGGCAAAATATGCCGATCAAGTGACTATTTCCAGTGCTGGAAAGACCTTTGTGGAGAATGCTTCCACTCTGAACGAAATACCACCCAGGACCGAGGCCCAACAGAGACTCATTAACGAGGGGAATTTAGACTCTTCGTTTGCGGACGAAATGTCAAACATGATGGTGAACTCGGTAACAACCATGTTTGTTAGTTTGGAGTCTATCCGCGAAAACCTGAATGGTCCTCATAGGCTCGCAACTTCTGGACGCTTGGTTACCCAGGATTTTGAAGCTGCTTTTAATCGAGACGCGGCTATATTTAAAACAGCCAGGAAAGAGCTTTACGATTCCGAGAAATCTAAAGGAACAGAACCTTCGAAGATTCTTGAAATATTGATCGATTTTACAAATAAAAATGCAAGCCCGGTATATAAAGAAGCTACTGGAGAAGGTTGGTTTGGTTAATGACTATTAAATATATACATAAAAAATACTAAGGACTGGAGGCCTATATGTCTTATATTACACCGGTAACATGGAAGGGAGTCTACGATGGTCCAAAACGAGAAATTCATCTAAACATTGATGAGCCTGACAAAAGTGTGATTAAAGAGCTTCAGGGATTGAAGAAGGATCGCTTTTAAAGCGATCCTTCTATTTAATTCCTCGACAAAAAAGGAGTAATTTCCATGAGTAATATATCAATTGGTAGTTATTCAAATACCGTCACGAGCAATCAGAACAGTTCTAAGCAGAACCGCGATAGACAAGAGGATTTCTCTAGCATATTGAACGATGCAGTGAACTCTACATCCAATCGAGTCACTGAAATTACGATATCCGACGAGGCCAAACAAGCAGCATCAAACGAATTGCCGGGCTGGGTACAGGAGGTAATCAATCGCTTAAGCAATAATCCAGACCAAAAGGAAGCGATGGATGATGTTAAAATGATGGCAACAATTCCGGGCGGACCTTTAGTTTCTATTCCGGAAAATTTTGGTGGAACTCCGCACTACTTGGCTACTGGCCAACCCGTAACCAAGGAAAGTGAAGCGCGATTTAATGCACTAACTCAGTCGATAACTGAAAAAACTACGCAAATCTTCAATTCAGAATCGGCGAAGGGAAGTTCTGCCGCAGATATATTTAAGAAGATCCATGAGTATATGGCAACTCAGCCAGAAGACTATTTACAGGTATTGAATTGGTACAGATCATCCTACAAGTATTAATTTGGTACAGGAGCACCAGCAGCATGATTGTTAACTCTAGCCATAACCTATTGACTTACAACAAAATTCAACAGCCATCAGAACTTCAGACAGGAGGCAACATCCTGCCGGATAAGCAAACTAAATCGTCCAGTGCTGGGGAGCAAGTTACATTATCCAATAGGGGTAAGGCGTTAGCTGCTACGAGCTTTGATCAGATACCAGAGTCTGCCATACACCCTAAAATAACACCTGGGCAAGAAAGAATGATAAGCGAGGCTAAGTCAAATCCTGAATTTGCTGAGAAGTCTGCTAACTTAATGGCTTACTCTAGAAGTATGATCGCTTATGATATAAGTGAAAGTGTGAATAATGATGGTCCTATAAAACTATCCACTACTGGTAGAATTGTTGATGAATCATTTTCCGAGTTTAAAGAGGCTTTTGAGAAAGAAGCCAAAATTCTTGATGCGCAACGTCTAGCACTATATAAATCAGAAAAGGCAATGGGTACAGCTCCTTCAGAAATACTAGCTAAGATGATAGATTTCACGAATAGAAACTCTAGTGATATTTATCGTGAAGCAACAGGCGATGGCTACTTCTTTAAATAGTAGAATAGACACTTTAAAAAGTGGTCGGGAATTCAGATAATAAGTGCGACACTCATGGTTGAACGGCGAGAGGTGGCC
>ERZ1673962.155-NODE-155-length-57563-cov-36.458771_pt1 | contig 57563 bp, 48 predicted proteins | sample MGYA00580188_ERZ1673962 | MGnify/ENA primary metagenome ERZ1673962 (study PRJEB41334, sample SAMN05608104) | rock metagenome | biome: terrestrial subsurface; feature: shale formation; material: shale | place: USA: Pennsylvania ... | reverse complement strand
CAGTCAGACAGGACTGCCGCCTGACCGGCCATACACAGAATTTGACAATAACTCGTGAGTCGGATCAGCGAAGTGAATGCGCGAGAGCGCGCCGGGTTGGTGACAGCATCATGAGCCCCAGGCCTCGTGCCCCCTGAATGATTCGCTGCTCTTGACGCTGTGGCCCTGTCCTCAAGCGGGGAGGATAAGCGGCGGCTGACACCCTGCGCAGGGCCCCGATACTGCAGGCGCACAAGAGGGGAAGTCGCTACCCAGTAAAGGGGGAGATAGCTCGATAGCAGGCAATCGTCTGGTGTGGCGCAGGACATGAAAGGGTGGCTAGTCGAGTCATAAGCTCTTTGCATCATTTTTGGTTATGGAGCATACCGTAACGGCGGTATCTGAGAGGGCTGGAGCATCATAAGATGTTATGCAATTCGCGAGTCTCCATGAGCGGCATTAATCTGTAAACTGGCCCATTGTTAATCAGAGGGTATTACCTGAGCTTATGGCAAACATCGGTCGTCATGTGTCACCCAACCTGTTGCGCGTGTTCGAGGTGGCGGCACGTCATCGTGCTTTCACGCACGCTGCCCAGGAATTACGCTCGACACAATCTGCCGTCAGTCAGCAGATCCGAGCGCTCGAAGATGCGTTGGGGGTGACGCTCTTCAAACGAGTGCATCGTGGAGTCCGCTTGACGGAAGCAGGTGAGCAGCTGTTCCAGAGCGTGCAGGAAGGGTTTGCTGTCATCGAGAGAAGTATCAACGACATTCAGCAGCTGACGACTCCCCCGTCTCTCAATATCTTGACCGATTTCGCCTTTGCCAGTGCATGGTTGATGCCTAACCTGCCCGAGTTCCGACGGCTCAATCCGGGTATTGCGGTTCACTGCATGACCAACCAGGGCGTGCTCGATCACTCGATGCAGGATATCGACGTGGCACTGTTGTTCTGTGCGGAAGAGGACGCACGACCTCGGCTGTTGCGTGAGCGAGTCTTTCCGATCTGTAGCCCTGATTTTCTGGCACGCCACGGGCCCATTGAGCATCCTGAACAGCTTTGCCAACTCCCGCTGCTGACCTTGTCGGCTGCCCAGGGACAGGCCTGGATGGATTGGTCGGCGTATTTCATGGCTCAGGGGGTCAAGCATGGCGTCGGGCAGCGAGAGTTGGTCATGAACAACTATCCCCTCCTGTTGCAAGCTGCCGCTGCGGGACAAGGCGTAGCGTTGGGATGGGAAGGGTTGTGTGATGAAGCGCTAACGTCTGGGAGTCTGGTGGCGCTTCGTGAGTTTTGTCATGACACACATCATGGTTACACCTTGATCGAGGTTGATCCTTCCGAGCATTCCCAGGCCAAGCAGGCCTTGGTTGACTGGATCACCGCCCATTTCGATGATCCCGAGGCTGTCACGGAGATAGCGTCAGATACGTCATGCTGAAATGAGGCGGCTGCACGAGGGCCGCTGAGGGAAGTGTTTGGCAAGGGGCGTCGCCTCGTTGCAGCATTATCGTCGGAGCGTTTTTGGCGATCGCCAAGTGGGTATCACCACCCCCGATAGCCTGTGGATCGGAGATGCCATGAAAGGGGGGGGGCTTCCCCGACGCCTGGGCATTTTGATCTGAAAGCACCAGGCGTCGTGGTTTCGTACGACATGCCACTGCGTGGTTGGAAGGCCTCATTGGATTCAGTGCATGTCTTGCCGTGGCGAGGGGAAGTCAACTGGGTGACATCAAGGGCCCCGGGTTATCCAGATAGCGTTCTCGAATATGCTGTGCCGACCAATAGGTAAGAGCTGCGACCGTCCCCGTAGGGTTGTGCTGCATATTCTGCGGGAAGGCACTGGCGCCCATGACGAAGAGGTTATGCGCATCCCAGTGCTGTAAATATCGATTGAGGACCGATGTCTTGGGGTCTGTTCCCATGATGGCGCCACCGGTTATGTGGGTTGATTGATAGCTCGAAGGATCAAAGTGATCGCCTCGCTGTTTGACACTCTCGGTGTGATAGTCCGGCTGTAACTGGGCGACGATCTCACGCATTCGCTCCGCCATGAACTCCGTCATGCGTAGATCGTTTTCCTTCCAGTCATAAGTCATGCGCAGCAAGGGGTCACCATGAGGATCCTTGTAGGTGGGGTCCAGGTCCAGGTAGACATCCCGATAGGACATGTTCGTCCCGGTCGTGCCTATCATCATGTGATGGCCATAATGCTGGCGAACCTGCTTTTTCCATTCACTGCCCCACTGTGGTGTTCCCGGAGGAGTGCGTAGTGCACCGATAGCGCCTCCCGGGCCTTGGGTGGTGTAGATGTATGAGCCCCCGATGAAACCGTGTTGCTCGGTATCGAAGGTATCGGGGCTGAAGTCATCAATTACCTGTCCACTGCCACCAGCCGAGATGAAGGGGTTGAATTGATGATCCTTGAAGTAAAGATCCATGGAGCCCGTGATCTGGTAGGAGAAGTTGCGTCCCACCACCCCGGTGTTGCTTACCGGGTCATAGGGTTTTCCAATCTCGGACAACAGCAACAAGCGGACATTGGATAAGGGAAATGAGGCAAGAATGACCATGCCCGCAGGCTGAAAGACCTCATTGCCATCAGCATCGCGATAGATGACCCCTTTGACCGTCCCATCTTCCTCGTGCTTCACGATCCGTGTGACTTCACAGCCCGTCCGATACGCGAAGTTCTCGCGTTGCTTGAGTGCATCAAGCGTGCAGGTCTGTGGGGATGCCTTGGAATAGTTGAGGCATCCGTAGTTGCTGCAAAAGCCGCAGAAGTTGCAGGGACCCAATTGCATGCCATAGGGATTGGTCCAAGCGCCCGATACATTGGCAGAGGGGTAGGGATATGGATGCCAGCCCAGTGCCTGGGTCGCCTTGGTGAACAAGGTGTCCGTCAGGGTTCTCGGCAAGGGAGGGAGCGGGAACGGATTCTTGCGCGGACCTTCGAAGGGATTCCCGCCTTCGATCATTTCCCCTTGGATATTGCCAGCCTGACCGGATAAGCCTGCGACCTTTTCGAAGAAGTCATAGTGAGGTTCCAGCTCTTCATAGCTGACGCCATAGTCCTGGATGGTCATGTCCTCAGGCAAAAAGCCTGGAGAAAAGGTGCGATCGGCAAAGCTCTTGAGTGCCAGTTCGTTTGGTGTGGCGCGATACAGCACACCTGTCCAATGCGAACCGGCACCGCCCACGCCATCACCGGGATGGAAGGTAGTCCAATGACGTTGGGGAATGGCCTGTTCCTGGCGATTGCGTCGTATTGTGACGGTGCTTTGACGTGGGCGTTGCATCATCTTGAGGCGTACCCCGTACTTGAGCTCATCCGCAGGCTTGGGATACAGGAAGTCTTCTTTGCTCCGATCTGCTCCGCGCTCAAGCGCAAGCACGTTCAATCCGGCGCTCGTCATTTCCAGGCCCATGATCGAGCCGGTCCAGCCAAGACCGATGATGACGACATCGACGTCTGGTTGTGTGATGGACATGTCGTGATTCCTTTCAGTTCGACGGGGGTGTGGAGGCAGCGTCTTCGCGAGCATGATCCAGGGAGTCTGGACGCCCTTGTTGCGCCGGCTTGCCAGGCCCGTGCGCCTGTCTCACCTCAGCCACCTGCTCAGGAGTCACCCTGGAGGCATCATTGCTCCAGCTCTGTCGGACGAAACTTGCCAGGCTGGCGGCTTCCTCGTTGCTCAAGCGCCAGTCAAAACCTGGCATTTGCAAGCGTTCCGGGCGTTTTGGCGTCGACGGCAACTGTGCGCCATACAGGATGGTGCTGATCAGGGCTGTCGGATTGTCAGCGTTGACCTGGGTGTTGCCGGAAAGCGGGGGGAAGACACTATCGGCGCCTCTGCCATTGGCGAAATGACAAGCATTGCAGTTGTCCAGATACAGACGTGCCCCCTCGTCCAGGGAAGTCGCGCTCGTCAGTTGCCGTGTCGTGGCATCCGGTGCTGTGTGGGAAGATGGCGTCGATGCGGGGGCGGATGAGGCGCGTTGCTTGTCCGTGGCGCCCAGCGTCGTCAGATAGGCCGCGATGGACGATAAGTCCGCATCAGTGAGGTGAGACGTGCTGTGCTGAATGACAGAGGTCATTTCGCCGCCAGTCGCGGCGTGGCGATTGCGTCCAGTGGCCAGATAATCGATGACATCGTCTTCCGACCAATCGCGTAATCCTGATGCGTCGCCCCCACGCAGAGAAGGTACCTGCCACTCGTTCAGCTCAGTTCCAGCCAGGTACTCGTCGCCGTCCTGGTCGTTGAGCGCTTTTTCCTGCATGAACAGGCCGCGGGGCGTATGACAACTGCCGCAATGTCCCGCGCCTTGCACCAGATAGCGTCCACGCTCCAACAGTTGCTGTCGATCACCAGAGAGATCCCTGGAATGATTGGCGGAAGAGGTATTCGATACCTCATCGACGAACAGCCAGTTCCAGAACCGAATCGCCCAGCGCTGATTGAATGGGAAGCTGAGAGAGGTCTCCGGTGCGGGCTCGGTGACAGGGGGTACTCCCTCCATGAAATAGGCATACAGTGCCTTGATATCGTCGTCACTCAGGCTGGCATAAGACGGGTACGGCATTGCCGGGTACAGATAACTGCCATCTGCACGTATCCCTTGTCGCAGAGCAGCGGCGAAATCCTGCTCACGATATTCCCCGATCCCTGCCTTGGGCGCTGGCGTGATATTGGTGGCGTAGATGGTACCGAAGGGACTCTCGATGGGGCGTCCCCCTGCGTACTCTTTACTCGCGCCCTCACGGGTGTGGCACGCCATGCAATCTGCTGCTCGGGCCAGGTAGGCGCCGCGCTTGATCAGTTGGGGATTGGCCGCACTATCCGTACTGATAGAGGACTGACTATGTGTAGGACTGTCACCGAGAACGGCCATTGCCGCACCTGCGGCACTCACGGCAGCCGCCAGGAGTGCGAGGCGTACTGGCCAATTTCTGTATTGGGGCATCCGTTGCTCCTGTTACCCGTCGTCCAGTGGGAGATTGGCTGAATAATTTGAGCGGTGCTGATCAGCCGCGCTTTCCGGCAAGGCTGACTGGACCGAGCGGATAGGGCACATCATGTTGTGTGACCCACTCACGGAAGCTGGCGCGAGCGCCTGTGAAGCCAAGCATCTTCCAGCCCACCATGTCCCGGTTTCCCCCATACATGGGATCCGAGAGATACCCTTCGCGTGTGTTCTGCAAGAGAAAGGCAAAGAAGGTGGCGGAGGGGAGGTCGGGTATCCCGGCGGCTTTAAAATCAGCTCGTCCATTTTCCAGGTCGGCTAACAGCACCTCCTGCTGCTCTGATGAAAGGTCAGTGAATTCCTGTCCCGTTTTTTGCTTGGCATGGTGACGAGCGCCCTGAATCCCCAAGCGATAGAGTGCTGCAGGTGTGTGGGGGAGCTGATACCCAAAGACGGGATCGGCGTTCGGGTGAAAGGGGCCTTTCATGTACCAGTCGCTCGCCTGCCCGTAGTCTCCACTCAGCTCCTTGTCGATGAAGACTGGGACGTTGGCCGTCAAGGCCCCGGCACCATGTTCATCTTCAGGTATCAGGCGATCGGTGGCGGAGAGAATGAATTCCCATTCTTCCTCGTTGAAAAACGCAGGAACGTACTGATGAAGAGGTGGGGTCGCCGCATCCGACGACTGGCTGAACAGCAGGCTTGGAGCCAAGGTGACGGCAGGGATGACGGTCAGTGAGTTCCGCATGAACTCACGGCGTTTCTGACCTTCGGAATCGAGCGACATATTGCCTCCTTGAGCGCGGTGTGTCGGTGACTCGCTCAACTTTCCAGCGAGTGTTCAACGCGATATCTGGCTGACTCCTTCGGGAGAGGGGCACACCATATGACGACTCTTGCCGCCTCTCTTCGACGTCACTCCTGTCATGGGGTGGTGATGCCTAGAGAATGCAGAGGGGGTGTCAGAAGACTGTGCTGAAATATTAGAATAACATCATGATTGGTTGCATTTGAGAGGAGAGGGTAAAGAGTTGGTGTGACGCAGCGTTGCGTTTACCAGTCTGCTAGGCGTGAGAGGTTTGTCGGCAGGTAATGGTCTGTGAAGTGTGAAGTGGACCCCCGACAGCAACGCCGCTGGCCATGCCATTGGCCCAACATGTTGTCGCCCTTGGCTCGACAGAAGTCGCTGGCGCTGGGGTGAGGGATCAGGTGTTCGGTGGGGCCCAAGACGTGATCAAGCGCCGCATCCGCGTGGATGGAAACCCAGCCCGACCTCCCCAGCCATCAACGGCAGGGTATAGCAAGAATCGCTAGCCGACTGCCCCAGCATTTCGACTCCGCAAGGGGTGGCGTCATCATGTTGGAAGTGCAACGTCTCCCTCTCGAGTGCTGTGCAGGCAGACAGTGTCAGAGGGGCAAAGGAGAGAGGCAATAGCGCTCCTGACAGAAAGAAAGAGCAACACACGGCTTTTCCGGTCAAAGGGGAGCGCTGATACTGAGGGGCGGGCGCTACAGTCGACGATCTGGAGTGAAATCGACCTCTTCGGCGCCCTGGGCCAGCGCCAGAAAAGCGGGGTGCTCTGGATTAACGAGGTAGTTCGTTTCTCGGGGCGCGACCACACTCGGAACCGCCAGAACTAGGCTCGACGGTCCCTCAAGGCAGTCGTCACCGATCTCGGCTGTGGAGGGTGGCGCCGGCTCAGCTCGCCAATCTGCTGGCAGAACGTCCTCCGGGAGCTGCATTAGCACCTCCTCCCGGAATGTCACCTCCAGGAGCGCATACTCCTTCAGCAGCTGATTGTCTTCCAGGTGAACCATCACCTCGAGCATGGCCAATGACTCTGTGCTCGCGAGGTACACACAGGCCTTGCCTTTGCTGTTCCAGCGCCCGCCGTACAGCCGAGCCCCTTCCCCATCAAAGGCTGTCTTTAGCCACTTCCGCTTAACGAGCCGATAACCGCGCACCACCGTCATGCAAAGACGCCATGCTCAAGCCGGCCGATCAGATCTAGAACGGCTTCGGCGCCAGCAGTGGTAGCCACCATCTCGACCGGTCGACGGCCCCCCAGCCCACGCACGGGGCTGAGCAACCATTCTTTCGCCTTCGCCTTCGCCTTGTCGCCTTCGAACAGGTCCACCGCGCTCTTGTACACCTCAGCGAAACGGTAAAGCCGATCGCCCTCGGCAGGTTTGAAGTAGCCAGTATCGGCCCGACGCTTCAGGGTTGCCGGAGGAATGACCACATACCGTGCCAACTCCTTGCTCTCAAGCCCGGAGATCTCAGTGAGCTTGGTATAGACTTTGTACGAGATGCCGGCACTCAGCGCTTCATGCAGCTTGGCTCCACGCGAGGGAAGACCCAGAGCTCTCCAGAAACCGTCCTTCCGAGCGGCTGGTTTTGGGCGATACTCTTTGATAGTGGCTTGCATAGCTCTCTCCCGTGATTTCATCTGATACTTCTTCAGGGTATCAGATGATTCATTTGCCAGTATCTCGTACCGTTTGTCGGCTTCCTGAGGTAGTACCGGCCGTAGGCCAAACCTGAACCGGTATCAGACAGAAGAACACAAACGCCGCCACCGGCCTCGCCAACGCCCGCGTGATATCGGCAAGAGTGCCCGAGCGGATATCACTCTCGTTGTTGGTCATCACTCTGTCGTTGCTTGCTGAAGTGTGACGCTATCAGTCAGAGGCTAGCGGGTTTACGGATAAGGAGTTGGGCGAGGTTCGGGTGTCCATGGCCTACGCGCCCCCAGAATGCCCGCGCGCTGGACGATCTCGGGCACGAAGGCTTCCTGACGATGCGCCATGATATGTACGCCGCTCACACCTTCTATCTCACGTAACTGCTGGATCATCTCGATGCAGATATCCCGGCCCTCCGCCTTCTGATCCCTGGCCCCTTTCAAGCGCTTGAGTACGTCATCCGGGATATGCACGCCAGGAACATGGCGGCGGATCCACTCGGCGGTGCGTGCCGAGGCCAGCGGGCCGACGCCGGGCAGGATGAAGCATTTCTCCAACAGACCCAGATCACGGGCACGATGCATGAAGTCCTGAAAGCGCGGCAGATCGAAGCAGTACTGTGTCTGGATGAACTGGGCGCCGGCAGCAATCTTCTTGGCCAGACGATGAGGGCGAAACGCGAAGGGCGGGGCGAAGGGGTTGGCGGCGGCGCCGAGAAATACCTGGGGCGCTGAGGTCAGTGTCCGGCCGCTTGCGAAGGCGTGCTTGTCACGCAGCCCAGCGACGATGTCCAGCAGCGACAGGGAGTCGAGATCGAACACCGGCTTGGCCTCGGGGTGATCCCCGACCTGCACGCCATCCCCGGTCAGACACAGCAGGTTACGGATGCCTAGCGCCGCGGCCCCCAGCACATCGCCCTGGATGGCGATGCGGTTTCTGTCACGACACGAGATCTGCATCACCGTCTCATGGCCTTCGCGGGCCAGCAGGGCACACATCGCCACGCTCGACATATGGCAGTTGGCGCCCGAGCCATCGGTGGCGTTCATGGCATCCACATGGCCGGCAAACAGTTGCGCGCGTGCATGCACCTCCTGCGGGTCGGCCGAGTCAGGCGGCGCCAGTTCGGCAGTGACGGCAAACTGACCGCTGCGAAGTACTCGCTCGAGGCGACCGACGTTGCCAGCGTCCTCGGCAGGTGGCAGTTGGGAGCTGTTCGGGATAGTGAGTCTGGAGGTCATTTCAGGCTCTCTCGGCGTTCAGCGGCTTGCCGGGCCACGCGTAGCCAGGATGAGGTGCCCTGCAGGCGATGGTCCACCGGCAACTGCACGATCTGGATCGCATCGCTGTCCTTCATCCGCTGGCTGCCTTCCCAGGCTTCCACCCAGACGCAGCGCGTGTCCGGCTCGACTTCACAGTTGCCATTCTGCATGACACCGCCGCAGGGGCCGTTGCGCAGGTGCTTGGGGCAGTTCATTGAGCAGGACATGCCGGTCGAACTCAGAATGCACTGGCCACACATCTGACAGTCAAACAGCAAGCCCTTGCAGGCTTGCTCCAATCTGGCGACGGGCTTCTCGGCGCGTGCGTAACCGACGGACTTCCACAGCGGCTGCAGTTTGATGATCACCGGCTCGACGGCCTGATAGGTGAGCTCCAGCAGTCGCGCGTGACGTGCGGCCCACAGACGAATCGAATACACGCATGCCTCCTGTCAAAACCTGGCGGGGGTAACGCCCTGGGCGTTTCGGAGCGCTATCTTCGCATGGCCGCCACCCGGGCCGACATCCCGTGGGCGACAGCGTCACTATCGAAAGGCGCAGGCCAAGGCGCAGGCGACGGGCCATGAAGGACTCATTGTTCGGCGGCGAGGCTTTCAATGATGAAGCTCTCCATGGCCTGCGCCGCCGGCGACAAGCTGGCGCCCTTGCGGCGAATCAGGCCCACTTCGCGACTGACCCGCGGTTCAGCGAGCTCAATGAACCGCAGGCGCTCATATTCCTGCGGAAACGCCAGGCGGGGCAGCGTGGTGACCCCCATCCCGGCGACCAGCGTGGCTGTCAACGAAATCATGTTGGAGATATACAAGGCATGCATCTCGAGCAGTGATTCGGCCGCCGTGCCCTGCAATAGCCGCGAGGTGCCATTGCCGATCAGAGATTCTGTCTCCAGTGCTTGCCATGTCAGAGTCTGGCGCTCGGCAAAGGGGTGATCATCACGGCAGACCACGCCGACTTCGTCATGAAACAACGGATGAAAGAGCAATTCTTCCTCCAATCCCCACAGGCTGGTGATGCCGATGTCGACCTGACCGCTGATGACCTGCTCGCGGACAAAATCGGCGTTGCCATCGTGGAGGCCGACCTTTATCCCCGGATAGCGACTGACGAACTCGGAGAGCAGTTTCGGCATCAGTCGGCTAGCCACTGACGGCACCACTGCCATGTCCAGTTGGCCTGCCTCCTTGGCGGCGCGCGCCTGTAGTTCCCGGCTCAGACGATCATGCTGATTGATCAGCTCCCGAAAGCGCGGCACGCAGTAGCTGCCATAGGGTGTCAGAGTCGCCTTGGCACCCTTCTCGAACAGTGCCTCCCCCAGGCGGTTTTCCAGCTCGCGGATGGCCATCGACAGGGCAGGCTGCGTGCGATGCAGATAACGAGAGGCAGCGTGAAAACCACCGTGATCCACCACTGCCAGGACATAGCGCAGCGGCGTGATCTTCAGCTCTGCGACCATCGCGTCGATCCTCTTCAAAGTGGTAAGGGAAATTTATCATAGGGTATTTATTATTGATTATCTTTATCCCTCTGGGCCTCCTAGTCTGTTGTCACCGCGTTCAAGGAGGTTCACATGTCACACCACACCACTACCGCCACTCACGCCGCTGTTCACGATCTCTACATCGATGGTCAGTGGGTCGCAGGTCAGGGCAGCATCGCCAATCTCAATCCGTCCGATACCCGTGATGTCATCGGCCATTATGCGCAGGCCAGTGTCGATCAGGTCGCCGATGCCATCCAGGCGGCCAAGCGTGGCCAGGCACAATGGGCACAGTCAGGCCTCGAGCAGCGTTATTCCGTGTTGATGGCCATCGGCGATGAGCTGATCGCCCGCAAGACGGAGCTGGGTGAGTTGCTGGCGCGTGAAGAGGGCAAGACTCTGGCGGAGGGAGTGGGTGAGTGAGGTACATCGCTCCGGGCAGTTCTTCCATTACTACGGCGCTGAAGTGCTGCGCCAGATTGATGAGCGCGCAGACTCGGTGCGTCCTGGCGTTGAGGTCGAGGTCCGTCGGGAGCCTGTCGGTGTCGTCGGTGTGATCAGCCCCTGGAATTTCCCGATGGCGACAGCGGTCTGGAAGATTGCGCCTGCGCTGGCCTTCGGCAACTCGGTAGTCTTCAAACCGGCCAATCTGGTCCCTGCGAGCGCATGGGCGCTGACCGAAATCATTCATCGCCAGTCACTCCCGGCAGGCACTTTCAATCTGGTGATGGGCCCGGGCAGCAGCATCGGGGATGAACTGATCTCCAGCCCTGACATTCATGCCCTGTCCTTTACCGGCTCTCTGGAAGTGGGGCGCCGAGTGGCGGCGGCCACTGCTGCCAATCTGGTCAAGTGCCAGCTGGAAATGGGCTCCAAGAACGCCCTGATCATCGCCGATGATGCCGACATGGAGCTGGCCGTCGAGGCAGCCTTCAATGGTGCCTACTCGGGCACTGGCCAGAAATGCACAGCATCTTCGCGGCTGATCGTGATGGAATCAGTCCATGACGAATTCGTGGAAAAGCTGACTCAGCGACTGTCTCAGGTACGCGTCGGCCACGCATTGGAAGAGGGCGTGCACATGGGGCCTGCAGTCGATGCCAGACAGCTCGAGTCCAACCTGTCCTGGGTGCAGCGCGCCCAGCAAGAGGGGGCAACGTTGGTCTGCGGCGGCGAGCGTGTGGAGTGCGCCACCGACGGCTACTTCATGAGCCCAGCGCTGCTGGTAAATACCAGCAACGACATGGCCATCAATCGCGAGGAGATCTTCGGTCCCACCGCCTGTGTCATCAAGGTGAGCGACGCAGAAGAAGCCATCAATGTGCTCAATGACACGCACTTCGGGCTCACGGCGGGCATCATCACCAACTCCCTGAAACTGGCCAGCAGCTTCAAGGCGCGTGCCGAAACCGGCTGCGTGATGGTCAATCTGCCGACTGCGGGGACCGATTACCACGTGCCCTTCGGCGGACGTAAGGCTTCAAGCTTCGGGCCTCGTGAGCAGGGGCGATACGCGCGCGAGTTCTACACCATCGTGAAGACCTGCTACATCAAGGCGTGAGGAGGCCCCATGTCAAAGACAATGCTGACGATCGATGGCCTGCAGTATTCCAACTGGTCACGCGAGATATTTGAACAGATGCGTGAAGGCGGGCTGGACGCCGTACACGCCACCCTCGTGTACCACGAGACGACGCGAGAGACCTTGTCGCGTCTTGGCGAGTGGAATCGCCGTTTCGAGGCCTGGCCTGATCTGATCATGCCCGTGCATGTGCCGCAGGACATAGCGGTTGCGCAGGCCAGCGGGCGTGTCGGCATCATCCTGGGGGCGCAGAACTGCTCCCCCATCGAGGATGATATCGACATGGTCGAGGTGATGCGTGACCTCGGGTTGATGATCATGCAGCTGACCTACAACAACCAGAGTCTGCTGGCCTGCGGGTGTTATGAGGCGGAAGACAGCGGGATCACACGCTTCGGACGCCAGGTGATTCGTGAGATGAATCGCGTCGGCATGGTCATCGACATGTCGCACACCGCAGAGCGCTCCACGCTCGAGGCGATCGAGATATCCGAGCGCCCCGTGATCATTTCCCACGCCAACCCGGAAAGCTTCCATCCGGCAAAGCGCAACAAGTCCGACAAGGTGCTCAAGGCCATCGCGGAGAGTGATGGGCTGTTGGGGTTCTCGGCGTATCCCTTCCATCTGCGCAATGGCTCCGACTGTACCCTGACCGAATACTGCGAAATGATCGCCAGAACCGCAGACCTGATGGGCATCGAGCACCTGGGGATCGGTACCGACCTGTGCCAGAACCAGCCGGTGTCCATTCTGGAGTGGATGCGCAATGGTCGCTGGTCCAAGGACATGGATTACGGTGAAGGCAGTGCCAGCAACGCTGACTGGCCGCGTCCGCTGTCCTGGCTGCGAGACAGTCGTGACTTCCCCAACCTGATTGTCGGTTTGCGTAAGGTCGGCATGTCCGAGGACGAAGTGGCCGGCATCATGGGCAAGAACTGGGTCGCGCTCCTCGAGCGCGCCGCGACCCGTCAGGAGACCGCCCCTGCCTGATCGCCGTAACGCTATGCCATGGCACCTGTGCCGAGCCAGGAATCCTCAGGGTATCGCTCGGCAACCAACAACCATAATAAATGCCTGCCAATGACGAGAGCTCGTCAGAGGAATGCCACATGACTTCATCTCGCAAGACCACGACGTCCGCCACGTCGGATGCGTTACCGGAAGGTCAGTACCGCTTTGGTGACCCTGTCGTTCTGACCTGCAGCATCGGCTTCATACTGCTGTTCGTCGGCCTGTCCCTGTTTGATCTTGAAGGGGTCGCGCAAGCCATCAGTGCCGGCTTTGCCTGGACCGCCAGAACACTGGGCAGCTACTTCCAGATTCTGTTGCTGCTCACCTTCTTCATTGCCCTGGGGCTGACCGCAACGCCTGCGGCCAGTGCCCGTATCGGTGGCACGCGAACGCCTGAGCTATCCACCTTCAAGTGGGTGTCGATCATCATGTGCACCTTGCTGGCGGGAGGCGGGGTCTTCTTCGCTGCCGGCGAACCGGTGTACCACTTCCTGGTGACGCCACCTGCCTTTGATACCGAGCCGGGCACTGCGAACGCCATCGCGCCTGCACTGGCGCAATCCTTCATGCACTGGGGCTTTCTTGCCTGGGCCATTCTGGGCAGCTTGACTGCCATCGTGCTGGCGCATGCCCATTACGACAAGGGTCAGCCTCTGCAGCCGAGAACGCTGTTGTATCCCGTGTTCGGCGAGAAGATCATGAAGGGTAAGCTGGGCGGGGTGGTGGATGCCATGTGCGTCATCGCCGTGGTGGCAGGAACGGTGGGCCCCATCGGTTTTCTGGCCACCCAGGTCAGCTTCGGCCTGCATGAGCTCTTTGGCGTGACCAATGACTATTCGACGCAGCTGAGCGTGCTGGTAGTGCTCGGGGTGATCTATGTGACCTCGGCCGTGACCGGCATCGACAAGGGCATCCAGATCATGTCGCGCTTCAACGTCTTCCTGGCGCTGGGCGTGGCAGCGGTGATCTTCGTCTTCGGGCCGACCCTGTTCATGGTCAATGCCTTCACCCAGGGCTTTGGCGAGTATCTGAGCTCGTTCTTCACCATGTCGACCATGACGGCACAGAGCGCTCCTGACTGGTGGATGCAGTGGTGGACCGTCTTCTTCTTTGCCTGGTTCCTCGGCTATGGCCCGCTGATGGCGATCTTCGTGGCGCGTATCTCCAAGGGCAGAACCATCCGTCAGATGATCCTGACCGTTGCCGTGCTGGCGCCACTGGCCACCGCTGTCTGGTTCACCCTGCTGGGCGGGGCGGGCATCTTCTATCAGTTCACCGGCGTGATCGACCTCACCGAAGCGCTCAACAACTTCCAGTTCGATGTCGCGACCCTCACCGTGGCGCAGGCATTGCCCGGCGGAACCGCAATGGCAGCTGCCATCCTGACGCTGACCACCATCTTCGTCGCCACCACCGGTGACTCGATGAGCTACGCGATCGCTGTCGTCAGTGCCGGACACGATGACCCCAGCCCGCTGGTGCGTGCCTTCTGGGGCATCAGCATGGCGTTGATGGCTGCGATACTCCTCTATATGGGGGCCGGTCAGATCAGTGCGCTTCAGCAGTTCATCGTCATCACGGCCATCCCTGTCTCGCTGGTGCTACTGCCCTCCTTGTGGACAGGACCCCAATCCGCCTTCGCGATGGCACGTGCGCAGGGAATCACCAGCCAGCGGCCCACCATGCCGGCCCCGGAACACGAAGGAGAGCGTTGATATGTCGCGCAATCACCAGGGTGCACGCCTCTCATCCACCGAGCAGCGGCTACGGCTGCGGGCACCGGACGATGTGATGCAGCTGGAGCGCCTCGGCAGTCTGCATGCCAGCCGCCTGAGTTTCGTGAGAAGTCTGGTGCGCCAGATGGCACATGAAAAATGGAATATCACCACGACCCGCTTCGAACTGGATGCCCTCGGTCACGGTGTGGCGATCTACTGCCTGCAGACGCCCAGCAAGCGCTATCACGGCGTCATATTTTCTCAGGCGCTTGAGGATTCCGCACGCTCTGACCGCGTCATCGCCGAAGCCTGGGATGTCACCTTCGGCGTAGTGGAGGGGGATGTGGATGATGCGCTTCTCGAGCAGATGGCGGCCAATGTGCCGTTGCAGGAAGCCGGGCGCCAGCATCCCAGATTGCTGGTCCTTTCGCGTGCCAATCGCAGCTTGCGTAACTTCGCAAGCTTCCTGGAGGCGCTGAGTTCAGGCCAGCAACCTGATCCTGAGTGGCTGACCCGGGTCGGCTATCTGTATCGAACCACAGCCGTCTATGGCAATGGCAAGTTCGGCATCGCGGATTATGACCGTCTCAAGGACAACGCGGATTTCCACCGGCCATTTTCTGCCCAGATGCTGGGCGTCTATCTGCTGCGTCACTTCTCGATCCAGCAGATAGAGCACATGGCCCGTGCCCGGGCTCCCGAGACCGCCGCACCTCTGGCAACCTCATTGAAGCGCTATCTGGGCATCGGCAACTCCACCGGCCTCGGGATGGCACCATTCCTGATCAATCATCCGCAGTTGGTACAGCGCTGGGTGGAAAGCCGAGAACTGGCGCTTGCCGAGGTGACGGCACAGGTACCGGGAGAGCAGGAGCGTTCACGTCTGCTGGCACTCCTCAAGCGCGCCGAGACTCATCTGCGCCAGACGGTCACGGACGATCACGAGCAGACCCTGCGCAACCAGGCCACGGTGGCGTCCTTGCCTGAGCTGATGACATGGCTCGAATTCGTGCCGCTGTCGCCGGAGCTCTGGCAGGAGCTGATCGACTGGAGTCACCAGCAGCATGGGCTCGAGGCTCAGGAGCTGGTGAACACTCTGCTGCTGGAGCTGTATCCGAGCATCGTCGACCGCTATGAGGACCTGATGGCGGTGGAGGAAAGCCTGGAACTGACCCCTGACATGCCGCTGGTTCACCTCAAGCAGGTGATCGAAACGCACTACGACTGGGCGTTGCGCGTCGATTTTTCACTCGCTGAGAATCGCCACTGGTTCTGGTATCGCTCGGTCGAGAAGGAGGAGCCCCGTCTGGGAGTCCGCGACACGGAGGCAGGTGCCGACAAGGAAATGAAGCTGGCGATTGCCCCGCGTGACGCCGATACCCATGCGGCGATCAGTCAGTACCTGGAAGATCACCCTCGTGCCTTGGTGGTGGAATTCCTCATCCAGTGCCCGCGTCACAAGGATATCGTTCGCCGCATTCAGAGCATGGCCAGCACGAGTTTCGGCGAGATACGCGCCAACCTGTGGGCGCGTGACATGAAACCCATGCACCTGTTGCGGACCAAGCTGTCGTTCTTCGGTGCCAGTCGTTTCGATCCCAAGTCTGACCGCTGGGTGCGTATCACGCTCTTCCAGGGGGCTCCGCTGGTGGAGGAACTCAACGCCGAGCCGCAGGACCCTGTCGCGTTTGATGATTGGAGCTTCCCGCTGGCTCCGCAGATTGCGCGCACGGTGCTGCCAGAGATGACCGCCGACCCTCGGCAGGGCAATACTACGACAGTGGGAGGAATGTCATGAAGGTCTCCTACAACGAGCTTCACGGACTGTGTCGCAAGGCCTTTCAGGCGATGGGCTTTGAAGACGGTGACGCCGGGGATGCCGCCGACATGGTGGCCTGGATGCAGCTCTATGAGCTGGAAGGGCTGGCGGCGCTCAATCGCGGACTGCGTTTCTTGCTGGAAGATACCGATGAGCGTCCGCCGGAGATCGTCTATGCCGATGGCGACCTCGCGGTACTCGACAGCCACGGACACAGCGTATTGAAGAGCTCATCGCTGGCGCTGGAACTCGGCTTCGCCAAGGCACGTGCGCGTGGCCTCGCCGTCATCAAGATCCAGCATTGCCATAATCGGCAGCGGATCATGGGTTATCTGGCGCGCCTTGCCGGGCGCGGCATGAATGTCACCGCCTTCTGGCGCAACGCCCAGGATGTGGACGAGGCGGTCGGCTGCCCCATGATCGAGCAGGTCGTGGGCTTCAGGGCCAACAGCTCGGTCCCCGAGATACGGGTCTATGCCGTGCGTGAAGTGCCAGAAGAGAATGAGCCCAATGATGGCATCACGCTGGTGATGGCCAACCATGTCGATCTGCTGCCATCCCTTCGCTCCGACTATGACGTTGACCTGCTGGCCTGTCATGAAGAGTCGAAGCTGCTCGCCTGTCGCCAACGTGCCATGCAGGAAGGCATCGAGGTGGATGACGAACTCTGGTCACGCCTGAAAGCACTCTCGACACGGCTGTTGGTCGAGGCAACAGAGGATTCCCGCAGTGGTGCCGGCGCCGGTTCCACCGACAACGACTGACCTCTTTCTTCTCAATACGCCCCATCACTCCATGATTCGCCGCTCTTGCATCGGCGGGGCATGGAGTGCGCCCATCGAAAGATTCTCGAGGAATACCCATGGTTCATCCCGTCAAGACTGATCTGTTTGCCTCTCGTGCGCCTCTGTCATGGGCGAGTGTCGGCAATGGCATCCTGTTCACTGCGCAGATCCCGATCGATGCCGCCGGCAATGTCGTGGAGGGCGGAATTGCTGCCCAGACCCGTCAGACGCTGGATAATCTGATTCATACCCTGGAATGCGCCGGTGGTGACGCCTCCTCGCTGACTCAGGTACTGATCTATGTGACTGATCGCGAGCACCTGGCGACAGTGAATAGCCTCTATGCAGAATATGTGCGTGAGCCCTATCCCAACCGGGCTGCCATCATCGTCTCCGGGTTTGCACGCGAAGAGATGCTGGTCGAGATGGTCGCCTATGCCGCATTGGAGGCTGATGTCTAAAGTCGCCGTGATGGGGGGAGGGAGTGACCCGTCACGTTTGCGCCCTGCATTGACTCGTCATTCAGGCCAATCGGTTCACCAAGCCCCCAGACCAACAAGAAAGACGCCGGAGCATTTGCTGCTCCGGCGTCTTTTTGTGTCTACTTGATGTCTTCTTTCGCTGCTTTCAGGGCGTAAGGCCCGCGGCCTGCATGAAGCGACGCAGTGCCAGAGAGACGAGGCCCAGCGCGCTTACGCTGCCTCCCCAGATCAGCACTAGCCAGCCGATCTTACTGAGCCAGCTGGCCGGGGGCGCGGGCGTCCCGGATGGCTCACCGCCGGGTCTGGCTGTGGGGGTATGCAGTGGTGCTGAGGGTGACTCGTGTGTCGGGGATGTCATGTCAGCACCTCTCAATGGTAGCCATCGGTATGACGGACCTTGCCCTTGAACACGAAGTAGCTCCACGCCGTATACACCAGGATGATCGGCAGGATGAAGAGCGTGCCGACGAGGGCAAAGCCCTGACTTTGTGGCGGAGAGGCCGCTTCCCAGATCGTCACATGACCGGGAATGATGTCAGGCCACATGCTGATGCCGAAACCGCTGTAGCCCAGGAAGATCAAGGCCAGCACCAGCAGGAAAGGCTGGGCATGATATTCAAAGGCGACGGCGCGGATCAGCGCATAACCGGCCAGCACTACCAGCACTGGCACCGGCAGGAACCAGAACAGCTGCGGCAGCGTGAACCAGCGTTCGGCGATGGCGGGGTGCGCCAGCGGAGTCCACAGACTGACGGCCGCGATCATGATCAATACCCACAGCGTCAGCGGGCGCGTCAGGGCAAACATGCGCGCCTGGAGAATGCCTTCGGTCTTCATGATCAACCAGGTGCTGCCGAGAAGCGCATAGGTGAACAGCAGCGCCACACCGCAGAACAGCGGGAAGGGTGACAGCCAGTCCAGCGAACCGCCGCTGAAGTGAACCCCATCGAAGGCGATGCCCTGGATGTAGCCTCCCAGTGCAACGCCTTGACTGAAGGTAGCCAGCACCGAGCCGCCCACGAAGGCCTTGTCCCACCAGTGGCGACTCGCGTCCGAGGCCTTGAAGCGAAATTCGAAGGCGACACCGCGGAAGATGAGGCCGATCAACATGGCGACAAGAGGAATGCTCAGGGCTTCCAGCAAGACGGCGTAGGCCAGCGGGAAGGCCGCGAACAGCCCCGCGCCGCCCAGCACCAGCCATGTCTCGTTGCCATCCCACACGGGCGCCACGGTATTCATCATCACATCGCGGTCCACCTTTTCCTCCACCCACGGGAAGAGAATGCCGATGCCCAGATCAAAGCCGTCCATGATCACGTACATCATCAGGCCGAACAGGATGATGCCCGCCCAGATGACAGAAAGGTCGATACCCATAGCGTTCATCGCTCCGGTCAGTGAGTGGTGCCGTCGAGAGATTCCTCGATGGCCGACAGTGGACGGGATGGCGTGCGTGGCTTGCCGGGGCCGCCGCTGGGGGCGTGACTGTCATCACCCTCAGGCCCTTTCTTGATCAGCTTGAAGATGTAGTTGATCCCCGTGCCGAAGACGATGAAGTAGACCGTGACAAAGGCTGTCAGGCTGATGCTGAGGTGAACGGCACTGTGGGCAGAGACGGCATCTTCCGTTCTCATCAAGCCGTAGATCACCCACGGCTGGCGGCCGACCTCGGTGGTGAACCAGCCCGCGAGTATCGCGATCAGACCGGCCGGCCCCATGGCGACGGCCAGTCTCAGCCAGCGCCGCGAGGTGAAGAGCCTGCCCTTGCGGGCCAGATAGACACCCGAGAGGCCGAGCAGAATCATCGCAAGGCCCAGGCCGACCATCAGGCGGAAGCTCCAGAACACGACGGTCGAATTGGGGCGGTCGGCGGCGGGGAAGTCCTTGAGCGCCGGCACCTGCTTGTCGATGTCATGCATCAACAGCAGGCTGCCGAGGGCCGGAATCTCGAGCGCAAATCGCGTCTCTTCGCGCTGCATGTCGGGCACACCGAAAAGGATCAACGGTGTCGGTTCCCCATGGCTGTTGTCCCAATGGCCTTCGATGGCCGCGATCTTGGCCGGTTGGTGCTTGAGCGTATTAAGGCCATGCATGTCGCCGACGAAGGCCTGCAGCGGGGCGGTCACCATCAACATCAGCACCGCCATGACGAGCATCTTGCGCACTTCCGGGGTGTCGCGTTTCTTGAGCAGCAACCAGGCGGCGGAGGCAGCGACGAACAGCGAGGTGCTCAGGAAGGAGGCCAGTGCCATGTGGGCCAGGCGATAGGGGAAGGAGGGATTGAAGACGATCGCGAGCCAGTCGACCGGCACGACGATGCCATCGATGACCTCATGCCCCTGAGGGGTCTGCATCCAGCTGTTGGACGACAGGATCCAGAACATCGAGACCAGGGTGCCGAGCGCCACCATGCAGGTCGAGAAGAAGTGCAGGCCGCGGCCGACGCGATTCCAGCCAAATAGCATCACGCCGAGGAAGCCGGCTTCGAGGAAGAAGGCGGTCAGCACTTCATAGGTCAGCAGTGGCCCGGTCACGCTGCCGGCAAAGGCCGAGAAACCGCTCCAATGCGTGCCGAACTGGTAGGCCATGACCAGCCCTGACACCACGCCCATCGCGAAGTTGACCGCGAAAATCTTCGACCAGAAATGATAGAGGTTGCGGTAGACCTGTGTGCCCGTCTTCAACCACATGCCTTCCAGCACCGCCAGATAGCTGGCGAGGCCAATGGTGATGGCCGGGAAGATGATGTGAAACGAGATGGTGAAGGCGAACTGTATCCTGGCCAGGTCGATGGCCTCGGTGCCGAACATGGCAATGTCTCCTGAGTAGGCGGCAAGGGGGACGGCCCTGCCTGAATCTTCGCCGCTACTCTAGGGAGCCACCGGAAGCCATAACAGGCTCAGTTGTGCGAGAAAAAACCATATCAGTTGCGAGCTGAATCTTGGTCAGTCGTTAAATGCCCGTGAGCCAGCCAGGTGGTCTGGCGAGAATCCAGCAAGGCGAGTCGGGCAGGAGGGCGCACTCTGATTCACGTCAGCACTATGACGGGGTCAGGCGCGTGCCACATCGCCCTTGGCGGCAGGCCCCGCCATGGCGGGCTCTTGCGCACCCTGCTAGGGCACGCGTGCGGCATCAAGGCATGCAGCCAGGGTGCGCAACAAGGTGCGACATCCAGGTGTGGCAAGCGGCTGGCGCGCGAGTGACATGTGCCGCAAAAGGCTGTTTTCGCCCCCGCGGATGACGAGTGAAGACTGTGTGGCAAGGCGGCCACAAGGGCTGCGGCATTTGCGCGCACTCATGCGCGCATATACTCGAGGCACTCCTCGCACCTCGCATGCAGCCTGAGCGGTCCGCGTTTCAGGCTGCCTTGAGCAATTCACCCAATGTCTGCATGGCGCGCTCTGACGCCGCATCCCATGGGTGGCCGTAGCTCAAGCGAATGCAATGCTTGAAGCCCTGGGTGGCCGAGAAGATAGGCCCCGGCGCTAGGCTGATGCCGTGGGCCAACGCCTGCTGGAACAGGGCCAGCGAGTCGATGTGCTCGGGAAGCTCGCACCACAGGAAATAACCCCCGTGGGGGTGGGTCACGCGAGTGTCTTCGGGGAAGTAGCGATCAATGGCTGCCAGCATGGCTGTCTGCTGGGTCTCGAGCGCCAGACGTAGCTTGCGCAGGTGGCGGTCGTAGCCGCCATGCTGAAGGTAGTCGGCCAGGGCCACTTGGGCGGGCAGCGATGGCGAGATGGTCGTCATCAGCTTGAGGCGCGAAATCTCCCGGGTATGCCGCCCCGCGGATATCCAGCCCACCCGATAGCCCGGTGCCAGGCACTTGGAGAACGACCCGCAATGCATCACCAGACCTTCGACATCCAGCGCCTTGACGGGTTGCGGGGGCGACACCTCGGCACGTTGATCGAAATACAGTTCCGCGTAGACATCATCCTCCAGCATCGGTAGCTGATGACGGCAGAGCAGCGCATACAGTTCGGCCTTGCGTGCATCGCTCAGGCTGGCCCCCAGCGGATTCTGCAGATGACTCATGAACCAGCAGGCCTTGATGGGCAGCGTCTCCAGACGATTCTCGAGTACCTCGAGATCAATCCCTTCGCGCGGGTGTACCGGAATTTCCACCGCGCGCAGCTTGAGCCGCTCAAGCACCTGAAGCGTGGCATAGAAGGCCGGCGCCTCGATGGCGACAAGGTCCCCGGGCTGGGTGACACATTGCAGACCAAGATTGAGCGCCTCCATGGCACCATTGGTGATCACCAACTCCTCTGTCGGCAGCTGCATGCCATTGACCATGTAGCGCTGAGCGATCTGTCGGCACAGGTCAGGATGGCCTGTGGTCATGTCGGAGATCACGGCATGCGATGACAGCTGGCGCAGCCCGCGCGTCATGCTGGTCGCAAGCCGCGCGAGGGGAAAGAGCTCCGGGCTCGGGAAGGCAGAGCCGAAGGGGACGGTATCGTTGTCGCGCAGTGAGCCCAGCACCGAGAACACCAGTTCACTGACGGCGACATCGGAAGGAGCTTGCTGCTGCAGGGCGACATGCGGCTCATCGAGTATCCGCGAGGCATTGTCACGCACGAAATATCCCGAGCGCGGCCGCGCACTGATCAATCCCTGATTCTCCAGCAGGTAATACGCTTGGAAGACGGTAGAGGGACTGATGCCATGCGCCTTGCTGGCCTGACGCACTGACGGCACGCGCTCACCTGGGGCGAGAATGCCGGTACGAATCAGGTTTGAGATCTCGGCAGCAAAGCGTTCATAACGCTTCATGGGAGCTATCCTGGTGGGCTGTGGAAGGGCAAGGATACCGAAGTGGGGGACGGCGCTATACCAGAGAGTCTCAGGTGGCATCGCGACTGATACCTTAATTCTCATGGTGTTCGCTCACTTCTCTGGCTATCGGAGCAAGCCCCTTTGCATAGAGGTTTGCTTCGGTCCATGAGGCTTGTTAGGCCTGCCCTATGGCGGCGAATCCGTCTGGTTTACTAGCAGTCCCGTAATTTGCTCCAATATCGTCATATTTCTATGGAGAGTGCCGCTGTGGCAGCCACTGGTTTGAGTAATGCATCGTTCGCCTTGAATATCGCACTCCTTCAGCATGGATGGCGTGATGAGTTTGATGCAGGCACCTTGGAGCGTGGTCTGCGTTACGCGCGCCAGCAGCGAGTGGATGAGCAGTGGCAGGTAGAGTTGGATGAGAAGGGTGGTTTGACGCTTTCTGGCGATGTCGCGGGCAGTCTGGGCACCCCTTATCGCACGATGATCATGTTGGCTCCTGTGGGTACTCGGCACCAGATGCGAACAGCTTGTAGTTGTCCGGTGGGCAGTACCTGCAAGCACGCAGTCGCATTGATCGATACCTTCCTGAGTAGCGGCCCTTTGGGGAAAGCCCTGGAGGTTCCTGACACGCTTGAGCCCGACGAAGTGGAGCAAGCGCCGTCACTTCAGGCGGCGAAACGTGAGTGGACAATCTGGCTGCAACATCACAGTCAAGCCCCGGCGGTGCCGTCAGCCGTCCAAGTAGGTGCCAACCACCGTCTCGGGTTGTTCCTTGATGTGCAGTCCGGCCACAGGGGGCTTCCCGCGCTGACGGTGCAGCCGGTGTGGTTGAGGCCCTCCAAGAGCAAGACGCAGCTTGATCGATGGGTCTCGCCAGTGAAAGTTGAAGTCTCTCACGTGGGGGAGTTGTCACCTGTTCCTTCAATGGGATGGCAGCCGGCGCAGGAGGAGGCCATCGAGCAGTTATTGCATGGCAGCAAAGATTCGCAATGGTACTTTCCTGGGCAATCCAAAGGTTTGACGTTGAACAAGGCATTCCAGGCGAAAGCGCTCTGGTCCCTGCTGGCAAGCGATGCCTCCCCCTTGCTTTTCCATCAGAAGCAGACGGGCCCACAGCTTGGTATTGGGCCGACCTGCCGTATCGCCCCGACCTGGCAGATGGATGAGCAGGGTGTGCAGCGGCTGCAGATGTCCACGATACCTGAAGATATCTTGTCTCCCGCGGCTATCGTAGCCAGTGTCGGCAAGTCGCTTTGTTATCTTGACCCTCAGAATAAGCAGTTTGGCCCTCTGGAGGGGGATGTTGAGCTTTGGCGCCAACTCCAGCACGTTCCCGCGTTACCGCCGGAAATGAGCGAGTGGTTGACCTCTCGCCTCCAGAATGTCTCGGGGCTGGCAGCCCAAGTCCCCTCTCCGAGAACCCTCGTGGAAACAACGCTCGAGGATGTGAAACCCAAGCTGAAGATCACCATGTGTGTCGCACAGGCACGTCTGCCAACGCGCCGCCATGTCTGGAACGAAACTCCTATTCGGTTGGGCGCTGGTGTCGTGAGCCTGAGCTATGCCGGTATCGAGATACCCCCAGAGGAGGGAGAGGTGGCCCAGGGGCTGCGCGATGGGCAGCGTTTGACGATACCACGTGATCAACAGGCGGAAATCGCGCTGATTCGCGCCATTCCGCCAGGCATGGTCACGTTGGAAGAACTCGCCGCGCACCACGATGTACCGGATGGGTTGGAGTTGCCCTCGTGGAGCTTGCTGCTGCCGATAGATAGGCAGGTGCCAGAAAATGCGGCGGAATGGAGGACCTGTCTTTCTGCTCCTGAGGAATGGTGGGACATGATCCTGCAATTACGTCAGGCGGGATGTGTGGTCGAGTTCAGTGACGACTTCCCGCAAGAGCCCGAATATCTATCGCCAGACAACTGGTATGGAGCGCTCGAGTCCGCCGAGAACGGCTGGTTCGATCTTGCGTTGGGCGTTGAGGTGGAGAATGAATCCTTCAATCTGCTCCCCATTCTGCGTCAACTCATTCAGCGCGAAGACTTTCCGTTGACGCCGGAGGAGGATGAGGAAGCGGGGGCAAGCTGGGTAGTACACCTGCCGGATAACCGTCGGCTGGTGCTTCCACTTGCCAAGCTACGTGCCTGGTTGGCTCCCTTGATGGACTGGCTTCACGATAGCGAGGCACCCACAAGTGCACTTCGTGTGCCATTGACCTCCATCGATCAGCTGGCCCCCTTGGCAGATCATGAGCGCTGGGTGGGGCGAGAGGATGCCGTGGCCCTTGCCCAACGATTGCGTGAGCTTCCTGATAAATTGCCAGCCCCTGACGGTTTCCAGGGTGAATTGCGCGATTATCAGGCGCGAGGACTAGCCTGGTTGCGATTCCTCTCGGAGTTGAGTACTGGCGGTATTCTGGCCGATGACATGGGGCTTGGAAAAACCATCCAGATCCTTGCACACGTGCTCGATGAGCGTTCGCGAGGGGAGCTGCGCGGGCCTGTCATGGTGGTGGCCCCGACAAGTCTCGTCGGTAACTGGTGCGCCGAAGCGGCTCGATTTGCGCCGACACTGAGCGTGCTGGCGCTTCAGGGAGCCAAGGCCAGCCGTCGTGAGCAGATCGATACTGTTGTCGCCAATGTGGATCTCGTCATCACGACATACCCCCTCCTGGTGCGAGATATTGAGCATCTGTGCGAGCAGCACTTCGGTATCGTGGTACTGGATGAGGCCCAAGCCATCAAGAATGCTGCCAGTCAGACCGCGCGTACCGTACGCAGGCTCAATGCAGATCGCATGATCGCGATGACCGGAACGCCATTGGAAAACCACCTGGGTGAGTTATGGGCGCAATTGGATGTTGCTGCACCAGGCGCCTTGGGAAGCCAGCAGTGGTTTGGTCGGCATTTTCGTACCCCTATCGAGAAACATGCTGACGACGCTGTGAGTCAGCGACTTTCTCGTCGTATCTCGCCACTCATCCTCCGGCGTACCAAACAGCAAGTCCTCAATGAATTGCCGGACAAGACGGAGACTCAGCGAGACGTCACGCTGACCGGTGCACAGCGAGAGCTTTATGAGAGTCTTCGACTGACACAGCATCAACGGGTCAAGGAGGCGATCGAGACACGCGGGCTGGCAGCCTCCGGCATCGTGATGCTAGATGCGCTGTTGAAATTACGCCAGGTGTGCTGTGACCCACGGCTTGTCAAACATCAAAGTGCGGCGACGGTTCAGCGCTCAGCCAAACTGGAGGCGCTACGTGAACTGTTGCCATCGTTGGTCGAGGACGGTCGGCGTATCCTCATCTTCTCGCAATTTACGGAAATGCTTGAATTGATCGGGGGAGCACTGGAGCGGGGGGGGATTTCTCACTTGACTCTCACAGGGCAGACGCCCGGGGCAGTGCGAACCGAGCGTGTGGCGCAATTTCAGCGTGGCGAGGTACCCGTATTCCTGATCAGCCTCAAGGCAGGGGGGACTGGGCTCAATCTCACGACGGCAGATACGGTCATCCACTACGACCCCTGGTGGAATCCTGCCGTAGAGGCCCAAGCCACCGGGCGTGCTCATCGAATGGGCCAGACGAATCCGGTGTTTGTCTACAAGCTGGTTTGTGCAGGAACTGTTGAGGAACGCATCCTGGAGCTGCAGTCTCGCAAGGCGGATCTTGCCGCATCAGTACTGGAAGGGGGAAGCGGGCGTCAGGAGGAGGGGCCCCTGTTTGATGAGGAGGATCTGGCCTTGTTGTTTGCTCCGGTGTGATCCCGATATGGCCCCCCCCGTTGGGGCATGGCAAGGCGGTTGCCTATTGGGGGGAGAGGCGTTGAGTCAGGCCATGGCACCTCATGTTACTGGGGCTACCCAGGGTGTGATCGCCCGGGTGTACTCACTGGCGCGCCGCATGGCCTGCCGGTGCAGGTATTCCAGACTATGGGCATAGTGCGTCAATGTCTGTTCAGGGGTGCGGTGGCCGATCCAGACGGCAAGTTGATACAACAACATGCCGCGATCCTGACTGTCCTGTCCGGCATAGCCTCGAACCCCCTTCAGAAAGCGTTTCAGGGGCGCTTTTTGCAGTCCCCAGGAGCCGTGCTCCTGCAAGTCGTCGAGTATGTCACGGTTCTGCGCCGCCTCAAGACGAATCAGCCACCAACTGACCGCTGCATGGCGCAACGAGTGAAAATCGATGGCACTCCCCAGCACACTTCGCATGGTGTCGATTGCCGGAGCGATCAGGCCGGCATGATTGAATGCCTGACAACTCTCGCTCGGGCCGAACAGCGCGATATCAGAGAGGGCTGTCGAGGGGAAGCATCGCCGTCGATATACCCACCATGCTGCCAACATTTCAATATCGCCGAAGAATGTCAGAAGGTGCAGGGGAAGTACGCGCCGCGCTGAAGGCGTCTTTCCGGCGTGAATATAAACGCGACACTCAATCTCCGGCAATGACTTCAGAAGTTCACGCAACTTCACGTGCAGGGTCTCTCTCTCATGCGGTGCGGGAGGTGAGAATCCCGTATCAGGTAGCGCCTTTGCGAGCTCGGCTGGGCAGTGGTCCTCCAACCACTGCTCGAGCGAAAAGGTGCCCTGAGGACATTCGATGCGAATGTCCCGTAGCGTCAGGGCGCAGACCTCGCTGGCGCGCATCCCCCCGTGGAAGCCCAGCGCGATGCTGAGCCACTGCATGGTGGCATCAGGTGTTGCATCGGGTACTGCGAGAAGATGAGTACGTACCTTTTCCATCTGTCTCAGGGTGGCGAAATGAATTCGTTTGGCGCTGGGGGTCTTGTGATTGCCTGATATCGGCGGCTCCACGTCCAGCAATACTCCCATGCTGTGCATGAAGCGGATGAGCTGCCCCATATTGCCAAGAAAGCTGTGTGTCGTGCTGGCTGACCACCCCATATCGCGTGGCACGCACCAGCACATTTCCTGGGCACTGTCGTTGTCCCACTCCTGAATGTCGATCGACAAGGTGTAGTCCGCCATCGCCATCGGCAAGCTGCGAGAAAGATAGGTGTGCAGCGAACTGACGCGCAGCATGCGAGTCACGCGCAGATCATGCAGCCAATAGAGCACCATGACCGGGTAGCTATGGCGGATGCCCATGAGTCTTGTGAGGCGTCTGCTTGTCTCGAGCAGCAGCGCCTCCAGACGCTTCTTGACCCTTTCGTCACTTGTCTTGCGAAGATGATCAGAGGAAATGACCCCGATCCATTGCTTGAGGATGCGTCTCGCCGACGGAAGCCAGTCTATCTGCCAGGAATCCTGGGTCATCAAGCGCTGCCCCGGAGGTTGTGTCAATACGGTTGAGTGGGGGGTAGCGTTCGTTTCTGATGCCTTGGTCGCGAAAAGATCCATGGCGCTCACCGAGTCGTCATCCGCCATGGGTTCCTGCTGATGGTAGCCGGAATCAGTCGCCATGACCGTGCTGACCGGTGGAGCCTCGAGCCGAGCGAAGTAGGAGTGGGGCTCATAAAGCCCATGCGCGCTGCTGTAGGGAATCGGATAGCGACTGAACTGGCTGACCCAGTAGCCGGGCAATCCCCCCAGGACTGCCGCATGAGGCAATGCGCTCAGCAAGGTGGTCAGCTTAAGCCTTCGGCGTTCCTCGGTTGTCATGGGCAGTGTGGTGATCAGGGAGGCCAGCTCCTGTCTCATGCGACCCTTGACGATGCGAATCCGTTCGGGAATCGAGAGGGACTGGTCTTCTGGCCTCTCGGCCAATAACCACTCGTCCTTGGCTGTGGTGGGTTTTCTGGCTCTCAATGTCTTGAGCGCAGTCGTCAGTGTCGACTCCAATGGCAGACGGTAGGCCGTCATGTGAGGCGACATGACCGTCGACGGTGCCGCGTGAGCGGGGATCCAGACCCACTCATTGGGGGCGTTGCGATCGCTCTCGAAGTGACGACGCGTCAGGCAGGCCAATGTGACCAGAATCACCTGTTGGCCTAACCCTGCACGCACACCGAGCTCTACGGCAGCGCGCAACAGCGGAAAGCCAGTCCCGGGTTGACGTAGCGCGCGGATGATCGGCAAGACCCTGGTCGCGCGGTCCAGAGCTTTGGCCTCCATTGGTAGCACGCTTTTGCGCCGGGCCTGTGTGGGCCACTGTGGCAGCATCGCCACGACTCCCGGGCTTTGGTTGACTTCCTCCAGAAAGCGGCCGATGACGCGGTAAGCTTCACGGGGCCTTATCGGCCGGCGATGATGCACCTTTCTCCATCGAATCAGTTCCGTGACCATTGCCTTGGCTTGCGTATGGTTGAGGTACAGCATCATGCTTCCGGCCTCTGCCGGCATATCGTTGGCCGGTTGGCGCTTGGCGTGACGCTCGATCCAGTACAGCAGGTGCAGGCTTTGCTGGCGTTGCGTGCCTTTGACTCGATCAAGTCGGCGTTCCTCCCAGCGCGACCATAGCTCTTGCATGTGGTGGGTGCTCATGAGCTTTAGGTGCAAGTCAGGGTCGAGCTTGGCCAGTGATCGGATTCCTGACGTCTCCCTTGCAGGTGCAAGGTAAAACTTCCCATCTCTACTCATGGCAAATCCTTGAGAGGTATCACCTTGATTCGCAACTCATCGGACAACTCCCCCAAGAGGCGTTGCATCTCCGGCGGTAGGCAGATGTTGCTGGCATAGGGGGCATGGCGCTGCTGGCCGCGTTTGACATGGCCCAGCAGCATATCCAGCGTGTTCGCTTGCATTCGCCCATCGAGTGTCTGGGCGACGAAATGACGTGGCGCGTTATCGGGAAGTGCCAGCAGGGTTGCGAGTGCACTGCGTGACGCGGCTGTCAGTGACGGCGCTTGATGATGTGTGCTGATCCAGCCTCGGATGTGGGTCTGCTGGCAAGGCTTTGCGGTCAGATTGAGGCTGGCTTGGCGTCTTGACCACCATATGGCCAGTGCCTGCTCGTCTTCAGGCCATGACAGCCAGGTCCCGCCATTTCGTGGCCAGTGCTGCCGCCAGGAGGCCTGCCATGCCTGCAGGGTATCGAGATTCTGGCAAACCGGGAGAGGCAACGGGATGACCCGGCTTTCTCTGTAGAGGCCTGAATCCTTGTCAGCGATCCACAGCAGGCGTCCACGCCGAGACATTTGCGTAGTGGCACCTGGTGGACGAAGTCCTACCGTCAGCTGGACTCCCATGAGTACGTAGCAGCAAAGCGCACTGTTGAGCTCGATCAAGGCCGAGCAGTCCTCAGGTGAAGGGGTTCGGCCACGGGCAGCAATGGGAAAGTCGGAAAGACCCTTTTGGGCCAGATCATGCAAGCCCTTCAGTGCCACCCTGGCAGTGTGGAGCGAAAGTGTCATGCTCGAGCCCAAGGTCGTGATGGCGTGTGCATTCCTGGGAGGCAGGGTCGCGTTAATCGGTGTCGTGATCTCCCACCACCCCAGCGACGTGTTCATGAGACGCTGCAGTTCACGTAGGGACGTCTTGCGGTAAGCGGCAGGCGCTGCTGTTTTCAGGCTGAGCTCCCCGTGAAGCCACTCCGCTTCGATATCGGTCTTCGCCATGCCGAGAAGATGAAGCCGTGCGGCTCTGGCCACGCGCTGGGCCGTGGGAGTCGTGCCTGTGTGCGTTGCCATATGTTGCCTCAGCTGGCGGTTGAGCACCGCCAGACTCTTGGTCAGAGGCTGAGTTGTCGCTTCGCTCAATTGATTGAGGGGTATCGCGAGGGCGTCCGGTAGGCGAAGAGGCAGGGGGGGGCTTTGTGACGGTGCATGAATGACAGGAACGTAGAGTGTGTTGCTATCGGGGACCCACTGCAGTGATTGATTCCGCGACACCGTCGCAGTGCAGAGCAGTGCCTCCTGCTCGACACCCGTCACACGGAGCTGACTGAGACGTTCGGGGGCAATACCTGTTGCGAGCACAAGCTGCACCAGCAGTCTGGCATCAGGCGGGAAAGGTAATGTCAGTATTCTTCGGATCTGCCCTTGAGTGGTGGCGAAATTCGACAGACTTCCCAGGCTCTGTGCGATAGAGGTTTGCTGACGTTTGCGCGCGATCACCCTGCAATCTTGCGGTGTCAACAGGGTATCTCCATTGTGATGAAAGGGCGCTTCCACTTCTTCTTGTGGCTGAGAGATCTTGTCTGGTTCGAGACTGGTGTCAACGTCCTCGTTGTCGTCCGAAGGTCGTGCGGTAACGAGTGTCTCAGATAGTTCAGGACTGGAGGCAACCGATGAAAAGTCGCGCTTGAATGAGTCGTGAAAAAAGACGGAGCGTTGTGGGAGCCGCTTCGCGTAGGGCGCGCGACGAGTTCCGATGGGCAGGTAACCGGAGAGCAATTCCTGGGCCTGCTGCAATTGGTCATACAGTCTTGGGTTGCCGTTTTTCAGCCACGGGATATGTTTACAGGCGCTGAGTAACGAGAGATTGGCAGAACGATGCCACGCGATCGGGTGCTGCCAAAGTGGCAGCATGTACTTCAATGCGACATGTAGGGTCGATAAATGCTGGTAATAGAGATTGCAATCGACAGAAGGCCCCGAGTGATAGCCGGCCATGTCGCGCAAGGCAAGACGAATCAATCGGCGATTGTGCTCGATGGGGGATGGCTCGCCATTGCTTGGCAAGAGTTCGAAAGCGTGTGTTGAGGTCGTGCCATGGCGCGCGAGCTGTATTGCCTGGTTTGCGATATTGGCTCGCACCATGGAGGGAGCGAATTTATCGGGAAAGGTCAGCTGGCTATGCAGTGGGTGGCTCTGACGAATCGCCTGTAATGGTCCCGGCGCAAGAGGGAGTATCCTCAGGAGTTTGTTGATGAGGTCGAGCAACTCAGGATCATTGTCATCCGCTGCCTGAATATGAGCGGATATCCAGAGATCCGCCTGACTACATGGGGGAAGATTACAGTGAAGAAACGGCCATAAGCGCGTTTCCTCCGAAGCCGACAATACCACGTCATCTAGTTGTTCTTCCCACTGATGAAGGATGGTTTCGGGGAGCCATGTCTTGCTTTCGGGAGTATCATCCATCATGAGGAGGACTCCCTTCCTCGTCCAATAGATCGCCAAACAGGTCGTCAACCCTTTGTGCTACATGGGACCTGCGAGTGGGTGAGGTGGCTGGCCTCGTGGTGTCTGGGGCGGAGCCCGATGCTGATTGGTACCGAGCGGATGGAATCGGCTTGGGCGCTGGGGGAGTGAGGGGCACTGATGTTGGCGCCGCTTTTTGTGCCTCGTTGTCCTTGCTTGTCTCGGGGGAGAGTGGCTCTGAGGCTCCGCGATCATCGTCGAGACTCCGCTGGCCTTTGGGGCTGTGGGCACGTTGCAGTGTGCTCTTCGCCCAGCGGCCCTGGGTCAGGATCATGAGACTCTTGATATCCAGGGTGGGTTTCGATAACCCGAACACGATACGGGCCAACTTCTCTTCCAGCCCAGGCTTCTCATTGAGCTGCTTGATGAATGCACGGGCTTCCATCACGTGTGAGGTGTTGAAAAGCTCCTGAGGTAGCACCTCTGACAGATAGCGCAACACCTCCAGCTCCTCGTAGGTGAGACCTTCACGGTCCACCTCAAACACCTTGAGGGAACGGAAGTTCTCGAGAGATGACTCTCTGAGTTGTCGCAGGAGCATGCCATGGGTGAGCAGCTCGGTGTGGCCCTGGGCACCGACAAGCACGATGGGGAGGTGGCTGAGCAGCAGGCCCTTGTATGAAGGGGCCTTGCCTTTGCGTGGAGGCGGAAGGGAGATGAGATCGCCAAGAGAGCGTCGTGAAAGATTCCGTATCTTGCCTGAGATGGAAAACTCAGCCTCAGGCAGGGGCGTGTAGGTATCGGTCATGAGCTCTCCCTTGCGTCTTATTAATTATCTCATCCTTATAGTAGGATAAATATCATCTCATCGACCCCGCTGGAAGTGCTGCCGTCCTTGGCAGCGCCTTTCAGGGTGCGAGCTATCAAAAGATGTCATTGCCCGGGTCATGCATGTCATCCGCCAGTCGAATGTAGCGTTCGAAAGTCTTCTGATCACGATGCCCGCTGATGCGCTTTATCTGTTGATCGCTTTTCCCACGAAGATGCGCTTCGGTAATGAAGCCGGCACGAAAGCTGTGGGTGGTGAACTTTTCTGCACTGAGGTTGGCGCGCTGTAACGCCTTCTTGAGTAGATTGCCGAACGTGACGGGGTGCATTCTGCCGGCCCCCACTCGATCTGCCTGATCGATGGAACGATACAGCGCACCTCGACGAATGCCACTCCAGGCAAGCCAAGCCTCCAGTAACGTCACTGGGCAGCAACGCCCGCCGGCTGGATTGCGGGGGAGCGTCTTCTGTTCGATCCGTCCGCTTTGATTGGTTTTGCTGTGGCGCAACGTGATCACGATACCGGCATCACGCCATTCGATATCCTCTCGGTAGAGCGCGACGACCTCACTTGCGCGAAACGCCCCGTAGAAGCACAGGCAGAACATGCTGGCATCACGTAGATCTCGGGGAGCATCGAGGTCCAGAGCTTGCAACAGCTGTTGCAAATGATGGAGCCGCAAAGCGGGGGCCTGGCGCTGTCGTCCATCACTCTTGCGATGAATCCCCTTCAATACCCCTTTCACTTCCAGGCTCAGCGTGGGCGAGGGCAACTGCATATAGACATGCCAGGTACCCAGCGAGCTGGCGTGACGAGAAATCGTGGCAGGCTTGCGTCCTTTGGCATGCATCTCCGCCAGATAGTTGGCGACCTGATGGGAAGTGGCGGGGAGTGAGTAGCCGGCTTTCAAGAAGCCCCGGATATCTGATCGAAATGCCAGGATGGTGTTCTTTGCCATGCTGTCAGCCAGTAGCCGTCTCGCGGCGCGTGACAATTGCATGTTGCCTGTCAGCTCATGGCTCTGCTCTTTCCCGAGCCATGGCGTGACTTCGCTCGGTAAGCGTCCCGGTTCCTTTTCAAGCGACATGCTCACCTCCTGATGGTGTCAATCCATCGAAGTCAGAGGGTGTTATCCAGCACGGGGCGTTTTCACGCCTGGATGAATACCGGTATGGCAATGGGATGGTCATGAAGCACCTCGGTTGATCAGTAGTGTGGGGCGTCGACGCTGTGACGCCTGTGACTTGCGCTGTTGTTCGCAAGTCCCACCTACGCTATCGGGCTTCGTGCTTCAGGGAAGGCGATCTGCAACGGCCTGACGGCCGCACTCCTGCAGTCTGTATGTCAGAAGTCGCTGTCCTCATAGAGAGGGGAAGGGCTGTTAAAAAGGGGTTGATTTCGCAGAGACATCATGTGGACGGAAAGTCTGTCGAATTCGATATGCACCAGTACGCAACAATAAAACCAGTCTAAGAAGCACTGTGAAACAGAGGCTTATATAAGGATTTTATAAAAAGCTCACCATATTGGTGCGCTTTTAGCATGAAGGAGATTTTGTTGCTCTGTTTCGGTGCGCTTGAGGTGCGCGCGCATCTCTCCACAAGCGCGATACAAGGATGATGTCTCAATAACGGGGCGATTGATCACGGGCTGGCACATCGATTGCAGTACCTCAGTCGGGACAACAAGTACAACAAGACACGAGGGAATGTCGTGAACAAGAAAATCGCTGCCGCAATGCTATCCGCCTGTGTCGGTTTCTCGCTGGCCAATGTCGCTCAGGCAGAAGAGGGGCCGATCAAGGTCGGCATCCTGCATTCACTGTCCGGCACCATGGCGATCAGTGAATCGACACTGAAAGACACCATGCTGATGCTGATCGAGAAGCAGAACGAGCAGGGCGGGCTGTTGGGACGCAAGTTGGAGCCTGTCGTGGTCGACCCGGCTTCCAACTGGCCGCTGTTCGCCGAGAAGGCGCGTGAGCTGCTGGCACAGGACAAGGTCGACGTGATCTTCGGCAACTGGACATCCGTCTCGCGCAAGTCGGTGCTGCCGGTGGTCGAGGAGCTCAATGGTCTGCTGTTCTATCCGGTGCAGTATGAGGGCGAGGAGTCCTCGGAGAACGTCTTCTACACCGGAGCGGCGCCCAATCAGCAGGCGATTCCGGCAGTGGATTATCTGATGAACGATGTAGGCGTGGAGCGTTGGGTGCTGGCGGGCACGGATTATGTCTATCCGCGTACCACCAACAAGATCCTGGCCGCCTACCTCAAGTCGAAGGGCGTGGCGGACGAGGATGTGATGGTCAATTACACCCCCTTCGGCCATTCCAACTGGCAGTCCATCGTCTCGGACATCAAGTCCTTCGGCAGTGCCGGCAAGAAGACGGCCGTGGTGTCCACCATCAATGGCGATGCCAATGTGCCGTTCTATCGTGAGCTGGCCAACCAGGGCATCAATGCCGAGGACATCCCGGTGGTGGCCTTCTCGGTGGGCGAGCAGGAACTCTCGGGCATCGATACCGCGCCGCTGGTCGGGCACCTGGCCGCCTGGAACTACTTCATGAGCGTGGACAGCGACACCAACTACGACTTCATCGATGAGTGGATCGATTACACCGGCAAGGAAGATGCGGTCACCAATGACCCGATGGAAGCCCACTACATCGGCTTCAACATGTGGATGGAAGCCGCTCGCAAGGCCGGCAGCGTCGAGGTCGATGCGGTCAAGGACGCCATCATCGGTGTCTCGGTGCCCAACCTGACCGGCGGCTACGCCACCATGATGCCCAATCATCACATCACCAAGCCGGTGCTGATCGGCGAGATCCAGGACAACGGCCAGTTCTCCGTCGTCTGGCAGACCCCGTCCACCGTGGCAGGCGATGCCTGGTCTGACTATCTGGAAGGTTCCAAGGACCTGATCAGTGACTGGCGCAAGCCGATGGAATGCGGCAACTACAATGTCGTGACCCATTCCTGTGGGGCTCAACAGAGCGTTGCGGCGCAATGATGCGTAGCACGTTCTGAGAGCGAGGCGGCGTGCAGGCTCACCTGCATGCCGCCTTGTTGAGTGTCAGCCTCCGAGGCCACGATGCCCGCGGAGACTGACGACGCCTTTGCGCGTTAACCATGGATGGCCTTCTTGATGTCTATCTCCGTTGCAATAATGTTCCGCGGGTGCTGGCAGTGGATGCTGCTGGTCTATCTGCTGTCATTTCCCCTGTTTGCCGCTGCCCAGTCCGAGCCCGCGACTGGCCAGTCTGCACGCCTGTCTGATGGCGTTGCCCAATCCCTGTTGACCCAGCTTGCCGAGGCACGCAATCCGGCAAAGCTGGCCGTGATCGATGAGATCGCCATGAGCGGCGATGAGCGTGCGCGTGGCTGGCTGGAAGCCTTTTCTGCCAGCAAGCTGGCTCGTCTCAAGGACGCTGAGCGCTTCTTGATCATCGACAACAATCGTGGCCGTGAGTGGGCCGTCTCCGATGCCCTGTCGGGAGAATCGGCGGGCAAGGTTTCGCGCCGTGACCTAAAGGCACTGCGCAGCAACAACTCGCTGCGCGGGCATATCGATGGCGTGCTGTCGATGATCGATCTGTCTTCTCCGGATGCCGAGGTCCGACTCGCGGCGGCGCGCGGTCTGCGTGGCAGTGTCGACGAGGCCATGGCCGAGCGGCTGCCGAGCCTGATCGAGCAGGAAGGCGATGACGCTATTCGCGCCACGCTCAAGGAAGCGCTCGCCATCCAGCAGCTGGAAGCCACTGGCGACCCCGCGGCGCTTAAGACGCTCTCCGGCAGCCTGAACGCCGCCGCGATCGCCGCCATCAATGGCGCCGCGGCGAGTGATGATCCGCAGCTTGCTCAGGGTGCCAAGGTGGCGCTGGCCGGTATCGAGCAGAAGCTTCAACTCAATAGCGGGCTCGAGACGCTCTACTTCGGCCTCTCGCTGGGCTCGGTACTGGTGCTGGCCGCCATCGGGCTGGCCATCACTTTCGGTGTCATGGGCGTGATCAACATGGCGCATGGCGAACTGATCATGCTGGGCGCCTACACCACCTGGGGCATGCAGCAGCTGCTGCCCGGGCAGCCGGGTCTGGCGCTGCTGCTGTCGATTCCGGCGGGCTTTCTGGTCGCGGCGGCGGTGGGCGTCATCATCGAGCGCAGCGTCATCCAGCACCTCAAGGGGCGTCCGCTAGAGACCTTGCTGGCCACCTTCGGCATCAGTCTGATCCTGCAGCAGCTGGTGCGTACCACCATCTCGCCCTTGAATCGCATCGTGGTCACCCCGGAGTGGATGAGTGGCTCGCTGATGATCAACGAGGCGCTGTCACTGACGCTCAATCGCCTCTACATCATCGGCTTCGCACTGTTCGTGTTCGCCGGTCTGATGCTGATCATGCGCCGCACCCGTCTCGGCCTCGAGGTGCGGGCGGTGACCCAGAACCGTGCCATGGCGCGCTCGATGGGCATCAAGGCAACCCGTGTCGACATCATGACCTTCGCGCTGGGCTCCGGTGTGGCCGGCCTGGCCGGTGTCGCGCTCTCTCAGATCACCAACGTCGGGCCGAACCTGGGCCAGAACTACATCATCGATTCCTTCATGGTCGTGGTGTTCGGCGGGGTCGGCAATCTGTGGGGCACGCTGGTGGCCGGCATGTCGCTGGGGCTGCTCAATCAGTTCCTCGAGCCCTGGGCGGGTGCGGTTCTCGCCAAGATCGTGGTGCTGGTCTTCATCATCCTGTTCATTCAAAAGCGCCCGCGGGGACTCTTCCCGCAAAAGGGCCGCGCCGCGGAGGGTTGATCCATGCCTGATTCACGTTCCTGGCTGGCGCGCCCCTTTACGGAGCGCTCCACCCAGATATTCCTCGCGGTGCTGACGCTGTCGGTGCTCGCCATCACGCTGCTGCATGTGCTGCTGCCCGAGGGGCATCCGCTGCATGTCAGCACCTTCACCGTCACCCTGCTGGGCAAGTACCTGTGCTATGCGCTGCTGGCGGTGGCGGTGGATCTCGTCTGGGGCTACCTGGGCATTCTCAGCCTGGGTCACGGCGCCTTCTTCGCGCTGGGCGGTTACGCAATGGGCATGTACCTGATGCGCGAGATCGGTGACCGCGGCGTCTATGGCAATCCGGAGCTGCCGGATTTCATGGTCTTCCTCAACTGGCAGGAGCTGCCGTGGTTCTGGCAGGGCTTCGACATGCCGGCCTTCGCCTTCCTGATGGTGCTGTTGGCGCCGGGGCTGCTGGCGCTGGTGTTCGGCTTCCTCGCCTTCCGCTCCCGCGTCACCGGCGTCTATCTCTCGATCATCACCCAGGCGCTGACCTTCGCCTTGATGCTGGCGTTCTTCCGCAACGAGATGGGTTTCGGTGGTAACAACGGCCTGACCGACTTCAAGGACATTCTCGGCTTCGATCTGCGCACGGATACGGTGCGCATCGCGCTGTTCATCGCCAGTGGCGTGGCGCTGGGGCTCGGCTATCTGCTGTGTCGTGGCATCGTCGGCTCCAAGCTGGGACGTTTGAGCATCGCCTGTCGCGACGCCGAGGCACGCACGCGCTTTCTGGGTTACCGCGTCGAACGTGTCCAGCTGTTTATCTTCGTGGTCTCGGCGATGCTGGCCGGGGTCGCGGGTGCGCTGTACGTGCCGCAGGTCGGCATCATCAATCCCGGCGAGTTCTCGCCGCTGTTCTCCATCGAGGTGGTGGTGTGGGTGGCGCTCGGTGGCCGCGCGACGCTCTACGGCGCCGTGCTGGGCGCGCTGATCGTCAACTACGCCAAGACGGTATTCACCGGCATCATGCCGGATGCCTGGCTGTTCGCCCTCGGCGGCCTGTTCGTGCTGGTCACCGTGCTGTTGCCCAAGGGCATCGCCGGCCTGTTCGCTCAGCGTGGCTGGGGCAGGCGTTCGCAGTCGTCCGCGGCTAAGACCGAATCGGCATCCGGTTCCCGTCCCATCGAGGAGGCCACCGCATGAGCCTGTTGAAAGAGATGGCCACGCGTGACCGCGTGTTCGACTTCCTGACCCCGCGCACCTCGCCGGTGGACGTGACCCACGGGCCGATCCTCTATCTGGAAGATGTCAGTGTCAGCTTCGATGGCTTCAAGGCGATCAATGACCTCAACCTGACCATCGATGATGGCGAACTGCGTTGCATCATCGGCCCCAACGGCGCGGGCAAGACCACGATGATGGACATCATCACCGGCAAGACGCGCCCCGACAGTGGCTCGGTGTGGTTCGGCAGCCGGCACGATCTGCTGCGCATGAGTGAGCCCGAGATCGCCACCCTGGGCATCGGGCGCAAGTTCCAGAAGCCCACCGTCTTCGAGGCGCTCAGCGTGTTCGAGAATCTCGAACTGGCCATGGCCACCGACAAGCGCATCTTCCCGACGCTGGCGGCCCGCATGAGCGGCGAGACCCGCGCCAGGATCGAGGAGGTGCTCGAGACGATTCACCTCAAGGAGTGGCATGCGCGCGAGGCGGGCATCCTGTCCCACGGCCAGAAGCAGTGGCTGGAGATCGGCATGCTGTTGATGCAGAAGCCGCGGCTGCTGCTGGTCGATGAACCGGTGGCCGGCATGACCGAGCAGGAGATGGAGCGCACCGCGGAGCTGCTGACCAGCCTAGCGGGGCGCCAGTCGGTGGTGGTGGTCGAGCACGACATGGGCTTCGTGCGCTCCATCGCGCGCAAGGTCACGGTGTTGCATCAGGGCGCGGTATTGGCGGAAGGCAGCATGGATGCGGTATCGAGCGACCCGAAAGTCGTCGAGGTCTACCTGGGAGAGAGTGACGGATGACGCAAGCGCTGAACACCAAGGCACCGATGCCGAGCGGCGAGTCGCCGCTGCTGACCATCGACACGCTCAACCAGTTCTACGGGGAAAGCCACACGCTGTGGGACCTGACGCTGGAGATTCCCGTTGGGCAATGTACCTGCGTGATGGGCCGCAACGGCGTCGGCAAGACCACGCTGATGAAATGCATCATGGGCGAGGAGAGCGTCCGTGACGGCAAGCTCCTGTACCGCGCCGATGCCAGTGGCAGCGATTCCGGTCGCGATGCCAGTAGCAATGAGCCGCTTGATCTGACGCGGCGCAAGCTCGAGGAGCGCGCGCGGCTGGGTGTCGGCTACGTCCCCCAGGGGCGACAGATCTTCCCGATGATGACGGTTGAAGAGAATCTGCGCACCGGTCTTGCCGTGCGCCGGGATGGCCTGCGCCAGATTCCCGAGCGCATCTATGAGTTGTTTCCCGTGCTCAAGGAGATGCGTCACCGGCGTGGGGGGGATCTCTCTGGCGGCCAGCAGCAACAGCTCGCCATCGGCCGCGCGCTGGTGATCGAACCACGCCTGCTGATTCTCGATGAGCCCGGCGAGGGCATCCAGCCCAATATCGTCGCCCAGATTGGTGAGGTCATCCGCCGTCTGATCAAGGAAGACGGCCTGACGGTGCTGCTGGTCGAGCAGAAGTTGCCCTTCGCGCGCAAGTACGCTGATCGCTTCGTGATCATGGATCGCGGCCGCCGGGTAGCCGAAGGCGAGATCGCGGCGCTGTCCGATGAACTGATCAAGCAGCACCTGACCGTATGACGATCCGGTGCGTGATTCCCGCTGACGGCGCGATGGATGCCGTGCGCAGTGAGGCCAATGCCTCTGGCCACCGCTTCGATGACCAGCGCCAGTGGCAGGCCGCGCTGGCGCTGCGTTTCGAGGCGGATGCGCGCGACACCAGTGATAGCGGGCGCGCCATCACCCGCCTGACGCGCAGACGTCATCATGGCCCGCTGCGTGTGCAGCGCCCGTTCTATCCCGAAGGCCGCCACGGCTGCTGCCACGTCTATCTGCTGCACCCTCCGGGTGGGCTGGTCAGCGGCGATGCGCTGCAGATCGAGGCCGAGGTGGAGGAGGGCGCGCATGTGCTGTTGACCACACCGGCGGCGGCCAAGCTCTACAAGGCCGATCGCAACGGCGTGGCCTGGGGCCAGCATACGCATCTCAAGGTCGCCGATGGGGCCACCCTGGAATGGCTGCCTCAGGAAACGCTGGCCTTCAATGGCTCGCGCGGCGAGCAGACCACCACCCTCGAGCTTGCCAGCTCTGCGCGCTGTCTGGGCTGGGAAGTGCTGGCACTGGGCCGCCCGGTCGGCGAGCTGCCCTTCGTCAGCGGCCATCTCGAACAACGCTTTCGCCTGACCCGCGACGGCAAGCCAGTGTGGATCGAGCGCCAGTCGCTGGACCCGCTGCATCCGCGCTTCACCGGCCGCTGGGGGCAGGGCGGTTGCAGTGTGCAGGCCACGCTGTGGGCGGTCGGGCTCGAGGATGAAGCGGCGGCCATCGAGGTGCTGCGTGAGGCGTTGCCGGCTTCCCCGCGCTGGGCGGTGACCCGCCGCGAAGGCGTATTGCTGCTGCGCTATCTGGGCCATGAACGCAACGAGGCCTGGGCGCTGTGCCAGCAGGCATGGCAGCTCCTGCGCCCTCTGATGACGGGGCTTGAGGCACAGGTGCCACGTATCTGGCTGACCTGATCTCGAAAGCCCCACTGAATGACAACCACAAGAGCCACGACATGGAACTGACGCCAAGAGACAAGGACAAGCTGTTGCTGTTCACCGCAGCGCTGCTGGCGGAACGCCGCAAGGCCAAGGGCCTCAAGCTCAACTACCCGGAATCCATCGCCTTGATCAGCGCCGAGATCCTGGAAGGCGCACGCGAAGGCTTGAGCGTGGCCGAGCTGATGGGGCGCGGCGCGGAGGTGCTGACCCGTGACGACGTGATGGAAGGCATCGCCGAGATGATTCCCGAAGTGCAGGTCGAGGCGACCTTCCCGGATGGCACCAAGCTGGTGACCGTTCACAACCCCATCGTGTGAGGCGAGCAATCATGATTCCCGGCGAATATCTGGTGGCGGACGGCGAGATCTCTCTCTGCGAAGACCGCCTGCGGACCACGCTCTCGGTCGGCAATACCGGCGACCGACCGATCCAGATCGGCTCGCACTATCACTTTGCCGAGGCCAATCCGGCGCTGGTGTTTGATCGCGAGGCCGCCCTCGGGCAGCGCCTGGATATTGCCGCCGGCACGGCGATTCGCTTCGAGCCGGGGCAGACGCGTGACGTCACGCTGATCCCCTTCGCCGGCAGCCGTCATATCTATGGCTTCCGTGGCGAGGTGATGGGGCAACTCAAGGATGACGGCAGTGTCCAGCGCTGAGCGAGCGATGCTCCTTCCGGCAAGACGTCAGGCAATGGCGCTGACAGGCATTCAGTTCGGAGCTCACATGGCGACTGCAGTTCAGAAATTGCGGCTTAGCAACTGCAGCTCAGAAGCGTTGGCTTAGAAGCTGCAGCTCAGGGATCAAGAGGCAACCCATGAAGATAACGCGACAGGCCTATGCCGACATGTACGGACCGACCACCGGGGACCGCGTGCGTCTGGGCGATACGGCGCTGTGGATCGAGGTGGAGAAGGATTTCACCCACTACGGGGAAGAAGTGAAGTTCGGCGGTGGCAAGGTGATCCGCGATGGCATGGGCCAGAGCCAGCGCGCCGATGACAGCGTGATGGATACCGTGATCACCAATGCGCTGATTCTGGACTGGTGGGGCATCGTCAAGGCGGATGTCGGCCTCAAGGCTGGGCGCATCGCGGCCATCGGCAAAGCGGGCAACCCCGATACCCAGCCTGACGTGGATATCGTGATCGGCCCGGGCACCGAGATCATCGCCGGTGAGGGCAAGATTCTCACCGCTGGTGGTGTCGACCCGCACATCCACTTCATCTGCCCTCAGCAGGTGGAAGAGGCGCTGATGAGCGGCATCACCACCATGCTCGGCGGCGGTACCGGGCCAGCCACCGGCACCAATGCTACCACCTGTACGCCAGGGCCGTGGCATATCGGCAAGATGCTGCAGGCGGTGGATAGCCTGCCGATGAACATCGGCTTTCTCGGCAAGGGCAATGCCTCGCTGCCACAGGGACTGGAGCAGCAGATCGAGGCCGGCGTGATCGGCCTCAAGCTGCATGAGGACTGGGGCACGTCGCCGGCCTCCATCGACAACTGTCTGACCGTCGCCGATGCCTATGACGTGCAGGTGGCGATCCATACCGACACCCTGAACGAGTCGGGCTTCGTCGAGGACACCCTGGCGGCCTTCAAGGACCGCTGCATCCACACCTTCCACACTGAAGGCGCCGGTGGCGGCCATGCCCCGGACATCATCACCGCGTGCTCGCGGCCCAACGTGCTGCCGTCATCCACCAACCCGACGCGTCCCTACACCGTCAACACGGTGGATGAGCATCTCGACATGCTGATGGTTTGCCACCATCTGGACCCGAGCATTCCCGAGGACGTCGCCTTCGCCGATTCGCGCATTCGCCGTGAGACCATCGCCGCCGAGGACATCCTGCATGACCTGGGTGTCATCTCGATGATGTCCTCGGATTCCCAGGCGATGGGCCGCGTGGGCGAGGTGATCTGCCGTACCTGGCAGACGGCGCACAAGATGCGCGAACAGCGCGGCCTGCTGGCAGAGGACAGCGATCGCGGCACCGACAACTTCCGTGCGCGCCGCTATATCGCCAAGTACACCATCAACTCGGCCATCACCCACGGCATCGCCCACGAGGTCGGCTCAATTGAAGTCGGCAAGCTGGCGGACCTGGTGCTGTGGTCACCGGCGTTCTTTGGCGTCAAACCGGCCTGCATCCTCAAGGGCGGCATGATCGCCGCTGCGCCGATGGGCGACCCGAATGCCTCGATTCCCACGCCGCAGCCGGTGCATTACCGCCCGATGTTCGGTGCCTTCGGCAAGGCGGCCAGCGCCACGCGCCTGACATTCGTCTCCCAGGCGGCGCTCAAGGCTGGTGTCGGGGAGGCGCTCGGGCTCGACAGCCCGCTGTCCGCCTGCCGCGACGTGCGTCAGGTGCGCAAGTGCGACATGAAACTCAATGACGCCTGCCCGGAGCTCAAGGTCGACCCCGAGACCTACGAAGTCTTCGCAGACGGTGAGCTGCTGACCTGTGAGCCTGCCAGCGAGCTGCCGCTGGCCCAGCGCTATCACCTGTTCTGAAGGCCTGTTTCAAGTGCCTGTTCTGATTCCCTATTCGAGATTGACGCCATGATGGAACTGATACATCGCCTGCCAGACGCCAGTGGTTCAGGCGACCCAGCGAGCGCTCACACCGATGCCGAGCCCCTCGACACCCTGACCCTGCCGCTGGAGCTGCGCATCCGCGGTCGTCTGCGTGCCACCACGGATGGCGGACGCGAGGTTGGCCTGTTTCTGGATCGCGGTCCGGTACTGCGTGATGGCGATCGGCTGGCCTCGCGCGAGGGTGAGGTGATCCGCATCCGCGCCGCGGATGAGCCGGTAGTGACTGCCCACATCGCCGCCGGGCGTCCGATGGCCGCGCTCTGCTATCACCTGGGCAATCGCCATGTGCAGCTCGCCATCGGCATGCAGACGCCTGACCCTGGCGGTAGTGAAGGAAAGGACGAAGCAAAGGGTGAAGCAGAGAGTGCAATCGGCTGGGTGCGCTTCCCGCCGGATCACGTGCTGGAAGAGCTGGCCGAGCGACTGGGTGCGACTCTTACCCATCACGAGGCGCCTTTTGACCCTGAGCCGGGCGCCTATGCCCAGGCGGGGCAGGGGCATGCTCATTCTCACGGCCATACACATGAGCACAGCCACGGCCATTCTCACAACCACGCTCATGAGCACACGCATGAGCACTGATGCCATGGCGGGCCTGCCGGCGCAGGAGGACCTGGCGCTATTGGGGCTGTTGCAGCTGGTGAGTCCGGCCTTGCCCATCGGCGCCTTTGCCTGGTCTCAAGGGCTGGAGAGTGCCTTCGAGCTTGGCTGGGTCACTCAGGAGCAGGAGCTTGGCGAGTGGATCGACGGCGTGCTGGAAGACGGGCTTGGCCGTTGCGAACTGCCACTGTTGGTGCGTCTTCAGCAGGCGTGGGCCGAGGGGGATGCAGCGGCGCTTGACGAGTGGGATGGCTGGCTCAAGGCCACCCGTGAAACCGCTGAACTCAGCGATGAGGACGCGCGACTCGGGGCGGCGCTGCTGCGTTTGCTCAGAAGTCTCGAGCTCGAACCGCCAGTCGCGCTGATGCCCCAGGCACCCGGCTACGTCACGGTGTTCGCCTGGGTGGCGCACCAGCGTGGAGTGCCGCCGCGTCAGACCTTGATCGGCTTCGCCTGGGCCTGGCTCGAGAATCAGCTGGCGGTGGCCTGCAAGGCCATGCCGCTGGGGCACACCGCCGCCCAACGCCTGACCGAGCAGCTGCGCCCCCGCGTGGTGGAAATCGTCGCGCAGGCGCTTGAGCGTATGGATGGTGAGCTTGGTCCGATATTGCCGGGGCTGGCGCTCGCCTCCGCCCAGCACGAAACACAATATTCCCGTCTGTTCAGGAGTTGAGCCAAGGCCGCCTGTCTTGAGGCGGCGGCGCCTGAACCGACCGACATGAACGTCTGATATCTCACGAGAAAGGAAGCTGCCATGAAGCATTGTCTACGCGTAGGAGTGGGTGGGCCGGTGGGCTCCGGCAAGACGGCGCTGCTGCGCCAACTGTGTCTGGCCCTGCGCGATCATTACGACATCGGGGTGGTCACCAATGACATCTACACCCGCGAAGATGCCGATTTCCTGTTGCGCCATGAAGCGCTGGACGCGGACCGTATCCTCGGGGTCGAGACCGGCGGCTGCCCGCATACCGCGATTCGCGAGGATGCCTCGATGAACCTGGCGGCCATCGATGATCTGCAGGCCCGCCATCCGGACATGGAGCTGGTACTGGTGGAATCCGGTGGCGACAACCTGTCCGCGACCTTCAGCCCCGAGCTTTCCGATCTCACCCTCTATGTGATCGATGTCTCGGCAGGCGACAAGATTCCGCGCAAGGGCGGGCCGGGCATCACCAAGTCGGACCTTCTGATCATCAACAAGATCGACATCGCCGAGCAGGTGCATGCCTCGCTCGAGGTGATGGATCGCGATTCGCGCAAGATGCGTGGCGAGCGGCCCTTCGTGTTCGCCAATCTGTATGACGGTGTCGGGCTGGAGGAGATCATCGCCTTCATTCTGGATCGCGGCATGTTGCCGGAGCGTCGCCCGCAAAAGCTGGCGGCACAGGCCTGACGGCGCAGCGTTTTCTGCCACTTGTTTACGATTTATTGTCTCCCGACATTCGTCTCACCACGGATGTCGGGGATTCATCATCATCTTGTTCAGGAATGACACATGAAGCGTTCTCACTCCGCACTGCTTGCCTCTTCTCTGCTGCTGGTGGCGACCTCGGCTTCCGCCCACCCCGGCCATGATGCCCAGGGGCTGATGGCGGGCCTGTCGCATCCCTTCACCGGGCTGGACCACCTGCTGGCCATGCTGGCCATCGGCATCTGGAGTGTGCGTCAGTCGCGGGCCTTGACACTTGCCACGCCGCTGTTGATGGTCGTCGGCATGCTCGCTGGGGCGGGCATCGCGCTGCTCAGCGGTGGTCAGGCGCTGCATGCACTGATCGCCGAGCAGGGCATTCTGCTCTCGTTGCTGGTCTCCGGTGCGCTGGTGGCGCTGCTGATGCGTCTGCCGACCCTGGCTGGCGCCGTGATGGTCGCCGGCTTCATGGCCTGCCACGGTTTCGCGCATGCGCTGGAAATGCCGGCGGCTGGCAGCGCTGCGGGCTACATGGCGGGCTTCGTGATCGCGACGCTGGCCCTGGCGTTGCTGGGCCGTGCAATCGGCCAGCGCCTGATGGGGGTACCTGCCATCGCTTCACGTCTGGTGGGCGGAGCGGTGATGGCCTCTGCTGTCATGATGGCGGTCTGATCGTCAGCTGAGAGTTGCTCGCGGCCTAAAACACACCGCTGATGCACCACTTTACGCCCCGCTGGCCTGCCAGCGGGGCGTGTGCGTTTTGCTTGCTGCGCGCTCTCGCCGTTCTGATGATCGCTTGGGGGATCTCACGCGCTGGGCGGCACTGGCAAAAAATGGCTGACGATAGATTATGTTATAACGTATCATTTGGCGTGTTTGATGATCGAGAATCCAGAGGTCCCCACGTCCAGGCACTTACCTGACCCTGCCCCAGGCCCTGCGCCGGCAAGGATGCCTTCACGCGCAAGAGACGTGGCCAAGACTCTATCCTATCGAGGTACCGCCTGATGAATTCCCCACAAGTGCCCCTGTCGCAACCCCTGCCAGTCACTGTGCTGTCCGGCTTTCTGGGCGCCGGCAAGACGACGCTACTCAATCACATCCTTGCCAACCGCGAAGGGCGTCGGGTGGCGGTGATCGTCAATGACATGAGCGAGGTCAACATCGATGTCGCCATGGTGCGTGGCGCGCCCGGTGCGGACAACGAGGTGACGCTCAATCGTGCCGAGGAGCAGCTGGTCGAGATGAGCAATGGCTGCATCTGCTGCACGCTGCGTGAGGACCTGCTCATCGAGGTACGGCGACTGGCCGAGGAAGGGCGCTTCGATTGCCTGGTGATCGAATCCACCGGCATTTCCGAGCCGCTGCCGGTGGCGGAGACCTTCACCTTCGAGGACGAAGATGGCCAGTGCCTCTCGGATGTCGCACGTCTCGACACCATGGTCACCGTCGTGGATGGTGCCAACTTCCTTGCTCAGTATCGCGAGGCGCACTCACTGGCCGAAGCCGGAGAAAGCCTCGGCGAGGACGATGAGCGCAATGTCGCGGATCTGCTGGTCGACCAGATCGAGTTCTGCGATGTGCTGCTGATCAGCAAGACAGACATGATCGAGGCAACTCAGCTGGATGAGCTGACGGCCGTGTTGCGCTCGCTCAACCCGGAAGCCGAGATTCTGCCCATGACGCAGGGCGTCGTGCCGATTTCCAAGGTGCTGGATACCGGTCGCTTCAGTTTCGATCGAGCGCAGCAGGCACCGGGCTGGCTGAAGGAGATGCGCGGCGAGCACGTGCCGGAGATCGAGGAGTACGGCATCTCGAGCTTCTCCTACCATGCGCGTGTACCGTTTCATCCCGAGAAATTCCACCAGCTGCTCCACGGGGATTGGTTCGGTGGCAAGCTGCTGCGCTCCAAGGGCTTCTTCTGGCTGGCCACGCGCCCACAGTTCGCGGGGCAGTGGAACCAGGCCGGTGGCATCGCCCACTATGGGTTCGGCGGCATGTTCTGGAAGGCGGTACCGAAGGTCGAATGGCCCGAAGACCCCAAGTACCTGGCGTCGATCCAGGAGAAATGGCAAGAGCCCTTCGGCGACATGCGCCAGGAGCTGGTGTTCATCGGTCAGAACCTGGAGGAAGACCGTATCCGCCAGGCGCTGGATGAGTGTCTGCTCGATGACGCCACGCTGCTGGCAGGCAAGGAAGCCTGGCGTATTCTGCCGGACCCGTTTCCCGCCTGGGAATGAGCGATAGCACCTGAGTCCCTGATCTGCTGGCACTCACCAACCCACCCCACTGATACGCGATCAGTGGGGTGTTCTGTTTCTACGTTCATTGCTTGATGCACCTGCTCTTCGTTCCTTGAAGAGATGACTTTCCCGTTCAAGGCAGACTGCCTATGCACGTGGGATTTTCCCTGTTGTGTCATCGAGTCAATTCATGACGGCTTGGCTGAGTGCTACGTCGCTTGAGCGATACCCAGAGGGGGCATGTCAGGGCAGAAGCGATGCAGAGAGTGCCAAGCCATTGAAGGGAGCCGAATGACTCGCCCATCCATAGAAAACCCAACACAGTTGCCGTCAGCGGGCTGAGCATTCCCAGCAGTGATGCGGAAAAGGCGGGCAGTCGCTGGACGCCGGCAAACCAGAGGCTATAGCCGAGCACGCCACCCGGCAGGATCAGGTAGCCATAGCCCAGCAGATGTTGCGGCTCGAGGGTGGTCGGAATACCTTCCGACCAGGCGGCCAAAGGCAGCAACAACAGTCCACCGAAGATCAATTGCCAGCCCGTCAGGCTCAATTGACTGACGTCGGGCGGACGTTGCCAGCGCTTGCTGAGTACGATGCCGGCGGCCATCGAGACAGCACCGAGCAGTGCGACCCCGACCCCTGTCATGTCCAGTCCACCTTGGCCGGGATTGAGCAGCATCACCACTCCGACCATGCCCAGTCCACACTGCATTGCGGCTGTCATGTTGAAGTCTGTCCCTAGCCACCAGCGACTCAACAGTAGAACCCACACCGACTGACTTGCCAGCAGCAAGGCGGCCATGCTGCCGGGGATGCGGTATGCCGCGGCAAATAGGCAGGTAAAGAAGAGTCCGATATTGAGGGTGCCCAGCACCATGGCCTTCACCCACCACCCTCCCGACAAGGTCTGTCGAGTCCAGAGCAGAATCAGTATTCCCGCGGGAAGGGCGCGAATGGTGGCTGCGGTGAATGGCGTGTCGGCAGGGAGAAGGGTCTGTGTCACCAGGTAAGTACTCCCCCAAATGATCGGGGCTGTAGCGGTCATGGCGAGAACCTTCAGGTGTGAAGATGGCATGCTTGTCTCTCCCTGAAGTATCTTTTTAAAAAGATAATTGTAAGAGTACTCGCAAAACCGCCGACGTCAAAGTATCTTTTGGGAAAGATAAATAGGAGGTTTCATGATGTTGGATACCGTGGATCGCATTCTTGCGCAGTGGGAGGAAGCTCGCCCCGATCTGGATTGCCGGCCGATGGGCATATTCGGGCGTATCAGCCGGGCAGGTCGTGTGTTTGGCTCGAGGATGGAGCAGGTATTCGAGAAGGAGGGCCTGTCGACTATCGAGTTTGACATCCTAGCGACGCTGCGACGTTCACAGGTGCCATTGACCCCGACTCAGCTGTATCAGACGTTGATGCTCTCTTCCGGTGCCATGAGCACGCGGATAGATCAGCTGGTGAAGCGAGGGTTGTTGCAACGCCAGGCCAGTGATGAGGATCGGCGCAGCAATCGCGTCGCGCTGACGGAAGCAGGGGGTCGTCTGATCGACACCACTCTGGAAGCGCATGTCGAGAATCAGCACCGGATGGCGAGTGCGCTGGACAGCGATGAGCAACATCAGCTTGCCTGTCTGCTGCGCAAGCTAATGTCTGATGAAGAACGCTAGTTATCATGCAGCACTCATCGGGCCTCTGTAGGGCTATGCACCAGGTCAACCTCGAGTAGAAGTCTCGCTGCCGGTCTGAGAAACGAGGCGTGAGATGCGTGCCGCTGCAGTGCTCAGGGCAAACAGCAGGGTGGCGAGGCACACGATGGTGGGGCCGGTGGGCGTATCCAGCCAGTAGGCTGCCTGCAGACCGCCGGTGGTGGAAATCCCGCCGACTATGGCAGCGGTAACCGCCATGAGTTCTGGGGTGTGGCAGAAGCGGCGTGCCGTGGCCGCTGGAATGATCAGCAGCGCGGTGATCAGAAGCGCCCCGACCACCTTCAGGGCGACCGCGACCACCACGGCCAGCGACAGTGTCAGCACCAGCTGCTCGCGTCGCGGGTTGATGCCGCTGGCGCGCGCCAGGTCTTCATTGAGTGTCGCAGTGAGCAGGGCTGACCAGCGCCAGCGAAGCAGCCCGAGGACCAGCAGGCCGCCAGTGGCGATGATCGCAAGATCTGTCTTGCTGACGGCCAGGATATCGCCGAATAGATAGGCCATCAGGTCGATCCGTACGCCAGGCAGGAAGGACACGGCGACCAACCCGAAGGCGAGCGCGGAGTGCGCCATGACGCCAAGCAGGGTGTCCATGGCATAGCCGCGTCCGCTCAGCAGGGTCACCAATGTCGCCATGATCAGTGAGACGGCGAGCACGCCTGCCAGTATCGAGGTGGACATCAACAGTGACAGCGCCACCCCGAGAATCGCGGCGTGGGCCGTGGCATCACCGAAATAGGCCATGCGCCGCCAGACGACGAAACAGCCCAGGGGCGCTGCCGCAAGCGCGACGGCAATGCCTGCCAGAGCGGCGCGGACCATGAAATCGTCCATGACATTGTCCAGCATCAGTGCAATCTCTCTGTGATCGGTGTCGCGGGTGTCGTGAGGGGCTGTGCAGGCGGCACCCTGTCATCCATCGGCGGCGCCGTGTGGCTGTGTCGGTGGTCATGTCGGTAGAAGGCGAGGGCGTCAGCAGTGTCGAGACCGAACAGATCCTGATAGGCCGGTGAGGCCATGACGCGCTCAGGCGTGCCCTGGCAGCAGACGTGCCCATGCAGGCAGACAACGCGGTCGGAGGCGCGCATCACCACATGCAGTTCGTGGCTGACCATCAGCACTCCGCAGCCGAGGGTGTGACGGACATGGTCAATCTGACGATAGAAATCCGCGATGCCACGATGATCCAGGCCCTGGGTCGCCTCATCCAGCAGCAGGAGATCAGGCGAATCCAGCAGTGCACGAGCCAGCAGAATGCTCTGGAACTGACCACCGGAGAGACTGGCGATCTGCTGAACCTCGGCACCGGGAATACCGGCCTGCAGGAGGGCATGGGCCACGGTATCCAGCGAGTGTCGATGTGGCAGGTTCAGGAAGCGTTCCACCGTCATCGGCAGTGTCGGGTCAAGGCTCAGACGTTGAGGGACATAGCCGATCTTGAGTCCGGGCTCTCGTTGTATCCGACCGTGCGACGGAGCAATGGACCCGATGATGCTGCGAAGCAGCGTGGACTTGCCGGACCCATTGGGGCCTACGAGGGTGACGATTTCACCGCGTTCCACCTGTAGCTCGATCTCCTCGAGAATGCGGTGCTTGCCGAGGGTGACGCAGAGGTTCTCGATCGATAACAGCGGCATGGGGAGCGGGCCCTTGAAGAATGACAACGTTGACGGTTCAGTGATCGCAAATGTTATGTTATAACATATTAAGTCGAGGCGGTAGCGTCTCCGACCTTCCTTCCGTGTCATCGCATCTTCTGGAGAACCGTCATGCGCAATCGGTTGCTGCCTTTCCTCTCGCTGCCAGTGTTGATGGCCCCGGTCATGGCCATGGCTGACGTGCCCTCGGTCGCGGTGGACATCCCGCCGGTGCATTCACTGGTCTCGCGCGTCATGGGGGAGCTGGGCAGTCCCGATCTTGTCATCCAGCCCGGCGCCTCGCCGCATGGCTATTCCATGCGGCCCTGCGAGGCCAGGTCACTGGCCGACGCGGATGTCATGATCTTCGTGAGTGATGAGCTGACGCCCTGGCTTGCCAAGGCGCGTGAGACGCTGGCCGCGGATGCCGATGCCGATGCCGTCGAGTTGATGGAAGTGCCCGGCACCCTTCATCTGCGCTATCGCGAGGGCGCCACCTTCGAGGCGTATCATGATGAGCATGACGACCACGACAGCCATGATGATCACCATGAGTATGCCCACGCTGGCATGAACCCGCATGGCTGGCTGGACCCGATGAATGCGCGTCTCTGGCTGGCAGAGATCGCGGAATCGCTGGCAGCAAAGGACCCGGAGCATGCCGCGACCTATCGCAGGAATGCCCAGGCGGGCCAGCGGGAGCTCGACACTATGACAGAGTCACTGTCGGCGCGTCTGGCACAAGTTCAGGGCACTCGCTACATCGTCTTCCATGATGCTTACCAGTACTTCGAGCACCGCTTTGATGCCCCCGCGTCCGGTGCCATCTCGCTGGGGGATGCCTCCACGCCCAGCCCGGCGCGCGTCAATGAGATCCAGGCGCGCGTGGCGCGGGACAACATCCAATGCGTCTTCCGTGAGCCACAGTACAACCCGGCGTTGATCGAGAGTGTCTTCGAGGGGACCGGCGTCAAGACCTCCATCGTCTTCGAGCCGCTGGGTGTCGGGCTGCCGCTGGGCGAGACACTCTATCCGCAGCTGATCAAGCGTCTGGGGCAGGGCATCCTGCGGTGTGCCGACGCCTGAGCGATCACGTGACATCAGGGCGGGGAGGCCGGCAGCCCCCGTCTTTCTTTCCATATCCTCAAGAGCACCATCCTCAAGGGAGAGCCACTGCATGCCTCATCCGACGTCCCCTCCATTGACGGAACGTGACGCTGAATTCTGCATCAATGCCGCGACTCGCACGCTCGAGCGCTGGGCGATCGCCGTCACGCGTGGGGAAAAGGAAACGCTTCTCTCGCTGTATGCCGAGGACGCGATTCTGGTGCCGACGGTCGCCGATGATGTGCGTGAGAATCGCCAGCAGCGGCAGGCCTATTTCGATGGTTTTCTCGCCAATGAGGCGCTGGCCTGCGAGCTGGGTGAGTACTCGCCACGGGTCAGTCGCAAGCTGGGCACCGTGGTGATCGGCGGCCATTACACCTTCGAGTATCGCGTCGCTAACGAGACGGTCACGATTCCGGCCCGCTTTCTGTTCACCTTCGAGGAGATCCTCGGCGAGTGGAAGATCACCGGCCATCACTCCTCGCGACTGGCGGGATGATCCTGCGCTGACGGCGCGCCGTCCGCGCTGTGTTCTTCACCTCTCCTGACACTCCCCCACACTTCGGCGGAACTCAGTGCCTGACTCCCACCGGCGTGAGGGAGGCGGCACTGAGGAGAGCCGCTCTGGATATCTGACGAATGACCGCAATACTCCCCGACGTTTCCCTGACCGAGCGCTCCCGTTCCCTGAGCCCCCTTGAGTGGGTGGGCATGCAGGGGATCGATCTGCCCGTACTCATCGAGGAGGGCGATTACCGCCGTGAATTGCATGCCCACGTGGATGCGCAGGTCGACCTGCCGATGCCGCACACCAAGGGCATTCACATGTCGCGCCTCTACCGCCTGCTGGATGGGCTGGCGGAGGGCAAGGCGCTGGCCCCCGGCAGTCTGCGGGATGTGCTCGCTGCAATGGTCGAAAGTCATCATGACTGCGCCTCGCGCAATGCCCGCGTGAAGATGGCGTTCGCACTGCTGGTGAAGCGTCCAGCGCTAGTCACGCCGGCACTCTACGGATGGAAGTCGTATCCCGTCACGCTAGAGGCCAGTCTGCACGAGGGCAGGTTCACGCTGCAGGCCAGTGTCACGGTGGGCTATTCCTCCACCTGTCCCTGCTCGGCGGCCCTGTCGCGTCAGCTGATCGAGCAAGCGTTCCTGGAGGCTCACCACAATGATCCCGCGCTGACCCCAGAGCAGGTCGCCGAGTGGCTCACCCACCATGCGACGCTGGCCACGCCCCACAGCCAGCGCAGTGAAGCGCTGGTTCAGGTCACGCTCAAGCCTGAAGCCGAGGATTTAGGGCTGATCGCGTTGATTGATGCCATCGAGCAGGCCGTGGCGACGCCTGTCCAGACGGCCGTAAAACGTGCCGATGAGCAGGCATTTGCCGCACTCAATGGACAGAATCTGATGTTCGTCGAGGACGCCGCGCGCCGCTTGATCAATGGCTTGGCGGTTTCACAGGGCGAGGCGTATGTCCAAGTGCGGCATATCGAGAGCCTTCACCCCCATGATGCCGTAGCCTGGGGAGGCGGTGCGTAAGAAGCCCCCTGCGCCATGGTGAGTGCCAGCTCACGGTCCCGCTGAAGAGACATCGAGGTTGATGTCTAATCTGTCCAGGCCCTGCCGGTGATGCCGGTGGGGCCTTCGCGTCTGGGGCGCCACCATCAGGCAGTATGTGGTTTGCAAAATAGGCCAGATGTTGTGATGTAGAGCGATATATTGCGTATATGTCTAGACAAAGGTCTATTTCTGCGCCAATTGGATTGACCCTTGAGTCGTAAGGCGTCTAAGTTCTGCTCTATCTGGTATGGTTTGCAGTCCACTTGAAGGAGGCGGATCTTGCGCGTGAAGCGCTCGAAGCTCCGTCGCCAGCACACGCTCACCGTCCTCAAGCGTCATGCCAGACGCGATACGTCCACACCCATAATCAGAACAATCAAAGGGATTCGACAATGAAGCGAGTCATGCTTGCCGCCACGCTGTTAGCCGCCGCCTTGGGTACCACGACCGCGCATGCCGAGAAGATCGTGTTTGCCATCGGGGGAAGTCCCAACAGTCTGCAGGGCCAGACCGCGCAGTACTTCGCCGATAGCCTGCAAGCCCGGCTCGGCGATGAGCATCAGGTCGAGTACTACCATAGTGGGCAGCTGGGGGATGAGCGCCAGCTGATCCAGAAGCTGCGCCTGGGTACGGTCGACCTGGCCGCGATTTCCTCGGTGATGTCGTCCGTGTCACCAAGCTTCGCCCTGTTCGACATGCCGTTCATGGTCAAGGACCGCGAGCACCTCAAGCGCATCGATGACGAGATTGTGATGACGGATCTGGCCGAGGATGCCAAGTCCAAGGGCCTCAAGCTGGTCTCCACCTGGGAGAACGGCTTCCGTCAGATCACCAACAACGAGCATCCGATCGTTGCGCCAGAAGACCTGGACGGGCTGAAGCTGCGTACCCCACAGAGCGAATGGCGGACCGGCATGTTCAACGCCTGGGGCGCCAACCCTACACCGATGGCCTTCTCGGAAGTCTTCGTGGCGCTGCAGACCGGGGTCGTCGATGGTCAGGAGAACCCGCTGTCCAACATCGATGGCGCCAAGTTCCAGGAGGTGCAGAAGTACCTGTCACTCTCCAATCATGTCTATTCGCCCATCTGGTTGACCAGCAGTCAGGCCGGCTGGAACAAGATGTCCGAGGACGTGAAGGCAGCGATTGCCGAAGTCTCCGCCGAGACTCAGAGCTGGGCCTTCGCCAAGGGTGCGGAGCTTGATGACAAGCTACTGGCAAGCCTCAAGGCGGGTGGCATGGCCGTCAACGAGGTGGACCGGGATGCCTTCGTCACTGCAAGTGCGCCGGTCTATCAGGCGTTCTCCGACAAGGTCGATGGCGGCCAGGCGCTGGTTGACCGGGCCATGGCACTGGCCAAGGAGTAAGTCATGAGCTCGCATTCCCATGCAGCCAAGGCAACCTTCCCCACCGAGAGTGGGGAAGGACTGACGGCCAAGGCTGACTTGACAGTGCTGGACAGGATCAACCGTGTGGTAGAACGCTGCCTTGAGGTATTTACCGTCGGCCTGCTGTTGTCGCTGACGGTGATCGTGCTGGCGGCAGTGGCCTTGCGTACCTTCGGTGGCTCCTTGCCGTGGTATGACGAGGTCGCCTCGATCAATCTGGCATGGCTCAGCTTCTATGGCGCTTGTCTCGCGGCCTTGAAGCGTTCGCACATGGGCTTCCCAGGATTGATCACCAAGGCGCCCATCGCACTGCGCAGCACGCTGTTCATTACCTCTGAGCTAATCGTGATCGGATTCTTTGCCGTGGTGGGCTGGTTTGGGTATCAGGTGCTGGACGTGCTGGCCTGGGATGCCTTGATCGCCTTGCCGAGCATCGGCCTGGATGTCACCCAGTCGGTGATCCCCCTCAGTGCGGCACTCTTCATCGTGTGTGAGCTGCTGAGCCTGCCCCATGCATGGCGCAAGATGTGTGAAGGCGTCAACAGCGAAGAGGAAGAGATCGCGGAAGCCATCCGTCTGGCTGAGGAAGACCTCAAGGAGCACCGCTCATGACGCTACTGATCATTATCGCGGCCCTGTTCGCACTGGTGCTGATCAACGTTCCCATCGCGGTTGCCATCGGCACGGTGGGGGTCGTGGGGGTGGTGATCTTCATGGGCGTGGACGCGCTGGTGAACGTGCCGCTGACGCTCTTCAATGGCGCGACCAAGTTTCCGCTGATCGCGATTCCGCTGTTCATCCTCGCCGGTGCGCTGATGAACACGTCAGGCATCTCCATGCGGCTGATCAATCTCGTCACGGCGATGGTGGGGTTCGTGCGCGGTGGCCTGGCCATGGTCAATGTCGGGGTGTCACTGTTCTTTGCCGAGATTTCCGGCTCGGCTGTCGCGGACGTGGCAGCCACGGGGTCGGTGTTGATTCCCGAGATGAAGAAGCGCAAGTACACGCCAGAGTTCTCGGCGGCCATCACGTCATCCTCCGCGTCACTGGCGATCATCATTCCGCCGTCGCTGTCGATGATCCTGTATGGCGCCATCGCGGATACCTCCATCGTCAAACTGTTCGTGGCGGGGATCATTCCGGGCCTGTTGGGGGGATTCGGTCTGGCAGTGCTCTGCTACTACTATGCCCGCAAGTACGACATGCCGCGTGAGGCTGCCTTCTCGCTGTCGGCGCTTGGCAAGGCGTTTCGGGAAGCCTTCTGGGCGCTGACGCTGCCGGTCATCATCCTGGGCGGAATCTTCGGCGGCTTCGTGACTGCCACGGAAGGGGCAGGCATTGCCGTGCTGGCGGCGCTGGTCATCGGGGGTCTGGTCTATCGCGAGTTGAATCTGCAGGTGCTGTATCGGGCGGTGATCGATGGCGTGATCCAGACGTCCGTCGTCATGTTGCTGGTCGCGACCTCAGCCGTCCTGGGGCTGTTCCTGACCGAGATGCAGCTGCCGCAGCAACTGGCGCAGGAAATCACCTCACTGACCACGGACCCGGTGGCGGTGCTGGCGTTGCTCAATATCCTGCTGCTGTTGCTGGGGATGTTCCTGCATGGTGCAGCGGCCATCATCCTGGTCGTGCCGATCGTGATGCCGCTGATCCAGCAGATCGGGATCGATCCCATCCACTTCGGCCTGATTCTGACGCTCAACCTGGCCATCGGTCAGCAGACACCCCCCGTCGCCTCGGTGTTGGCGACCTCATGCTCGATTGCCAGAACGGACATGTGGGAAACCACCAAGGTCAATCTGCCGATGATCTTCGTACTCTTCCTGGTGCTGATGCTGGTCACCTACGTGCCGGCGATTCCCATGAGCCTTGTTGAGCACTTCTATGGGTGAGTGTTTGATTGATAGGTAGATAGGTAGATAGATAAGTAAGTAGGGCAGTGATGGAGACTGCTCACCAGACACGCCAAGGCCGCCCTTTGAGGCGGCCTTGGCGTGTCTGAAGCCAGCAAGCGAACCCCGAGGTGCATGCCCCTCAGGCAATCCACGCTGCATCAGGCGGGGTATTTCACTTTTCCGGTCCAGCAACCGGCACGGCTTGTGCTATCTGGCGGGGGCCGGACACATGCTGTTCGCCACGGAGAATCCAGGCGACACCTCCAAGCATCATCAGCATGCCCAATACTTCGTTGGTCTGGGGCCATTGCCATGCCAGCAGGTAGCCGTAGAGCAACACACAGCAGGTCTCGAAGACGGTCATCTGCCCACCCATGGAGACCGGCAACCGCTGGGCGGAGGAGTTCCACAAGGCAATGGCAATCCACGAACCGCCCACCGAAAAGAAGACGACTGCGGCACCGAAAGCCCACCAGCGCTCTGATGACAGCTTCAATGGCGGTATGCGCGGCTGCACGAGAGGCACCACTTCAAGAATCACCCTTGCCACGATCCCGGTCGTGATGCCCTGCAGAGTGGACCATCCCCAGGTGGAAAAACGGCCGGCCTTGAGTTGTTGAGCATTGCGCAGCGCGAACCATGCGATGTCTGTCAAGCTTGTTGGAACCTGTAATCAGGCGGCTTCTAATCG
>ERZ1673962.154-NODE-154-length-57742-cov-52.948013_pt1 | contig 57742 bp, 53 predicted proteins | sample MGYA00580188_ERZ1673962 | MGnify/ENA primary metagenome ERZ1673962 (study PRJEB41334, sample SAMN05608104) | rock metagenome | biome: terrestrial subsurface; feature: shale formation; material: shale | place: USA: Pennsylvania ... | reverse complement strand
CGACCTGGGTGCCGAGCAGGTCGGCCTGGAACTGCATGAGGAAGTTGTTGGCCACCGCGCCGCCGTCCACGCGCAGGGCGCGCAGCCGCTCGCCGGCGTCCTGCTGCATGGCATCGAGCACGTCGCGGGTCTGGTAGGCGATGGACTCCAGCGCCGCACGGATCAGGTGGTCGACCTTGACCCCACGGGTCAGGCCGAACAGTGCGCCGCGGGCGCGCGGATCCCAGTAGGGCGCGCCAAGGCCGGTAAACGCCGGCACCAGGTAGATGCCGTTGCTGTCCGGCACCTTGGTGGCGAAGTATTCCGAATCCAGCGACTCGTTGAGCACCTTCAGCTCGTCACGCAGCCACTGCACGGTGGAGCCGCCATTGAAGATGGCGCCTTCCAGTGCGTAGTTCACTTCGCCACGCGGTCCGCAGGCGATGGTCGTCAGCAGGCCATGTTCGGATTGCACCGCCTTGGTGCCGGTGTTCATCAGCAGGAAACAGCCGGTGCCGTAGGTGTTCTTCGCCTGGCCTGGCTCGACACACATCTGGCCGAACAGAGCGGCTTGCTGGTCCCCGGCGATACCGGCGATGGGGATGCCGGTGCTCTGGCCCGAGCCAAGGTAGGCGTGACCATAAACCTCGGAGGACGAGCGCACCTCCGGCAGCATCTCGCGTGGGATATCCAGGGTTTCCAGCATCACCGGGTCCCAGTCCAGCTTGTGGATGTCGAACAGCATGGTGCGCGAGGCGTTGGTGTAGTCGGTGACGTGGGCCTTGCCCTGGGTCATCTTCCAGATCAGCCAGCAGTCGACGGTGCCGAACAGCAGTTCGCCGCGGCGGGCGCGCTCACGGCTGCCCTCGACGTGGTCGAGAATCCACTTGATCTTGGTGCCGGAGAAGTAGGGGTCGATCACCAGGCCGGTAGTCTTGCGGATGTGATCTTCCATGCCGTCGCGCTTGAGCTGGTCGCAGATCGGCGTGCTCTGGCGGCTCTGCCAGACGATGGCGTTGTAGATCGGCCGGCCGGTGATCTTGTCCCAGACGATGGCGGTCTCGCGCTGGTTGGTGATACCGATGGCCGCCACCTGCTCGTTGGTGATGCCGGCCTGGGCCAGGGCTTCGACGAACACACCGCTCTGGGTCGCCCAGATTTCCATGGGGTCGTGCTCGACCCAGCTCGGTTGCGGGTAGATCTGCGCGAATTCGCGCTGGGCGATGGTCACCACGTTGGCGTTGCGGTCCAGCACGATGGCGCGGGAGCTGGTGGTGCCCTGGTCGAGGGCGACGATGAATTGCTTGTTCTGATTGCTCATGGCGTCGTTTCCTTAGCGAACTTTGCTGATATCGGGCTGGGCGGAGCCCATTTCGGCAGAGGCCTTTTCCTTGGGTTTTGGTGCATCGCAGGCGGCCGATCCAACGCCTGGCAGGTGCCGGCAGATGAGTGCCTTGTAACCTGCAGCGCCGAGGCAGGCGCCGAGAATCGGGGCGAAGATCGGGACCAGGAAATACGGAATGTCTCGCCCGCCAGTGAAGGCCACGTCACCCCAGCCGGCAAAGAAGGTCATCAATTTAGGCCCGAAATCCCGTGCGGGATTCATCGCGAAGCCGGTCAGCGGTCCCATTGCACCGCCGATCACGGCGATCAGCAGGCCGATCAGCAAAGGTGCGAGCGGGCCGCTGGGCAAGCCGTTGCCGTCGTCGGTGATGGCCATGATCATCGCCAGCAGAATGGCGGTGATGACGACCTCCACCAGAAACGCCTGGCCGAACGACAACGAGGCGTGGGGGTAGGTCGAGAAGATCGATGCGAGTTCGAGGCTCTCGACACTGCCGCGAACCATCTGCTGGGTCTGTTCGAAATCGAAAAACAGACTGCTGTACAGCCCGTAGACCAGCGCCGCAGAACAGAAGGCGCCGGCCACCTGCGCCAGGATGTAGGCTGGAACGCGGTGCCGCTCGAATGTGCCGAACAGCCACAATGCGATGGTCACGGCCGGGTTCAGGTGGGCACCGGAGACGCCGGCGGCAAGGTACACCGCCATCGAAACGCCGATGCCCCAGATGATGCTGATTTCCCACAACCCCAGGTCGGCACCGCCGAGCTTGAGCGCTGCGACGCAGCCAGTACCGAAGAAGATAAGAAGGGCAGTGCCGAGAAATTCGGCGATGCATTGTCCCTTGAGCGTAGGGACGATGGGCGTACTCATGCGCGAGGCCTCGTTCAGTTGTTTTTGTTTTATTCCGAGCACTGCGGTTCGTTCGGAATTGTTCGGAAACGAACACTTAGAGGCAAAGAAAGGCGCTGTCAAAGTAAAAAATCGAACATTTTCCGGCCATCCGTCGGAACCAAATGGCTGAGCGGTTGTCCGGCACCGAGGTGTGCGGCGAGCGTTCTTGCCCGGCTCAGTGCCGACGCCGCCACAGCCGCCAGCCGAGCAGCAGGTCGTCGGACAGTGGCACCGTCGCCAGCGCCAGCAGCACGGCCGCCAGCGGAACGGTGAAGAGGAAGCCGATCAGCTTGAAGCCCAGCGCACCGACGACACCGCCCCCGAAGAAGCAGCCCACCAGCAGGCTGTTGATCAGCAGGCGCTCCCGGTTGGCGCGCACCCGAGGCAGGTCTTCGCGCCGCGAGCGGTTGACATAGAGCAGCTTGCCCAGCTCGATACCGGTGTCGGTGATCATGCCGGTGACATGGGTGGTACGTACCTCGGCGTTGGAAAGCTTGGTCACCATGGCGTTCTGCAGGCCCATCATGAAACTCAGCAGCATCACGGTCAGCGGCACGAAGAAGCCCGGCACCTCCATCAGGCGCGCGCCAAGCACGCCAAAAGTCAGCAGCAGCCAGGCCTCGACAGCCAGCGGCGCGGCATAGACGCTGTGCAGCCGGCGCCGACGGGCGAAGTTGATCATCAGCGTCGAGCACATCGCCCCGAGCACAAAGGACAGCAGCGCGCCCAGGCCGGCCAGCACCAGCTGGTAGCGCCCGAGCGCCAGGGCGTCGGCCATCGTCGAAACGATGCCGGTCATGTGCGACGTGTATTGCTGCACCGCCATGAACCCGCCGGCGTTGGCGGCACCGGCGACGAATGCCAGGTACAGGCCGAGCTGGCGATTGCTCCGCCGGGAGCGACGGCGATCGGTAAGGCGGCGCACATAGTGGATGGGCACGAGACCTCCGCGACAGGAAACTGCAGAGGGCCAGCAGTATACGCCTCTCGTCAGCGTCGGGCCTGGCGCTCGCGCCGCAGTGGGCCGCCCGTGCGCTGCTTGGCGTGGCGCGGCCGCCGCTGGCGCGACAGTTCGCGGGTGATCGCCTGGTTGAGCAGGGTGCGCTGTTCTTCGGCCTGCTCGACCTGTCCAAACCGGTCTGGCAGCGTGCGCGCCAGGTGCAGGTAGGTTTCGACCACGTGCAGCGAAGTCTCCAGGGAGCTCAGGTCGTTGCGCAGCAGCAGGCGCGGCAACTCGACCGAGCGGCCAGCGGCGACCCGCTTGAGCCACTGCTGCGCGGCATGCGCGGCCGGCCCCTCGAGCCCGCCGCGAATCGGCGTGCAGGCGAAGATCCAGCGCAGCCAGAGGGGGATTTTCGGATCGTCGATCAGGCCGATCCACTCGGCCAGCTCGTCGGGCAGCACCGAGACGAACTCGGCGCCGTAGTTGATGTTGCGGTTGAACGTCAGCCAGGCACGCAGCAGCGACGGCTCGTTCATCTGCTCGGAAATTGCCAAGAGGTGTTCGATGGACGGACGAACCTGAAACTGCGCGAGGCTCACCGGGCGGTCCGGGCTGTGAAACAGCTGGCGGATCGCGCGCAGCGTCTGCGGGTCGAGCGCGGTGATGGTGCCTTCGTCGTGATGGCCGAAACGACCGGCACGCCCGCCGATCTGCTTGACCTCCTGGACGTTGAGCTGGCGGTTCTGGATGCCGTCGAACTTCTCGTCGGTATAGAAGCACAGGGTGTGCGCCGGGAGATTCAGGCCCATGCCCACCGCGTCGGTGGCGACCATCAGGTCCGCCTCGCCCTCGCGGAAGCGCCGTGCCTGCTCGCGGCGCACTTCCGGCGACAGCGCGCCATAAACCACCGAGACGCGCTTGCCGGTGGTTTCGAGTATGCCCTTGAGTTCGAGCACGGTCTTGCGGCTGAAGGCCACCAGCATCGAGCCCGGCTCGAGGCCGTTGAGTGTGGTGGCCCGGCGTGCGACCTCCACCGGCGACAGGCGTCGGGTGCGCTCGATCTTCAGCTGATCGCCACACAACGCGCAGAGCGTACGCAGCGAGGGTTCGATCAACGCCGGGCCGGTCATCAGCAGGCGTGGCGTATAGGCGCTGACCAGCGCATCGACCCAGGCCCAGCCGCGCTGGCCGTCGGCAAGCATCTGCACTTCGTCGACCACCACCACGTCCCAGTGCTGGCCGCGAAAGCGGGCAAACTCCTCCACCGTGCAGCAGAAGTGCGTCGCGCCTTCGCGGATGATCTGCTCCTCGCCGGTGACCAGCGAGCAGGGCACGCCCATGGCCTCCAGGCGCTCCTGATTCTCCAGCGCCATCAGCCGCAGCGGCGAGAGGTAGATGCCGTGCCTGACCGCCGTCATCGCTTCGATCGAGCGATGGGTCTTGCCGCTGTTGGTCGGCCCCAGGTAGGCGACCCACTGGCGGGTCAACCGGCGCGCCGGGTACAGCTCGTGGTAGTGGGCGAAGCGCGGGTCGTTCTCCAGCAGCACGGCAAAGGCCATGCGCTCGGCGTGCTCACGGCGGGCGAGGGTAATGGCGCGGCGCAGTTTGCGCGGCTCCAGCTGGAGCAGTTCGATCAGCCGCTTGTGGCCCAGTTGCAGGAGCTCGAAGTCGCCGGCGTGCTCGCGCATCAGGGCGAACTTTTCCTCAAGCATCTGGCGGTCTTCGGCCTTGTAGCGGGCCACTTCGGCGTCGCTCAGGAGCTGATCGTGGCGGGGCACACGCCGCTGAATTTCCAGGCGCAGATCGCCCTGGCGCAACTCGACGACATAGCGCAGCTCATGACGGGTCTCGTTGACGATCTCGATGGCCCGCGCGAGGAATTCGTCGAGCCGCTCGACTTCCGGGCGGACCCGCGCCAGGCAGCGCTGGCGGCTGTCCTCATCCATCTCGGTGAAGGGCCTTTCGAGCAGTTGCAGGCGGCTCCGCACATGGCTCTGCACGGCCCGCTGCAGCGTGCCGGGGAAGTCGCCGCGCCGGGGGCTGTCTTCCAGGCGCAGGGCCCATTCCGGCTCCAGCAGGTGTGCCGGCGAGCCCAGGGTGAAGGTCTTGGTGGTCCCGAACACGTCGACATCGCAGGCGATTTCGCCGAGGTCGCGGGCGACGACGCGGTCGAGCAGTTCGTTCGCATCGGGTTCGGCCATCAGCGCGTCCACTGCCTCGGCGTGCAGGCCCAGCCAGAAGGCTTTTGCCGCGCGCCCCAGGCCCGGCATCGGGTAGCCGATGTAGGGCAGGTACCACTTTTCCTGATGGTGCTTCTTCGCGACGAAATCCGGATGGCGCGCGCTGGCCCACTCGATGAAGCGCGCAAGACGCTCGAGCCTGACGGATTTGTACGGCTTGCCCCCGGCCTTGGCCATGATCGACACCTTTACTGATCAGTGTTGTGTTTCGACCCGCAGCGCAGCAGATCGCTCAGTGCGCGCGGTCGCGCCTGTCCGCACCGGCCGGGCGCTAAGGTACCGAGCGCGGTGGCTCTGCCTCATCGGCGGCGCCGTGACCCTGGTCCTGTAGCTGCCGTTTCAGGCTGCGCACTTCCTCGGTCAGGCTTTCCATTTGCAGCAGCAGCCGTTGCAGCGTTTCACGATCGGCCTGTTGGTCGCGGTCGTCCTGCTCGTTCTGGTCGGCGACGAACAGCGAGCCGATGTAGGCCGCGAAGCTGCCGAACAACCCGACGCCCGAAATCATCAGCAGCACCGCAACGATCCGCCCCAGGGTCGTGACCGGGTAGAAGTCGCCGTAGCCGACCGTGGTCACCGTGACAAAGGCCCACCACAGAGCTTCCTCCGGCGTGTTGATCGAACTCTGCGGGTTGGGCGCCTCCACCAGCAGCATGGTCAGTGCACCGAACGCCACCAGCAGCATGGTTGCGGTAGCGGCCGAGGCGACGATGCCTTCGGCGCGGTTGCGGAACAGGATCCGCCAGATCAGGCGCATCGACTTGATCGCCCGCAGCACGCGCAGAATCTGCAGGACGCGGAACAGCTTGGCCGCCTGCAAGCCCGCGGCCGGTACGCTGGCCAGCAGGTCGATCCAGCCCCAGCGCATGAAACGCAATTTGTCCTCGGCCTGTTGCAGGCGCATCCAGAAGTCGAGAAAGAAAAAGAAGCAGACGATGTTGTCCAGATAACCAAGCAGCGTCGAGACGTCTTCTGGCAGTTCGAACAGAAGGTCGGCCACCAGCGCGCCGATCACATAGACGGAAAGCACCAGGATCAGGATCTGGAAGGGCGTAACGGGTTGCTGCTTCATGACAATGGCCGCTGAGGACGTCAGACAGCGCGCAAGTCTAAAACACCTGGCCGGCCTCGCGCTGGCACAGTCGAACCGGAGGGGCAATGAGCGCGAATGAGGGCATCCGCCTCGGTTGCGCCGGCTGGAGCCTGCCACGGGCAGCGTGGCCCGAGTTTCCGAGCGAAGGAACACACCTGCAACGCTATGCCGGGCGGTTTTCAGCGGTGGAGATCAATTCGTCGTTCTATCGCCCGCATCGTTCGACGACCTACCGTAGGTGGGCGGCAGCCGTACCGGAAGGCTTCACGTTCAGCGTCAAGTTGCCTCGGCTGATCAGCCATGAGCGGCGTCTGCGCAGCTGTGAAGGCGAACTGCAGCGCTTTCTCGACGAAATCGCCGAGCTGGGAGGGCGGCTGGGTTGCCTGTTGCTGCAGTTGCCGCCTTCGCTGGCGTTCGAGCAGGCCTTGGCCGACGATTTCCTCGGCCAGTTGCGGGCGCGCTACGATGGGGCTCTGGCGCTGGAAGCGCGGCATGCCAGCTGGCTGGACGCCGAGCCCTTGTTGCGACACTGGCAGCTGGCGCGGGTCGCTGCAGACCCATCGCCGATTCCTGGCGGCGACCAGCCTGCTGGCTGGTCGGGCTTGCGCTACTACCGCCTGCACGGCTCGCCACACATTTACCACTCTGTCTATTCGCGTGACTGGCTCGCACGGCTGGCGGGCGAGCTGCGCCAGTGCCGGCAGGCGGGTATCCCCTGCTGGTGCATCTTCGACAACACCGCCAGCGGCGCCGCCGTGGCCAATGCCTTGACCCTGCAGGCGCTGCTGTCTGCTCGAGTCAGCGCGGAATGATGCGCACCCGGCCGGCCGTGTTGTCGCGCCGCGCTGCCCGGGCGTTCTCGGCGTGGCCGGGAATGCTGCCCTGCGCCTGGCCGCGCTCCGGCGTGCTGCTGCCGTCCAGTTCGCGCGCGTCCACGCCGATGGAGGTGGCATCCGGGTAACCGCTGGTCAGCGTTTCGGTGCTGGCCGTCACCGGCGTCGTGTCGCCATCCGCCCAGCTGGCGCTGCGCTCGTCTATGTCGATGGCGCCGTGACGCTCCATGACCTGCTCGACCATGGAGACCGGTCCCTCATCGCTCAGCGATACCGTCACCACCGTCGACCCCCGCCGCGCAGTTTCCGGATAACGCCCGGCATGGGCAGGTGCGTCGTCGCCGAATACCCGGCGAAAGAAACTGCCAATCCTGTCGACGACACCGGCATCGGCATCCGGCTCTTCACCGACGACCTCGACGCGGCTGCTGGCGATGTTCTCGGGGTTGAAGGATGCCGAGAGCTGGATGTCGTCCGGCGAAATACCCTGGCTCACCAGCTCGGCTTTGACTTGCTCTGCTTCGGTGTACCGGTCGAACGCCGCTATGAGTATCTGGGTCATGGTTTCACCTTGTTGAATTGCGCGTGCTGCAGGCGAGCGGGCCAGAAGCCCGGCGAGCCGGCACGCCTCCGATCGTCTGTGCTGAGTGTTGGTGGCGGCGAGCCTGCCGATGGTTCCTCGCAGGGTGCGCCTGCGTGCCTCGCCTCGAGACCGGTACGCAACGGACCGCAAGATGTCCGCATGCCTGCTCCAGCTGCTCGCCGGGGCAATCCGGACGAACTCGGCTCCCGCTTTCGGCCCGGGAAAACGGCCTACTGCTTTGGTCTGATATTGCGCTGATATCACTGGACGAATCTTGTACAGCCTCGCCGCTTGGTGAAACACTCTGTATCAATTTCGGAACAATCCTGTCCCGAAGCCTACCCTCAGGGTGCCTCCCATGTTTCGCTCAATGAACGTGTCTGCCCGAGCAGCGCTCAGCTTCTCGGCCATCGCCTTGCTGTTGCTGTTTGTTGGGTGTTTTTCGCTGGTACAGGTGCAGGCTCTGCGGGAAACGGAGCAGGTCATGGAAACCAACTGGCTGGCCGGCGTCCGCGATTCCGGTGGGCTTCGGAGCGATGTACTGGAGTTGCGCCTGATGGTGGCGCGATCGCTCATCCCCTCGGCCGATGAGTCGGCAGCCGACGCCCGGCGCGATATCGGCGAGCGTCGTTCGCAGATCGGACAGCGGGTCAGCAGCTACCTGGCATCGCCGCTGATCGACGAACAGGAGCGGCGGCTCGTGGGCCAAGTCCAAACCGCCGTCCATGGCTACGAACAGTCGCTCGAGCAGTTGCTCACGTTGCTTTCGGGTGGTGATGCGCCCGCGGCGATCGCGTTGTTCAACGGCGGCATGCGCCAGCAGGGCAGCGATATCAACGAGGCACTGGCGGCCCTGACGGCCTATAACGACGAGGGCGCCAAGGCCTCCAGCCTGTCTGCCGGCTCAGTCTATTCGCGCAGCCTCTGGGTGCTGCTCGGGGTAATGGCGGTTGCCGTCGTCGCTACGGTGGGCCTGGCGGTCGGCTTCACACGCAGCATCACCCAGCCGCTCGGGCAGGCGCTGCGAGTGGCCGAACGCATCGCCGGATCGGACCTGAGCCAGTCGGTCAAGGTTGACGGTAGAGACGAGCCGGCCCGCCTGTTGTCGGCGTTGGCCACGATGCAGGCGACCCTTCGCGCGACGCTCAAGCACATCGGCGACTCCTCGACGCAGCTGGCCACGGCCACCGAAGAGATGACCAGCGTGGCCCACGAAGGTAAACGCGGGTTACAGCGGCAGAACGAGCAGGTCGAGCTCGCCGCGACGGCGGTCAATCAGATGACCGCGGCCATCGAAGAGGTCGCCAGCAATTCGGCCTCGACGTCGGATAGCGTGCGGGACTCGACGGCCGCCGCCGAGGCCGGGCGCCGCCACGTCAACGACACGGTCAACGCAATCGATAGCCTGTCGGCGCGCATCGGCGAGACGGGCGGGTTCGTCCAGGGGCTCGCCGGCCAGGCGCGCGACATCAGCAAGGTGCTCGACGTGATACGCACCATCGCCGAACAGACCAATCTGCTGGCGCTGAACGCCGCTATCGAGGCAGCCCGTGCCGGCGATCAGGGGCGTGGCTTCGCCGTGGTCGCCGACGAGGTGCGGGCGCTGGCGCACCGTACCGGGCAATCGACCCAGGAAATCGAGCAGATGATTGCCGCGATCCAGTCGGGCACCGACAGCGTTGTGAAGGCGACGGCGCTGAGCACGCAGGAGGCCGACAGAACCCTCGACGTGGCCCGCGAAGCTGGGGCCATGCTCGACAACATCGCGGCCTCGGTGGCGATCATCAACGAGCGCACCGTCATGATCGCGGCTGCGGCGGAACAGCAGGCGCAAGTGGCCCGCGAGGTGGATCGCAGCCTGATGACCATTCGGGACCTGTCGATTCAGTCGGCGGCGGGGGCCGACCAGACGGCGGTTGCCAGCGATGAGCTGGCCAGGCTGGCAACCGATCTCAACCAGATGGCGCTGCGCTTCAGGACCTGAAGCGAGCCGGCTGCGACGAGCCAGGACCGCGCTCGGTCCTCTGGCATCGGCCTGCGGCGGGGCCGCGGGTCAGTGCGCCGGCTTGCTGCGGATGGTCTTCAGCAGGTCTTCCGGCGTGATCTGGCCGACCACGCTGGCGGCCGAGCCGGGTTGCGGCAGGCCGAGAATATGGCCCTTGATCTTGCCGACTACGTGCATCTCGCAGGGCTTGCAGTCGAACTTCAGGGTCAGCACCTCGTCACCGTGGACCAGCTGCATCGGCGCCACCTTGGTGCGCACGCCAGTCACGCCCTTGGCCTGTTTCGGGCAGAGGTTGAAGGAGAAGCGCAGGCAGTGCTTGGTGATCATCACCGGCACCTCGCCGGTCTCTTCGTGGGCCTCGTAGGCCGCATCGATCAGCTGCACGCCGTGGCGGTGGTAGAACGCGCGCGCCTTGTGGTTGTAGACGTTGGCCAGGAACGACAGGTGCGCCTCGGGATACACCGGCGCCGGCACGCTCTCGGCCTTGCGCGCGGCGCGCGGGCGCAGGGCGGCGCGGGCTTCGTCGAGCGCTTCGATGGCTTCGCGGCGCAGCGCCTTGAGCTGGGAGTTGGGGATGAAGAACAGCTCCGGCGCGTCCAGTTCGACGGACTCGGCATGGTAGAGCGTGGTGCCCAGCTGGCCGAGCAGGTCTTCGAGGCCGGCGCGCGCCTGTTCGGGCTTGTTCGCCGGGGCGAAGGGGCCATCCAGACGCACCGAGGCCACGGCGCCTTCCTCACTGGTGGCGGTCAGCTGCAGGCCATCGCGGCGCAGGCTGGCCTGCCAGGCGAGGCCGATGCGGCGCTCGGCCGAGGGCCGGAGCAGCGCCTGCTGCCAGTTGTGGTCCAGATTGCGGTTCAGCGGGTGATGCGGGCGCAGGCGATGCAGGCCTTCAGGCAGCCCGTCGTTCGGCTCGACGCGGTAGTGCAGCCAGCGCTCGCCGTCTTCTTCCTGCTCGCCGCGCGGTTCCACCACGCTGGCGCGAAAGCCGAGCACCTCACGCTTGACCAGCACGTTCAGGCCGTCGCCGTTGGACAGCGGTTCGCGGGTGCGTACCTGGAGGTCACGCTTGCCGACCTTGAGTACTTCGCCGACCGCCAACCCGGTGAAGGTCGGCGAGTCGAACGCGCCGATGTCGATCTTGCGCTCGGTGACGAAGTAGTCGGTGCTGCCGCGGTGGAAGGTGCGCTCCGGGTCCGGCACGAAGAAGTGCTCGGTGCGGCCGCTGGAGGCGCGGGCCAGGTCCGGGCGGTCGGCAAGGATCTCATCCAGGCGCTGCCGGTAGTAGGCGGTAATGTTCTTGACGTAGCTGACGTCCTTGTAGCGCCCCTCGATCTTGAACGAGCGCACGCCGGCCTCGACCAGCTGGCGCAGGTTGGCGCTCTGGTTGTTGTCCTTCATCGACAGGAGGTGCTTCTCGAAGGCGACCACGCGGCCCTGGTCGTCCTTGAGCGTGTAGGGCAGGCGGCAGGCCTGCGAGCAGTCGCCGCGGTTGGCGCTGCGCCCGGTCTGCGCGTGGCTGATGTAGCACTGCCCGGAGAAGGCCACGCAGAGCGCGCCGTGGATGAAGAACTCGATGGCCGCATCGGTGGCATCGGCGATGCCGCGGATCTCGGCGAGGTTCAGCTCGCGCGCCAGCACCAGCTGGGAGAAGCCGGCCTGGTCGAGAAAGCGCGCGCGCTCCAGCGTGCGAATGTCGGTCTGGGTGCTGGCGTGCAGCTCGATCGGCGGGATGTCCAGTTCGAGGATGCCCATGTCCTGCACGATCAGCGCATCGACGCCGGCGTCGTACAGCTGCTGGATCAGTTTGCGTGCCGCTTCGAGTTCGTCGTCGTGAAGGATGGTGTTGAGGGTGACGAATACCCGCACATGAAAGCGATGGGCGAAGGCCACCAGCTCGGCGATCTCCGCCACGCTGTTCTCGGCGTTGTGCCGCGCGCCGAAGCTCGGCCCGCCGATGTACACCGCATCGGCCCCGTGCAGAATGGCCTCGCGGGCGATGTTGACATCGCGGGCCGGGGCGAGCAGTTCGAGGTGATGCTTGGGCAGTGACATGGGCGAGGACCGGTCGGAACGAAACCGCGCATTGTAATGACTCGGCGGTTTTTTGCAGCGACCGTTCGTGCCCGCTGCGGCGGGCACGTGCGAAGGCTGTCAGTGCAGTTCGTTGGCGAAGCGGCCGACGGCGCTGACCACCTGCTTGGCGCCGTCCTGGATCTCGACGATCACGGCGCCGGCCTGATTGGCCAGCGCCAGACCCTGCTCGGCCTGTTCCCGGCTGGCGGCCATCTGCGCGGTGGCCTGCTCGGCGAGCTTCTGGTTCTGCTGAACCACTTCGACGATTTCCTCGGTGGCCGCGCTGGTCCGACCCGCCAGCTGGCGCACCTCGTCGGCGACTACCGCGAAGCCGCGGCCTTGCTCGCCGGCACGGGCCGCCTCGATTGCGGCGTTGAGGGCGAGCAGGTTTGTCTGCGCGGCGATGCCGCCAATGGTCTGCACGATCGAGCTGATCAACTGCGATTGCTGGCCGACCGCGTCGATGCTGGCCGTGGCGCCCTGCATCCGTTCGGCGATCCTGTGCATGGTGTGCATGGTCTGCTGCACCACGGCGGCGCCGCGCTCGGCGCTGACGTCGGTCTGCTGCGACACCTCGAAGGCAATCGCCGCCGCCTCGCGCACCTCGCTTTCGCGATGAACCTGGTCGGTCACCACGCTGGCGAACTTGACGACCTTGCACAGCTTGCCCTCGGCGTCATGCACCGGGTTGTAGGTCGCCTCCAGCCAGACTTCCTGGCCGCGGCTGTCCACGCGCTTGAAGCGGTCGGCCACGTACTCGCCGCGATTGAGCGTTTGCCAGAAGGCCTCGTATTGCGGCGAGGCGGCTTCGTCGGGCGTGCAGAACTGGCGATGGTGCTTGCCGACGATCTGCTCGAGGCGGTAGCCCATCGCCTGCAGGAACTGTTCGTTGGCGGTGATCACGGTGCCGTCCAGGTTGAACTGGATGACCGCCGTGGAGCGGATCAGCGCATCGATGAAGGCTTCGCTCTCACGGGCTTTTTCGATCTGCGCCGTGACGTCGGTAGCGTACCCCTGGATGTAGGCCAGCGCGCCGGACGCCGCACGGATCGGCAGCCAGTGCACGCGCAGCCAGGCAAGGCTGCCGTCGGCCCGCAGGTAGCGGTAGTCGTCGCTGACGGGTTCGAAACGGGCGATGGCGGCCTGGAAGTTATGAAAGCAGGGCAGGTGCTTCACATAGGGCGGAACGATCTCGGCCAGCGGGCGGCCGATGAGCTGTGCTTCGCGATAGCCGAGTGTCTCGGCGAAGCGGTTGTTGCAGGCGCAGATGCGCGCGTCGGCGTCCAGGCGCAGGGAGAGCATCTGGCGCTCGAGCTGGTCGCCGAGCTGGCGCAGCAGGGCCAGTTCGCCATTCTGTTGTTCGAGTTGTTGTTTGAGGCGTCCGTTGAACATGCACAAGCACTCCATGGCGAGTCGGTAAAGCGTTTTCGGCTCGCCAGAAAGGTTCTTGAGTGTTGTGGTCGGGCAAAAGAACGGTATTCAGCCGATGGCACTGATGCCGGCCAGAAGAGCACCGAGCAGCGGCATCGCCAGTGCCAGGCGTGGCCGGTAGGGTAGCAACAGCAGCAGGCCCAGCCCGGTTAGCGAGAGCATGGCGAGCCAGGCGACGACAGCCATGCCGCCCGGCCACAGCCGACCGGCGAACCAGACCGAGGCGGCCAGCAGAAGCAGGCCCAATGGCATGCAGGCACGCCTTGCCGCCGCTGGCAGGCGGGGGCTGGCGAGCTGTTTCCAGTGCCGCTGCATGCCCAGGCACAAGCCCAGCATGCCGGCGTAGGCGAGGCTCAGCGCGATCAGCAGGTGGGGCGCATTCATGTCAGGGCTCCTGCGCAGCGTGGCCGCCGTTGTGCCGCCGGCGCGCGTGAGACGGTTTTCCAGCCGACCCAGGCGAACAGCGTGCCGATCACGACGGCGGCCAGGTCGACGCCGAGCCGGCGGCCATCGAGTTCGCCGGTCGTGGCGAAGTCCAGCAGCGGCAGGCCCACGCAGAGCAGCGCCGCGGTGAACAGTTGCTCGCGCCATGCCTTGAGCGGCGGGCGTAAGGCGGCGTGCAGCAGGCTGGCCAGCCCGACGGCGAAGAACACCCGCGTCTCCCAGCCGCTGCGCCCGACCATGTCGGCCGGCAGCAGCCGGTTGGCCCAGAGCAGCGCGATGCAGGCCAGGCCAAGCCCGGCGACGGTCATCACGTTCAGCCGCTCGACGATTTCCAGGAAGCGCCGCGAGCCCTTGGCCTGCTTGCGCTGTTTGACCGTGTAGAGCACCAGGCCGGTGGCGATCATCGCGCAGCTCGCCAGGCCGCACAGGAAGTACAGCCAGCGCATCGGGTAGCCGCCGAACTGGGCGAAATGCAGGCCGGCCATCACCCGCTGGGTGAGGTGGCTGGCGCGCGAGGCGGCCGGGGACTGCAGCAGCGCGCCGCTGACCCCGTCGAACACCAGCGCTTCGCCCTTGGTCAGCTCGATCCGGCTGCCCAGCATCGGCCTGACCGTGACCCGCGCGTCGGCCCGCCCCGGATGGCTGACCTGCAGCCCGGCCAGCATGCCCGGACCATAGTGCGCCTCACCCTTGGCCACGAAGTCGGCCAGCGGCAGCAGGGTGGCCGGCGCCGCGCGGCTGGCAGTGGGGCGCTCACCACGGGCGCCGGCCTCGATGCGCTGAGGCGAGCCGCCGGCCTCGCGCAGCATGGCGTTGCGATCGCCGTCATACAGCGCCTGGAGCGCGGCCGGCATGTAGATCAGAAAGAAGATCACCAGCCCGGTGTAGGTGATCATCAGGTGAAACGGCAGCAGCAGGACGGCGCTGGCATTGTGGCCGTCGAGCCAGGAGCGCTGGCCCTTGGCGGGGCGAAAGGTGAAGAACTCCTTGAAGAGCTTCTTGTGGATGACGATGCCGCTGATCAACGCGACGAGCATCGCCATGGCGGCGAACCCCACCAACCACACGCCCAGCGTACGCGGCATGTGCAGGGTGAAGTGGAAGCGGAAGAAGAAATTGCCGCCGACCGTCTGTCTTGGCTCGAGCGTTTCGCCGCTGACCGGGTCGATCGGGGTGCCGCCACCACGCCGCTGTTCACCGGCCGCTACGGTCAGCGTCGGCGTACGCTCGGTGGGCAGGCCTATGTTCCACGCCTGGGCCTCGGGGTGGCGAGCCTGCAGCCATTGCTGCGCCGTGTTGGCCGCCAGGCTCGGGTCGACGGCGCGGCTCGGCAGCTCCGGCTGCATCCAGCCATTGAGTTCCTTGTCAAACACCGCCAGCGTGCCGGTCAGGAAGATGGCGAAGAGCACCCAGCCGAGCAGCAGCCCGCACCAGGTATGCAGCCAGGACATCGACTGAGTGAATGTCCGGCCTTTCATCCGAGACGCTCCAGTAGCTGTGGCCAGAAGCCGATCAGGGCCAGGCCCAGCGTACCTGTCGCGGTGACGAGGGCCAGCCGACGCAGGCTGACGCCGGCAAAGCTCCATAGCAGGTACGCCAGATAGACGATGAAGGCGATCTCGGTGGCGATCATCACCGCGTCGAAGCGCGGCAGCGGCAGCAGCCTCGCCAGCGCGGCGGTGAAGGCATAGGTGAAGGCATAGCCGCCGAGGATCGCCAGGGCGCTGCGCAGTGCGATGTCCAGCCAGGGCCGGCTGAGAAGCGTCGATCGAGACACGGGTGGTCTTCCGTCAGTTGGTCTTCACGAGCGTCGCCCGGCGGCATGCGGCCAACCGGGCGACGGGAAACGCGGTGCTCAGACGGCCAGGGACGTGGCCGCCTGCGGGCTTCAGAAATCGACGCTGACGCCTACCACCAGCCGGCGACCGTCGAGTACCACTTCGTAGTCCTCGTTGGTGATTTCCTTGTTGGCGACGTTGTACAGCCCGGCCTTCAGGTCGACGCTCTCGGTGAGCCGGTAGACGCCGCCGATATCGACGAAGCCGTAGCCGGGCGTACCTTCGGACATGCTGGTGCGGCTGATGTAGTCCGATGTCTCGCTGCGATAGTTCCCCTGGACCCAGGCCGACAGCCGATTGTTGATCTGCCAGTCGAGCAGGGCATTGGCCATGTGCTTGGGCTGCTTGTTCAGCGGCTCGCCCTTGAACTCGCCGGACTTCTGCTCGGATTCGGTGTAGGTGTAGCTGGAGGTCAGGCGCAGCGACGGCAGGATGTCGTAGTCGAGCGTCCACTCGATGCCCTGGATGATGGCTTCGGAGATGTTCTTGCGCGTGCTGAGGAAGTACCAGCGCTCGCCACCGTAATTGCACGACCAGGCCGCGTAGTTGTTGCGATTGGCGTTACCGCTGGCATCGGTCGAGCAGAAGCGGTCCTCGGCGATCTTGTCCTTGTATTGGGTATGGAAGGCCATGACGCTGGTGCTCAGGCCGGACGCCCGGTCGGTGTAGTTGAAGCCGACCTCGTAGTTGGTGCTGGTTTCAGGCTGCAGGTCGGGGTTGCCGATGCTGATCGCCCGCGAGTGCGGCGCGATGGCCTGCCAGCCGCCGCCACCGGTGGTGCCGCCGAAGCCTTCGGTGGCATCGGTCAGCGAGGGCTGCTTGTAGCCGGTAGAGATGCCACCCTTGAGGGTCAGTTCGGGAGTGAAGGTATAGACGCCATAGATGCGCGGCGAGACCTGACCGCCAAAGAACTCGTCATCGTCGTAGCGGACCCCGGTGGTCACCCGCAGGTCATCGCTGACGCCCCAGTCGATCTCGCTGTAGACGGCCGCGATCCAGCGGTCCATCTCGCCGACCGCGTCGGGCAGGAAACTCAGCAGGCCGTTGTCCTTGCGGGTCAGTTCCTCTTCCTTGTAGCGACCGCCAAGCGTGATGACGTGCTCGCCCCAGAAGTAACTGGCCTGGGTGTTGAACGTGGTGACTTCTTCCTTCTTCGTCAGCTCCTGCACGCGCTCGGAGATGTCCTTCTGCAGGTAGGTGTTGATCTGCAGGTTCTCGTAATGGCCCTCGTGGCTAAGCACGAAGATGTCCTTGTCGTACTCGGTGGAGCTGGCCACGGCCGTCGGGCTGTAGGCGACGCTCTTGCCCGGATGTGCGCTCTCGTCCAGCCGCGCCGCCTCGTAGCTCAGGGCGAAACGGTTGCTGGAATCGGGGGTGAGGAAGAGTTCGGCGCCACCCTGCTTGCGCTTGCCGTCCGGCGTGCTCGCGGCGCTGTCGTCCCCGCCGATGTACTCGGCCTCCTGGGTGCGGGTAAAGCCGCCGTTCAGGCGCAGGCCGAGCAGGTCGGGAACCAGTGCGCCGGCGAGATAGAGGCTGGTATAGCTCTCGTCTTCCTGCAGATCGTTGAGCGAATGCGTGTACTCGGTGGAAAGGGTCCCGCCCCACTCGTTGGCGCCCTTGCGGGTGATGATGTTGATGACCCCGCCCATGGCTTCGGAGCCGTACAGCGAGGACATCGGGCCGCGGATGACCTCGATGCGCTCGATCATCGACAGCGGAGGCAGGCCGATCTGCTTGCCGCCGTCGCTGCCGTTGGTATTGACCGAACGGCCGGCGGAGATCGGTCGGCCATCGACCAGATACAGGGTGTAGGAAGACGTCATGCCGCGGATGCTGATGTCCTGCATCTGGCCGCCCCCGGTGACGTAGACGCCGGGAATGTTCTTCACCGCATCGACGATATTGCTGTACGACTGCTTCTCCAGCTGCTCACGGGTAATGACCGAGATACTGGCCGGCGCCTGGGCGATGTTCTGCTCGTAGCCTGCGGCGCTCACTACCGTGGTGGGCTGCAACTCCAGCGCCTGTTCAGCCCGGGCCTGTGTGGCGGTGAGGGTCGCCAGGGCGATTGCACCCGCCAGGCGATGCCGTGTGTAAATAGCCATTTACTGCCGTCTCCGTGAAAAGCATCAGTCGTTGCGGGGCCGAGGCGGCCACTCGCCTGCGAGCGTCGAGCGATCGCTTACAGCGAGACGAATGCTAGTCATTCTCAACTAACAGTAAAGCGCATTTACAATCTATACATTCTCAGCAGTAGGTTGACCCGCAGCCCTGGGCCGCGGTTCTCCGCCCAGATCCGCCCGCCCTGCAAGGTGACCATACCGGCGGCGATCGCCAGGCCGAGGCCGAAGCCGTCCCCGCCCGGGCGCGCGGCACTGAGCCGGGTGAACGGACGAAACATTGCCTGCAACTGATCCTCCGCAACGCCGGGGCCCTGGTCGTCGATGCACAGGCGCCAGTGTTCGCCTTCGCGATAGGCGCCCAGGCAGACCGTGCCGTCGGGCGGCGAATGGCGGATGGCGTTGCGCAGGATGTTCTCCATCGCCTGCGCCAGTGCGTTCAGATTGCCCTGCACCAGGCAGGCGTCGGGCAGTTCACTGCGCAGGCGCTCACGTGGCCAACCCGACTCGAAGCAGGCGTCCTCGCACAGCAGGTTCCAAAGGGTCTGCACATCGACCGGCTCGCAGTCGAGGCGGGTCTGCTTGCTGTCCAGCCAGGCCAGCGCGAGCGTGTCGTCGACCAGGCGTCCCATGCCGGCGACCTCGCGCTCGACCCGCTCGCGCAGCTCGGCGGGTGGCAGCTCGCTTTCGCAGGCGACCCGCAGCCGGCTCAGTGGCGTGCGCAGCTCGTGCGACAGGTCGCGCAGCAGTTGCTGTTGCTGGGCGATGGAGTCGCGCAGGCGGCGGGTAAGGTATTCGATCGAGCGGCCCAGCTCGCCCAGCTCGTCGTTGCGATCGGTCAGCAGCAGCGGTGCAGGCGGGTCGAGGCGATCGCCGCGCAAGGCGTTGGCCTGGCTGCGCAGGCGGTCGAGCGGTGAAATGAGCTGGCGGTACAGCAGCCAGCAGAACAACAGGGAAAACAGCACGGGCGGCACGTAGACGGTCGTCAGCACCAGCAACAGGTGATGGCGCCAGGGGCTGAACTGCTCGGGCAGCTCCACCACCAGCTGGTTGTCGCTGCCCTCCAGCGGTACGAGTACGGTCGGCCGCGGCCCCGAGCGCCTGCTCATCGGGGCGTCGTAAGGACGGGCGAAGCGCAACTGGCGGCGGATTTCATCGCTTGGTGCCTGTTCGAAGAGCGGTTGCAGATGGCCGTTCACCACCAGCAGGACGCCCGAATCATCGTGCTGTCGCTCGGTGAGCCAGCGTTCCAGCGCGGCGGGGCCCTGTGCGACGGCCTCGCTGGCCTGCCTGGCATGCGCCTCGAGCGCCTCGAGCGCTGCCTGCGAGAGAAAGGAGTTGCGATAGCTGACCTGGCGGCCGATATGGTCGCTGACCCAGATCATCGCCAGACAGAACCCGGCGACCAGCAGGGCCAGACGCCAGAACAGCGAGTGGCGGCCGGGCATCAGTCGGGCAGCCTTTCCAGCACGTAACCCTTGCCCCATACCGATTCGAGCCGCAGCGCTTCCACCTGGTGCCGGGCGAGCTTGCGGCGAATGTTGCTGATATGCATGTCCAGGCTGCGGTCGTGCTGTGAATAGCCGCGGTGGAGCACCTGCTGATAGAGAAACGGCTTGCTCAGTACCTCGCCGCAGGCATCCTGCAGCACCTTCAACAGGCGGTACTCCGTAGCCGTCAGCCCGAGCCAGCGCTGCTCGTAGCGCACGTCGTTGCGCTGGTCGTCGTACAGCAGCCGATCATCGGACTGATTGGCCGCGGGCGCACGTTCGTAGGCGACCCGGCGCAGGATCGCGGCGATCCGCACCTGCAGTTCCTCGATGCTGAAGGGTTTGGGCAGGTAGTCGTCGGCGCCGTTGTCGAAGCCCTGGATGCGGTGGGCTTCATCGCCCAGTGCCGAGATCATCAGCACCGGCGTGCTGCGGCTGGCGCGCAGCCGGGTGAGCAAGTCCATGCCGTTCATTCCCGGCAACAGCACATCGAGCAGGATCAGGTCGAACTCGGCTCCGGCCGCCAGAGCCAGGCCGCTGGGGCCCTGCTCGGCAAGGGTGACGCGAAAGCCGCGTTCTTCGAGCGAGGTCTTCAGGTGGGCGCCGAGAATCGGATCGTCTTCGATGGCGAGAATCTGCCGCGGAGTACAGGGTGGCATGCCGAGGGCTCGTTACAAATAGGAATTATTATAATTTCATGGCCGGGCGCAACGGCAAGCCTGTCCCACCGTTCAGGCGTCGCGCAGCAGGTCGTGTGCATCGAGCAGGCGCCAGGCAATTTCCGGGTGACGTTCGAGCGCACGGCGGATCGCGATCGGCAGATTACGGCGGGTTTTGCGGCACAGCCCAGGTTGCTCGGCGAACTCGATGGCAATGCCGCGCATGCTCCGCACTTCGCTTGCGCCGGGCTTGATCGACAGGCGAATGCCGAGCTGTTCGTCCATTCGCCGCTGCAGGTGCTCGAGTTCGGCCAGGCTGGCGATGCTTTCCAGCCGCTGCAGCAGCCGTTTCTCTTCATGCTGGGTGAGGCGCAGGATGCGAAGATCGGCACCGGGCGTCGCGAGCAGGTCGTCTCGCCGACAGGTGCAAGTGCCGGGCGGGCAGGGCTGGCGAAGGGTAGGTGTGCTACGCATGGCCCGGATCATAGCCAGCTTTCTGACGCAATGGCCATCGTGCGGTGGACCGGCACCGATGGCAAAAAAAACCCGGCCTGAGGGAGCCGGGTCAAGACCATTAGGAGTTTCGAGAACGCGGTCCTCACGGTCTCGACTGGCCAGACAGTGGGGGGAATGTCTCGCCAGTGATTTCAAGTATTAGTCCGTTTTTCGGATTCTGCCGACCGGATCTGCCGGGCCGTTAAACCGAATTGGAATACTTTTCCGTTAGCTGATTCCTCAGCCGGCGAGGCTTCGCAGCAACGCAAGCGTGTCGTCGATCACCCCGGCCGGTGTATAGAAGTGCGGCGAAAGACGAATCCCGCCGCCGCGCAGGGCACATACGACCTGCTCGGCCCTGAGCTGTTCGAACAGGGCCTGGTTTGCGCTCCCGGCCAGACGAAACGTCACGATGCCTGCACTGCGCTCCGGTTGCGCCGGGCTCAGCAGTTCGATGCCGGGCAACTGGCGCAGGCCGGCACGCAGCCACTCCATACGCTCGTTGAGGCTCGCTGCGACCTGATGCATGCCGACCTCTTCGAGCAGCGACAGGCTGGCCTCCAGCGCTACGGCGCCGAGCATGTTCGGGCTGCCGCATTCAAAGCGCCGTGCGCTGCGCGCTGGTTGCCAGTCGCTGCGGTCATAGTCGCCGGCATGCTCGAGCATGTGCCAGCCATACTCGTGCAGCTTCAGCTGCGGTCGCAGATCGCTGCGGCAATAAAACACGCCCAGGCCTTCCGGGCCGAGCATCCACTTGTGCCCGTCGGCCATGGCGAAGGCGCAGCGGCTCTGCTGGACGTCGAAGGGCAGGGCACCGAGCTGCTGTATCGCATCGATGCACAGCAGTACACCGCGCTGCTCGCAGCCGTGCCCCAGGCGGTCCAGATCCAGACGGATGCCGCTGGCATATTGCACCGCGCTGATCGCCAGCAAGCGTGTGCGGGGTGTGCAGGCGGCCAGCAGATCGGCTTCCGGGTCGGCACCTGCCAGGCTGACCTGGATGACCTCTACCCCCTGCGGCTGCAACGCTTCCCATACCACGCGGTTGGAGGGGAACTCCTCGTCGCTGATGACGATCTGGTCGCCGGCGCGCCAGTCGAGGCCGAAAGCGACGAAGGACAGCGCCTCGGAGGTGTTCTTGACCAGCGCCACATCCGCGCTGGTCGGCGCGTTGAGCAGCCGTGCCAGGCGTTCGCGCAGACGGTTTTCGATCTTTAGCCACTGCGGATAATCGCGGGCGCCGAGGGTGGCGTTCTGTTCGGCGAACTGGCTGACGGCGCTGCTCGCACGTCGAGGCCAAGGTGCGACGGCCGCATGATTCAGGTATCGCAAGCCGGGCGCCTGCGGGAATTCGTTCTCAAGTTCGAACATTAACGATGTCCCCGTGCAATTCATGACCGAATAGGCATAATGAGTGCCTTCTTTTTTCGCCCGTCGCCAGATATGCAGAATGAACCCCGGAAGGTTCGCGAGTTTCGTCGCCGCGAACAGGAAATCCTCGATACCGCATTGCAACTGTTTCTCGACCAGGGCGAGGACAGTGTCACCGTCGAGATGATCGCCGATACCGTGGGCATCGGCAAAGGCACCATCTACAAGCACTTCAAGTCGAAGGCCGAGATCTATCTGCGCCTGATGCTCGACTACGAGCGCGATCTCAATGCGCTGTTCCACTCCGAGGATGTGGACCGCGACAAGGAGGCCCTGTCGCGTGCGTACTTCGAGTTCCGCATGCGCGACCCGCAGCGTTATCGCCTGTTCGATCGCCTCGAAGAAAAGGTGGTCAAGGGCAACCAGGTGCCCGAGATGGTCGAGGAGTTGCACCGTATCCGCGCGTCCAACTTCCAGCGGCTCACCCAGCTGATCGAAGGCCGGATTGCCGAAGGCAAGTTGGAGGACGTACCGCCGTATTTCCACTACTGCGCAGCCTGGGCTCTGGTACACGGGGCGGTGGCGCTCTATCACTCGCCGTTCTGGAGCAACGTGCTCGAGGATCAGGAAGGGTTCTTCCAGTTCCTCATGGATATCGGCGTACGTATGGGTAACAAGCGCAAGCGCGACTGAGCCGGCTGCTTGCCCGATGCGGCCGGGAGGCCTGCGGTCGCCGGCTCGACGCCTGTAAAGTGCTGATGGGGTCGAGCCGAGAAGGTGCCTGCTCGTCTTCGCTGTTCAGTCGCGCCGGAGTGATTGGCTTGGATGCTGCATCGGCGGCCGCGACCGCCGGATTTCCGGCAACAGTGGGGATCTCTTTATGCGTTGGTTGAGCATGCTTGTGGCGATCTTGGCCCTGGGCGGCTGCATGCGGGTAAGTGATATGGCTGAAGGTGCGCGCGAGCACCTGAGCGACGCCGGAATACTCGACCACAGCCAGACCCAGCGCTCCAGTGGTTGGCGCCTGCAGCCCGACTCCTTCATCTATATCGCGCAAGGGCATTTCGTGCCGCCGGGTAATGGCTATCCGCGTCCGAATGTCGTGGCCGAAGAAGCCTTCGAGGCTTTCGTCGAGTATTTTCCGGTTGTGCGCCGGGCGCCGCAGCCGCTGGGGCTGGAAGAGGCCATGGCGCAGGCGCGCGGCGCTGGAGCGCACTATTTGCTCTATACCCGCTTTGCCGCCGCCGACGACCGTATCGGCAGTTTCGACGAGCTCAACGAACAGCGCGCGCTCGACCGGCTGGGCGTCGACAGTGGCGTGGTCCAGCTGATGCTGATCGAGACGGGGACGCGCTACCTCGTGGACACCGCGCGCATCCGCAGTCGCGGCGGCCTGTTGAACCTGTACGATGCCAAACCAGACCAACTTCTGGGGCCGGCGATGCACGACTACGCACGTCGTCTGCTGGGGCTGGCCGAACGATAGCGGCGACGGGAGGGTATATGAGCGATACGGGAAAGGCAGCGGATCTGCTGGCGCAGATCCCGGCCGGCGAAAAGCGCGGCCTGCCGCCGGTGCATCTGTGGAACCCGCCTTTTTGCGGCGATCTCGACATGCGTGTCGCGCGCGATGGTACGTGGTACTACCTGGGCACACCGATCGGCCGTCCGGCGATGGTCCGGCTGTTTTCCAGTGTGTTGCGACGTGACGACGACCGCTACTTTCTGGTGACGCCCGTCGAGAAGGTCGGTATCCAGGTCGAGGATGCGCCGTTCGTTGCCAACCGGCTCGACGTGCTCGGTGAGGGGGAGTCCCAGGTGTTGCGCTTCTTCACCAACGTCGATGACGAGGTCGATGCCGGTGTCGAGCACCCGATACGTGTCGAGTTCGATCCGGTCACTGGCGAGCCCGCGCCTTACGTGCACGTTCGTGCCAACCTGGAGGCGCTCATCCACCGTAATGTCTTCTATCAGCTGGTCGAGTTGGCCGTGCCGGGCGAAGCCGATGACGGTGAATGGCTCGGCGTCTGGAGTGGCGGTCGGTTCTTTCCGATCGGACGTGACGAATAACGGCGCTGAGACGAGAAAGGCTCCCGAGGGAGCCTTTTCTGTTTCTTACATGTTGGGGTAGTTCGGCCCGCCGGTACCTTCGGGCGCCACCCAGGTGATGTTCTGCGACGGATCCTTGATGTCGCAGGTCTTGCAGTGCACGCAGTTCTGCGCGTTGATCTGGAAGCGCTGGCTGCCATCGTCGTTGCTGACCACCTCGTAGACGCCGGCCGGGCAGTAGCGCTGTGCCGGTTCGTCGTACAGCGGCAGGTTCTTTTCGATCGGGATGCTCGGATCGATCAGCTTGAGGTGGACCGGCTGGTCTTCCTCGTGGTTGGTGTTGGAGAGGAACACCGAGCTGAGCTTGTCGAAGCTGAGCTTGCCGTCCGGCTTGGGGTAGTCGATCTTGCGCGCCTGGTCGGCATGCTTCAGGCAGGCGTAGTCCGGCTTGGTGTCGTGCAGCGTGAAGGGGATCTTGCCGCCGAAGATGTTCTGATCGATGAAGTTGAACGCGCCACCCTTGATTGCGCCCCACTTGTGAATGGCAGCGCCGAAGTTGCGGCTCTTGTACAGCTCGTCGTACAGCCAGCTGGACTTGAAGCCCTCTTCGTACGCGGTCAGTTCGTCGCCACCTTCGCGTCCGGCCAGCAGTGCGTCCGCAGCGGCTTCGGCAGCCAGCATGCCGGACTTCATCGCCGTGTGGCTGCCCTTGATCTTGGCGAAGTTCAGGGTGCCGGCGTCGCAGCCGATCAGTGCGCCACCGTTGAATACCATCTTCGGCAGGCAGTTGATGCCGCCCTTGGCGATCGCACGTGCGCCATAGGAAACGCGCTTGCCGCCTTCCAGGTACTGCTTCACCACCGGATGGTGCTTGTAGCGCTGGAATTCATCGAACGGCGACAGATACGGGTTGCTGTACGACAGGTCGACGATCAGGCCGACGACCACCTGGTTGTTCTCCAGGTGATAGAGGAACGAGCCCCCGGTGTTCTCGTCGTCCAGCGGCCAGCCGGCGGTGTGCACCACCAGGCCCTGTTCGTGCTTGGCCGGATCGATGTCCCAGAGCTCCTTGATGCCGATGCCGTAGTGCTGCGGGTCGACGTTGGCGTTGAGCTGGAAGCGGTTGATCAGCTGCTTGCCGATGTGACCGCGGCAGCCTTCGGCGAACAGCGTGTACTTGGCGCGCAGTTCCATGCCCGGGGTGTACATGCCTTCCTTCGGATTGCCTTCGCGGTCGACGCCCAGATCACCGGTGACGATACCGCGCACGATGCCGTTCTCGTCGATCAGCGCTTCCTGAGCGGCGAAGCCCGGGTAGATCTCGACACCCAGGTTCTCGGCCTGCTGGGCCAGCCAGCGGCACAGGTTGCCCAGGGAAATGATGTAGTTGCCTTCGTTGTGCATGGTCTTGGGGACCAGCATGTTCGGCAGCTTGCTGGCGGCCTGCTCGTTCTTCAGTAGGTAGATGTCGTCACGCGTGACCGGCGTGTTCAGTGGGGCGCCGAGCGCTTTCCAGTCAGGGAACAGCTCGTTCAGCGCGCGCGGCTCGAAGACCGCCCCGGAGAGGATGTGGGCGCCCACCTCGGAACCCTTCTCGACGACGCAGACACTGATCTCCTGACCGGCGTCGGCGGCTTTCTGCTTCAGGCGGCAGGCAGCGGATAGGCCTGCGGGGCCGGCGCCGACGACCACCACGTCGAATTCCATGTATTCGCGTTCCATAGGCGTTCTCCTAATCAAGGCTGAGTTTTTTATAGAAGTGAGAGAAGGCTGTGATCGTTCCCTGACCGAGCCGGGCGGGGCGCATTATATATAGCTGCCGAAAACGGTCCAATACAAACGTTTGTTTGAATTTTCTGCAAGCCTGCTAGAATCGAGCGCCTGAGGGCTTATGGCGGGCCATATGCGTTGTTGACCCGCTACAGGCCTGCAGTCAAGATACGGGACAGTTTGCGCTCGCCGAACAGCCAGAAGGGCAAAGGAACCCAGGCCTGTGGCCGGTTCGCCTCGGCGAATAAATCTAATCTCCGGAGAGAACGAGGAATCCATGAAGGTTCTTGTAGCTGTCAAACGAGTGGTTGACTACAACGTCAAGGTCCGCGTCAAGGCGGACAACTCCGGCGTTGACCTGGCCAACGTCAAGATGTCGATGAACCCCTTCTGCGAAATCGCCGTGGAAGAAGCCGTGCGCCTGAAAGAGAAAGGCGTGGCCAGCGAAATCGTGGTCGTCTCCGTCGGCCCGAGCGCTGCCCAGGAGCAGCTGCGCACCGCCCTGGCGCTGGGCGCCGACCGCGCCGTGCTGGTCGAGTCCGCTGATGAGCTCAATTCCCTGGCGATCGCCAAGCTGCTCAAGGCCGTGGTCGACAAGGAGCAGCCGCAACTGATCATCCTCGGCAAGCAGGCGATCGACAGCGACAACAACCAGACCGGGCAGATGCTCGGCGCGCTGACCGGCTACGCCCAGGGCACCTTCGCCTCCAAGGTGGAAGTGGCTGGCGACAAGGTCAACGTGACCCGCGAAATCGACGGCGGCCTGCAGACCGTCGCGCTCAGCCTGCCGGCGATCGTCACCACCGACCTGCGTCTGAACGAGCCGCGCTACGCGTCGCTGCCGAACATCATGAAGGCCAAGAAGAAGCCGCTGGAAACGCTGACTCCGGATGCGCTGGGCGTCACCACCACGTCTACCGTGAAGACCCTGAAAGTCGAAGCGCCGGCTGCCCGCAGCGCCGGTATCAAGGTCAAGTCCGTGGCTGAACTGGTCGAGAAACTGAAGAACGAGGCGAAGGTGATCTGATGGCTATCCTGGTTATCGCTGAACACAACAACGCGGTCCTGGCGGCTGCAACCCTGAACACCGTGGCGGCGGCCACCAAGATCGGCGGCGACATCCACGTGCTGGTCGCCGGCAGCGGCTGCGGCGCCATCGGTGAAGCGGCGGCCAAGATCGAGGGCGTGTCCAAGGTGCTGGTCGCCGACGACGCGGCCTACGCCAACCAGCTGCCGGAAAACGTCGCGCCGCTGATCGCCGGCCTGGCCAAGAGTTACAGCCACGTGCTGGCTCCGGCCACCACCAACGGCAAGAACTTCCTGCCGCGCGTGGCCGCGCTGCTGGATGTCGACCAGATCTCCGAGATCATTGCCGTCGAAAGCGCCGACACCTTCAAGCGCCCGATCTACGCCGGCAACGCCATCGCCACCGTGCAGTCCAGCGCCCCGATCAAGGTCATCACCGTGCGTGCCACCGGCTTCGACGCGGTGAGCGCCGAGGGCGGCTCGGCGGCCGTCGAGCAGGTCTCCGGCAGCGGTGACGCCGGCAAGTCCGCCTTCGTCGGCGAAGAGCTGGCCAAGTCCGACCGTCCCGAGCTGACCGCGGCCAAGATCGTCGTTTCCGGCGGCCGCGGCATGCAGAACGGCGACAACTTCAAGCACCTGTACTCGCTGGCCGACAAGCTCGGCGCCGCGGTCGGTGCCTCGCGCGCCGCGGTCGACGCCGGCTTCGTGCCGAACGACATGCAGGTCGGCCAGACCGGCAAGATCGTCGCGCCGCAGCTGTACATCGCCGTGGGCATCTCCGGTGCGATCCAGCACCTGGCGGGCATGAAGGACTCCAAGGTGATCGTCGCGATCAACAAGGACGAGGAAGCGCCGATCTTCCAGGTCGCCGACTACGGCCTGGTCGGGGATCTGTTCGAGATCCTGCCGGAGCTGGAAAAGCTCGTCTGAGCCTTTTCGCTCGTGAAAGAACCCGCCATGTGCGGGTTTTTTCATGGGCGCCTGTCAGGCGGGGCGATGATAAGATCGCCCGGCTTCCCACTCAGCAGAAGGTGTTCTCGATGCGTCTTGCCAAACCGCTCAACTGGGGGCTGGCCGTGCTGGCCCTCGTTTCGTCGGCGGCTACCCTGGCGGCGGGCAAGTGCGATCGGCTGATCGCAACCGGCTCGGCAGACAATCCGCCGTTCATCTGGCGTGACGCGCAGAACGGCAAGCGGCTGATAGGTGCCAACGTCGACCTGCTCGAGCAGTTGGCCGCCAAACTAGGCGTAAAGGTCGAAGTGCTGCATACCGGCGACGCCAAGAAGGCGCTCGAAGAGGTTCGCAGCGGTCGGGTCGACATTCTCCTCGATACGCCGTTGCAGGCCGAGCGGCTCGGCGAACTGGATTTCGTCCATCCGGCGATCACGCAGCTGGAGACCTTCGCCTGGGTGCGCAACGAGCCGGGCTTTCTCTATAGCTCGCCTGCCGATCTGGCAGACCGCCGTGGCATCCGCACCGCCGATGGCCCGGTCGAGGAGCCTGTCGCCGAGGGGCTGCCGCTCGCCAAAACGATGCGGCAGGCGCTGAAGCAGCTGCGCAAGGGCGAGGTCGATTTCGTGCTGCACGAGCGCTACAGTGCGCTGGCCAGGCTCGATCGAGCCGCGCTCGAGCAGGTCCAGCGCCTGACGCCCGCCGTCGCGCAGCGCGGCATGCATCTGGCCATCTCGCATGATTCGGCGTGCAACGACCCGTGGCTGCGCGGCCAGCTGGCTTTGCAGATGACCGAGCTGCAAGCGGCCGGCGTGCCTGAGCGACTGCTGGTCGATAACCTGGCGCTCTGGAAGCAGCAGCGCCTGGCACGCGAAGCGTCAACACAGAAATAGGTTGCCTCCGTTGAACAAGTTTTTTTCTCCGACACTGTTACTGCTGGCTGGCCTTTTGTCGGCTTGCGCCAGCGACCCGGCGCCCAATGAGCAGCTGCGCCTGACCAGCGAGGCGGTCCAGCAGGCCCAGGCGGTCGGTGCCACCGATGAGGTCGCTGAACTGGCCCTGGCGCAGGCCAAGCTGCGCGAAGCCCACCAGGCGATGAAGGAGGGCGATCATCGGCAGGCTCGGCTGCTTGCCGAGCAGGCCGAGCTCGATGCGCGGCTGGCCGAAGCTCGCGTGCTGAATCAGAAGAGCACGGCGCAGCTCGCCGAACTCAAACGCAGCATCGAGCGCGTTCGCGAGCAATTGGGGAGCCTGCAATGAAGGTCACTCGTTCCGCCCTTGGCCTGCTCGCCCTGTCGGTGTCGCTCGCCGGCTGTGCCGATAAAGCGCTGCGCGAGCAGCTCGACCAGGCGTCAGCCGCTTACGAACAAGTCAGCCACGACGCCGATCTGGTGCGTACTGCGCCCAAGGATGTGGCTCGCGCCGGTGAGACGCTCGAGCGCGCCCAGCGCTTTTCTCATTACATCGGGGGTGCCGAGGACGCCCGTCACTACGCCTACCTGAGCCTGAGTTACAGCGAGATCGCCCGGCAGCACGGCGCGTTGCTGGCCAATCAGCAGGAGGCGGTACGCCTGCAGATGGATCGCGAGCGCTTGCGGCGGATGCTGCAGGACGCCCGCCTGCTGAATCTGCAGCAGGGGCAGTGGATGGAAGATCAGCTGATCAGCCTGGCGGCTACTGAAACCGATCGTGGGCTGGTGATGACCCTCGGCGATGTGCTTTTTCGCGCCGGCAGCGATCGTCTGGGCCCGGAGGCCAACCGCACGCTGCTCAAGCTGGCACATTTCCTCCAGCTCAACCCGCAACGCAAGGTGCGCATCGAAGGCTATACCGACAGCCGCGGCGATGCTCAGGAGAACCTGGAACTGTCTCGAGCGCGGGCCCAGGCAGTGGCCTCGATCCTCACCGATCTGGGAATCGACGCGCAGCGGATCGATGTGCGCGGCTACGGTGAGCAGTTCCCAGTTGCGGAGAATGCCTCGGCGCGTGGACGCGCTCAGAACCGGCGCGTCGAGATCCTGTTCTCCGATCCGCAAGGGCGCTTTGCGCCGGATCGCTAGGCCACGGACGCGTCTAGCGCACTGTTTCGGCCAGATTCGGCGCAACTGTATTGGTGTAAGGTCGTCTGCCTGAGCTACTGTTACGGTTCAGTTGGCGGAGGCAGGGACCATGACCAATCTGTTGCTGTATCAGCGCATCGCGCAACAACTGGCCGAAGATATACGTCGGGGCGTCTATCGGCCCGGCGAGCGTGTGCCCTCGGTGCGCAAACTGAGCATGCAGCTCAACGTCAGCCACGCCACGGTGTTGCAGGCCTACGCCAATCTCGAAGACCAGGGGATGATCAAGGCGCGCCCGCAGTCGGGGTTCTATGTCCATCAGACTCCGATACTGACGGCCCCCACGCCCGATATTGCGCGTGTCGAGCGGCCCAGCCTGGTCACGCGCAGCAGCATCATCAACCAGGTGCTCAGCGAATGCCGTCGTGAAGGTCTGGTGCCCTTCGGGGCGGCGGTGCCTCACGTCGACTACCTGCCGGTGCGCGCGCTGCATCAGCAATTGGCCAAGGTCACCCGCTTTCACAGCCCGCGCGCCTTCAGTTACATGTTCAGCCCCGGTTACGAGCCGCTGCGCAGGCAGGTGGCCATTCGCATGCGCGATGCAGGCGTGGTGGTCGATCCCTCCGAAATCGTCATCACCCATGGCTGTGTCGATGCGTTGCAGATGTCACTGCGCGTCCTGACGCGCCCGGGTGATCTCATCGCCGCCGAATCGCCGACCTACTACGGCCTGCTGCAATTGGCGGACCTGTTGGGCTTGAAGGTGATCGAGATACCCAGCGACCCGGAAACGGGCATGAGCCTGGAGGCGCTCCAGCTGGCGGCGAGCCAGTGGCCGATCAAGGCGCTCGTGCTGACCGCGCGTCTGAGCAATCCGCTGGGTGTGAGCATTCCCGACGGTCGACAAAAGCAGCTGCTGAGCCTGGCGGCTCGCTTCGATATCCAGATCGTCGAGGATGACATCTATGGCGAGCTGCTGTTCGAACAGGGCACCTACAAGGCGCTGAAATCCAATGACCGCGACGGTCGGGTGATCTACTGCTCGAGCTTTTCCAAGACGCTGTCTCCCGGCGTGCGCATCGGCTGGATCGTCGCCGGGCGGCATCAGCCCGAAATCGAGCGCTTGCAGACGTTCAGTACCCACTCCGCCTGCAGCGTGACGCAGATGGGCGTTGCCGCCTATCTGGAGAACGGCGGTTACGACCGCCACCTGCGCTTCATTCGCCAGGAGTACCGCAAGAACCTGTCGGCCTTTCAGCTCGCCGTGCAGCGCTACTTTCCCGAAGGCACGCAGATGACTCGGCCCAAGGGCAATTTCATTCTCTGGGTCAGTCTGCCGGCACCGGTCAACACCAAGGAACTGCACGGCCACGCGTTGGAGCAGGGGATCAGCATTGCGCCTGGCCTGATCTTCAGCAACACCGAACAGTTCAACCACTGTATCCGGCTCAATTGTGGCCTGCCCTGGAATGCCGAGACCGAGCGCGCCCTGCGAACCCTTGGACAGCTCGCCCGCCAGCTGTGCGAGAGGGCTCAGGTTTCCCGCCAGGATGAGCGAGCGCTGGCATGAGGCGAGCGGTTCTCGGGTTCGGCCTGGTGCTGCTGGCCGCCTGTGACGAGCAGGCTCGGGATGACGCGCCCGCTGCGGTGGAGCGTCCGCCTCGGCCTGCGGCCGAGGAAGGCGCGCCGCCGAGCCTGCGTATCAGCGTGCCGCCGATCGAGCCCGCAGGCAAAGCGAAGCCGCCGGTCGAGATCAGCCTGCCGGAACCGGCCGAGCGTACGCCCGAGCCGTCGCCTGCAGCGGAACCCTCGCCGCCCAAACGCAGCGTGGAGGAGGTCGAGCTGGCGGCGCCAAAGCTGGATCTGAGCTTGCCCGAGGCCTGGCCCGAGGCCCTGGAAGAGCCCAGTGGCGAGCCTCCGGCCACGCTTCTGCCTCCGATGTTCGGGCCCCCGGAGGGGCCTGCCGTGCACATGAGCGGGCGGTTGATCCCGGGAGAGCAGGAGAGCGAGCAGGCTATCGACGGCGCCGAAATCCAGTTCGAATTTCGACGCTGATCCGGCGGCGCTACGCCTGTGGGCTCGCGCCCGGTTCGCCGTGGCCGAGGAGCATCGCGGCCAATGCCCCGGTGCTCAGCGGCTCGCTCATGTGAAACCCCTGTACCTCGGTGCAACCGTCGTCGAGCAGCAGCTGCAGCTGCTCTTCAGTCTCGACGCCCTCGGCCGTGACGCCCAGCTGCAAACCGCGGCCGATCTCGATCAGCGCGCGGACGATGGAGTGGTCCTGCGGGTTGTGCTCGATGGTGCCGACGAAGCTGTCGTCGATCTTGATCACGTCGAAAGGGTAGTGGCGCAGACTGCGGATCGACGAATAGCCCGTACCGAAATCGTCCATGGCCAGGCGCACGCCGAGGGCCTTGATCTCGTTAAGCAGCGAGAGGATGTCGTCACTGTTCTGCAACAGGGCGGTTTCGGTGATCTCCAGCTCCAGCCGCTGCGCCGGCAAACCACTGTCGGCCAGTGCGCTGCGGAGGTCGTCGAGAAGCCGATCGTGCAGCTGCTGCGGCGACAGGTTCACCGAGACCACCGCGTCGCCGGGCCACCGGCGTGCATCGTGACAAGCCTGGCGCAGCACCCAGCGGCCCAGCGCGACGATCTGCCCACTGTGTTCGGCCAGGGGAATGAACTGCTCCGGCAGCAGCAGGCCGCGTTCGGGATGCTTCCAGCGGACCAACGCCTCGGCGCCGGCGATCCGCAGGTTGTGACTGCGAAACCTTGGCTGGTAGTGAATTTCGAACTGCTGCTCGGCAATCGCGTTGCGCAGCTCCTCTTCGCGTTCGAGGCGTTGCTGCAGGCTCTTGTCCAGTTCATGGCCGTAGAAGCGCCAGGTACCGCGGCCGTCGGCCTTGGCCTTGTACAGGGCCACGTCGGCGCAGCGCAGCAACTCGCTGGCGCTGGTCGCATCGTTCGGCGCGATGGCGATACCGATGCTGGCGCCGACAAAGACCTGGTTGCCGTCGATCTGGAAAGGGCTGGCAACGGTCTTGATTATGCGCGCGCAGAGCTGGTCGATGGCCTGGCGTTCGACCAGTCGGCCAAGGATCATGACGAACTCGTCGCCACCGACCCGCGCGACCAGGTCCTCCTCGCGCGTGCAGCGCTTGAGACGGTGTGCGATGCCGTTGAGCACTTCGTCTCCGGCAGCGTGGCCGAGCATGTCGTTCACTGGCTTGAAACGATCCAGGTCGATGTAGAACACCGCCAGCTGGGACTCGCCGCGCTTCTGTGCGGCCAGGCGCGACTCAAGGTACTCGCGCATGCGCGAGCGGTTCGGCAGCCCGGTCAGCGCGTCATGCTGGGAAAGGTAGGCAATGCGTGCCTGGGCGCGGGTCTCTTCGGTGATGTCACTGGCCGTGCCGCGGTAGCCGACCAGCTGCCCGCCGTGCCGAATCGGCCGTGCGACCAGCCGGCAAATGCGTTCGCAACCGTCGGCCGCCCGGTAGCTGCAGCGCAGGGGATGGCGGGGGGCGGCCAGCCATTGCTCGATGGCGGCGTTGTCGGTGATCAACAGGTCGATCAGTGGGCGACCGAGCCACTCTCCGGTCGGGTGCCCGGTGATCTTCTTGAAGCGGTCGGAGAGGTAGCTGAGCTGCGTCTGGGCATCGGTTTCCCAGATCCAGTCCGACGCCGCTTCGGCAACGTCGCGAAAGCGCGCCTCGCTTGCCGCCAAGGCGCGACGGCTGTTTGCCAGGTTCGCATAGCTTTCGTTCATCAGCTCGATGGTGCGCATGGCCTGGCGTGACAGCAGCCAGGCCAACAGCCCAAGGCCAAGGGCGACAAGCAACAGGATCGGCAGGGCGCCCCACAATAACAGCCTTCCCGGGCGCTCGGGTGTCCAGGTCAACAGCAAGGGCGCGCCGTTGGCGAAGTCGATGCGCTGGCTCGGTTGTGCACGCGCATCGGCCGGCGAGAGCAGGCGCAGGCCTTCGATGCCGTAGTGATGCCCAAGTTTGTCGAGGCGCTCGGCATCGAGCAGGTCGACGAACAGCACCACCGGCGCAGGGCCGGGATCGGCCTCGATCCCGCTGTCGCCCGGTGTGAGCTCGGCGGCGACCACCATGGCCGGCAGTCCTTCGGCCGAGAGCAGGCCAGCGGCAGCGCCATCGTCCGCCGCCGCCGCGTGGGCATTCTCGAGCAGGGCGTCGACCCCGGCGCCGAGCCACGCCTTGAGCTCGATCTGCTGCAGTTCTCCGCGTATGACCGCGTAGCTGACCTTTCCGGAGGGTTGCACGATCAGCAGCGCTTCATAGCCGAAATCGGCATAGAGCGACGGCCCGAAGTTGGCTTGCTGATAGGCCCAGTCGAGGTCGGGGCTGGGGCCCTTGAGGTGCAGGTAGGCGTCGCCCCAGAAGGCATAGTCGACAATCGAGCGCAGCAGCCAGTCGCGCTCGGTGGCAATGGCCTTGTCCGCGAGGAAGCGCGTCTGGGCGTCGGCGTCGTGGTCGATGCGCAGCGCGATATGCACGATGGCGAATGCCGCAGCCAGGAGCGTGAAAGCGAGCAGGCTGACCATGGCGGGGAGGATGCGGCGAGCGAAGGTGGCGTGTAGATCGGGAGGCAGATCGCTGCCGTCGGTATGGGCGGGTACTGACATGAAGAGTTCCAACGAAGTGGCGTATATGATCGCGCCAATGAAGGCCTTTTGCCATCATTCGATGCCATCGTTCGGCCTTGGCCTGACCGGCGGCTCGTCTACAGGCGACTTCCGCCAGGGCTCAGCGGTCGCGTGCGTCTTCGGCATCGGCCTTGGCATTACGCTCGGCGATACGCTTCTTCTGCTCTTCGGTCAGGGGAATCTTGCGTGCGCCATCGCGCAGCAGCAGCAGGCTACCAACGATTGAGCCGAGCGCGACCGCCAGAATCAGCCAGAAATACCAGGACATGCACTCACCCTCTGCCAGTTCGGTTCTTTCCGCACTCTAACGTGAGCGCGGAAATCCGGCCATCGCCGGCTGCCCGAAGCGTCGCTGGAGTCGTTTTCTGCGACAATGCGTGGCGAACTCTTCACAAGGCTCTGCCATGACCTGCAAGACTCCCATCATCGTTGCGCTCGACTTCCCTTCCCGCGAGACGGCTCTGGCGCTGGCCGACCGCCTCGATCCGGCGCTCTGCCGCGTCAAGGTCGGCAAGGAGCTGTTCACCCGCTGTGGACCGGCGATCGTCGAAGCGCTGCGTCACAAGGGTTTCGAGGTATTCCTCGACCTGAAGTTTCACGATATCCCCAACACCACGGCGATGGCGGTCAAGGCGGCTGCCGAGCTCGGTGTCTGGATGGTCAACGTGCATTGCTCGGGCGGGTTGCGGATGATGGCCGCCTGCCGGGAAACCCTGGCCGGGGTGAGCGGGCCGGCGCCTCTGCTGATCGGCGTGACCGTGCTGACGAGCATGGAACAGGCGGATCTGGCCGATATCGGACTGGATGTCGAGCCGCAGCAGCAGGTGCTCAGACTGGCCGGGCTGGCAGCTCGCGCAGGGCTCGACGGCCTGGTCTGTTCGGCGCAGGAGGCGCCGGCGCTCAAGCAGCAGTTCGCCCAGCTGAAGCTGGTCACCCCTGGCATTCGGCCGGCCGGCAGCGCGCAGGATGATCAGCGCCGCATTCTCACGCCGGCCCAGGCGATGGCGGCCGGCTCGGACTACCTGGTAATCGGCCGGCCGATCAGCCAGGCGGCCGATCCTGCTGGGGCGCTTGCCGCGGTCGCCGCGGAACTGGCCTGAGCCGACCGGGGCCGGCAGCAGCGCCGGCCCCGCTGAGCATCAGCTCACCTTGAGAATCAGCTTGCCGAAGTTTTCGCCGGTGAAGAGCTTCATCAGGGTGTCCGGGAACGTCTCCAGGCCCTCTACGATGTCCTCGCGGCTCTTGAGCTGGCCGCTCGCCAGCCAGCCGGCCATCTCGCGCAGCGCTTCGGGGTAGCGCTGTACGTAGTCGGTCACCACCATGCCCTCCATCCGCGCGCGGTTGACCAGCAGCGACAGATAGTTCGACGGGCCCTTGATCGCTTCCTTGTTGTTGTACTGGCTGATCGCGCCGCAGATCACTACGCGCGCGCCTACGCTGATCCGGCCGAGCACGGCATCGAGAATGTCGCCACCGACATTGTCGAAGTAGACGTCCACGCCCTTGGGGCATTCACGCTTGAGGCCTGCCGCCACGTCCTCGTGCTTGTAGTCGATCGCGCCGTCAAAGCCGAGCTCGTCGATCAGGAAGCGGCACTTGTCGGCCCCGCCAGCGATGCCGATCACGCGGCAGCCCTTGAGCTTGGCGATCTGGCCGGCGACGCTGCCGACCGCACCTGCAGCGCCGGACAGCACCACGGTCTCGCCGGCCTTTGGTTGGCCAACGGCGAGCAGGGCGAAGTAGGCGGTCATGCCGGTCATGCCCAGCGCCGAGAGGTAGCGCGGCAGCGGCGCCTGCTGCGGATCAACCTTGTAGAAACCCTTCGGCTCACCGAGGAAATAGCGCTGCACGCCCAGCGCGCCATTGACGTGGTCGCCGACGGCAAAGCCGGGATGCTGCGAGGCCACGACCTCGCCCACGCCGAGCGCGCGCATCACCTCGCCGATTCCGACGGGGGGAATGTAGGACTTCGCATCGTTCATCCAGCCACGCATTGCCGGGTCGATGGACAGATATTTGACCTTGACCAGGACCTCCCCGGGGCCAGGCTCGCGCAGGTCCGTCTCGACCAGCTCGAAGGTGTCGCGGGTGGGCGCGCCAACCGGGCGGGTGGCGAGCAGGTATTGCTGATTCTTGTCGTTCATGGCTGCCTCGCGGGTTCGAAAGTGGGTGGTTTAGCCCGCCGGGCGGACCGCTGCAAGCTGATCGCGTCGGTGCGTATGCGTTGGCATCCAGAGCGGTTATATCGACACCGTGGTCCTTATCGAGGCGCGGCGGCGGGCGTATAAACATGACCGATTCGCCGCGCTCGGTCACGTTCGAGACGCGGCGCAGGTTGGGCTTTCATAAGGATGACAGCATGAGCATGAAATTCTCCGGCCAGGTTGCGCTGGTCACCGGCGCTGGCGCGGGTATCGGGCGGGCGACGGCCCTGGCGTTTGCCGAGCAGGGGCTGAAGGTGGTGGTCGCCGACATCGACCTGGCGGCGGCCGAGGCGGTGGCAAAGACCATTGTCGACGCTGGGGGCCAGGCATTCTGCGTGCGCTGCGACGTCACCCGTGACGCCGAGGTCCAGGCCATGCTCGATGCGGCCAGGGAACGTTTCGGGCGCGTCGACTATGCGTTCAACAATGCGGGCATCGAAATCGAGAAGGGCAAGCTGGCCGAAGGCAGCGAGGCCGAGTTCGACGCCATCATGGGCGTCAACGTCAAGGGCGTCTGGCTGTGCATGAAACACCAGCTGCCACTGATGCTCGCCCAGGGTGGCGGGGTGATCGTCAATACCGCTTCGGTGGCCGGGCTGGGCGCTGCGCCGAAGATGAGCATCTATTCGGCTTCCAAGCACGCGGTGATCGGCCTGACCAAATCGGCGGCGATCGAGTACGCCAAGAAGGGCATTCGGGTCAATGCGGTATGTCCGGCAGTGATCGATACCGACATGTTCCGCCGCGCCTACGAGGCGGACCCGCGCAAGGCCGAGTTCGCTGCAGCGATGCATCCGGTCGGACGGGTCGGCAAGGTCGAGGAGATCGCTGCGGCAGTGCTTTATCTGTGCAGCGACGGGGCGGCCTTTACCACGGGGCATGCGCTGGCGGTCGATGGCGGGGCGACGGCCATCTAGGTGAAGGTCTTTGGGGTGGGCTGATACTGGGCTGGCAAGAATGGATGAGGATGCTGTTCGGTTCAGTTCCTGATGTTGAACCGATCTCCTAGGGCAACTGAGTTGCCTGGAAAATCAGCATCTTTTCTTCGGCTTTTCAGTCGATTGCACGACCCGTCAGGCGGCTCCAAATGCCCCATCAGGAGGGTGAGCGCAGTCGTTGCGTAGAGGGGCGAGCCGCAGGGACGCGGCGAGAGTCGTAAAGGGCCAAGGATGGCCCTTGTACGACGACCCTCGGAGCGGCGATGGAGCGAACGAACCCTGCGCAAAGCGCAGGGCCGGATGCAGGGGCAAGCGTTTTTGCTTACTTTTTTCGCGACTGAAAAAAGTGAGTCGCCCAGCAGGGCGAAACCAAGCTTACAGGCAGATCGCCAGCAGCCAGTGAAGCAGAGCTTTCATTCGACACACTAAGTGGCCAGCTCGATTGCCTACCCCGCCTCAGCCCCGCTTGCTAAGAATCACCAAGGTCAGCACCCCTGCAATCAATCCCCATAGCGCCGCCCCGATACCGAACAGCGTCAGTCCGGACGCGGTGACCATGAAGGTGATCAGCGCCGCCTCGCGCTCCTGAGGCTGCTGCATCGCCTGGGTCAGCCCCGAACCGATCGAGCCGAATAGCGCCAGTGCGGCAATGGACAGCACCAGCGCCGCAGGAAAGGCTGCGAACAGCGCCGCCAAGGTGGCGCCGAAAATACCGGCGATGCCGTAGAACACCCCGCACCAGACGGCCGCCGTATAGCGCTTGCTACGATCGGCGTGGGCCTCGGGGCCGGCGCAGATGGCCATGGTGATCGCTGCCAGATGGATGCCATGCGAGCCGAACGGTGCCAGCAGCAGCGAGGCGATGCCGGTGACCGAGATCAACGGCGAGGCCGGTGCGTCATAGCCCTCGGCGCGCAACACCGCGAGCCCCGGCATGTTCTGCGAAGCCATGGCGATGACGAACAGCGGAATGCCGATGCTGAACACGGCCGCGAAAGACAGCGACGGGGTGGTCCAGACCGGGACCGCAACTTGCAGGCTGAAGCGCTGGAAATCGAGCAGGCCCGCCAGGCCGGCGATGAGGCAGCCGACCAGCAGCGCGGCGAGCACGGCGTAGCGCGGCAGCAGGCGCTTGCTCAGCAGGTAGGTGAAGAACATGCCGAGCACCAGTGCTGGCTGAACCTCCACTGCGCGAAAGATCTCGATGCCGATATTGAACAGCACCCCGGCGAGCAATGCCGCGGCCAGCGAGGCGGGGACCCGGCGCATCAGGCGCTCGAAGCTGCCGGTCAGGCCGCACAGCACGATCAGCGCCGAGGCGAAGATGAATGCACCGATGGCTTCCGGGTAGGGCACGCCCGGCAGGCTGCTGATCAGCAGGGCTGCGCCGGGTGTCGACCAGGCCACGACGACGGGCGTGCGGTAGCGCAGTGACAGGCCGATGCTGCAGATCGCCATGCCGATCGACAGCGCCCAGATCCAGGACGAGATCTGCGCCTCGCTCAGTCCGGCGGCCTGCCCGGCCTGGAACATGAGCACGAGCGAACTGGTATAGCCGGTCAGCATGGCGATGAATCCGGCCACCACGCTTGAGGCTGAGCTGTCGGACAGGGGGCGCAGGGCAGTCTGGGTGGCTTCGGGCATGAGGTGTCGTCTGCTGGGTGGTCGATGGGTTGCGGCGTTAGCCTAAGTGCCGAAGTGTTGCCTCGTCCCGGTACAGCCGGCGGGGCAATGGCCGTAACAGTGTCACGCTCGGCGACAAAAGGCGGGCGGCCAAGCTGTCCTGTCTGCTCTTCTGGCACCCTTGTTGCTATCTACCCCGTGCCTGCCGCGATGCGTCAAAAAAACCGCGGCTGTGGAGGAGATCGATGAGTCAGGGTGTTCAATTCAATCGCTTGATGCTGGAAATGCGGGCCATGCAGACCGATGCCATGGCGCGTACCCGGCCCACGCCCGAGCCGCAGGAGGTCGGTGCGCCGAGCTTCTCGGAGATGCTCGGCGCCGCGGTGAACAAGGTACACGAGACCCAGCAGTCTGCCAGCCAGATCGCTTCGGCGTTCGAGATGGGGCAGGGCGGTGTCGACCTGACCGAAGTGATGATCGCCTCGCAGAAGGCCAGCGTTTCCTTTCAGGCCCTGACCCAGGTTCGCAACAAGCTGGTCCAGGCCTATCAAGACATCATGCAGATGCCGGTGTGAGGCGGTTTGAATTATGGCTGACGCGGTGAGCAACGTTCCGGTACCGGCAGGCGGCGGCGAAGAGAAGAAGCCGCTGCTGGGCTTGTCGTTTCTGGAAAATCTCTCCGAGATGTCGATGCTGCGGCAGATCGGCCTGTTGGTCGGCCTGGCCGCCAGCGTGGCCATCGGCTTTGCCGTGGTGCTCTGGTCGCAGCAGCCCGACTATCGTCCGCTGCTCGGCAGCCTGGCCGGGATGGACGCCAATCAGGTCATGGAGACCCTCGCCGCTGCCGATATCGCCTATACCGTCGAACCCAATTCCGGCGCTCTGCTGGTCAAGGCCGATGACCTGGCTCGCGCTCGCCTGAAGCTTGCCAGTGCCGGCATCGCGCCGACCGACAGCAATGTCGGCTTCGAAATTCTCGACAAGGATCAGGGGCTCGGCACCAGCCAGTTCATGGAGGCGACGCGTTACCGTCGCGGCCTGGAAGGCGAGCTGGCTCGCACCATTTCCAGCCTGAACAACGTCAAGGGCGCCCGCGTGCACCTGGCGATCCCGAAGAGTTCGGTGTTCGTGCGCGACGAGCGCAAGCCGACGGCCTCGGTGCTGGTCGAACTCTATCCGGGGCGGACGCTGGAGCCGAGCCAGGTGATGGCGATCATCAACCTGGTCGCGACCAGCGTGCCCGAGCTGGGCAAATCGCAGGTCACCGTGGTCGACCAGAAGGGCAACCTGCTCTCCGACCAGCAGGAACTCTCCGAGCTGACCATGGCCGGCAAGCAGTTCGACTACAGCCGTCGCATGGAAGGTCTCTACACCCAGCGCGTGCACAACATCCTGCAGCCGGTGCTCGGCAGTGGCCGCTACAAGGCCGAGGTGTCGGCGGACGTCGACTTCAGTGCCGTGGAGTCCACCTCCGAGACCTTCAATCCGGATCAGCCGGCGCTGCGCAGCGAGCAGAGCGTCGACGAGCAGCGCCAGAGCAGCCTGCCGCCGCAGGGCGTGCCCGGTGCCCTGAGCAATCAGCCGCCCGGCCCCGCTTCGGCGCCCGAAAAGGCCAATCAGGCCGCGGCAGCCGCCGGTGCGGTCGCCCCGGGGCAACCGCTGCTCGACGCCAATGGCCAGCAGGTCATCGACCCGGCTACCGGGCAGCCGATGCTCGCCCCCTACCCGGCGGACAAACGCAAGCAGTCGACCCGCAACTACGAGCTGGACCGTTCGATCAGCTACACCAAGCAGCAGCAGGGGCGGCTGCGTCGGTTGTCCGTCGCCGTGGTGGTGGACGATCAGGTCAGCCTCAACGACGCCGGCGAAACGGTGCGCAAGCCCTGGAGCGCCGACGATCTGGCGCGCTTCACGCGGCTGGTGCAGGACGCCGTAGGCTTCGATGCCAGTCGCGGCGACAGCGTCAGCGTGATCAACACACCGTTCGTCCCGGATACCTTCGACGAGAGTGCGCTGGAGATACCCTTCTACTCGCAGCCGTGGTTCTGGGATGTGGTCAAGCAGGTGCTGGGCGTACTGTTCATCCTGGTGCTGGTGTTCGGTGTGCTGCGTCCGGTGCTGAAGAACCTGACCACGACCGCGCAGAGCAAGCAGCTGCAAGCGGCCGAGGGCGGCGCCGAGCTGGGTGAGGGCGATGATGTCGATTCGGCCCTGTCCAGCGACCGGGTCAGCCTGAGCGGCCCGCAGAACATCATGTTGCCAAGCCCGAGCGAGGGATACGAAGCCCAGCTCAACGCGATCAAGAACCTGGTAGCCGAAGACCCCGGACGGGTGGCGCAGGTGGTCAAAGAGTGGATCAACGCCGATGAGTGACAATCGCATACCGACCAAGCTCAACAAGGTCGACAAGGCCGCCATTCTCCTGCTGTCGCTGGGGGAGACCGACGCCGCCCAGGTGCTGCGTCACCTCGGGCCGAAGGAAGTGCAGCGCGTCGGCACCGCGATGGCGCAGATGCGCAATGTGCAGAAGGCGCAGATCGAGCAGGTGATGGGCGAGTTCGTCGAGATCGTCGGCGACCAGACCAGCCTTGGCGTGGGCTCGGACAGCTACATCCGCAAGATGCTCACCCAGGCGCTCGGCGAGGACAAGGCCGGCGGCCTGATCGACCGCATCCTGCTCGGTGGCAACACCAGCGGCCTGGACAGCCTGAAATGGATGGAGCCGCGCGCCGTGGCCGATGTGATCCGCTACGAGCACCCGCAGATCCAGGCCATCGTCGTGGCCTACCTCGACCCGGACCAGGCCGGCGAAGTCCTGAGCCACTTCGATCACAAGGTCCGCCTGGACATCATCCTGCGCGTGTCCTCGCTCAATACCGTGCAGCCGGCCGCGCTCAAGGAACTGAACCTGATTCTCGAGAAGCAGTTCTCCGGCAATACCAGCACCAGCCGCGCCAGCCTGGGCGGCGTCAAGCGCGCCGCGGACATCATGAACTACCTCGACAGCTCCATCGAAGGCCAGCTGATGGACTCGATCCGCGAGGTGGACGAGGACCTGTCCGGGCAGATCGAGGATCTGATGTTCGTCTTCGACAACCTGGCCGACATCGACGACCGTGGCATCCAGGTGCTGCTGCGCGAGGTGTCCTCGGACGTGCTGGTCATGGCCCTCAAGGGAGCCGACGAGGCGATCAAGGAAAAGATCTTCAAGAACATGTCCAAGCGCGCCGGCGAGCTGCTGCGCGACGACCTGGAGGCCAAGGGGCCGGTCCGCGTCAGCGACGTGGAGAACGCACAGAAGGAAATCCTCACCATTGCCCGCCGCATGGCCGAAGCCGGGGAAATCGTCCTGGGCGGCAAGGGCGGCGAAGAGATGATCTGAGGCGCCGATGGCTAAAGACAATCCGAGCGAGCTGATCCGCGCGCGCGACGTCAGCGTCTTTGATCGCTGGGCGCTGCCGAGCTTCGATCCGGAACGCGCGCCCGACGAACAGCCGAGCGAGGCTCCGGAGCCGCCGCCCGAAGAGACCGCTCACAGCGAAGAGGTCTCGGTCGAGGAAGTCAAACCGCTGACGCTCGATGAACTCGAGGCCATCCGCCAGGAGGCCTACAACGAAGGGTTCAGCACGGGCGAGCGGGACGGCTTTCATGCCGGACAGCTCAAGGCCCGGCAGGAGGCCGAGGCGACCCTGGCCAGTCGCCTGGAAAGCCTGGAAAAACTCATGGCGCAGCTGCTCGAGCCGATCGCCGAGCAGGATCGCAACCTCGAGCATTCGCTGGTCACGCTCGTCAGTCATATGGCGCGCGAAGTGATCCAGCGCGACCTGCTGATCGATTCCAGTCAGATCCGCCAGGTCCTGCGCGAGGCGCTCAAGCTGCTGCCGATGGGCGCCTCCAATGTGCGTATCCACGTCAATCCGCAGGATTTCGAATCGGTCAAGGCGCTGCGCGAGCGGCACGAGGAGAGCTGGCGGATTCTCGAGGACGCCAGCCTGCTGCCCGGCGGCTGCCACATCGAGACCGAGCATAGCCGTATCGATGCCAGCATCGAGACGCGCCTGTCGCAGGCGATCAAGCAGTTGTTCGAGCAGCAGCGCGAGAACGCCACGCACCCACCGGAAGCGGATCTGCAGCTGGACCTGGGTAGCCACGATGCGTCTTGAACGGGTCAGCTTCGCCAAGCGTCTGTCGACCTATGGCGAGGCGATCACGCTGCCAAGTCAGCCGATTCTCGAGGGGCGGCTGCTGCGCATGGTCGGCCTGACGCTGGAGGCCGAGGGCTTGCGGGCGGCGGTCGGCAGCCGCTGCCTGGTGATCAACGACGACAGCTATCAGCCGACCCAGGTCGAGGCCGAGGTCATGGGCTTCTCGGCCGGCAAGCTGTACCTCATGCCGGTTGGCAGTCTGGCCGGAATCGCTCCGGGAGCGCGCGTGGTACCGCTGCCGAACACGGGCCGCCTGCCGATGGGTATGTCGATGCTCGGCCGCGTGCTCGATGGCGCCGGCCGCGCGCTGGATGGCAAGGGCGGCATGCGTGCCGAAGACTGGGTGCCGATGGACGGCCCGGTGATCAACCCGCTCAAGCGCCACCCGATCAGCGAGCCGCTGGACGTCGGCATTCGCAGCATCAACGGCCTGCTGACGGTCGGGCGCGGCCAGCGGCTGGGCCTGTTCGCCGGTACCGGTGTCGGTAAGTCGGTGTTGCTGGGCATGATGACCAAGTTCACCGAGGCCGACATCATCGTCGTCGGGCTGATCGGCGAGCGGGGCCGCGAGGTGAAGGAATTCATCGAGCACATCCTTGGCAAGGAGAGCATCAAGCGTTCGGTGGTGGTGGCCTCGCCAGCCGACGACGCGCCGCTGATGCGTCTGCGCGCGGCGCAGTACTGCACGCGCATCGCCGAATATTTTCGCGACAAGGGCAAGAACGTCCTGCTGCTCATGGATTCGCTGACCCGCTATGCCCAGGCCCAGCGCGAGATCGCCCTGGCCATCGGCGAGCCGCCGGCGACCAAGGGTTATCCGCCTTCGGTGTTCGCCAAGCTGCCGAGCCTGGTCGAGCGTGCCGGCAACGCGGAAAAGGGTGGCGGCTCGATCACCGCCTTCTACACCGTGCTTTCCGAGGGCGACGATCAGCAGGACCCCATCGCCGATGCCGCGCGCGGGGTACTCGACGGGCACATCGTGCTGTCCCGGCGCCTGGCCGAGGAGGGGCACTATCCGGCGATCGACATCGAGGCCTCGATCAGCCGCGTGATGCCGGCGGTGGTCGGCGTCGAGCACCTGCGCAGCGCGCAACGCTTCAAGCAGCTCTGGTCGCGCTATCAGCAGAGCCGCGACCTGATCAGCGTCGGCGCCTACGTGGCCGGCGGCGATCCGGAGACCGATCTGGCAATCGCCCGCCAGGCCGACATGGTGCGCTACCTGCGCCAGGGGTTGGACGAGAGTGAACCGCTGGCGACCAGCGTGGCGCAGCTGTCGGCGGTATTCGGCCCGCGGCCGGCCGGTTGATGGAGCGAGGGCGCATCATGCTTGCAGCCGGCACTCGGCCAGACGCGCTAGCGGAGTTGAGTCGTGGCGCCTAGTCGGGCCGACCGCATGGCGCCGGTCGTCGAGATGGCCGAGAAGGCCGAGCGCGAGGCTGCGCGGATGCTCGGCCAGGGGCAGGCCCAGCTCAATCAGGCCGAAGGCAAGCTCGCCGAGCTCGAACAGTATTTCAGCGACTATCAGCAGCAATGGCAGCGCCAGGGGAGCCAGGGTGTGTCCGGGCAGTGGCTGATGAACTACCAGCGCTTTCTTTCCCAGCTCGAATCGGCAATCGCCCAGCAGCGCCGCAGTGTCGCCTGGCACCGCGATAACCTGGGCAAGCTGCGCACCCAGTGGCAGCAGCGCCATGCCCGTCTGGAGGGGCTGGGCAAGCTGGTCGAGAGCTATCTGCGCGAAGCGCGCGTCGCGGCCGACAAGCGCGAGCAGAAGCTGCTCGACGAATTCGCCCAGCGGCTGGCGTCGCGCAAGCAGGAATGACGCTTGCCGCTGCCGGGCACGGAGTGATAAATGTGTCCCGCTTCATTGCAGCAGCCCGCGACAGGTCGTTGAAGAGAACAGAGCGAGCCCATCCGCTGAGCAGTGAGCCTGCCGCTGCGCGGCGCAGGTCGCCCGCTGTTTTCGAATGACAGAGTGAGCGAAGCCCGTCGGACCGTGCCGACCTGCCAAACCTCGTACCGCATCAGAGGGATGCTACATGACCATAACTTCCCAGCCATCGGCGGATGGCCGCGAGCTGACGATCGTCATTAACGGTCGCTTCGACTTCAACGCGCACCAGGCCTTTCGCGAGGCCTACCTGCGCTCCGACGTCCAGCCGCAACGCTATGTGCTCGACCTGCAGGGTGCCAACTATCTCGATAGTTCGGCGCTTGGCATGCTGCTGTTGCTGCGCGACCACGCCGGCGGCGACGAAGCCGATATCCGGCTGCTCAACTGCAACCCGGATGTCAGGCGCATTCTGCAGGTTTCCAATTTCGAAAAGCTCTTCGTGATCGCCTGAGCATGAGCAGCGGGCTGACCATTCTGGTTGCCGAGGACAGCCCGGTCGATCGCATGCTGCTGTCGACCATCGTCTCGCGACAGGGCCATCGCGTACTGACGGCAGCCAATGGCCTGGAGGCGGTCGCGCTATTCGAGCAGGAGCGCCCGCAGCTGGTCTTGATGGATGCGTTGATGCCGGTGATGGACGGCTTCGATGCGGCCCGCACGATCAAGACGCTGGCCGGCGACGAGCTGGTGCCGATCATCTTTCTCACCTCGCTGAGCGAGAACGAGGCGCTGGTGCGCTGCCTCGAGGCGGGCGGCGACGACTTCATCGCCAAGCCCTACAACCCGATCATTCTCGAAGCCAAGATCAAGGCGCTGCATCGTCTGCGTCGCCTGCAGGCCACGGTGCTGGAGCAGCGCGACCTGATCGCCCGGCGTAACCAGCAGTTGCTCGACGAACAGCGCGCCGCCAAGGCGATCTTCGACAAGGTCGCGCATGCCGGCTGTCTGGGGATTCCGAACATCCGCTATCGGCAGTCACCGTGGGCACTGTTCAACGGCGATCTGCTGCTGGCGGCGCAGGCGCCGGCCGGGCACATGTTCGTCCTGCTCGGCGACTTCACCGGGCACGGCCTGCCGGCCGCGATCGGTGCGATGCCCCTGGCCGAAACCTTCTACGGCATGACTGCCAAGGGGCACTCCAGCGGCGACATCCTGCGCGAGCTGAACGCCAAGCTAAAGCTCATCCTGCCGGTAGAAATGTTCTGCTGCGCGGCGCTGCTGGACATCGACTTCGATCGTCGCGTCCTGCGCGTCTGGAATGGCGGGTTGCCAGATGGCTACCTGGTTCACGCCGACGGCTCGCGCACCGCGCTGCGCTCGCGTCATCTGCCGCTTGGCGTGCTGCCGGCGGCGAAGTTCGACAGCCATTGCGAGACGTTGCCGCTGCTGGATGGGGACCGGCTGCTGCTGCTGTCCGATGGCGTGGTGGAAAGTCGCAACGCCCGCGACGAACTCTTTGGCGAAGCGCGGCTGCTCGAGCTGCTCGACAGCGCCGCGCCGGATCGGCTGTTCGATCACATCGAGCAGGCGCTGGCAGCGTTTCACGGCCAGGCCCAGGACGACGTGAGCCTGGTCGAAGTCAGCCTGGGTGAGGTTCCCCTGCGTGGCGGCGCGTTCTCGACGCTGGCCGCCACGGCCCCTCGTGCGATCGATTGGTCGGCGCAATTCGAATTGCGTGCCGACAGCCTGCGCACGTCCAACCCATTGCCGTTGCTGTTGCAGGTACTGCTGCAAACGCCACAGCTGCGACCGCGCGCCGGCGAGGTCTACTCGGTGCTGGCCGAGCTCTACTCCAACGCGCTGGAGCATGGTGTGCTGGCCCTGGATTCGGCGATCAAGCGCGACGCCGAAGGCTTCGCGCGCTATTACGAACTGCGCCGCCAACGCCTTGCCGAACTGGCCAGCGGCTGCATCCAGCTGAGCCTGGCAGTGTGCAGCGATGAGCAGGGTGGGCGGTTGCGCATTGGCGTGCGCGACAGTGGCAGCGGCTTCGACGACGCGCGGGTGCTGGACGACAGCCATAGTCCGGCGGGGTTGGGCGGCCGCGGCCTGCGCCTGGTTCGGCAACTGAGCGACGCGCTCTACGCGACCGCCGACGGTGCCTTGAACGTGGAGTTTCGCTGGGGCGCTCATGCATAATCGCGCCTTTGCCTGAAGGAGGTGCCAGTGGCAGACGAGCATCTGGACAGCGCTGTCCTGGCCACCCTGCAGGACGTGATGGAGGCCGAGTATCCGGTATTGCTGGATACCTTTCTCATCGACTCGCAGGATCGCCTGCGCACCATCCAGGATGCCCTGGCTCAGGGTGAGGGCGAAGCCTTGCGGCGCGCCGCGCACAGCTTCAAGGGCAGTTGCAGCAACCTGGGTGCGCTGCGCCTGGCCGAGCTCTGCTTCGAACTCGAGGAAATCGCCCGGCAAGGCGCGCTCGAGCAGGCGGCGGTCTGCGTCGAGCGAATCGAGCGTGAGTTTGCGATCGTCGGCATTCTCTTTCGTGCCGAGCGTCAGCGATTCGCCTGATTGGCAACTGGCGCGAAACTTGCTCTGACTCGGCTGTAATACTCTGCGAGCGTAACCCGCCATGGCCGTTTCCCCGGATTTCCTGCTGCAAACCTCGACCCTCGATGCGCGACCGAAGGCACCTGCACGTACCTCGGAAGCTTCCCGCGAGCCCGCGGATAACGGGCGTTCCAGCTTTTCCGACGTGTATGCCCGTGAACGTCAGGCCAAGCCGGCCGAGCGCCCGGCTGCGCCGGCGCGCCGCGAAGCGGACAAGCCCGCCGAGACGCGTGAAGCGGCAAAAGGCGAAAGCGTCGAAAAGCCGACGGTTGCCGAGAGCGGCAAACCCTTGCCTGCCGACGAACAGCCGTCGCCGGATGAGCCGGTGGCCGAAGGTGAGCTCGATCCGCTGCTGTTGTTCGGGCTTGGCGGCGGGCAGCTGCCGGTCGAGGACGCGGCGTCAGAAACAGCCGAGGACGCTGCCTCGGACGTCCTGACAGAGCCCGAGGGGCTCTTTGCCAGCCCGACCTTGCAGGCGCCGGTGCTCACCGATGCCGGCGCGCCCGAAGGCGAGGCGGCGCTGAACGTCGGCCTGCAGGTCGACGCCCAAGGCAAGAAAGCGATGGTGCCTGGCGGCGTGCAGCCCGCCGACCTGAGCGCTGGCACGGGTGAGGCGGTCGAGGCCGAAAGCGTGCTCGAAGAGGCGGCCCTGAAGGGTGAGACAACACCGGAAGAGCAGGCGGGCAGCTTCGCCGAGCTGCTCGAAAGCGCCGAAGGCCCGAAAGAATCGCGCCAGAGCGCTGGCGAGCCGAACGCACCGCGTTTCTCGGCCGCCGCGGCCCAGGTCGCCAACCCCCAGCCCGTGGCGCAGGCCGCGCGGCCAATGCTGGTTCCCGGGCAGCCGGTACAGATGCATCAGGCCGGCTGGAGCGAGGCCGTGGCCGACCGGGTGATGTGGCTGTCGAGCCAGAACCTGCAGTCCGCGGAAATCCAGCTGGACCCGGCTGAGCTCGGGCGCATGGAAGTGCGCATCGACATGAACCGTGACCAGGCGCAGATCACCTTCCTCAGCCCGCATGCCGGTGTGCGCGATGCGCTGGAAGGCCAGATGCAGCGGCTACGCGACATGTTCGACCAGCAGGGCCTCGGGCTGATGAACGTCAACGTCTCCGACCAGTCACTGTCGCGCGGCTGGCAGGGCCGTGAACAGGGCGAGGCGACCGCGGGGCGCGGCGGCGCTGGCGGAGCGGCGGCGGACGACGGCGAGGTTGTGCTCGGCAGCAGCGAAATTTCCGCCAATCGGGCGGCTGGCAATCGCGGGCTGGTCGACTACTACGCCTGATCTCCCGCGCCCGGCGCAGCGCGTGGCGTGCCCGCTCGCTTGCGTCGCCGCTGTGTCGTCGCGCCACGCGCCTGCCTGAGCGCCCATCGCGGCCCGCATCGGGGCCTTCGCCACTCCAGGGCGCGTGCCCGGCCCGAACTCCGCACTTTTCCGCTTGCCTCCGGCGTCGAGCGGCGCGAGCCTTGTCCCGCTCCAACGGCCTCATGGCCTGACACCTCGGCGAGGCGCGACTGGCAGGTGGCTCTGGTCACTTGGCACAGCAGTTGCTCCTTGCGTTGGCAACCGAGCTCACACGAGCAAGATGACGGAATTTTGGCATGGCAAAGAAACCGGTACCCCCAGGACCGCCGATTCCCGGCGCGGAAGAGGCAGGCGGCGGCAAGGGCAAGCTCAAACTGATCATCGCCATCGCTGTGGCGTTTCTGCTGGCCATCGGCCTGTCGATCGGCGGAACGCTGTTCTTCCTCGGCCGCGACGCCGACGAGCCGAAGGCAGAGGCCGAGCAGGCCGCCACCACGCCGGCGGGCAAGGCGCCGGCGATCTACGAATCGCTGATGCCGGCATTCGTGGTCAACTTCAATCACAACGGGCGCCAGCGCTACATGCAGGTGAGCGTCGCACTGATGTCACGCGATCAAGTGGCGCTCGATGCACTCAAACAACATATGCCGTTGCTGCGCAATCGCCTGGTGATGCTCTTCTCCGGCCAGGATTTCGCCACGCTGATGACGCCCGTCGGCAAGGAGATGCTGCGGCAGCAGGCAACCAGTACCGTGCAGGAACTGGCACAGAAGGAAATCGGCAAGCTTGCCGTCGAGCAAGTGCTGTTCACCAACTTCGTACTGCAATAGAAGGCCCGGCGCATGGCTGTTCAAGACCTGCTTTCGCAAGACGAGATCGATGCGCTGCTGCATGGCGTCGACGACGGTCTGGTGGATACCGAGAGCGACGCTGAACCGGGTTCGATCAAGAGCTACGACCTCACCAGCCAGGACCGTATCGTCCGCGGCCGGATGCCGACGCTGGAGATGATCAACGAGCGCTTCGCCCGTTACACCCGCATCAGCATGTTCAACCTGTTACGGCGCTCGGCCGACGTGTCGGTCGGCGGTGTGCAGGTCATGAAATTCGGCGAGTACGTGCATTCGCTGTATGTGCCGACCAGCCTCAATCTGGTGAAGATGAAGCCGCTGCGCGGCACGGCGCTGTTCATCCTGGACGCCAAGCTGGTGTTCAAGCTGGTGGACAACTTCTTCGGCGGCGACGGTCGTCACGCCAAGATCGAGGGCCGCGAGTTCACCCCGACCGAGCTGCGCGTGGTACGCATGGTGCTCGATCAGGCCTTCAACGACCTCAAGGAAGCCTGGCACGCGGTGCTGGATGTCAATTTCGAGTACATCAACTCGGAGGTGAACCCGGCGTTGGCGAACATCGTCAGTCCCAGTGAGGTGGTGGTGGTCTCGACCTTCCACATCGAGCTGGACAGCGGTGGCGGTGACCTGCACGTGACCATGCCGTATTCGATGATCGAGCCGATCCGCGAGATGCTCGACGCCGGCTTCCAGTCCGATGTCAGCGACCAGGACGAGCGCTGGGTCAAGGCGCTGCGCGAGGACATCCTGGATGTCAACGTGCCGCTCGGCGCGACCGTGGTACGGCGTCAGCTCAAGCTGCGCGACATCCTGAACATGCAGCCCGGCGACGTCATTCCGGTCGATATGCCGGAGGAGATGATCATGCGCGCCAATGGCATGCCGGCCTTCAAGGTCAAGCTGGGCGCACACAAGGGCAACCTGGCTCTGCAGGTGCTCGAACCCGTGCAGCGTCCGCGCTGACGGTCAAACCATTTGTAGCCTCGAGGAACCGCGATGGCAGACGAACACGACAACACTTCCCCCGAGGAACAGGCGCTGGCCGACGAATGGGCCGCAGCCCTGGCTGAAGCCGGCGACGCCAGCCAGGATGACATCGATGCCCTGCTCAACCAGGGTGGGGCGCCCGCGGCGGCGGCCCCGGCTGCGCCGCGCGCGCCGCTGGAGGATTTCGACAATCCGCCGAAGTCCAACGGCCCGCAGCTCGGCCTCGAAGGGCCGAACCTGGATGTGATCCTCGACATTCCGGTCTCCATTTCCATGGAAGTGGGCAGCACCGAAATCAGCATCCGCAACCTGCTGCAGCTCAACCAGGGCTCGGTGGTCGAGCTCGACCGCCTGGCGGGCGAGCCGCTGGATGTGCTGGTCAACGGCACGCTCATCGCGCACGGCGAGGTGGTGGTTGTGAACGAGAAGTTCGGCATTCGCCTGACGGACGTGATCAGCCCCACCGAACGCATCAAGAAGCTGCGCTGACCATGCGTGCGCTTGGCGTTCTCGCGCTGTTGTTCAGCCTGTCGGCCGCCGCGGCCGAGCCGGCGAGCGGCATGACCAGTGCCGACATGGGCGCCCAACTGGGCAAGCTGCTGCTTGGATTGTTGCTCGTGATCGGCCTGATCTTCCTGCTTGCCTGGCTGCTGCGCCGGGTGCAGCAACTCAATCCGCGCGGGCCGCAGGCGATCAAGCTGATCTCCAGCCAGGCGCTGGGGCCACGCGAGCGGCTGGTACTGGTGCAGGTTGGCGGCGAGCAGGTGCTGATCGGCCTCGCCGGTGGACGCATCACCCCGCTGCACGTGCTCAAGGAACCGGTGCTGATGCCGGATGCCGAGCCGGCCAATCCCGAATTCGCCCAGCGGCTGATGGACTTGCTGGGCAAGGACAACAAGGACAAGAGCTGATGCTGCGCATATTGCTGACGGTGCTGCTGTTGACCGTCGCACCCCTGACGCTGGCGCAGGATGCCGGAGGGCTGATCGGTCGCGGCGACAATCCCTTGTCGATTCCCGCCATTACCCTGAGCACCGACGCGCAGGGCCAGCAGGAATACTCGGTCAGCCTGCAGATCCTGCTGATCATGACGGCGCTGAGCTTCATTCCGGCGTTCGTCATGCTGATGACGAGCTTCACGCGGATCATCATTGTCTTCTCGATCCTGCGGCAGGCGTTGGGCCTGCAGCAGACGCCGTCGAACCAGATTCTCATCGGGCTGACGCTGTTTCTGACGCTGTTCGTCATGGCGCCGGTGTTCGACCGCATCAATCGCGAGGCGCTGCAGCCCTATCTGGCCGAACAGCTGCCGGCGCAGGACGCGATCGCGCGCGCCGAAGTGCCGATCAAGGCCTTCATGCTGGCGCAGACGCGCGAGAGCGACCTGGACCTGTTCATGCGCCTGTCCAAGCGCACCGACATCCCGAGCCCCGAGGCGGCGCCATTGACCATCCTGGTGCCTGCGTTCGTCACCTCGGAGCTGAAGACCGCCTTTCAGATCGGCTTCATGATCTTCATTCCCTTCCTGATCATCGACATGGTCGTCGCCAGCGTGCTGATGGCGATGGGCATGATGATGCTGTCGCCGCTGATCATTTCGCTGCCGTTCAAGATCATGCTGTTCGTCTTGGTCGATGGCTGGGGGCTGATTATCGGCACCCTGGCCGGCAGCTTCGGCACCCTGTAGGAGCCCTCCGATGACCCCAGAAGTCGCAGTGGACATATTTCGTGAAGGCCTCTGGATGACCGCCGTGATCGTGGGCGTGCTGGTGGTGCCGAGCCTGCTGGTCGGCCTGGTGGTGGCGATGTTCCAGGCCGCCACGCAGATCAACGAGCAGACCCTGAGCTTCCTGCCGCGGTTGCTGGTGATGTTGCTGACGCTGATCTGGGCCGGGCCCTGGCTGGTGCGTGAGCTGATGGAGTACACGCAGAACCTGATCACCAACATCCCGCTGATCATCGGCTGATGCTCGAACTGTCCGACGCGCAGATCGGTGCCTGGGTGGCGCAGTTCATGCTGCCGCTCTTTCGCGTCGGCGCGTTGCTGATGAGTATGCCGATCATCGGAACGCAGCTGGTTCCGGTGCGTATCCGCCTGTATCTGGCCATGGCGATCACCCTGGTGATCGCACCGAGCCTGGGGCCGATGCCCGAGGTGGAGGCGCTGAGCCTGCGCGCGATGCTGCTGATCGCCGAGCAGATTCTCATCGGGGCCATGCTCGGCTTCGTCCTGCAGCTGTTCTTTCACCTGTTCATCGTCGCCGGCCAGCTCTTGGCGATGCAGATGGGGCTCGGTTTCGCATCCATGGTCGATCCGGCCAATGGCATCTCGGTGCCGGTGCTTGGCCAGTTCTTCAACATGCTGGTGATCCTGCTGTTCCTGGCGATGAACGGGCACCTGGTGGTGTTCGAGATTCTCACGGAGAGCTTTGTCACCTTGCCGGTCGGGACGGGGTTGTCGACCAATCACTACTGGGAGGTCGCCAGCAAGCTCGGCTGGGTGCTGGGTGCGGGATTGTTGCTGGTCTTGCCGGCCATCACCGCGCTGCTGGTGATCAACCTGGCATTCGGCCTGATGACCCGGGCAGCGCCGCAGCTCAACATCTTTTCCATCGGTTTCCCGCTGACCCTGGTGCTCGGTCTGATCGTCGTCTGGATCGGCATGGCCGATATCCTGGCGCAGTACCAGACTTTCGTGGGCGAGGCGCTGCAGATGCTGCGCGAACTGGTAGGGCTGCGCTGATGAGTTGCGCGCCGAGCAGGGTGGAGGTCGCCAATGGCCGAGAATGAAAACGGCGCGGACAAGAGCGAAGAGCCAACAGAGAAACGCCTGCGCGAGTCGCGCGAGAAAGGGCAGATCGCCCGCTCCCGCGAGCTGAGCACCGTGGCGGTGACCGTCGGTGGCATCGGTGGGCTGCTGGCCTCTGGCGGCGGCTTGGCGCAGGCGTTGATGACGCTGATGCGTGGCAGTTTCGAGCTGAACCGCGAAACGCTGTTCGACCAGGGCAGCATGGTCTTGCTGCTGCTCTCGGGCGGCTCGCTCGCGCTCAAGGCGGTGCTGCCGCTGCTGCTGGTCCTGCTGATCGCATCCATCGCCGGCCCCATTGCCCTGGGCGGCTGGCTGTTCTCGGCCAAGGCCATGGCGCCGCAGTTCAGCCGAATGAATCCCGCATCGGGCCTGAAGCGGATGTTCTCCACCAAGGCCCTGGTGGAGCTGCTCAAGGCATTGGCCAAGTTTTCCGTGGTGTTGCTCGTCGCGCTGGCGGTGCTGTCCGCCTACGAGGAGGATCTCTTGTCGATCGCCAAGCAGCCGCTCGATCTGGCGATCATGCACAGCGTGGAGGTGGTCGGCTGGAGCGCCTTGTGGATGGCTTGCGGGCTGATTCTCATCGCTGCAGTGGATGTGCCGTTCCAGCTCTGGGATCACAAGCAGAAGCTGATGATGACCAAGCAGGAGGTCAAGGACGAATACAAGGATTCCGAAGGCAAGCCCGAGGTGAAGTCACGCATTCGCCAGTTGCAGCGTGACGCGGCGCAGCGGCGCATGATGCAGGCAGTACCTGAGGCCGACGTGGTAATCACCAACCCGACCCACTTCGCCGTGGCGCTGAAGTACGACGCCGACAAGAGCGGCGCACCGATGCTGGTAGCCAAGGGTGGCGACTTCCTGGCGCTGAAGATCCGCGAGATCGCGCAGGAACACCGGGTGACGGTGCTGGAGTCGCCGGCCCTGGCGCGTGCCGTGTTCTATTCGACCGAGGTCGACCAGGAAATCCCGGCCGGACTCTACCTGGCAGTGGCGCAAGTGCTGGCCTACGTCTATCAGCTGCGTCAGTACCAGGCGGGCAGGGCGCGGCGCCCGGCGCCACTGAACGATCTGCCGATTCCGCCGGATCTGCGCCGCGACGCCTGAACGCAGCCAGGCGAGGCCGGCGTTCACCGGCCTCTGGCGGGGCTTACTTGATCAACCCGCAGGCAACGCGGGCACCGCCGCCACCCAGCGGTTGCGGATGGTCGGCATGGTTGTCGCCGCCCTGGTGCACCATCAGAGCCAGGCCCTTGATGTCGCCGAGGCTCTTGAGCCGCGGTGCGAGCACCGGCTGCTTGGCTGTGCCGCCGCTCTCGACGTAGAGCGCCGGCAGGTCGCCCATATGGCCGTCGCCCCAGGGCTCGCCGTGCTTGCCCGTGTTCTTCGGATCCCAGTGGCCGCCTGCCGCGCCGGCCGGCGTGGTCTTGCCGTCGATCTCGGCCGTTTCGCAACTGCCCTTGGCGTGGATGTGGAAGCCGTGCACGCCGGGTTGCAGGTCCGACAGCTGCGGGCGGAACACCAGGCCGTAGTCGCTGGTTTCGATGCTGACCTGGCCGATCGACTTGCCGACGCCATCGGCGCCGACGGCGTTCATCTGCACGTTGAGCGTTTCAGCCTGCGCCGCTGCGGCCACGCAGCTGGCCAGAGCGGCGATGATCCACTTGTTCATGGCGGTCTCCTTCTTCGGTTCGGGTTGTGTGGATGCAAGTCAGCGTGTGACTGCCGTTTGGGCGACGGGTTCGCCCGCTGCACCTGAGTTGGACCCCTTCTTGCTATAGCCGGGGCAGAGCGTTTCGTCGCGTCAATTTTTCTCTGTTTCGCTGGGGGCCACGTTGGATCGCACGCAACTGATCAATATGCGCAACAGCCTGACCGGTGTCGGCCGCGGCAACCTGGGGGTGCCGCTGCTGCTGCTGGTGATGCTGGGCATGATGATGCTGCCGGTGCCGCCGTTCCTGCTGGACGTGCTGTTCACCTTCAACATCGCATTGTCCATCGTCGTGCTGCTGGTCAGCGTCTATGCGTTGCGGCCGCTGGATTTCGCGGTCTTCCCGACGGTGCTGCTGGTCGCCACCCTGCTGCGCCTGGCCTTGAACGTCGCCTCGACGCGGGTGGTGCTGATCCACGGACACGACGGCGGCAGTGCCGCAGGCCATGTGATCGAGGCCTTCGGCAACGTGGTGATCGGCGGCAACTACGTCGTCGGTATCGTGGTGTTCGCGATCCTGATGATCATCAACTTCGTGGTGGTCACCAAGGGCGCCGGGCGTATCTCCGAGGTCAGCGCGCGCTTCACCCTCGATGCCATGCCGGGCAAGCAGATGGCGATCGACGCCGACCTCAACGCCGGGTTGATCGACCAGGCCGAAGCCAAGAAGCGGCGCGCCGAGGTCTCTTCGGAGGCGGACTTCTACGGATCGATGGACGGTGCCAGCAAGTTCGTCCGCGGTGATGCCATCGCCGGCCTGCTGATTCTCTTCATCAACCTGCTCGGTGGCATGGGCATCGGTATGGCCCAGCACGGCATGAGCTTTGCCGAGGCGGGCCAGGTCTACGCGCTGCTGACCATCGGTGACGGCCTGGTGGCGCAGATTCCGTCGCTGCTGCTGTCCACCGCAGCGGCGATCATGGTGACGCGGGTCACCAGCTCCGAGGACATGGGTCAGCAGGTCAATCGGCAGATGTTCTCTTCGCCCAAGGCGCTGGCGGTGTCGGCGGCAATTCTGATCGCCATGGGTCTGGTGCCGGGCATGCCGCATTTTTCCTTCGTCGGGCTCGGTGCCCTGGCTGCGGCCGGTGCGTACTGGATCTGGTATCGCCAGAAGCGCACGGAGAAGCAAGCCGAGCAGGAGGTGCAGAAGCAGCAGGAGATGTTGCCGGCCCAGCGCGCCACCGAAGCCAAGGAGCTTGGCTGGGATGACGTCACGCCCGTCGACATGGTCGGGCTGGAGGTGGGCTACCGCCTGATCCCGCTGGTCGATCGCAACCAGGGCGGGCAGTTGCTCGGGCGCATCAAGGGCGTACGCAAGAAGCTGTCGCAGGATCTGGGCTTTCTCATGCCGTCGGTGCACATCCGTGACAACCTCGACCTGATGCCCAACGCTTACCGGCTGACCCTGATGGGGGTCAGCCTGGCCGAAGCCGAGGTCTATCCGGACCGGGAGCTGGCAATCAACCCCGGGCAGGTGTTCGGTCCGCTCAATGGTATCGCCGCCAAGGATCCGGCCTTCGGCCTGGAGGCGGTCTGGATCGAGGGCAGTCAGCGCGACCAGGCTCAATCGCTTGGCTACACGGTGGTCGATGCCAGCACGGTGATTGCTACGCACCTGAACCAGGTGCTCTACAAGCATGCTCACGAACTGCTGGGGCATGAGGAGGTCCAGCAGTTGCTGCAGCTGCTGGCCAAGAGTTCGCCCAAGCTCGCCGAGGAGCTGGTGCCGGGCATGGTGTCGTTGTCTACGCTGCTCAAGGTGCTGCAGACGCTGCTGCAGGAGCAGGTGCCGGTTCGTGACATTCGCACCATTGCCGAGGCCATCGCCAATGTCGCCGGCAAGAGTCAAGATCCCGCCGCGATGGTCGCGGCAGTGCGTGTCGCGCTGTCGCGTGCAATCGTGCAGAACGTGGTGGGACTAGAGCCGGAGCTGCCTGTCATCACGCTCGAGCCCCGGTTGGAACAGATATTGCTCAACAGTCTGCAGAAGGCCGGACAGGGTGCCGAAGATGGCATCCTGCTGGAGCCGGGAATGGCCGAAAAGTTGCAACGCTCCCTCGTGGAGGCCGCGCAGCGTCAAGAAATGCTCGGCAAGCCGGCGATTCTCCTGGTGGCGGGTCCGGTTCGTGCGATGCTCTCGCGCTTCGCGCGGCTCGCGGTGCCGAACATGCATGTGTTGGCCTACCAGGAAATTCCGGACAACAAGCAGGTCACCATCGTTTCGACGGTGGGACAGAATTAATCGAGGGTACAGGCCATGCAGGTCAAACGTTTCTTCGCCGCCGATATGCGCATCGCCATGAAGA
>ERZ1673962.153-NODE-153-length-57783-cov-14.765331_pt1 | contig 57783 bp, 46 predicted proteins | sample MGYA00580188_ERZ1673962 | MGnify/ENA primary metagenome ERZ1673962 (study PRJEB41334, sample SAMN05608104) | rock metagenome | biome: terrestrial subsurface; feature: shale formation; material: shale | place: USA: Pennsylvania ... | reverse complement strand
GCCTCGGAGCCAGGGCAATCTTCCGAAGCCGATTCAACGTAACGCCGTCCATTATGCGAAACGCCTAGTCAGAGCTTGTACCCCAGGTAGAACAGAACGCTTAGCGTGATGACAGGAGCGATCATTAGGCCCAGGCAAAGCCCAGGAAGAAAGCCAGCGCCGAGGCTGGAGGTTTTGCGCTTGTGGCGGACTGGTGGTTTACGGTCGTGAAACCACTCGCGGTCGATAAGTCCCATAATTCAAAGCCTCCTGATGATTAGCGGGTCCCTCCCGCAAGCGGGAGCCCTCCCGCTAACCATCATTCTGCTTTGCCGGGAGGTTGCCTGCCAGCGAAACGGTTGGAAGTCCGGAAACTACGTATCCCAAATCGTAACCCTTGAACGCTAGCGCTATGACAGTCGGTGACTGGTAGCTGATGGTGTAGCCGGTTTCCTCGAGATCTCGAAACGACACCTGCCGAATAGGTTGGCCGTTCTGGCTAATCGTCACATAGCCATTTAGGTAGCTGGTGGAGTCGTCACGCTGGCCACGCATGACGGCTGCTAGATGGAACGTAAAGCCTTGGTAAGGGTGGATCTGTTTGTCAGGTCCCCGCGGTGCTGGCGGTGTCGATGGTGTGGATTGTTCAGGCTGCGGAGCAGCTGCAACAGCAGCGATCGGGGCTGGCTGTGCGTAGATCGGGTCAACCATCACGACTGGTTCTGGCTCTTTCTTGCCCATGAAGCCAGTGATGTAAACGACCATGCCCAGGAACAGCACAAGGCAGATAACAGCCCCCTTAAACGGCCAGCGCTTCCAAAGCGGAACGATATCGTTAGCCAGTGCTTCAGTGGCGAACCCGGTGGACTTGGTGTGCGATTTGTAGAGCGGGAAGAACTTGCCCTCATATTCGCGAACGGTGGTGTTGACTACCTCGCCGCGAATACCGTCCTGAACCTTCCTGATGTATCGATCATTGGAGCCGAACGCCGTGGCCTTCTTGCAGCGATAGACCAGCTGCACAGCGTCACGGATAGCTTGGTTGATTTTGCCGTACGACTGCGTAATCAGCAGGATATCCGCGACCTCGTGACGGTGTTCGGCATACCACTCCTCAACAGCGACTGGCGTTCCGATTCGCGGCAAAGATTTGTGGCACTCATCGATGATGTAGAGCGGACCGACGCCGGTTTCGGGGTGCCGCCAAGGGTCGCCGTAATCAGAAAGTTGCGAGAACGCATGAATGGTTTTTCCGTCGATAACCAGAGGACGGCGAATCTCGATATTGCGGCTGCAACCGGGAAAATAGTGCTCCCACATATCGAGCCGGAGCGGCAGGTTGGTAATGACCTTCCTGCCCTGCTCCACTACCGCTGGGATTACGTGGAACGCAACAGACTCATAGGACTTGCCGCCACCTGGTTGACCAAGCATCAGATTGATCATTATGAACCCCAGCGTACGAACGGAATGGTCTGAAGGATGAACCGGACAACTAGCGCCGCGACGATCATAGATATCGCTTGAGGCACACCGATGTAGCCCATTAGCTGCGAGGTTTCTTGAGGAATCATCGCGTAGTACATCTGCGGATCGAACGGAATTGATATCGCAGCAAGCGCGCCGGAGGCGATGCCCAGGAGCGAATCAAACACCCAAACAAAGGCATCAGTGATGAGGTTCCAGATGTCTTTGAATATCTGAAGAAAGACATCGAGAAACCATTTTGCGAACCCGGCAATCTTCGCTAATAGCGTGGTGAAGAAACTAAATATCCCGCTCATATCAGCCTCCAAACATCAGGGCACGGCAAAGAAACGCCGCCGAAACCAGCAGCACTACCTTGATGAAATCAAAGACCCAACACAGAGTTTGGAAATCATGAACGCCGAAGTTGGCCCAAGATGCAATGTTGACGTTGATTGACCATGCTGGACAACTACCGGAGAACGAAGGAACGAACGAACCAAGGAAATCCATGAACGCGCTGTCTTTAAACTCAGCGGAACGAGTATTCCAAACGCCCTCTAGACCGTCCGGATATTTTTGCTGGTAGAACGGTTCAACCTCAGGGAATGGGGAATCGTTAAACGTGCCATCCTCTAGCTCATCCTTTGGTTCAGCGCCAACAACGGGACCGGTATCTTCCGTTATATCGGTTGATTGCGAGCCATCGGGATTGGTCGTAGTAGTTGTTGTTTTATCACGGGATACAACTCCGTCTGGGTTCGAATAATCAAGATCGGTCTGAGTTGTTTTTGTTGTAGTAGTGGTTCCGAGCGGACCAGATGTAGTGGTTGTAGTCTGCGTGCTTGGCAAGCTGGCAGGGCCGGTTAAAGTTGGATTGGTTGGAAAACTGCCAAGACATGTGGGCGAGCCGCCGCAAAGGTCAAACCAAAAATCTCTTACAGCATCTGGCGAAGGGTCAGATGCGGGAATAGCTGACTCTAGGTCGGACCAGTTACTTTCAGAGAACGGGAGGGATGCAGTTGGATTACATGCATTATCTTTTACGCCGTAGGGACAGTTTTCAACGTATTGAGTGAAAGTGCCAATGTATGTTCTTCCAAGAACGGAGCCTCCAGCGCCACGGATTTCGCCATAGCAATCTGTTCTAAGCGTGGTGGAGCCGGGCTGGAGCTTTCCCCAATACGTTGCATTAGCACTTGAAGCAAAGCCGGAACAAGCAGACTGAAGACCGTCTAGAGCATATCGAGAGGTACCGCCCTGCCATGTGTAGTATCTGAGTTCGTCTGGTTCGCCAGCAAGGATCAGCTCACCTTCGTGAACCTTTGCACCAGGAATCATGGCGATAGCACCGGTGATTACGGCGCCTGCTATTAACTTTGGCGGTGAACTGTTTTTGAGAACGGTAACAGCAGTACGAGCGAGAGCACCAACGGAAAGAGTGGCACCACGATTGACAGCGATGGACATGCCGCCCATTGCTAGCTGAACTTGCGACTTGAGAAGCATCGTCCCAAGCTGCTGAGAGCGTAGAACTGTGAGGCCGGACGGCATAACACCGGACGGACCGGCTGCAAGGGCTTTGGCGATACTTGGGACGGGGTGAAGTGTTGCGGCTGTTACGGAGGGAGACGCGATTGTAGCGAGGATTATTAGAAACGCTGTTGTGTACCTAGAATAAATGCCCATCCGCCTATCACTCCACCAAGAAACACCAACGAATAAGCAAGCATCGCTAGATCGGTGGCGGTTAATGCTAGTACTTGCTCTTCCATATTTAATGAAGGGGAGTTTCCTCCCCTCCCCCTAGGCACTTAGGCCTTCTTGACGCCGCGCTTGCCGAGGTCAATGCCTTTGAACGCCATGGTGATTCCGATGATCAGAACACCAGTAGCAACAACCCAAGCGGTAACAGTGGTCAGGTCTACGGCAGCGAATACTTCAGTCATTTTTGAAACTCCTTTAGATCTTACGAATGACGCCAATAGCGACGCCGAGGGTTAGTCCCATCGTCCAAAGTCCGACAGTGACAAGAAAGCCAGCGGAAAACACCGTTGAAACACATTCAGTTGTTAGTGCGGCGGTGCATTCCACTGTTTGTTACTCCGTTGAAACTTTTAAGCGGTTACCAGAGGTCAGGCTGACAATCAGCACAAACCGGACCGTCAGGATGTGTGTCAGATATTCCAAGGTGTTCCCAGCTTTCGCGGGCCCAGTCGTCTAGTTCCTGGCTGCACTCAGAACAAACTTCTTCATCGTCGTCGTCCATGGGTCACCGGGAATTAGTTAGCGCCTGCAACTTTGGCGGGGGCTGATTGCATCTGCTGAGGAGCGGAAATGCGGCGACCTTGGCGAGGGTCAACTTCGAAGTTGATGCGGTCGTCTTTGATCGAGCAGCTTATGTCGCACTCATAATGGCCGACAGGCAGAACTTCATTCTGCGATGCTGCGTAGTAGCTGAACTTCTGCGGATAAGGGACACCCGGCAGATGGGCGAACGCTTCGGCCATCCAGTAGGGCTTGCCGGACTTGGCGGCAGTACCGGTGCGGAAGTTGCCGGTGGTTTCAATTTTGATAGTCATAGCCATGGGTGTTACCTCTTAAAAGCCGAACAAATCGGCAACGCAGGGAGTGCCACGCTCTTGGCGATCCAAGAACCATTGGCGTTCGGGCTTGATGCCCTGGGACTGGCGAGCGTCAACGGCTGCCAGGGTTTCGTTTACTTGCTGTTGCAGGATCGGGTTTACGAACGCCCTAGCCTGCTGCTGCATTTGCATCGTGCGGCGCTGGCCGGCGGTTAGCTGGGTGCCTTGGAAGCTCACTGTGCGCATGACTGAACCGCCGATTTAAAAGATTCATCGAAGGCCTGCGAAAGCAGGTCGAGCATCTCGACTTGGGTGTAAGTGACCAGGGCGAGCGACACCGCAATGCCGAGAAAAAACGGAAACGCCCAGTTCATCGAGACGAAGCGCAGAGTGCGGAAATAGATGCGCGCCTGAGTCCTCATGAGCGAGCCCATTCGCCGAGCTGGTAAACGGTGTAGCAACCGGCGAAGTAAGTACCGAGAAGCCATGCAGTGGCGGCGATCATTGATCGAACTCCACGCGAAAAAACCAAAGAGGATCGTGAAAGCCACTAAGCTCATGGTCGGAGCAGTAGTTGAAACCGCTGGTGGCATGGTCCTGGGCGTCGTGAAGTTCGTGAGCAGGAACGTCATAATCGACGTCGCAACCGCAAACGGCACACTGTGATTTGACGATCATGCGGCCACCTGCAAATGGTTCGGGCGCTGGTACCAGCTCGGGATCGGCAGGACGGTCGACTTGGTAATTTCGCGGGCCTGACGGACGAAGACCGGCGCGAAGCGGCTGGTGTCGCAGGCGTTGCGGATGTTGATGCCGATGCGGTTGAGGCGGGCTGCGTGGGTCTGTACTTGGGACTTTGAGAAGTCGAACTGCTGACCATGCATCCACTGAATTGCATACATGGCCGTGGTGTTAGCGGCGCGGGTGTTTTCGACAATTTGCTCAGCTAAGAGCTGTTCAGATATGGAAACGATGTCCATCGCGGTCACCTTCAATCGCTCATCAATTCTCAAAAACTCGTCGTGGAGTTCGGCAAAACGCCGCTCATCAAAGAGGCCCCAATAGGCGAGGCATTCACGCTGCAAAAATTCGTTCTTCAGTTCCTGTTCCATGCGAACGACGCCATGAAAGGCGCAGTAGTCGCGGACGCGCTGCACATACAGAAACTCGGGGGATTGATCGCCGTAGAGGCGCTTGATCTTCGGGAGAAGATTCTCGTCTAGCTCGAAAGCCTTGTCGTAAGCCTTGCGGTACTGGAGGCGCCCGCCTTTGCCGTTGCCCTTCGGAGTCCACGCAACAGTGCGACCGTTGGGATACAAAAAGCCGATGCTGTGGCCGATGCGTTGGGAGGAAACACCACGCAGATAGGCCAGCACGTTGCCCTCTCCTACCGATACGTTGGTGGTCAAGTCGATACGCTCGATCTTTGCACCATCTGCAACACGGTCGCCGGACTTAGAACCGGAAACACCATCACGTAGATCGACGCGAGTGCAGCGGGTAAACCCGGGCAGGCCGTACTCAGCAAGAAGCTGGTTGTAGACCGAAACACACTGTTCGATGGTCGAGAAACCGAACAGGTTATCGAGGCGCCCTACCCGGCTTGGGTTGCCCTCAACGCGAATTTTCCGGCCCTGAACGTGAATAGTGACCGAGGTCGAAAAGCTGGCCTCATGCTTGAAACGAGGCTGGCGGGTGGAAAGCACTTCATTCGTATTGGTGTCGATTGTGATCGTCATCACATCGCAAACGACGGGAAGGTCGAAAGCGTGTTCCTGCGAAATCGTGAGCCAATCAATGAAGTGCATAAAACGGCTTCCATGTGCATGCACACAAATAACAATGAAGCGAAATCTACACCTGTGAACCTGCACACGTCAATACTAGTCACATGCACACATGTATGATTTTGATGAGGTGGATCAATGAACGGGAATGACATGCCAACGAACGTGCGCCTGACCCAATCCGAGCAGGAAGCGCTCAGGCAAAAAGCCATAGAAATCAACAAGTTACTGATAAAGCAGGGACGCCAGCCGCTAAGGGATAGCGAGCTAGTGCACAAAATCCTTGAGAAATCATTGACTTACGCCCAGCTGACAAGCGAGGGCGAGATAGTTATCGAGTACGAGTGACCCCGGGAAACCGGGGTAAAGTGGGGGTGTAACAGCACCCCCACCCGCTTCGCTCCAAAAAGCGCTGCTGATCGCTACCGAATTGCCATGACCTAACCGGATCAGGTGTTGGGCGTCCTGGGAGACTGCAAGGCAAAGCCAGACGCTGCCAAGGTAGCCAGGATGGGCAAATCAGGGCGCGGATTGAGTTTTGAGGGGAACACCAGGACGGGGACGCGAAAAGCCTCCAGGGTGCCGTATAGGCCGCTGGGGGCTTTTTCGTTATCTGGGGTTGGGGCCGCTGCGCGGGTGTCGTCGCACGTGCTACAGCGTCAGGCTCAGGGGAGTGCCGGCGACTAATATGCCGCAAGCGGCATGCTCGAGGTTGTCAGAGGTCGAGAATCGCACGACAGGCGCTCTGGAGGGCTTCCAGGCGCTGATCGAAGGCGGTCTGTTCTTCGTTGAAGCCGTCGAGCTGGCGACGGAGCTGCCGAAGCTCTGCAACAAGTCGCGGATAGTCATCGAGAAGCCACGTCACGGCGTCAGCACCCTTTCGACCAGGTGCAAACAACTCGGCGGTTTTGATGAGGCGGATTTCAAGGTCGAAAGCGCTGCGCATAATCGCCGTTACATTAAATCGGCCTCGGAGCCAGGGCAATCTTCCGAAGCCGATTCAACGTAACGCCGTCCATTATACGAACCTAGCGATCCGTATACAGCGGACTCTCATCAGCAGCTACGCCGACACTTTGGCTGCTTCTTGATTTGGCCACGTACATCAGGCTTTCGGCTTTCAGTTCACATTCAGGCATCGCTTCAGAATATCCAACCTGTCCGCTGACTGGTTTTGCCAACTAGGCAGCTGTGGGTTGATACCAAGAAAAGCAATCTGCACTTTAGCGTCGTCAACGCTCGGCGCCGAATGTCGAACTGGAATCATCGCAGCGCCGCGAATTGGTTATCCGCATTAGGTACGACATTCGAGCATCCTGCTCAGGCTTGGCCGCCCAACCGCCAACGATGCAACCTGGCAGCCCAGGTCTGTGGACGTTTGGCTGTATGCGCGCGCCGCCAAGCCTCCGCAACCGCGAGGCTGGCCTCAGCCAAGGTCGGATTGATGTGTACGGTACGCCGCAGTTTGTTCAGTCCCAGCTTGTGCTTCATCGCCAACACGAACACGGCGAGCGTTTCACTCGCTCCGTCGCCAACAAGCGTGACGCCGATGATGCGGTCGCGCCCGCGTTCGGTGAGGACCTTGAGGAAACCGCTATTGCCAGCGCTCATCTGCGCCGCTTCTAGCGAATCGAGGTTCAGCAAGGTCACCTCGTATTCCAGTTCAGCCAACTTCGCCTGGGCCTCAGTCAAGCCCACGCTGGCGATTTCGGGTGAGGTAAAGGCCACGCGCGGGACCACTCGGTCGCTGACCATGAAACGGCGGAATCCGGAAAAAAGGCTATTGGCAGCGGCATACCAGGCATGGTGCGTAGCGCTTTGAAAAGAACTGTCCGGACCGGTCACTGCGCCCACGGCATAGATATTTGGGTAGCGCGTAGCCAGGTACTCATCCACCTCCAGGCTACCGTCTTCGCGAGTGTTCAGCTCCAGCACTTCAAGCCCTAGGTCATCCAGATGGGCTTGGCGCCCCAACGCCAGCAACACCTCATCAAATGGCACGGAGTGGTTTTGCTCCTCGAACAAACAGACCAGGCGGCGCTCGTTTCCAGCCACTTCGACATGTTGTGGCGCTACCTGCAGCAGAATCTGAACCCCATCCGCACAAAGGGCGTCATAAACAGCCTGGCGTGCCTCTGGTTCGGCCGCAGCCAACAACATGTCGCCCTCAACGACCAGCGTAACCTGACAGCCGAGGCGCTGGAACGCCTGTGCCAGTTCACAGGCATTGGCTTCGCCGCCAATGATCAGCAGTCGATCCGGCCGTTGCTGCAAATCCCAGATGCTCTCGCAGGTCAGCGGCTCGACCTTCTCGAGCCCCGGTATTGGCGGGATGACGGGTTGGCTTCCCGTAGCGATGACGATGGCGCGGCTGTAAAGGGTGCGATCGCCTATCTGAACCGACCAGGGTGAAGTCAGCTGAGCCCTACCCTGAATCATCTCAACACCGGTGGCCTTGCATGATTCAGCCGTGACCTGCCCTTGTGCCTCGTCGAGCGTGCGGCGCACCTGTTGCATGACCTCAGCAAAGTTAACTTCGGTGTGCATCTGGATGCCCAGCGTACCGCCCTGGCGCAGTGCGTGATTCATATTGGCTGCCCGCATCAGCGCCCTGGCCGGGACGCTGCCACTGTGCAGCGCCGCGCCGCCGAGCCGCTCGCGTTCGACCAATGCCACCCTAGCCTTCATCGAGGCTGCAATTCGAGCAGCGGCCAGCCCCCCGCTCCCGCCACCGACGACCAACAGGTTGTACTCATAGCTCTCCGGCTTCTGCCAACCGCTATAGACCTTGCGCGCTTTGTAGAGCGTTAACAGCTTGGTAGCGGCCAGCGGAAACACGGCAAGCAGAGCCAGCGTCCCGATCAAGCTCGGCGAGAGAATGTCGGAAATTTCGCGGATACGCGCCAGCTGGCGTCCGGCCCCTACATAGATTGCGTGGCCTGGGAGCATGCCTACCTGAGTTGTCCACCAGAACGTCCACATGCTTACTCGCGTCAGCCCGAGCGCAGGATTCAATAGAACGAAGGGAACGAGAGGTATCAACCGCAGCGAGAAAAGGTAAAAGGCCCCGTCCCGCTCAAGCCCCCGATTGATACTTGCGATCTGTTTGGCGAACCGTTTCTGAATCCAGTCACGTAACAGAAACCGGCTAATGAGCATCGCAACGAGCGCACCGATATTACTGGCAAAGGACACCATCAAGGTTCCGCCGACCAGGCCGAACAAGGCGCCGGCCAGCAACGTCAGCACCACGGTACCGGGGAACGACATGACCGTAAGCGCCACGTAAGCGGCAAAGAACACCGAGCCTGCCCACCAGGGGTGCGCCTGGACCTGGTCTCGCAGCGCCCCACTCTTCGCCTGGATCATTTCCAGCGTCAGGTATTGCTCAAGATCGAACCAGAAAAAACAGGCCGCCGCGACCACAAAAAAAAGCACGATCAGCCAACGGGTGAGCTTCATGGATGCCAGTACTCCGCGGCGCGTTGGAAGCGGTCGCTTCTGACAGAGGGATAGGTAAGTTGAGGCCCAGGCATCAGTGGCCTCGGCTGGCAATCGCAACGGGAACAGCAAATCATCAGGAAAACTCTTGTCTGGGCCATAACTTGGAGCTGACCGGACTGAGGATGTTCCGAGAGAGCCGACGATCTGCCCGCCTCGTTATTTCATGCCTAGCCGTTCACGCATCTCAGCGGTGATTTGCTGCCCCGCCTCGTCGATCCCCGCCCAAGGGTCTTCGCCCTGCTCTTCCAGGCGCGGCATGAGATTTCGAATGGTCCAGATGTTCGCGCCCTTGAGATCCGCCAGCTCATCGCGGTGAATGGGCACTGAAACGGCAAGTCCCTCGCGCGCTCGAACCGAATAGGCGGCGACGGTGCTCGCGCCCTTACTGTTGCGCAGGTAATCGATGAAGATTTTGCCGATCCGATTCTTGGGGCCGCTGACCGCTGAGAAATGCTGCGGCATGAGCTTGGCCATGTACTGCGCTATGGCCTGACTGAAGGCTTTGACCTCGGTCCAGCTGTGGACCGGCTCCAGCGGCACCATCACGTGCAGCCCTTTGCCACCGCTGGTCTTGAGATAAGACTGCAGACCCAGCTCGTCCAGCAAGGTCTGGGTGAGTTGAGTGGCCTCTACCATGCGCTTCCAGGGCAGCGCGGGGTCCGGGTCGAGATCGAGCACGAAGCGATCCGGGTGATCGAGCACCGGCGCCACGGCATTCCAAGTGTGCAGTTCGATGGTGCCCATCTGCGCCGCGCTGATCAGCGCTTCGGCGGTGTCGATGGTCATCAGTGCCGCATGGTTGGGAAACAGAGCGGTGTCCAATTGGGTGATATGCGGAATGCTCAGCTTCTCTGTGTGCTTTTGGAAAAACAGCTCACCGTCGATCCCCTCTGGCGCGCGGACCAGGGCAAGCGGCCGCTGTGCCAGGTGCGGCAACGCCCATGGGGCGACTTCGGCATAAAAGCGCGCCAGCTCCATTTTGGTTGCACCGATCGTCTTGTCGATGATGCGTTCGGGGTTCGAGATCTTGATCTTGCCGCCCGCCGTGTTTGATGCGGGATTACGTTGTTTCGGCTTATCCGGGCTAGACGCCTTGGCTGTTTTCGCTGGGCGCTCGTGGGTGATGGCTTTGGCCGGCTTGTCCGAGCGCAGGCCATGAAAAACCGAATGGCGCACCACGCCCTGCCGGGTCATCTCCGCATAGGCGACCTCGCACATCAGCTCGGGGTTGAGCCAATGAGCGCCGCGTACGTCGGCAGCCGGCGGCGCCTTTGCCAAAGGGCTCTTGTCGACTTCGAGCGGTTTGAGCTTGGCGTGCAGGCTCTCCAGAGTGGCGTGGTTGAAGCCGGTGCCCACCTTGCCGGCGTATAACAGCTGACCTTGTTCGTCGTGCAGCCCCAGCAGCAGCGCACCGAAGCCACTGCGCGTCCCTTTCGGGTCGGTGTAGCCGACGATGACGAATTCCTGACGGTTCTTGCACTTGATCTTGACCCAGCTGTTGCTGCGCCGGGACACGTAAGTACTGCCTCCACGCTTGCCGATCAGCCCTTCCAGCTTCATCTGGCAAGCGCTCTCGAGCATGCTCTCCGGCTGTTCGGTGAAATCAGCGGAGAAGCGCAACAACTCGCTTTCATCAGCATCCAGCACCCGACTCAAGGCCGCTCGGCGCTCCTCCAGTGGGACCTCACGCAAGTCCATGCCATTCAGATAGGGCATATCGAACAGATAATAGAGGATGCTGCCGCTGCGGCCAGCTTCGAAGGCGTTCTGCAGCGCTTGGAAATCCGGCGTGCCATCGTCGTCGGGCACCACCACTTCGCCGTCCAGCCAGGCCGATTCCAAACCAAGCCCGGCGAGCGCTTCGGCCTGCTGTGGCATCTTCTGCGTCCAGTCGTGACCGTTACGGGTGAACAGCTGCACCCTGCCCGACTCGATACGAGCCATGATGCGGTAACCGTCAAACTTGATTTCGTAGCGCCAATCCCCGTCAGGGACTGATTCAACCAACGTCGCGAGTTGGGGCTTGAAGCTCTCCGGTAACGGCGCTTGCTTGGCGCCCGTCAACGTCGCGTTCGGCGTGTCCTTGCGGCTGCGTCTACGCGCAGGTGTTTTGACCGCTTTGGCTGCGGCTGCCGGTTTGGCTTTACCACGCTTGCGGGGTATCAGGGTCCGATCGCTCAGCACGCTGTCTGGCAGCTCTTCGACAATGTCGTATTCGCTCTCTGGCCGGGCAGCGTCGTCGTTGGACTTGATCAGAAACCATTGTTCCTTTCCCCCGTCCATACGCGTGCGAACCAGATTCCAGGTGCCGCTCAGCTTTTCACCTTCGAGACTGAACTTCAGTTTGCCCTTGCGATAACCCTCTTGCGGGTCGCCCTCGGGAATCCAGACACCGCGATCCCAGACGATCACATCTCCCGCGCCGTAATGACCTTTCGGAATGCTTCCTTCGAACGTCGCGTATTCAAGCGGATGATCTTCGACATGCACGGCCAGACGGCGCGATTTCGGATCGAGGGAAGGCCCCTTCGGGACAGCCCAACTTTTCAGCGTCCCGTCGAGCTCGAGTCGGAAGTCATAGTGCAGCCGCGTCGCGTCGTGCTTCTGGATGCAGTACTGAAGCGCACGAGCCTTGCGGCGTTTGCCCGTGCCGTTTTCGCCGTCAGGCTCGGGGGTCGCAGTGAAGTCGCGCTTTCGGTTGTACTCATCCAGGGCCATGGCAGCGACTCCGTTATCGATTCATCCGAGCTGCGAACCTTCTGCCAAGCGGCGACGTAACGATGTTTACATCTCGGCAGGGCCTGCTAGCGTTTGTAGATGTTGAAAAACCAAGGCAGCGTCGACCCGGCGCGAGCCCCTTTCCATATGCAGACATCGATGGGAGGAAGGATCATGGCTACACGTCTACCTCTGCTCACCATAGAGAACATCCTTCGCGGTTATCTCCACCCCTTCCGCTGTGACTGCCATGCCCAAGAAGACAGCCATCTCACCGTCCGGCTCTATGAAGACATCGCTGGCGGTGAGGAACTAACCGTATTTGGCATCACCGACGATCAGTGTCGGGATGCAGCGAACCTTGTTCGGCTGGCTCAGGAGCTACGCTTCGAGCTCTACGCAACGCGCAGTGGCATGCCAGTCGCTGCGGATGCCGCCAAGGTTGTCGGAGGCTAACCAATTGGCATTGCCTTGATCGACAACCTGGGTGGCCGAAGCGATCAGCGCTTCGCTTCGGTATGCGGCTCGGCTGCTCGGGTCAGATAGGCTTGCGTCAGCTCGGCCAGGTGGCTGCGCATCCACTCTGCCATTGCCACCTCCTCTGCCAGGATGCGCGTGCAGATGTCGGCGGTTTCGGCGTCGCCTACGGCTTTGGCCGCGGCAATCAGAATCTCATACGAGGCGATCTCCAGATTCTCGAAGACGTAGCCCATCTGCGCGCCTTTAACGATTTCGTCGTTGACCATCATGCCGCCCATGGCCTGCCCCATCGCTGTCATCTTGCCGCCCAGATCCTTTAAGCCGGAGTAGGACTTGTCGTAACGGTGCAAGCAGGTTTCGATGAGCTTCGCCTGATTCTGCGTTTCGGTAATGTGTTGCTCGATCCGCGCCTTCAGCTGTGGGTAATGCTCGATGCGGCTCGCCTGCTTGTTCAGCATGGTTTCTGCCTGAGCTTCCATGGCATGCGCGTCGCGCAGCCATTCGATCAGTCGTTCGATGCGAACATCATTTCCGGTCTGTGCGCTTTGCATATGTTCTCTCCCACTGGTTTGGATAGCCATCAGGGCGTCATCGCCGCCCTCTTGTTATTTGTGAGAGACGGCAAGCCAGTGGAGTTCCGCAGACCCGACTGGCTGCACCTGCCATGAACTTTGCATAGGGGCACCAGTCCCTCATGCAATGGATTAAACGGAGCAGGCCTCATCGAATTTCTAGATCCCCTCCTCCAGTGGGAGAACTACATCACCGAACCGGCGCTGCGCACGATCCTGGTGTCCGCCTTCGTCGTGGTCTTGCTCAGCGTATTCAGTCGGGTGCTGACGGCAGTGATGTTGCGGCTGGGCCGCGGATTTCTGCTCACCAAGGCCGTTTCAGAACAGCTGGAAAAACCCATCAGCGTGTTGCTGCCACTGCTCGGCCTGCAAGCTGTGCTGGCGGCGGCCAGCGACGAACTGGCGCTGATCAGCCTCGCCCGGCGCCTCACCGCGCTGGTCATGATCGCCTGCTTCACCTGGCTGGCTATGCGGCTGGTTCGCGGGCTTGAGCACGCGGTGCGGTTGAGAAACCCCGTCGACGTTAGCGACAACCTGCGCGCACGGCAGATCCAGACCCAGTCACGGGTGCTATTGCGGACACTGAGCTTCTTCATTCTTTTGATCGGCGCCGCGGGAATGCTCATGACCTTTCCGGGCGCTCGCCAGTTCGGCGCTAGCCTGCTCGCGTCGGCGGGTCTTGCGGGCCTGGCCGTTGGCTTCGCCGCTCGCCCGGTCCTGGCGAACCTGATCGCAGGGATACAGATTGCGATTACCCAGCCAATTCGCCTGGATGACGTGGTGATCGTTGAAAACGAGTGGGGGCGAATCGAGGAGATTACCGGCACCTACGTAGTGGTACGGATATGGGATGACCGGCGGCTGGTGGTGCCGCTGCAATACTTCATCGAAAAGCCCTTCCAGAACTGGACACGGCGTAATTCAAGCATCATCGGCTCGATATTTATTTGGGTCGATTATTCGCTGCCGTTGGAGCCCGTGCGTGAGGAACTGCGTCGGCTGTGCCAGGAGGTGCCGGAGCTGTGGGACGGTCGTGTGATCGTGCTGCAGGTCACCGATAGCAGTGAAAAGTCGATACAGGTCCGGGTACTGGTCAGTTCACCGGACTCATCGCGCAATTGGGACTTGCGCTGCCACCTGCGAGAGGCCTTGATCAAATTCATCCAGCGCGAATATCCCGGCTGCCTTCCGCAGCTGCGAGCGGACCTCAACGTGGGCCGAAAACCAAGCGTCGAACACCCAGTTCCCGATCATGTCGAGCCCGAGCGTCAGCCGCCGGTGTGACCGCGGTGCCGATGCACCGGCTGTGCTGCAATACAGGGCACTACGCGACGAATTGTCGTGTGTCGGTGCGTGAAGGCCGTCGAGGTCGAGTTATTCGTGCTCCCGCAGTTTACGCAGCAGCTGCTCGTATTTGCTCGGCAACTGCTCTAGCCCGTAGCGAGCCGCCTGCTTACGAATCGACACGCGATCACCTTCGAACTGAACGGTCTCGCTGATGCTCACTTGGCGCTCCCCTTGCATCAGTGCGTAGGCGTAGCACTGCGTGCCACCGGCGTCCTCCTCGTTGTCGTCGGCCACGCCAGTGTTTGCAATGGCAATGTCGGCGACGCTGGCGTTCAGCGCGCCGATGGCCATTTCGGTGGCGACCTCTTCGCTGGTAAGGCCAAAGGTTTCGATGGTTTCGAAACTGACATGCAGCAGACGGTTCTTCGCCTTCGGCGAATAGACGACAAATCCGCTGTCGAGCGCTTTGCCACAACCTGGGATGTCGCCTAACAGGGAGGCCATCAGGCCACACGTGCAGGATTCCGCAGTGGTCAACATCATCTGTTTGTCACGAAGAAACCGCACGATTTCAGCAAGGTTTTGCATGGTATTGGCTCCGGCTTTCAACTTGAAAAAGCTCGCGTCAGTCAGATTTCCGAGGCGATCCCCTCGGGCAAAGTTCCAACCCTCCGCACTCCGTCTAAATGCGAGAACTATTTCACAGCGTTCGGGTCTGGTTTCAAGTAGGGCCAGCGCAGCTCTACGCCGCTCCTCGCGCGGCTCCAGTACAGAAAATCAGCTTTGCCGTGCTCATGGTTTGCAGCGCTCCGAGTGGTGCTGCGTGGAAGAAACGTGCTTATAGCAGGCCTGCTAGAGACGCTGGCCGCTTGGGGAGAGGTAAATTATGAGTATTGCTGCTGTGGACACCCGCCCTGTCCGCTTTAACATTGCACAACGCTTGGCGCCGCCAGCTGAACGCCCCTTGCTGCAATTGCGCAGCACCCAGGACGAGAAGAAAAAAATTCTTTTTGTGACGTCCGAATTGACCGACCTGGTCAAGACCGGCGGCCTGGCCGATGTGTCCGCAGCCCTGCCCCGGGCCCTCGGTGATCGGCATGACGTGCGCGTGCTCATTCCTGGCTACACACAAGTGATGCAGTGCGGCGAGCCGATTCGTATCGTTGGCAGCGTGATCTCCCACGCTGATCTGCCACCAAGCCGAATCGGCCGCCTAGACATGCCGGATGGCCTGATCATCTACGTGGTGGTTTGCCCGGAACTCTACGAGCGCGACGGCCTGCCTTATGGCGATGAGCATGGCCAGGATTGGCCGGATAATCCGGTGCGCTTTGCCCGCCTGTGCATGGCAGCAACCGATATTGCCGATGGCACGGCAGGTATTCGCTGGACGCCTGATCTAGTCCATGCCCACGACTGGCCGACTGGGCTCACACCCGCCTACATGCACTGGCGTGGTCTGACCACGCCAAGCGTATTCACCATTCACAACCTGGCGTACCAGGGCAACATCGACATGAGCCTGCGCCGTTCGCTAGCCATTCCACTTGAAGGCTGCGGGCCTGAGCGCATGGAATTTTACGGTGCCCTGTCGCTGCTCAAGGCCGGTATCGCCTATGCGAACCGTGTCACCACAGTCAGCGCGACCTACGCGCAGGAAATCACCACGCCGGAATTCGGCTGCGGCATGGAAGGTTTCCTCAGCATGAAGGCGCGCCAGGGCCTGCTCACCGGCTTGCTCAACGGCATCGAAGAAAGCTGGGAGCCGCGCAGCTGCTCTCATCTCGTCAGCCCTTTCGGCCCGAATGACTGGTCCGGCAAAGACGCAAACGCGGCACACGTACGTGAACTCTTTGGCCTGGTCGAAGGCAACGGTCCATTGTTTTCGGTGGTTTCCCGCCTGGTGCACCAGAAAGGCATCGACCTGACCATCGCGGTTGCCGAAACCATCGTCGAAAACGGCGGCCAGCTGGCCATTCTCGGCCGTGGTGATCCGCATATCGAAGACGAAGTGCGGCGCCTGGTCGAACGTTTCCCCGGCCATGTCGGCGCGCATATTGGCTTCAACGAAACCGATGCTCGACGCCTGTTCGCTGGCAGCGACTTCCTACTCATGCCGTCGCGCTACGAGCCTTGCGGCCTGAGCCAAATGTACGCCCAGCGCTTCGCGTCTCTGCCGGTGGCGCACCGCACCGGCGGACTGGCAGACAGCATTGATGACGGCGTGACGGGATTCCTGTTCAGCGAAGCCACCGTTGACAGTTATCGGGGTGCCGTCGAACGCGCCCTGGCGGTGCATCAGAACGCCCAACTACTCAATGCGATGCGCTGCCGTGCAATGAGCGGGGGATTTTTCTGGAGCCACGCGATCGAACCCTATGACCGGTTGTACCAACGCCTGTTGGGCGGACGACGCGAGGTCAGTGCCACTATCTAACGAGGTTGATCAATGCAGAATAGGCCCGCCCGCAACGGGCAACACGGACCGGTGCTACTGGATGATTCCCGTACCCGGTTCAGGCTCTGGGCACCAGACGCGCAAAGCGTCAGCCTGGTGGTAGTTGGCGGCGATACGCTGCCCATGCAGGAAGGCGCTGATGACTGGTATAGCGTCGAGGCCGATGTCGGCGCCGGCACGCAGTACAGTTTCCTGATCGACAATGAGCTCCAGGTGCCGGACCCGGCGTCTCGAGCGCAGTCGGCCGACATTCACGATCCGAGCGTGGTGATCGATCCTGCTGCCTACCGGTGGCGCAACGCGGATTGGCAAGGCCGCCCCTGGCACGAAACCGTGCTCTACGAGCTGCACGTTGGCAGCTATGGCGGCTATGCGCAGATCGAACAACGTCTTCAGGCGCTGGCTGATCTCGGCGTCACGGCCATCGAGTTGATGCCGCTCGCCGAATTTCCGGGTGACCGTAACTGGGGCTACGACGGCGTCCTGCTCTACGCGCCGGAGGCTTCCTACGGCACACCCGATGAGCTCAAGCACCTGATCGACACCGCCCATGGCCTGGGCCTGATGGTGTTCATCGACGTGGTCTACAACCACTTCGGCCCGGACGGCAATTATCTGCACCGTTACGCCAAGCATTTCTTCCGCCACGACCAGCAGACGCCTTGGGGGGACGGGATCGATTTCCGCCGCCGCGAAGTGCGCGATTTCTTCATCGACAACGCGCTGATGTGGTTGATGGACTATCGCTTCGACGGGCTGCGCATGGACGCTGTCCACGCCATTCCCGACCGGACCTTCCTGCCAGAACTGGCTGAACGCGTGCGTGCGGAAGTGGAGCCTGGTCGCCATGTGCATCTGGTACTTGAGAACGAACACAACCTTGCCAGCCTGCTCGCTGATGACTTTACGGCCCAGTGGAACGACGACGGCCATAACGTCCTGCACACCCTGCTCACCGACGAGAGCCAGGGCTATTACGGCGACTACCATAAGGACGCGACCAACAAGCTGGTGCGCTTCCTGGGCGAAGGATTCATCTACCAGGGCCATGAGAATCGCCGAGGCGAGTCGCGTGGCGAACCGAGCGGCCACCTGCCCCCCACTTCGTTCGTCCTGTTTCTGCAGAACCACGACCAGACGGGTAACCGGGCATTCGGCGACCGCCTGATCAACCTGGCGCCAGCGGATGCATTGAAGGCGGCGACTACCGTGCTGCTGCTCTCCCCCATGGTGCCGCTGCTGTTCATGGGCGAGGAATGGGGCGCACGCGAGCCCTTCCTGTTCTTTACCAGCCACCACGGCGAGCTAGCCGATGCCGTACGCGAGGGGCGCCGTGGTGAGTTTGCGGAATTTGCCGAATTCGCCGACGAGCACACCCGCGAGCGCATTCCCGATCCAAACGCGTTGGAGACATACGAGGCCTCCAAACCCGATTTCAGCAAGCGCGACGAGCCTGAACACGCCGAATGGCTGCGCCTGTATCGCCAGCTGCTCCAGCTTCGCCACGCCGAAATCGTGCCGCGCCTGGAAGGCTCGCGCTTCCTCGGCGCTGAAGCCTTGGGCGAAGCCGCTGCGTTGGCGCGTTGGCAACTGGGCGACGGCAGCGAATTGCGCCTGGAGCTCAACTTGAGCGGCAAGGACCTTGCCGTTACGCCGCCCGCTGCGAATACGCGCTTACTGCACAGCAGCCGTGAAGGCGACTCAGGCGGCACTGACACGATACCTGCGCACACCGCCAGGATGTATTTGCTTGATTCTGCAGGAGTGTCCTAATGAGCGATGAACGACTGAACCGCCTGGCCGAGGCGGCTGGCCTGTCCATCGAATGGGTTGATGCAGACGGCAAGGATCAACGGGTCAAGCCGGAGGTCTTGCGTGCCGTGCTTGACGGGCTGGGGCTACCAGCCGAAAGCGATGATCAGATCGAACGCAGCCTGGACAAACTTGACACCGGCGCAGGGGCGGCCAGCGTGCCACCGCTGCTGACATTCGACCAGAATGCACCGCTGGACCTCAGTCAGTACTTTGAACCATCGTCCCGTTACAGCCTGACGCTCGAAGACGGTAGCCAGCAGAGCGGTACTCTGGACGCCCAGTCGCGCCTTGCCGCCATTGATGTGCCCGGTTATCACCAGCTGAACATCGCCGACCAGCAGCTGACGCTAGCCGTTGCGCCAGTCGCATGCCCAAGCGTCGAGGACGTGGCTGGCCCGGCTGCCTGGGGAGTCACGGTGCAGCTTTACGGGCTGCGGCGTCCGGGTGACGGCGGGCTCGGCGATACCCAGGCGCTCGAAGCGGTTGCGCGCAACGCGGCGGCACACGGAGCCGACGCTTTGGGCATCAGCCCTGTGCATGCGATGTTCACAGGCAACAGCCAGCAATACAGCCCGTACTCACCGTCGAGCCGGCTGTTCTACAACATTCTGCACAGCGCACCTGGCAGCGTGCTGGGTGAAAAGCCGCTGCGCATGGCAATCGAGTCCTGCGGACTTGCCGACGAGTTGGAACGCCTCGAGTCGCTCGAACTGATCGACTGGGACGCCGCCTCGCAAGCCCGGCAGTGCCTGCTGCGCACGCTGTACGAGGATTTCTCCACAGGCGGCAACGCTCAGCAGGCGGACTTCGACAGCTTCCGCGAAGCGGGTGGAGAAGCGCTGGAAAACCACTGCCGCTTCGAGGCGCTACACGCCGCCCTCCTCAGTCCCGAAGGCCATCCGCAACACTGGCGTGACTGGCCTGAGGAATACCGCACGCCGCAGAGCCCTGCCGTCGAACAGTTCGCGCAACAAAACGCCTCCGAGGTGAGCTATTACGCGTTCTGCCAATGGTTGATCGCTCGTGGACTTGAGCGGGCCCAGATTGCCGCACGCAGTGCCGGAATGAAGATCGGCCTGATCAGCGATCTGGCCGTCGGTGCCGACGGTGGCGGCAGTCAGGCCTGGAGCCGCCAGGATGAAGTGCTGGCAGCGCTCAGCGTGGGTGCACCGCCAGACATCATCAATCGCCAGGGGCAGAGCTGGGGAATCTCAGCGTTCTCCCCATGGGGCTTGAAGGCCCATGGTTACCGCGCGTTCATCGAAATGGTAAGGGCCAATCTAGCGCATGCCGGTGGCATACGCATCGACCATGTGATGGGCCTGATGCGCCTGTGGGTGATGCCAGCGGGCGCCGGCCCTACCGAAGGCGCTTACCTCAACTACCCGTTCGATGACCTGCTGCGGTTGCTCACGCTGGAAGCCTGGCGGCGTAACGCCGTAGTGCTCGGTGAAGACCTCGGCACCGTGCCCGATGGGCTGCGTGAAAAGTTAGCTGCGCGCAAGCTGCTGGGCATGCGTGTGCTGTTCTTCGAACGCGATGACAACGGCACTTTTAAGCCGCTCGAAGAATGGCCCGCCAGTGCGATCGCTACGTCCACCACGCATGACCTGCCCACCATTGAAGGTTGGTGGAAGGCTCACGATATCGACTGGCGCATCCGCGTCGGCCAGCACCGTGAAGACGAGCGCCCGGCGCAGCTGGAGGAACGCGAGCGCGAGCGCGCCGGGCTGCTGCGGCTGTTGCGAGAGTATGCGCCGAGCATCAAGGGCGACCTCGCCGATCCCGACGTCCTGGCCGACGCCTGCGCGGTATGCCTCGGACGCTCGCCAGCGCCGTTGGTGCTGTTTCCGGTCGAAGACGCCCTGGGCCTGCTCGAACAACCGAACATGCCCGGTATCGTCGACACCCATCCCAATTGGCGGCGCCGCTACCCCAGCGATAGCGCCACCCTGCTTGACGACCCCGCCTGTTCGCACCGCTTGGGGCTTCTCTCCAATGCGCGCAAGCAGGCCATTGGAAGCAAACATTGATGAGAGACCTTAGCGCCACGTTGCGACTGCAGTTCCATCGTGACTTCACCCTCGACGATGCCACTGCACTGGTCGATTACTTCGCTGACCTGGGCATCAGTCATTTGTACGCGTCGCCCCTGTTGACGGCCCGCCCCGGCTCGATGCACGGCTACGATGTCATCGACCCTACCCGGATCAATCCCGAACTGGGCGGCGAGCCCGCACTACGCCGCCTGGTCGATGCCCTTCGGGCCAAAGGGATGGGCCTGATACTCGATATCGTCTCCAACCACATGGCGGTGGGAGGCTCGGGCAATCCCTGGTGGCTCGACGTGCTCGAATGGGGCCGCCGTAGCCCCTATGCGCAGTTCTTCGACATTCAGTGGAACTCGCCTGATCCGCTGCTCGAAGGCCAACTGTTGGTTCCTTTTCTCGGCAGTGACTACGGCGAAGCCTTGCAGCAAGGCAAGATCCCCCTGAAGCTGGATATCGATAACGGCTCCTTCTATGCCGAGCACTACGAGCACCGCTTCCCGATTTCGCCACCAACCTACGGCGAAATTCTGCGCCTGACCGACCAACCGGAATTGCGCACCCTAGGGCAGCATTTCGACGCATTGAAGACCGAGCCCGCACCGTACCAAACCGCCCGCCAGCTGCGCGCGGATCTGGCGCGACTGCTGGAAGACAGCGCCACGCGGCAGACACTTGAAAGTGCGCTGCGGCACTACGACTCCACCACTGAAGAAGGCTTCAAGCGGCTTCACGGGCTACTCGAGAGGCAGCACTATCGTCTGGCCAGCTGGCGCACCGCAGGCGACGACATTAACTGGCGCCGCTTCTTCGACATCAACGAGCTGGGTGGCCTGCGTGTCGAGCGGCCGGTGGTGTTCGAGGAAACCCACGCGAAGATCTTCGAGCTGATCAGCGAAGGATTGGTCGACGGGCTGCGCATCGACCACATCGATGGCTTGGCCAATCCGCGCGGTTACTGCCGCCGTCTGCGGCGCCGTGTCGACCGGCTCAATGCCGCGCGTCCCGAAGGCGCGGAACAGGATCATGTGCCGATCTACGTCGAGAAGATTCTCGCCGAAGGTGAGCGCCTGCATGATGACTGGGGTGTCGATGGCACCACCGGCTATGAATTCATGAATCAGGTGTCCTTGCTGCAGCACGATCCAGCTGGCAAATCCGTGCTCTGCTCGCTGTGGAGCGAAACCGCCGACCGCCCCGCCGATTTCATGGAAGAGGTCCGCCAGGCTCGGCAACTGGTACTCACCGGGCCGCTGGCCGGCGACTTCGAAACCGTCGCCCAGGCACTGCTACAGGTTGCGCGGCATGACGTGATGACCCGCGACATCACCCTGGGCGCTATCCGCCGCGCGTTGCTCGAGCTGATCGTTCACTTCCCCGTTTATCGCACCTACATCGCCGCGCGCGGCCGGCGCGAGGCCGACGAGCCGTTCTTCCAACAGGCGTTGGCCGCAGCCCGCACCACACTGGGCGAGGCCGATTGGCCGCTACTCGATCACCTTGATCGATGGTTGGGCGGCGAAGATCTTCGCTCGTTGCCGCCGGGACCTGCACGGCGCATCCGCCGATATGCCTGCACTCGGTTCCAGCAGCTAACCTCGCCGGCTGCCGCCAAGGCCGTGGAAGACACCGCCTGCTACCGCTCCGGCGCGCTGCTGTCGCGCAACGACGTTGGCTTCGATCCGCAGACTTTCAGCGCGCCGGTCGATACCTTTCATGCCGAGTGCCTGGCGCGTGCCGAACATTTCCCTCGAAACCTGCTGACGACGGCCACCCACGACCACAAACGCGGCGAAGACACCCGTGCTCGGATGACCGTGATCAGTGAGCGTGCCGAATGGTACGCCAGCAAAGTGCGCCACTGGCGCCAGCTCGCCTATGGCCAGCGTCAGGAATTGCCCGATGGACCGGCGCCTTCTGCTGGCGATGAAATGTTGCTGTTTCAGGTGTTGCTCGGCTGCTGGCCGCTGGATCTGAACACCGACGACAAGCCGGCCATGGAGACCTTCTGCGAGCGGATGATCCAGTGGCAGGAAAAGGCCGTACGCGAGGCCAAGTTGCGCAGCACCTGGACCGATCCAAACAGTGACTACGAAGGTGCGTGCCAGCATTACCTCCGAGCGCTGCTTCTGGGCGACGAGTGCAAAACGCTGCGGGACGACATCGCGGCGGCTGCCCACGAGCTGGCACCTGCCGGCGCGCTGAACAGCCTTACTCAAACGCTCCTGCGAATGACCACTCCAGGCGTGCCCGACCTCTATCAAGGTACGGACTACTGGGATTTCAGTCTGGTCGACCCCGACAACCGCCGCCCGGTCGATTTCGATAGCCGTCGCGCCACCTTCCAACCGGATGCCCTGCCGACCGAACTGATGGAGAACTGGCAGGACGGGCGCATCAAGCAATGGCTGATCGCGCGCACGCTCAAGCTGCGTCGGGCCCAACCTCAGCTGTTCACCGCGGGCAGCTACCTGCCGTTGAAGGTCGAGGGCGAGCACGCCGAGAGCCTCATCGCCTTTGCCCGTGAGCTCGATGGCAGTTGGTTGATAGTGGTAGCAGCGCGTCTGGCCAGCGGCCTGCTCGGCGACAGCACGACACCCAGTATTCCGGCCGCGCGCTGGGGCGACACCCACGTTCGATTGCCCGATGCGCTGAGCGGTCATGCGATGGAGCGACTTTTTGACGGAATGGCAGTCACACCCAAACAAGAAGGGTTGAGCGTGACTGAAATTTTGCAGCATCTGCCTTTTGCGCTTTTACAGCTAACAAACAGTTCAACAGGAGAATCAGAACGATGACTAAACAAGAGCAGCGCATCCGCGAACTGGCGTATGACATCTGGGTATCAGAAGGCCGTCCGCACGGTGAAGATGCACGCCATTGGGCGATGGCACGCAAGCTGGCCGAGGCGGAAAACGACACTTCCGATACCAAGCCAGCAAAAACCCGCAAGGCAGTCACCAAACCAACGGATGCAACGCCTGCTGACAAACCAGCCAAGGCGACCAAAGCAGCCAAGCCTGCAAAGGACATCAAAGAACCGAAAGACGTCAAACCAGCCAAGCCAGCGGTCGCCCCAACCAAGGGAGCTGCACGCCCTAAAGCCAAGGCGGGTACCGACGCTGCCGAAGGCACACCGGAAGGCGTGAAGAAGACTCGCGCGCCCCGAGCCAAGAAAGAAAGCTGAACGACACCGCGCCACGAATCCGAACCAACCCTCGAAGAGGGTTGGCGGGCTGTGACGAATCTTCACCTTGCACAGCACCTACCTAGCGTTGCCATCGGAGATTTCATGAGTAGAAACAAACCTGCGGCGCCTCAAATTCTGGTGCCTTCGCGTATTCGCGAAGGACAGCCCTTCCCGCTTGGCGCCACCTGGGACGGATTAGGGGTTAACTTCGCGATCTTTTCCGCGAATGCCACAAGGGTTGAGCTGTGTCTGTTCGATACCGATGGTGAAACCGAACTCGAGCGAATCGAGCTGCCCGAATACACCGATGAGATCTGGCATGGTTACCTGCCTGATGCTCATCCGGGGCAGATCTATGGCTACCGCGTGCATGGGCCTTACGAGCCGGATGCCGGCCACCGATTTAACCCGAACAAACTGCTGATCGACCCCTATGCCAAGCAGCTGGTCGGTGGGCTGAAATGGTCCGAGGCACTCTTTGGCTACACCATCGGCCACGCCGATGCTGACCTGAGCTACGACGAGCGCGACAGCGCGCCCTTCGTACCGAAGTCGAAAGTCATCGACCCGGCGTTCACCTGGGGTCATGACCGACCGGTTCAAGTCCCTTGGGACCGCACAATCATTTATGAAACCCACGTGCGCGGTTTCACCATGCAGCACCCTTCAGTACCCGAAGACATGCGCGGGACATTTGGCGGTTTCAAGACGCCGGACGTCATTGATTACATCCGCAAGCTCGGCGTCTCCTCGGTGGAGTTCCTGCCCATCCATGCATTTGTCCAGGACCAACACCTGCTCGAAAAGGGCATGACCAACTACTGGGGCTACAACAGCATCGCCTTCTTCGCGCCTCATCCGAAGTACCTGGCAAGCGGGAAGATCAGCGAATTCAAGGAAATGGTCGCGCACCTGCATAACGCTGATCTGGAGGTCATTCTCGACGTGGTCTACAACCACACCGCCGAGGGCAACGAGATGGGTCCCACCCTGTCCATGCGCGGCATCGACAACGCCTCCTACTACCGCCTGATGCCCGACGAGAAGCGCTACTACATCAACGATTCCGGCACTGGTAACACCCTGGACATGAGCCACCCATGCGTGGTGCAGATGGTTACCGACTCACTGCGCTACTGGGCTGAGGAAATGCATGTCGACGGCTTCCGCTTCGACCTGGCAACCATCTTGGGGCGGGAACATGACGGCTATGACGAGCGCCACGGCTTCCTCGTAGCGTGCCGCCAGGACCCGGTCCTGGCCAAGACCAAACTCATTGCAGAGCCTTGGGATTGCGGCCCTGGTGGCTATCAGGTCGGCGGCTTCCCGCCGGGTTGGGCCGAATGGAATGACCAGTATCGCGACACCGTTCGTGCCTTCTGGAAAGGTGATGGCGACCAGTTGCCGGACTTCGCCGCTCGTCTGACGGGGTCGGGCGATCTGTTCAACCAGCGGGGTCGTCGCCCATTCAGCTCGGTGAATTTCATCACTGCGCATGACGGCTTCACCCTGAACGACCTGGTTTCGTACGACGACAAACACAACGAAGCCAACGACGAAGACAACCGCGATGGCAGTAGCAACAACATCTCGTGGAACCACGGCGTCGAAGGTCCAACTGACGACCCGGAAATCCACGAGCTGCGCTTCCGTCAGATGCGCAACTTCTTTGCAACGTTGCTGTTCTCCCAGGGCACCCCGATGATCGTGGCCGGCGACGAGTTCGCTCGCACACAACATGGCAACAACAACGCGTATTGCCAGGACAGCGAAATCGGTTGGGTCAACTGGGAAATCCCGGAAGAAGGCCGAACACTGCAATCCTTCGTCCGGAAACTGATTCGCCTGCGTCAGCGCTACCCGATGCTGCGCCGTGGACGCTTTCTGGTCGGCGCCTACAACGAAGAACTGGGCGTCAAGGACGTGAGCTGGATTGCACCTCACGCAGAAGAAATGACAATCGAGCACTGGGAGGATGGCAACAACCGCTGCATGGGCATGCTATTGGACGGCCGTGCCCAGCCTACCGGCATCCGCAAGACCGGTTCGGACGCGACCCTGCTGATAATCGTCAACGCCCATCATGACGTGGTGAACTTCACCCTGCCGGAAGTGCCGCAAGGCATCTACTGGAATCGCCTGATTGACACAAACAACCCCAACGCGCGCGCCGAGCGATTCGATTTCAACAATGAATACGCACTGACCGGCCGTTCGCTGCTGTTGTTCGAGCTGATCAAAGAAGAAGAGTGAAGCTAAATCGCTAGCCTTTGGCCTGAGTCGAAGTAGAAGAAGCCCCGGATAACGGGGCTTTTTCATATCTACAGAGCACTATCGATGTAATCACTCAACCGTTCGTTTGATCTCGACGTGCGGTATTGAACCCCGCAATGCGCCCCAAGTCCCAACCCACAGCGCGGTGTTCATGAACCCAACGGATTTGTTCCTGCCAGCCGCGGGCAGAGTGTCCCTTCCGTGACAGATCACTTTTTTATGCAACTTACTCGGCTGATCTCTTTCGTCCTTCTAACCTTGTGCTCGCTCGCCACCCTGCCCTCGCTTGCCGGCGGGACCATCAGCAACGCGACGCTCCCCGCCGCCAAGCCCGGCACAGTGAAGCTGTTCGTCAACCGGATCGGGTCAGGCAAAGCGATGGATGTGCGCAACGATACGGACGTTCCCGTCGAAGTCGTGTTGCGCCTGACGCACATGGTCAATGTCACGGGCGTTGGCAAAGGCGTGCTTCGCAAGACGGTTCCCGCACGGACCCGCATGCGCGTTGCCACGCTTCGCAAACGCCAAGCCGGCTATCCACTGATGTACCAGCAGTCGTTCAGCTATTCGTTGATCTACTCACCGGAGCCAGGCAAGAAGGGTTCTGTTGGCGGTTATGCCTATGCCCTGCCTTGGAAAGGCGGTCCGTTCTCCATTTCCCAGGGCGCTGGCGGGGACTACAGCCACACCTCACCCAAAGGCCGCTACGCCGTCGATATAGCCATGCCGGAAGGCACACCAATCGTTGCGGCGCGCGCGGGAACGGTATTGAAAGCGCGCGATGGACAGCACGGGCGGATGCCCAACCCGGCGGGCAACTACGTGCGAATCCTACACGACGACGGTACGCATAGCGCGTATCTGCACCTGAAGCGCGGTTCGGTTAAGGTCAAGTCAGGGCAACAGGTGAAGGTCGGCAGCCTGCTTGGCCACTCCGGCAATACAGGGCGTAGCACGGGCCCGCACCTACATTTTGTCGTGCAGAAAGCCTATGGCGACTCGATGTTGTCGATCCCCTTCCGTTTCTCGCAGCCAGTCAGCACGCCGCCGAATTTCGCCAGTAACAATTGATCGCTACGGTGCGTCAGCACGCTGCCAGGCGAAACTGAAGGTCTCGCCGGCCGACATGCGCTCTAGATGATCGGCCACTACCGTTTCCATTCGCGCCAACAGCTCCTCGTCCTGCGTCTTCAACTCTGCCGTCAGGCTGTTATCTCCGGCCGTCAACGAGCATTGGGTGGCGCCTAACACGATATGCCCCTGATGATCATCGAAGTTCACCTCGAACTTGTGGCTCCAATGTTTGCAGAGACGCCGGATCAGGCGACTCGGATCGGACGTCTGGATTTGTACGGTGGAGCTCAGCATGATGAATCCTCTTTCTTAAAATGGGCTGATGAATCAGCCAAACCGATAGGCTGAAAGCGTCGTATGCATGACGCGGTCTGTGAATATCTTGCGCCCGGCACAATCGCCCGCAGCGCCGGCCGCCACCATCAGCGGCAATAGATGTTCTTCGCCGCCCGGCGGATGACAGAGCCGCGCCGAAGGCGCCTGCTCCCAGTGCTGGAGCAACGCCTCGCGACGCGCGGCCGGTGCGCTGACGGCGTCGCTCAACCATTGATCGAAGGCATCCGAAATCGGCGCAAAACGCGGATCGCCATAGCCACGCATGTTATGGAAGCTCATACCGCTGCCGACGATCAGCACGCCGTCGTCGCGCAACGGAGCGATGGCGCGACCAATGGCAAGATGGGCTGCAGCATCCAGATCCCGCTGCAGCGACAGCTGCACAACCGGCACGTCTGCCTCTGCAAACATCAGTTTCAGCGGAATGAAGGTGCCGTGGTCGAAGCCGCGCAGACCATCTTCGCCCGCCGGAATGCCAGCTTGGCCGAGCAACTCGACCAGACGGGCAGCCAGCGGCGGATCGCCTGGCGCCGGGTAGTCTAATGCGTAGGTATGCGCTGGAAAGCCGTTGTAGTCGTAGATGAGTTCAGGTCGTGCGTTTGCGGTAACCATGGCCCTGGGCTCCATCCAATGCCCGGAGATCAGCACAATCGCGCGAGGGCGCCGCGGCAACGTTGCGGCAACAGACCTCAGGAAGGCAGCCATCGCATCCCAGGCATCGATCGGGTTCCACTCCATGAAGAAGCACGGACCGGCGCCGTGCGGCACGAAAAGCGTTGGCATCCGAGCCGGTGGCGTCCTGTTGGCGTGTTCGTTCATGGCATCGTGATCCTGAGCGGGCGGAAGCACAGTATGGATTACACTCGTTTTGAGCTGAACAAGGGAATCCACGTCAACAGTTTCAACTGAGAGTGGGAGCTGCAATGCTCGACCGAATCACCGGCATGCGGGTGTTTGCGCGTGCGGCCAATGCTGGCAGCCTCTCCGCCGCTGCACGCCATCTGGGACTGTCGCCGGCCATGGCAACCAAGCACGTTGATGCGTTGGAAGCACGCCTTGGGGTCAAGCTGTTCCACCGCAGCACCCGCAGGCTAAGCCTGACTGCAGCAGGAAGCAGTTACCTTGAGGCGTGTCTGCGCATCCTGCCGGAAATCGACGAAGCCGAGGCCAGCGTAGCCTCACAGCGGGTCGAGGCTTCAGGCCTGCTGCGCATGAACGTACCGCTGTCGTTCGGCACCCGCTTCATCGCGCCATTGATGCCTGCTTTCAGTCAGCGACATCCTGCGGTCAAAGTCGAACTGGGGCTCACCGACAGTCAGGTCGACCTGATCGATGGCAGTTGGGACATGGCGGTGCGGATTGGTCGGCTCACCGATAGCCCGCTACAGGCCAGGCGCCTGGCGGATTGCCCGATGCTGGTATGCGCCTCGCCCGGCTACCTGGCCCAGCATGGAGTGCCAAGGCGGGTGAGCGACCTGTCTCAACATAATTGCCTGGGGTACAGCCTGTCGAACCTGCTGGGTGGCCGGGAATGGGCATTCGGTCCGGGAGGTGAATTCCGCGTGCCGATTCAGGGCAACTTGATGGCTAACAATGGCGCGGCGCTGGTCGCTGCCGCCGTCGGCGACCAAGGGCTGATTTACCAACCGCAGTTCATTGTGGCCGCGGCCCTCAGCCGGGGCCAGCTGGAAGTCGTTGAACTCGATCAGCCACCGCTCGGCCTTGGCGGGATCCATGTCGTCTATCCACCAGAGCGCCGCCCGCCAGCCAAAGTGAGGGCCATGATCGATTACCTGGTCGAAGCCTTTGCCGGCGACCTTCCATGGAATCGCCCGCTCCGTTGACCTCGCCAAAGCTGTAACCCGCCTCCCAAACCTGAACAGGCGCTCGATACCGAGCGGCCCCGGGTGCCGTGCAGCCGAAAAAAAGATGAACCGGGCAAGCCAACGTCAGTCCGAATGAAGGGAGCCGATTGCGTACGCAACGTGCCACGGATAGCGCCGCCTGTAGACGCTGGCGCATTCCTGAGGATTCTTCAGCCCAGCTGTACCAGCTCGGCTGAGCTACAGGATGTCACTGATCATTCGTTCAGCCCAATCGAAGCCCGGCCAGGCGCGATTGGGACCGTTTATGGAGACGCCCATGAAAGCTGTTGTGTATCACGGTGTCGGCGACATACGCCTCGAAGACGTACCCGCCCCCAAGATCGAAGCCCCGACCGACGCCATTGTCCGAATCACCGCTTCCGCCATTTGCGGAACGGATTTGCACTTTGTTCGCGGCACTTTCAGCGGTATGAAGCCCGGCACCATTCTTGGCCATGAAGCGGTCGGCATCGTTGAAGAGCTCGGTGAAGACGTTCGCAATCTGCAGATCGGCGACCGCGTGGTGATCCCCTCGACCATCGCGTGCGGCAATTGCTCGTACTGCCGTGCGGGCTATTTCGCCCAGTGCGACGTGGCCAATCCCAACGGCAAGGAAGCAGGCACCTCGTTCTTCGGCGGTCCGGCGGCAACCGGTCCGTTCCACGGACTGCAAGCCGAAAAGGCGCGCATTCCCTTTGCCAACATCGGCCTGGTAAAGCTGCCTCCCGAAATCAGTGATGATCAGGCAATTCTGCTCTCGGACATCTTCCCGACCGGCTATTTCGGCGCCGAGATGGCCGAGATCGAAGCCGGTGACACGGTAGCGGTGTTCGGCTGCGGTCCGGTCGGCCAATTCGCCATTGCCAGCGCCAAATTGCTGGGCGCCGGACGCATCTTTGCCATCGACCAGTACGACGACCGTCTGCGCATGGCCCAGGGTCAAGGCGCCGAGATCATCGATTTCAATCGCGAAGACCCAATCGAAACGCTCAAGCGTTTGACCGGTGGGATTGGCGTCGACCGCGTGATCGATGCCGTAGGCGTCGATGCGGAACACGGTTGCTGCGGTGGCAAACCTGCTGACGGCGCGAACCTTGATCAGAACGCCAAATGGCAACCGGGCGATGCCCCGTCGCAGGCGCTCGAATGGAGCGTGCAGAGTTTGGCGAAGGCCGGCACCTTGTCGATCATTGGGGTTTATCCGCAAGATGCGACGACCTTTCCCATCGGCATGGCGATGAACAAGAACATCACCATGAACATGGGTAACTGCCACCACCGCAAGTACATCCCGCGGCTCATCGAAATGATCCAGGCGCGGCGCATCGATCCGACCAAGATTCTTACGCAGGTCAAGCCGATGACCGACGTCATAGCGGCATTCGAGGCATTTGATCGTCGCGAAGGTGGCTGGATCAAGGTCGAGCTCAAGCCCCAACGCAAGGGCTCGGACGTTAACGGCTCGAAAGAAAACCTGGTCGACGAGGCCGTCGCCGACACCTTCCCGGCCAGCGATCCGACCAGCATGCAGAACCCCCGTTAGGCCACAGGAGCAAGCGATGGCAGCCATCCATATAGGCATTTCCGGCTGGCGCTACGCACCCTGGCGAGGCGACTTCTACCCCAAGGGGCTCGTGCAGAAGAACGAGCTGAAGTTCGCCTCGCGCGCCGTGAGCAGCATCGAGATCAATGGCTCGTTCTACTCGCTGCAAAAGCCGGAGCTCTATGCCGGCTGGTATGACGAGACGCCCGAGGGCTTCGTTTTCAGCGTCAAAGCGCCCCGCTACATCACCCATGTGCTGCGCCTTCGGGACGTGGAGAAGCCCATCGCCAACTTTCTCGCTTCCGGTGTCCTTGCGCTCAAAGACAAACTCGGCCCGATGCTCTGGCAATTCCCGCCGTCGTTCAAATTCGATCCGGAGCGTTTCGAAGCCTTCCTCGCCTTACTGCCGCATGACACCGAAGCGGCGCTGGAAATGGCGAAAGGGTGTGAAGCGCGCATGGAGGGACGTAGCTATCTGCAAATCGATCGCAAACGTCCCATTCGGCATGCGGTCGAAATACGTAACGACAGCTTTGTCGATCCGGCGTTTGTGGCGTTGCTGCGCAAGTACAAGGTTGCGCTGGTAGTGGCCGATACGGCCGGCAAGTGGCCCTATCGAGAGGACCTAACGAGCGATTTCGTCTATATCCGCCTCCACGGAGCGGAAGAGCTTTATACCAGCGGCTACACCGATGAGGCGCTGGACAACTGGGCCCAGCGCATCACCCTTTGGAGCAACGGCAGCCAGCCTGACGACGCTCACCTGATCAGCTCCGGCAAACCACCGGCGCGCAAGCGGCGCGCCGTCTACTGCTATTTCGATAACGATGTAAAGGTCCGGGCGCCGTATGACGCGCGACAGTTGTTGCGCCGGCTCGGACTGGATAAAGACCTGGAAACCACTCCAGGCCAGTTGGAAGGAGCATTGGCGTGAATCTGGACAAGAACCATCCCCTCGACAGCAGCGATCTCGACGCGCACATGTCCACCGCGGTCAACACGGTCCGCCTGCTGACCGTGAACACCCACAAGGGCTTCACCGCCCTCAATCGGCGGTTCATCCTGCCGGAGTTGCGCGAGGCAGTCAGGGCGGTATCGGCCGATGTCGTGTTCTTGCAGGAAGTGCTCGGCACGCATGAAAAACACGCGTTACGCTTTCACGACTGGCCCAAGATGTCGCAGTACGAGTTTCTGGCCGACAGCATCTGGACCGATTTCGCCTACGGTCGCAATGCCGTCTACCCCGACGGGGACCACGGCAACGCCCTGCTGTCGAAATTCCCGATCACGCGCTACGAGAACCTCGACATTTCCATTGCCGGGCCGGAACGGCGCGGCCTTTTGCATAGCGTGTTGCAGGTGCCGGGGCATGAGGAGTTTCACGCGATTTGCGTACACCTGGGCCTGCGCGAAGCCCATCGTCAGCAGCAACTGCGCCTCCTCTGCGACCTGCTCGACTCACTGCCATCGGATGCGCCGGTGGTTGTCGCCGGGGACTTCAACGACTGGCGACTCAAGGGTGCGCAGGTGCTTGATCGCTGCGCGGGCATGCACGAGGTATTCGCGGTGGCCCAGGGCAAGGTGGCCAAGACCTTCCCGGCACGCTGGCCAGTGCTGCGCCTGGACCGCATCTATGTGCGAAATGCCACGAGCCACAAAGCGAGAATACTGAGCAACAAACCTTGGACACACTTGTCCGATCATCTGCCCTTGGCGGTGGAGATACACCTATGAATTTTCACTGGAGAGACGGGAATCGTCTTCAGTTGCTGGAAAACGGTGAGGAATTCTTCCCCGCCGTATTCGAGGCCATTGCGGCCGCGGAAAAGGAAGTCCTGCTGGAAACCTTCATTTTCTTCAAGGACAAGGTGGGACAGGAGCTGCAACAGACGCTGATTGCCGCAGCCGAACGCGGGGTCAGCGTCAACGTCACCGTGGACGGTTATGGTTCGGCTGATCTGGACGGTGATTTTGCTGCGGCGATGGCGCGCGCCGGCGTGCGTATTCATGTCTTCGATCCAGGCAAACGGCTGCTCGGCAAGCGGATCAATGTGTTCCGACGCATGCACCGCAAGATTGTCGTGATAGACGGCGAGTTTGCGTTCATTGGCGGCATCAATTTCTCTGCAGATCACCTGGGCGATTTTGGCCCTGCTGCAAAGCAGGACTACGCGATGCGGGTCGAAGGCCCAGTGGTGCACGACATCCACCGCTTCGCACTGAGCGCTATCGGTCCTGCCCAATCGGGCCGGCGCTGGTGGCACCGGCGAATGCGAACGCAAAGCAACGGTTTTGTCGGGGTCAGCCGGGGCGAAGCGCGTGCGCTGTTCGTTACCCGTGACAACAACGACCATCGCAACGATATCGAGCAGCATTACCTGCAGGCCATCCGCGACGCCCGCTCGCGCTTGCTGATTGCCAACGCCTATTTCTTCCCGGGTTACCGAGTGCTGCGGGAGATTCGCAACGCGGCACGGCGTGGCGTTCGGGTCCGACTGATTCTGCAGGGCGAGCCGGATATGCCGATCGCCAAATTCGGCGCGCGGATGCTCTACAACTACCTGATGAGCGATGGTGTGGAGATCCACGAATATTGCCGCCGGCCACTGCATGGCAAGGTCGCACTGGCCGACTACGAATGGTCCACGGTGGGCTCGAGCAACCTTGATCCGCTAAGCCTGTCGCTCAATCTTGAGGCGAACCTGATCATTCGCGATCACACATTCAATCGCCAACTGCATGAGAATCTCGACCGGCTGTTGCAACACGACTGCCGCCGCATTCCGTTGGAACGCATCATCCGCGGCTACTGGTGGCGCGCGCCGCTGGCCTTCATCATCTTCCACTTTCTGCGCCACTTCCCTCAGTGGGTGGGCCTGTTGCCGGCCCATAAACCAAGGTTGCAGTTGCTCGATCCGGAACCGCTTGAGCCCAGCCCTGCCCCCTTGCAGCGAGACCACCAATGACCGAGCGCCAGCAGCAGTCGCAGAGTGGGTGGCGCCGACGCTGGCCGCTGATCAAGAAGATCCTGACCTACTGCTTCTTCATTCTTGTCGCCGGGCTATTGATCGGGCTGGCGCGCAACGTCAACTGGAGCGAGGTCTACCAAACGCTGCGCAATTACAGCGCCCGAACCCTGTGGCTGGCTGGCGCAGCCACCGCAGTGAGTTATGTGGTGTATTGCTGTTTCGACGTACTCGGCAAACGCTATGCGCAGCACGACCTGCCGATCCGGCAAATCGTCCCGGTGACCTTCGTCTGCTACGCCTTCAACCTCAACCTGAGCGCCTGGGTGGGCGGTATCGCACTGCGCTATCGGCTCTATTCTCGGTTTGGCCTGCGCACCTCGCAGATCACCCGAGTGTTCACCATGAGCGTGCTGACCAACTGGCTTGGTTACCTCTGGTTGGCCGGCCTGATCTTCGCCTTGGGCTGGATCACGCCGCCTGCCGATTGGGAGATCGGACGCACCGCATTGCGTGTACTGGGCGCCGGGCTGCTGCTGGCCTCGGCGATCTACCTCTGGGCCTGCGGCTTTTCCAAACGCCGCCACTGGACTATCCGCAAGCACGAAATCTATCTGCCGAGCCTGCGCCTGGCGGTCTTTCAGATGCTGCTCGGCGCGAGCAACTGGGCGCTAATGGCGCTGGTGGTCTACTTCATGCTGTCGCAGCAGGCCCCCTACCCCGTTGTGCTAGGCATCCTGATGATCAGCAGCGTAGCCGGCGTAATTGCGCACATCCCGGCGGGTCTGGGTGTGATCGAGGCGGTATTCGTGACGATGCTGGGCGGTGGCGAGCTAAGCCAGGCCAACATCGTGGCGGGGTTGATTGGCTACCGGGTGGTGTACTTCCTCATCCCGTTGCTGTTCGCCACGGTTGTCTACGTGATCTTGGAGATACGGGCCAAGAAGCTGCGCTCCAATAACCGGGCTCTCCCCAATGAAGATGCGCAAGAGGAGCACCCACCCACCGCCGCCTGATAGGTTGTGCTCTTCTAGCTGGGGAGCCAGCCGGGGAACCGCACAAGCACCAGACACAATAAAGCCGGAGCGATCACCGCTCCGGCTTTATTGTGTCAGCGCCTGCATTTCAGGCGCCGTCTGCCAGGTTAGTTACCCCTGGGGTCGAAGGATGACGACGCCGAGCGGAGGCAGCGTCAGCGCCAGCGAAACGTCCTGGCCATGCGCCGGAATCTGCTCGGGGAGCATGCCGCCGCCATTGCCCACGTTGGAACCGCCGTAGCACTCGGCATCGCTGTTGAAGATTTCAACCCAGCGGCTGTCTTCAGGCACCCCGACCCGATAGTTCTCACGCACCACGGGCGTAAAGTTACCCACCACCAGCAGCGGATCGCCCGTGGAGCTTTTGCGCAGCCAGGCAAACACGCTGTTGGCACGGTCGTCGCCAATCAGCCACTGGAAGCCGGCCGGGTCTGCGTCGAGTTCATGCAGCGCAGGCTCGTGGCTATATAGACGGTTTAGATCGCGCACTAGATTCTGCGCGCCGCGGTGGTCTGGCTCATCCAGCAAATGCCAATCAAGCTCGCGGTCATGGTTCCATTCGCGCCACTGGCCGAACTCGCAGCCCATGAACAGCAGCTTCTTGCCTGGATGGGTCCACATGAACGAGAGGTAGGCACGAAGATTGGCAAACTTCTGCCAGCGGTCCCCGGGCATTTTCTCGATCAAAGAACCTTTGCCATGCACCACTTCGTCGTGCGAGATCGGCAGCACGAAGTGCTCCGAATAGGCGTACACCATGCCGAAGGTCAGCTTGTCATGATGGTACTGCCGGTTAATCGGATCTTCTTGAATGTACTCCAGGCTGTCGTGCATCCAGCCCATGTTCCACTTGTAAGCAAAGCCCAAACCGTTCTCGGACGTTGGCTTGCTGACGCCTGGGAATGCTGTGGACTCTTCCGCAATGACCAGCGCACCGGGAGTCTCAGTAGCCACAACGTCGTTCAGGTGACGTAGAAAGTCGATGGCTTCGAGGTTCTCTCGACCGCCGTGACGGTTGGGAATCCACTCGCCTTCCTTTCGTGAGTAGTCTCGGTAGAGCATCGAGGCCACCGCATCTACGCGCAGTGCGTCGACGTGGAATTCCCGCAGCCAATGCAGCGCCGAAGCGAGCATGAAGCCATGCACTTCGGTACGCCCCAGGTTATAGATGTAAGTATCCCAATCCTGGTGGAACCCCTCGAACGGGTGTGCGTACTCGTACAGCGCGGTGCCATCGAACTCGCCCAAGCCGTGAGCATCTGTCGGGAAGTGTGCCGGAACCCAGTCGAGAATCACGCCGATACCGGCTGCGTGACAGGCATCGATAAAGGCTGCGAAATCGTGTGCATTCCCGTAGCGCGCACTGGGTGCGAACTGCGACAGCAGCTGATAACCCCAGGAGCCGCCGAAGGGATGCTCCATGATGGGCATCAGTTCGATATGGGTGAAGCCCAGGTCGACCACATAGGGGATCAGCCGCTCGGCCAGCTCATGCCAGTCGTACAGGCGACCGTCATCGCCACCATCGCGGCGCCACGAGCCTGCGTGCAGCTCGTAAATACTCATCGGGGCTTTTACCGATTGTTGCGCTGCCCGCTGCTCCAGCCAGGCCTCGTCTTTCCACTCATACTCGAGCGGGTGCGAAATCACCGATGCGGTGCCCGGTGGGAGCTCGGTGGCCAGCGCAATCGGATCAGCCTTTAACGGCAGAATGCCGTTAGGCCCGAGGATCTCGTATTTGTAGGATTCTCCCGGCTGCAGGCGCGGGATGAAAATTTCCCAGACGCCGGACGGAAAGCGCAGGCGCATCGGATGCCGACGCCCGTCCCAGCCGTTGAAGCTGCCGACCACCGAAACGCGGCGCGCATTGGGCGCCCATACTGCGAAGCGGACGCCCTGTACGCCCTCGACTTCCATGGGCTGAGCACCGAACACGCGACCGACCTGACGGTGGTTACCCTCGGAGAACAGATACATGTCCATTTCGCCGAGTTGGGGACCAAAGCTGAAGGGGTCCTCAGTAATCTGTTCGCCCCCTGCCCAGCGAATCTTCAGTAGGTACGGCTGTTGATTGGTCAGCCGGGTGAAAAAGAAGCCGGGTACCTGACCCTGCTCCATAGCTGCCAGTACCCGCCCGCCACTGCGCTCGAGCACCTCGACGCCCAATGCGTTGGGCAGATAGGCCCGCACGACCAGGCCATCGCCGTCAGGGTGTGGGCCAAGGATGGAAAACGGATTGCCATGTTCGGCGCGCACCAGCGCATCGACATCGGCATCGGTTGGCAGCAGGTTTTCACCGGGCATTGTCACGGCCGGACGATCAATCATTGGGAACCTCCATCGGAAATCTGTTGTGCCAGCGCTGCCAGCCCCTGAAGCGGGACAGACAGCCAAGCCGGGCGGTTCTCTGCCTCATAGGCCACTTCATACGCGGTCTTTTCCAGGCTGAACAGGGCCAGCGCCGCATCGGCCCCAGCGGCGTCCTTCCAGGCGTGAGGCAACTCGGCGGTCGCTTCACGGTAGGCTTCGAGGAATACCGCACGTGCGCTTTGCTGATAGGTATCGGAAATGTTGCGTCGTGCCTGACCGGCCGCCTCTGAGCTGTCGCTGGATTGAGCGTTGCGCAGGGTCATGGCGGTGGCGTATTCGAAAGAGCGCAACACCCCGGCGACATCTTTGAACGGGCTCAGCTTGCTGCGCCGCTCTTCGAGCGAGCGCGCCGGCTCGCCTTCGAAGTCGATGAAATAGGCATCGCCTTGCGCTACCAGTATCTGCCCAAGGTGCAGGTCACCGTGGACGCGGGTACGCAGCCCACCAAGGGTACGATCGGCCAGCCGCTTGACCTCTGCGACCAACTGTTTACGTTGACCAAGCAGCTGGTCGACCAGCGCAGTGGCCTTGCGGTCCAGATCGCCACGGCGGGCTTGCAACAGATCAAGCGCATGCTCGACCTGCCCGGAGATCAACTGCGTCCACTCCTTGGCGTCCGCAGACTTGGTCGGCTCGGCGGCAAAAGCCTGGTTATCGGTCTGCACCGCCAACGTCATGTGCATCTCACCGAGACGCTGCCCAAGCAAGCGATTGAAGGCCTCCAGCTCCTCCAGCGCACTGAACTGGTTTTCATGCAGCGAGACGCCGCCTGCAATCTGGTCGCGCACCGCCCGATCGAGTGTGTTCAGCGTCCATTCCCAGGCATCCCCCTGGTTGTCGAGGAAGCGCTGCACGACCATCAGGGCGTATTGCTCGCCATTCTTGTCGAAGCGGCTCACCTGACCCAGCATGGCGGAAATATGTGTGAAACCCTGTTCGGTCAGGAAGCTGCCCATCTCAAGCTCAGGGTGCATCCCTGCCGAGACGCGACGCAGCACCTTGATCATCATGCTGCCCCCGACAATCGCCGAGCTGTTGGACTGCTCAGCGGTGAGATAACGCACCTCAGCCTCAGCAGGCAGGTCAATATCGGCAAGCTGCGCCATCGGCTGGAAACGTATCTCGCCGTCACCGCATGGCAGCACTTGCTCGTCGCGTAGCCCTTGAATGACCCCAAGCACAAACTGCTTGAGCGCGAAAGCATCTGTCAGCAGGCCTACCTGCGGGCCGCGGCGAACACGTGCCATGGCCAACTGCTGTGGCAGGGCGATGTCGAAATCACCTTCGTCCAAGAAGCCCAGCGGTAACTGGTAAAAATCCGTACGCCCACCCGCCTCGACTGCGATCTCACTCAGCAGTACCGGACGTTGTGGGTCGCCAAATGGCACGCTGTAGCAGATCTTGATCGAATTGATCGTCGCATCCTTGCTGGCGAACCAGCGCCGCTTCGGCAGGTACGCGGGTAGGGACTCGGTTTCCAGAATCCTTTTATTGGAAGCAGTAAGCGTATCCAGGCGCTTGAGTACCAGCGTTTGAAAGTCAGGCATGGTTTCCACCGGTTCCTGGTGCCAGCTGGGCATCTGGTGGCTGGTTGCCAGCTGGAACCAGTAGAAGCCGTAAGGTGGCAACGTCAGCAGATACGGGAGTTGGCCAATCGGCGGAAAGGCGCTGCCGCCGACCATCTCCACCGGCACCATCCCGGCGTAATGCGACAGCTCCAGCTCTGCAGCCTGTGCAGAGCGCGACACGTTGGCGACGCAAAAAATCACTTCCGTCTCGCCAGTTGCCGTCGTGAACTCTCGGATGTACGCAAGAATTCGTCGGTTGCTCGGCGCAAGCATATTGAGGGTGCCACGACCGAATGCCTTGAATTGCTTGCGGATCGACAGCAGACGACGCGTCCAGTTGAGCAACGAATGCGGATCACGCTGCTGAGCCTCGACGTTGATCGCCTGGTAGCCATACAGCGGATCCATGATCGGCGGTAGCACCAGGCTTGGCGGGTCGGCTCGGGAGAAGCCCCCATTACGGTCTACCGACCACTGCATCGGCGTGCGTACACCATCCCGGTCACCGAGAAAGATGTTGTCTCCCATGCCGATCTCGTCACCGTAATAAATCACCGGTGTGCCGGGCATCGACAGCAGCAAACTGTTTAGCAATTCGATTCGGCGGCGATCCCGCTCCAGCAGCGGCGCGAGGCGACGACGGATGCCGAGGTTGATCCGTGCGCGCTTGTCCGAGGCGTAATAATTCCAGAGGTAGTCGCGCTCCTTGTCGGTCACCATTTCCAGCGTCAACTCGTCATGGTTGCGCAGGAAAATCGCCCACTGGCAGTTTTCCGGAATATCCGGCGTCTGCCTGAGGATGTCGGTGATCGGGAAGCGGTCTTCCTGCGCCAGCGCCATGTACATGCGCGGCATCAGTGGGAAGTGGAACGCCATATGGCATTCGTCGCCCAGGCCGCCATCTTCCCCACCGAAGTACAACTGTGTGTCTTCAGGCCATTGATTGGCCTCCGCCAACAGCATGCGGTCGGGGTAATTGGCGTCGATCTCGGCGCGGATCTGCTTCAGTACAACGTGGGTCTCCGGCAGGTTCTCGTTGTTGGTGCCGTCGCGCTCGACCAGATAAGGAATGGCATCCAGACGCAGACCGTCGATCCCGAGGTCCAGCCAGTAGCGCATCACGCTGAGCACTGCCTTCATCACCTGCGGATTGTCGAAGTTGAGGTCGGGCTGGTGCGAATAGAACCGGTGCCAGAAGTACTGCTGGGCAACCGGGTCCCACGTCCAGTTCGAGGTTTCGGTATCGAGAAAGATGATCCGTGTGCCGTCGTACTTGTCGTCGGTATCGGACCAGACGTAGAAGTCGCGAGCGGCGGAGCCCTTCTTCGCCTTGCGCGCGCGCTGGAACCACGGATGCTGGTCGGAGGTATGGTTGATGACCAGCTCAGTGATGACCCGCAGGCCACGCTTGTGTGCTTCGGCGATAAAGCGCCGGGCGTCAGCCATGGTGCCGTAGTCCGGATGCACGCCGCGGTATTCGGCAATGTCGTAGCCATCGTCCCGGCGCGGCGACGGATAGAACGGCAAGAGCCAGATGGTGTTCACGCCCAGGTCAGCAATGTAATCGAGCTTGTCGATCAAGCCTTGGAAATCACCAACACCGTCATTGTTCGAATCGAAGAAGGATTTCAGGTGGACCTGGTAGACCACCGCATCCTTATACCAAAGAGGATCCTTGATAAAGGCAGCAGGTTTACGCGCTCTCGCCATGGTCTTGTTCCCTTTCGTCTGCCCCCATGACTGGCCCATATACCTGGCCAGCCGAGGCGGAAAAGTAAGCCAGTCGATTTATAAACTGGATAATAAATAGCCTATAAACAACTGATATATATCGTTTTTATGGCCTTCTTTAGGCATCACTTTAAGTCAGGATCCATGTCGTCTGAACTGATACGCCAAATGCCGAATGGCTGTTGCCAAGGCTCGATTCGCATCCACTGAGTCTTGCCGTACCAAGTCCAGCGATGCCCGTTCATAAGGTCTTCGCCTCGGGTTTCGGCATGGTCCGGCAGACCCATCTCCCATAGCGGAAGCTCGAAATGTGCTTCCTGAGCGTTATGCGGATCGAGGCTGATTGCGACGAGAATGAAATTCGTGCGATCCGGCGTGCGTTTGCCGAAGAACAAGATGTTGTCGTTGTAAGCCGTGTACGCCTTGAAACCCAGGTGAGTCTGCAGGGCCGGGTTTTGCCGACGGATGCGATTGAGCTGAGCGATCTCCGCGACAATGTTGCCCGGTGCGTGATAATCGCGGACCCGTATCTGGTACTTCTCCGAATCCAGGTACTCCTCCTTGCCGGGGATTGCCGCGGACTCGCACAGTTCGAAGCCCGAATACATGCCCCACAGGCCGGAACCCATGGTTGCCAGCGCCGCGCGGATGAGAAATCCCGCTCGCCCGGAGTCATGCAGGAAGAACGGATTGATGTCCGGCGTGTTGACGAAGAAATTCGGCCGATAGCAATCACGTAGCGGATGCTCGTTCAGCTCAGTCAAGTACTCGCTCAGCTCCGCCTTGTTGTTGCGCCAGGTGAAGTAGGTGTAGCTCTGGTTGAAGCCGACCTTGCCCAGGCGCGCCATCATGGCCGGCTTGGTGAAGGCCTCAGAGAGGAACATCACGTCTGGATCGCGCTCGCGGATGTCGGCGATCATCCACTCCCAGAATGGCAGCGGCTTGGTGTGTGGGTTGTCGACGCGGAAGATCTTCACGCCCTGCTCGACCCAATGCCAGACCACATCACGTAGAGCGATCCACAGGCCGGGCATGGCGTCTTCGGCGTAGAAATCGACGTTGACGATGTCCTGGTATTTCTTCGGCGGGTTTTCCGCATAACGGATGGTCCCGTCAGGCCGCCAGGAGAACCAGCCCGGATGCTCATTGAGCCATGGGTGGTCCTGAGAGCACTGGATGGCGAAGTCGAGGGCAATCTCCAGACCGTGCTCGCGTGCGGCAGCTACCAGGTCGCGGAAGTCATCGAGCGTGCCGAGATCGGGATGAACTGCATCGTGCCCACCGGCTTCGCTACCGATGGCATACGGGCTGCCGGGATCATTCGGGCCAGCGTGCAACGTGTTGTTCGGCCCTTTGCGATGCTGTCGGCCAATTGGATGAATCGGCGTGAAATACAGGACATCGAAGCCCATGTCCCGGATCGATGGCAAACGCTTATGCACGTCACGGAAAGTACCGTGACGGTTAGGGTCATCGGTTTCAGAGCGCGGGAACAGCTCGTACCAGCTAGCAAACAGCGCAAGTGGGCGCTCGACCTCAATCGGGAACACCTCACTCTGGCTGCAATGCTCGCGGGGGTCTGCGTCAGCCATCGCGGCGGCCGTTTCACTGGCCAGCATCACCGAGACACGTTCATCGTCCAGGTGCGCCATGCTCAACCGATGCAGCAGGTCATCGATGATGGCTTTGGTCTCGCCTTGGGCACGCTGGCTGGCGCGCTCAAGCAGCAGACGACCTTCTTCGAGTTCAAGCTGAACCGGGACCCCAGCGTTGTGCTTCTTCGACAGCTCGTAGCGGTAGGTCTCGTAGATATCCCACCAAGCTTCGATCATGAACTCGTGCGAAGCGACTTGCGTCGGGGTGAACTGCCCTTCCCAGCTGTCATTGCCGATCAACTTGAGCCGTGCCCGGCGCCAGGTGGTTTCATCCTTGGTCCGCCAGCAGATCGATGCGGCTAGCTGATCGTGTCCATCGGCAAAGATCTTGCTCGTGACATTGATCGGGTGGCCGATGGTTGCCTTTGCCGCAAATCGTCCGCCTTCCAGTACGGGCTGGGTCGATTCAATAGCAATGCGCGGCATCTGCAATGCCTGTTCAAGTCGAGGGTGAATCACCGGATGGGGCTTTGCATCGGTCATTGAACGGGGCTCCTAGGCGAAATTGCAGCGAAACGGCAAAACTACCCCGCTCGGGACTGGCAATCGAGCGTGGCTGGTTGTACCGGTGGAAAACCCGTCATGCGGGCTTTCTCGGGCTCTGTTCTTTCCGAACCAAAGGAGGCCTGAAAAGTTCAGCTTAAAGGCCGCTACCGCTTGCCACAACCGGCGTTGCGCTTGTTTTAGGCCAAATACAAGACGGATGATTTGGCGGGGAGGCAGGCCGCTCCTGTATGAGCCAGCTTGTTGACGATCAAACACAACGCGAACACCGCTGATCGCCACCAAGGTGGCTCCTAAAAACGCGTACTGTGGCGAACATAGAGAGCCAAGCTAAAGCCAAGCCCCTACTTGTAGGAGCCAGCTTGCTGGCGATCCGAAACCACGCGAATATCACCGATCGTCACTAGGCTTGTTCATGCTTGAGCCGTAGCCTGGTGCGCTAGTCCCCGCCGGCGATCAACAACGGGTTGTAACCGCTACGGCCATATTCGCCCTGTTCGGCCAACAAGATGTCGAGCGCGAGGCTCGCCAGGTCATCCGCCACGGGTTCGGCGCGTCCGTGTTCTTCACGCAGCATGACCTTCAGATAGCTATGACACTCGCCGCAAGATTCCGCCTGGACCGGCATGGCCGGTTTGCCCTGCTCATCATCCAGCGTGAGGTACAGCAGTTTTGCGCCGCTGTCGCAAACGCTGCACTTCAGTCGTTCCAGATGCCACTCGGTGGCGCACAGAGAGCAATGCAGATAGCGCACCCCTGCACGATGGCGCTCGTTGTGGATGACACTGGCAACCGGTGGCGAACCGCAGCAAGGGCATAGCCCCTTGGCTTCCCCCTCGGGCTTGTCAGGCGGCCGAGGCAGGGCTATTGCCAGCCTCATCCAACTGATCTGCAGGGCAGCGGCAACCAATGGCAGCAGCGGTCGGGTTGTTTCATCGCCGGGACGAGCCTCAAGGACATCGTCGGCCAACGTATCCAACTGCTCCTGAGACAGCTCCCTCAACGTCCTGAGCAGGGGCCGCTGAGCCTCGCCCACATGAAGCTCCATGGCATCGAGCATCGACAGAAGGTCCTCCTGCCACGGCACGTCACGTTTCAAGGCCTGAAAGCCAAGCGGCGGCAGGCCATGTTTAAGCGCCTGACCGAACGCATCCTCAGCCGGGCGCCAGGATGGTTCGCGTTCGTTGAGCACCTGATGCTGGGCTTGTACCAGTCGCGCCATGAAGGCGAGGAACTCATCCAGCGGTGGAACCTGCAGGACAAGCTCCCGTAACCGCGTAGCACGTTTGCTGAACACCTTGGCATTCGGCAACACCACATTTGGCGCCTCCATGATCCCCGAAGGCGCACTTCCATAAGAGTGGTTCACTGCAACTCCTTACGTTCGTTTCGACGGCACGTCACGATCAAGCGAAAGACCACCCGGATCGTCATAACCTTCCTTACGGCGCACCTCGTCATACCAGAGACCGTGGTGGTGACGCGCCCAGGCGTGACTTACACGGCCCTGGGTCATTGCGCGTACCGAGCCCTTCACCCAGATTGCCGAGTAGACGTGGATAACCAGCGTGATGATCGCGATGAAGGCGGTATAGGCATGGATGGTCACTGCCCAGCGCAGCGCCCAAACCGGCATTTCATCGGCGACCCAGGGCCGCCACAGGACGATGCCGGTCACCAACAATACCGGCACGGTGGCGAGGAAGATCCAGTACACCAGCTTCTGCCCGGCGTTGTTTTTGCCCACTGGTGGCAACCGCTCGTCGCGGTTGCCCAGCACATCGCGTATCTGCTTCATCCATTGCACGTCGTGGCGACGGATCAGGTTATCGCCGAAGAAGCGCACAGCCTGGATGACGAAGAACAACGACATGAACACGCCGATGTACGGATGCACGATGCGTGTGGGTTCCGGACCGCCGAACAGCCCGGTGAGGCCGAAGAAGAACGGATAGAACAACGCCAACCCGCTCAGCACGAGCAAAACGAAGCTGATCGCGATAAGCCAATGATTCACCCGTGTCCACCAGCCATAACGCAGGATGCCGTGCTTAACGTTCGAGTGGCTCATAGCCGGTCCTCCCCGCGCTTATCGATGTCGCGGGCGTCATGGGCTTTTACTGGATCAGGATCGTCCTCCGGCTCTTCTTTCGGCCCCTTCATCACATAATGGAAGAAGCCCGCCAGTACCGACATGCCCAAGGCCACCGACATGATCGGCTTGGTCACTCCCTTCCATAGCTCGACCGTAGGGCTGATGTGCGGATCGCGCGGCAAGTCGCTGTAGATTTCAGGCTTGTCGCTGTGCTGCAGCACATAGACGACATGGGTGCCGCCGACGCCCGGCGGGTCATAGATACCGGCGTTTTCGTAGCCGCGATCCTTGAGGTCCGCGACCCGATGGGCGCCGTAGTCGAGCATGTCTTCCTTGGTGCCAAACATGATCGCCGAGGTCGGACAGCTCTTGACGCAGGCGGGCTCAAGCCCGTGATAGACGCGATCTGAACAGAGCGTGCACTTATAGGCCTTGTTATCCCGCTCCGAGATCCGCGGAATGTCGAAGGGGCACCCCGCGATGCAGTAGCCGCAGCCAATGCAGTGCTCGGAATTAAAGTCGACGATACCGTTCGCGTACTGCACGATCGCCCCGGGCGACGGGCATGCCTTGAGGCAGCCCGCAATGCATGCAGTTGTCCTTGCGGATCAGCCACTCGAGGTTGCCCTGCTCGTCCTCGTACTCGCTGAAACGCATGACCTCGAACGACTCGGCGGTGAGGTCGATAGGGTTGTCGTAGACGCCGTGGCAGTGGCCAACCTCGTCACGCAGGTCGTTCCACTCCGAACAAGCGACCTGGCAGGCCTTGCACCCGATGCAGACCGACACGTCGATCAATTTGGCGACAGGCTCCACACCGCCTTGGCGGACTTGGGGAGAAGGCGTCGTCGTCGCTGATCGCGCGACGATGTTCTGCAGGTTGATCTGGTCTCCTCGCATAGCCTTCTCCTAGAGCTTCTCGACGTCCACCAGGAACGACTTGAATTCCGGTGTCTGCGTATTGCCGTCACCCACGAAGGGGGTCAGGGAGTTGGTCAGGTGGGCCTTGCGGGCGACGCCCTTAAAGCCGAAGTGCAGCGGGATGCCGATTTGATGCACGGTCCTTCCATCTACCTGCAACGGCACCATGCGCTTGGTCACCACAGCGACCGCCTCGATGAAGCCCCGCTTGGAACGCACTCGCACCCGTTCGCCCTGAACAATGCCGAGCTCGGCCGCTAGTACCTCGCTAATCTCGATGAATTTCTCGGGTTGCATGATCGAGTTCAACAGCGCGTGGGTCGTCCAGAAATGGAAATGTTCGGTCAGCCGGTATGTCGTCGCCGCGTACGGAAACTCCTTGTTCGAACCGAAATCGTCACGGTCCTGCGGGAACACCCGAACGATGGGGTTGTGGAACGCCAAGGGGTTGTTCGGGTGCAACGGATTGCGGTCGATCGGACTTTCCATCGGCTCGTAGTGCTCTGGGAACGGCCCCTCGTTCAGCCACTCACTGGCAAAGAAGTGTCCGGTCCCAGTCTGCGTGACGATGAAGGGGCCAACACCGGCTGACGGTGGCGTAAAGATCGGGTAGTCCGGCACGTCGGCACCGATCCACCGCTCACCGTTCCACCAGATGAAGGCCTTGTTCGCTGCCCAGGGCGTACCGTCCGGCCGCGCCGAAGCGCGGTTGTAGAGCAGCCGCCGGTTCATCGGCCAGGCCCAGGCCCAACCCAATGTGGTTCCGGTGTCGTACGGGTCGCTGTTATCACGCCGCGCCATCATGTTGCCGGCCTCGGTGTATGCACCCGAGTAGATCCAGCAACCGCATGCGGTACTGCCGTCATCGCGCAGCTGGGTAAAATCATCCAGCAGCTCTCCGGCGCGCTTGATGATGTTGCCTTGATCGTCGGTGAGGTTGACCAGCGCCCTGCCGTTGTACTCCTTCGCCAGTTCCTCGGCAGACGGATATAACGGGTTGGTGTAGTCCCAGGAGAGATTGAGGATTGGATCAGGAAAGGCTCCGCCCTCCTCCTGATACATCGCCTTCAGACGGACCATCACCTGCGCCAGGATCGCTGTATCGGTCATGGCTTCACCCGGTGGCGGAGCGGCCTTCACATGCCACTGCAGCCAGCGCGAGCTGTTGGTGATCGAGCCGTCATCCTCAGCGAAGCAGGTCGTCGGCAGGCGGAAGACCTCGGTGGCGATTTCCGCCGGATTGACCGGATTGTATTCGCCGTAGTTCTTCCAGAACTCGCCGGTCTCCACTTCCAGCGGGTCCATGATGACGAGCCACTTGAGCTTGGACAGCCCCTCGGTCACCTTCCGCTTGTTCGGGAACGACGCAAGGATATTGAAGCCCTGGCAGAAGGCCCCAGTCATCTCGCCCTTGGTCATCTGGTTGACCGCATAGAGCACGTCGTACAGCGGTGCGGACAGCTTTGGCAGCCAGTCATAGCACCAGTTGTTTTCCTCGGTGGCCACGTCACCGTACCAGTCCTTCATCAGGCTTACATGGAAGCGCTCGTAGTACTTCCAGTAGGACACCTCGCCCGGCAGCAGCGGCTGCTTGACGCGGGTTTTCATGTAGTCCTGATAGTTCTGCAGGTTCGCCGAAGGCAGATTCATGTAGCCCGGCAACAGATTCGATAGCAATCCGATGTCCGTCAGGCCCTGGATGTTGGAGTGGCCGCGCAAAGCGTTCACACCGCCGCCGGGCATGCCCATGTTGCCCAGCAGCAGCTGAACCATGGCGCCTGTGCGTATGATCTGCGACCCGATGGTGTGCTGGGTCCAGCCCAGCGCATAGAGGATCGTCATGGTCTTGTCAGGCGCTGCGGTGGTGGCGATCAAGTCCCAGATCGTCAGCACCTTGTCACGCGGCATCCCCGTGATGTTTTCCACCTGATCCAACGTGTAGCGGCTGTAGTGCTTGCGCATCAGCTGGAATACGCAACGTGGGTGCTCGAGCGTGGGATCGGTTTTGGCAAAGCCATCCTCACCAAGCTCGAAGTTCCAGGTGCTGCGATCGTAGGTGCGGTCTTCCGGATTGAAGCCGGTGAATAACCCATCCTCGAAGCCGAAGCCTTCTTTCACGAGCAAAGCCGCGTCTGTGTAGTTCAGGACGTACTCGTGGTGATAACGGCCGGTTTCGATCAGGTAATTGATCAGCCCGCCAAGCCAGACGATGTCCGTCCCGGTGCGTAGCCAGGCATGGATATCCGATACCGCTGTAGTGCGGTTGTACCGTGGGTCCACGGAGATCAGGCGCGCGTCGTTGCGCTTCTTCGCGTGCATCACCCAGCGGAAACCGACCGGATGCGCTTCCGCGGAATTGCCACCCATGGACAGGATGACGTTGGCGTTACCGATGTCGACCCAATGGTTGGTCATGGCACCGCGACCGAATGAAGGGGCAAGACCTGCCACCGTCGGTCCGTGTCATACGCGTGCCTGGTTGTCCATCGTAAGGATGCCGAGGGCCCGCGTGACCTTCTGCGTGAGATACGCGGTTTCGTTGGTACAGGCCGAAGCCGCAACCATCGATGTCGTCATCCAGCGATTGACCAAGCGACCTTCTTCGTCGTGGGTCTGGAAGTTGCGGTCGCGGTCTTCCTTCATTTTCCGGGCGATGCGATCGTAGGCCTCGTCCCAGCTGATGCGCTTCCATTCGTTGGTATACGGCTCGCGCACTTCCGGATATTTGACGCGCGAAGGGCTATTGATGAAGTCCAGAACACCTGCGCCACGTGGACATAGAGAGCCGCGACTGACCGGATGGTCCGGGTCGCCCTCGACGTGGTAGATCTGCTCGATCACGTTGATCGAACCGTCACCACGTGAGTAGAGCAACATGCCGCAACCTACCGAGCAGTAGGTGCAGATGTTGCGGGTCATTTTGGCGCCGGTCAGTTTGAAGTGACGAATCGACGCGACGGCTTCATCAGGCGCAAATCCCATCATGGCCATGCTCGACGCGCCCACACCGGCCGCACCGAACTTCAGGAACTGTCGCCGGGATACTCGCACGGTCATCGGTATCTCCTGTTACTTATTATGTCTGCCCATCTAACCACATCGACTGAACCGCTCTGGAATGGTTCCTCCGGCGGGACAGACGGGGCGGCGTATTCGCTACGCCAGTACGAGGCTAGTCCAGTAAACCGGCCACAGACAGGTCACCCGTCGCGTCATTGACGCGCAGCGAGATCCTTCAACAGCTGCGCTGAAAGGCTCTGACGGGTCGTGGCGTAGTCGGCCCATGGATCGAGCTTCAGGCTCTTGAGGCGTTCATGGAGATTGAGGATGTTCCACTGATCGGCGCCGCTGACCTGGTCCAGCTCCCCCCGGGTGATGGGCACCGAGACGGGCAGCCCTGGGCGTGCTCGTGCGGAAAAAGCAGCAACCGTGCTAGCGCCTCGCTGGTTGCGCAGGTAGTCGACGAAGATCTTGCCGACCCGATTCTTCGGCCCCATCTTTGCGACGATCTGCTCAGGTGACTCTTTGGCCAGGCGAACCGTGACCATACGGGCGAATTCGTTGGCGCAATCCCAACTCTGACGACGATCGATCGGCACCACGACATGCATGCCGCGCCCACCGCTGGTTTTGATGAAGGCCTTGAGCCCGAGTTGATCAAGCAGCTCAAGGGTCATGTTCGTCGCCTCGACCATGCTTGACCACGGCAGCTCCGGGTCAGGATCCAGATCGAAGACCACCCGGTCCGGCTTGTCGATGCGGTCGCTGCGCGCATTCCAAGTATGAAACTCGACGGTGCCCATCTGCACCGCCTCGACGACCGCGCTAATGTTGTCCGCCTGGATCAGGCGTGCATGCTCCGGATCGAGGGACTTATCCAGCACGTGCATGTGCGGCATTTTCAGCCGCCCGCAGTGGCGCTGGAAGAAGGTATCGCCGCTGACTCCATCCGGCGCGCGGACGATGGACAGCGGACGCTTGGCCAGATGAGGTACGAGCCATTCGCCCACTGCCAGATAGTATTCAGCGAGCTGCAGCTTGGTGGCACCGCTTGCCGGATCGATGACCCGTTGCGGATTACTGATGCCGATACCGCCTACATCGGGGCGATTTTTGGCAGCTTTTTCAGCCATGCACGCTCCTTATGAGGTCAGCTCGCTTTCTTGCTGTTGGACTTGCTGGCAGCCGGTTTACTGGTGCTGGTCTTGCGGGCCGTCGAGGTTTTGCTGGTCGAGGATTTACTGGCTGTGGACTTGGCCGGTGCCTTCGATTTGCTGGCTGTAGTTTTGCTCGTGGCCCGCTTGGCAGGCGATGCCTCTTCGCTGTCTTCGTCGTCGTCAACGTCTTCAGTCGGGGCAGCTTTCTTAGCGGAAGATTTGCCGGCCAGGCTACGTTTGAGCAGTTCGGTCAGGTCGATGACATCGGCGCTGCGACGATCCACTGCTTCTTCCGGCCCACCCACGGCTTCGAGTTTGCCTTCGCGAGCCTTGGTCTCTACCAGATCCATGATCTGGTCTTGGAAGGTGTCCTTGTATTGCTCGGGGTTCCAATCCTCACTCATGTCCTCGACCAGCCGCTTGGCCATGTCGAGTTCCTTCGGGTTGAGGTCGGCATTAAGCGCCTCGTCCTTCATTTCAAGGTACTCCACGCCCCTGACCTCATCGGCCCAGCGCAGCGTATTCATCACCAGTGCCTTGCCCAGCGGCATCACCACGGCCAGATGCTGCTTGTTGCGCAGCACCACGTTGGCGATGCCGACCTTGCCAGTCTGAGTCAGGGTTTCGCGCAGCAACGCGTAAACCTTTTCACCCCGCCGATCCGGGGTGAGGTAGTAGGGTGTAGCGATGTACAGGAAGGAAATGTCCTTGGCATCGACAAAGGCAACGATGTCTACCGTCTGCGTGGCTTCTGGGTGAGCGGCCTTGATCTCGTCATCGCTGATAACGACGTAGTTACCCTTTTCGTATTCCACGCCTTTGACGATGTTCTCGCTCTCGATGTCCTCGCCAGTGGTCTTGTTGATGCGCTTGTAGCCCACCCGGTCCATGCTGCGTTTGTCCAGCCAGTCGAAATCTATACCCGAGCGTGTGGTCGCAGGCACCAAGGCGACGGGGATATGAACCAGGCCGAAACTGACGGCGCCTTTCCAGATCGTACGGGGCATAAGCCTTCCCTCCTGTCGACAGTCGTTCGGTCAGCCGTTGACCACGGTGCCGCCGTTCACATGGATCACCTGGCCACTGACATAGGAAGCGTCGCTGCTGGCCAGATACACGTATGCCGGCGCGACTTCATCGGGCTGGCCGGGACGCTCCATGGGCACGTTGGCGCCGAATTTCTCGACCTTGTCCGCGTCGAAGGTCGACGGAATCAGCGGCGTCCAGATCGGCCCGGGTGCGACCCCGTTCACGCGAATGCCTCGGTCGGCGATGTTCATTGACAGCGAGCGGGTAAAGGCGGTGATGGCGCCCTTGGTCGATGAGTAGTCCAGCAGCTGAGGGCTGCCTTTGTAGGCCGTCACCGACGTGGTGTTGATGATCGAGGCGCCTTTTTTCAGGTGCGGCAGTGCAGCCTTGGTCATCTGGAACATGCCGAAAATATTGGTGCGGAAGGTCTTCTCCCACTGCTCTTCGCTGATGTCTTCGAGCTTTTCCTGGGGATGCTGCTCGGCGGCGTTATTGACCAAAATGTCGAGCTTGCCGAAGGCGCTCACCGTTTCGTCGATCACCTTGCGGCACACGTCGCGGTCCGCCACGTCGCCGGCGAAAGTCAGACATTTGCGCCCCTGTTCTTCCACTGCACGCTTGGTTTCCTCGGCGTCCTGGCGTTGATCCAGATAGAGAATCGCTACATCGGCGCCTTCACGCGCAAACAGCACCGCTACCGAGCGGCCGATGCCGCTGTCGCCGCCTGTGATGATCGCGACCTTGTCGTGGAGCTTACCGGCCGCTTTGTAGTCCTCGCCACGGTACTCGGGCCTCGGGGTCATCTCGCTTTCTTTGCCCGGTTCAGCCTGTTGCTGCGGGGGGAGCGTCTGGTTTTCGTCGGGCATGCAAAAGTCCTCCGTCAAGGGATCAAACCTGTATTCGGAGGACTTGGCGCGGGCGGGAAAAGTTTCTATGAAGCGATGAGAGGCCCCAATGCAGAGGCCTCGAAGAATCAATCGACGCGCAGTACGACCCGGCCGCGCGGGACACCGCTTTCGACGTATTCGTGGGCTGCCACGACCTCGTCGAAGCCGAATACCTTGTCGACCTGCGGCGTGATCAGGCGGTCGGCCGTGAGCTGGTTGATGTGCAGCAAGGCATTCTGGACCGCCTCGCGGTTTTGCTCGATGCCCAGCTCGGGTTGCCCGGTGAAATCGCACAGGCAATGCAGGAAGAACTTGAAGTTCTTCTTGAATGCCGCGCAGGCTGGAAACGCCGTTTCGTTACCACCGTTGAGCCCATAAAGAATCAGCTTGCCACGCGGCGCGATAACGTCACCAAGCAGCTTCATCTGCGAACCACCGCAACCGTCGAGCACAACTTCGACGCCTGCGCCCCCGGTGATCTTTTGCAGCCGGCCGACGAGATCCTCCTCTTCGGTAACGATGACTGTCTCGGCCCCCAGCTCACGCAGGAAGTCACGATCCTCTGCCGTGTCGCAGGTGGCAATTACCCGTCCGCCAAGCGCTTTCGCCATTTGCACGGCCGACGGACCGGTGCAATGCCGTGCTTCGGTCACCAGCACGTATTGTCCGGGCTCGAGCTGAGCCAGCTCGACAAGAGCGAAATACGACACCAGGGCCGGCGTGTAATGCACACACGCCTCGGCGGCGCTGAGCATCTCCGGATGGTGGACCAAGGACGCCTGCGGCAGCAGCACCTGCTCGCCGTAGAGCGGGTACTGGTTGAGATCATGCGCAGGGAAACTGGCGACTCGATCGCCAATCGCGAAGCCGTCCACGTCCTCGCCCACCGCAAGCACTTCGCCGGCGATCTCGCTGCCGAGCCCGGCCGGGAGCTTGGCGTGACGCGGCGCCAGATCCTGCCGCCAGAGCACGTCATTCCAGCTGACGCCAATCGCCTTGACGCCGACAAGCACTTCGCCAGGCCCCGGCCGTGGGACTTCTCGCTGTTCGTAGCGCAATACGTCCGCGGGCCCGAACTGGTGGAAACGGATGATGCGGGACATGAAAAAGACCCCTCGATTACTACTGTGTCTGTGACTTTATCTGCAGTATTGGCACAACTCCAGCAGCGATCCCTGCATTCCGCTCGATAGTCGCCATGCGTGGGAATGATGATGTGCTGTATGTAAGGCCACTCCGACTGCTGCAGGTTTGTGTCATTGCAAAGCGGGAATGGACATGCCGACGTCACTCCGATCTGTCTAGAATGCAGACGCAACCCTCATTTCGGTCAGCCGCGCCTTATGTCTGACCACAGCTTGAAGTGAAAGGCATGAATCGCAACGACCTTCGCCGCGTAGACCTGAACCTGTTGATCGTCTTCGAAACGCTGATGCACGAGCGCAGCGTGACCCGTGCCGCGGAGAAACTCTTTCTCGGCCAGCCGGCGATCAGTGCTGCACTGGCGCGCCTGCGCACGCTGTTCGACGACCCGTTGTTCGTACGCACCGGCCGCAGCATGGAGCCGACTGCACGCGCGCAGGAGATCGCCGGTCTGCTGTCGCCGGCGCTGGACTCGATCTCCACGGCTGTCAGCCGCGCCTCCACGTTCGATCCCGCCACCAGCGAGCTGGTGTTTCGTATCGGTCTGACTGATGAGGTCGAGTTCGCGCTGCTCCCCCAGTTGCTCAGGCGTGTGCGCGCCGAGGCGCCCGATGTGGTGCTGGTGGTAAGGCGCGCCAACTATCTGCTGATGCCGGGGCTGCTTGCGTCTGGCGAGATCTCGGTGGGTGTCTGCTACACCGAGGAACTGCCGGCCAACGCCAAGCGCAAAATCTTGCGCAGGCCAAAACCGATGCTGCTCCGCGCTGACAGCATCCCCGGCCGCATGTCGATGGAAGACTACTGCTCGCGCCCACATGCCATGGTTTCCTTTGCCGGCGATTTGAATGGCTACATCGATGACGAACTGGCGCTCCACGGCTGCAAACGCAAGGTCGTGCTCGCCGTACCGCAGTTCAACGGGCTGGCCAGCCTGCTGGCGGGCACCGACTTGGTCGCGACGGTGCCTGACTACGCCGCGGCAGCCCTGGCCGCTAACGGTGGTGTGCGTGCCGAGCCGCTGCCATTCGACACAAGCCAGGACTTCGAACTGTCCATGGCCTGGCGCGGCGCCCAGGACAACGACCCGGCCGAGCGCTGGCTGCGTTCACGGATTCAGATGTTCGTAGGCGATCCGGATAGTCTCTAAACCGCCGTTTTCCTCTTAAGCAAAGCGCTTGCCGTGGTGGGCTGAAGCCCACCCTACGTGAGCCCTGCTTTCGACCCGCAGCTGGTGGGCTGAAACCAGCCTAATATCAGACCCTGCACATCCCCGTCGTAGGCTGGGCTTCAGCCCACCAGCCCGGCCGAAACCACCTCAGTCGATTGGGCACCAATGCCCCTGCAATCCCGTACTCAACATCGATGACAAATGCTGCAACATCATCGCGGATGATATTTACATTCGCCTCGTTCGATTTTTGCTTGTAAAGGCCAACCCCCACACTTCCGCCATCGATAAGAACCCGAGTTGCGGAGTCAAGCATGGATCGTTCACTCAAAGCCTTGCGTTACCCATTGGTTGCGATTGCTGCCGCCCTTGTAGGTGCATGCGGAAGAGCGCCTGAAGCCACCGAAGCGGCTATGCCGGCCCCCGCCGTCAGCGTTGCTGAGGTCATTGAGCAGCAGGTGACCGAATGGGACGAACTTACCGGCCGCCTGGAAGCGCCCGAGTCGGTCGATATTCGTCCACGCGTGTCGGGCTTCATCGACAAGGTCGCGTTCGAAGAAGGCTCTCTGGTGAAGAAAGGCGATCTGCTGTTCCAGATTGACCCGCGCCCGTTCGACGCCCAGGTCAAACGCTTGCAGGCCGAGCTGCAACAGGCTCGCGCTACTGAGCGCCGGACCGCAAGCGAGGCCGAACGCGGTGAGCGCCTGCGCGCCAATAACGCCATTTCCGCCGAGCTGGCTGATGCGAGGGCCAGCGCCGCCAGCGAAGCGAAGTCCGCCGTCGCGGCCATCCAGGCTCAGCTCGATGCAGCCAAGCTGGATCTCGGTTTCACCCGCGTCACTGCCCCCATCGATGGCCGCGCAGGTCGTGCGCTGATCACTGCGGGCAACCTGGTCAATGCTGGCGAAGCCTTGCTGACGACGCTGGTCTCGACCGACAAGGTCTATGCCTACTTCGAGGCAGATGAACGCACCTACCTGAAATACCGCGAACTGGCCCGTGACGGTGAGCGAGGGGAAGAAACCCCTGTGTACCTCGGGCTATCCAGCGAAGAAGGCCACCCGCATCTCGGGCACATGGACTTCATTGACAACCAGGTTGATCCCCGCACAGGCACCATTCGCGGTCGCGCCGTGTTCGACAACCGTGACGGCAGCTTCACGCCAGGGCTTTATGCGCGCCTGAAGCTGGTCGGCAGCGCCACCTACGACGCCGTCCTGATCAAGGATGTCGCGGTCGGAACCGATCTGGGCAAGAAGTTCGTCCTGGTCCTCGGGGAGGACGACACCGTCAACTATCGCTCCATCGAGCTCGGCCCGAAGCTTGAGGGCCTGCGCATCGTGCGTGACGGTCTGAAGGAAGGTGAAACCATCGTGGTGAACGGCCTGCAGCGCGTTCGTCCGGGCAACGCCGTGCAGCCCCAGAATGTGCCTATGGCCGACGCTGACACCCTCGCCGCGCTGAAAGAACAGAACCGTGCAATCTCCGCCGCGATGAAGCCGCAGGTGGTCGACCGCACGCTGGCGCGCGGACCGAACAGTTAATTTTCAAAACGTCCAGCTGGCCGGCGCCGAGGCGCCACCCCATAAAAACTGATTCCGCCAGGGTGCGTCATGCGCACCCTCTCCCCCGGAGTGCGTCATGAATTTCTCTCAGTTCTTCATCCAACGGCCAATCTTCGCCGCGGTGCTGTCGCTGATCATCCTGATCGGTGGTGCCATCTCGCTGTTCCAATTGCCGATCAGCGAATATCCCGAGGTGGTGCCGCCGACGGTCGTGGTCCGCGCCAGCTTCCCGGGTGCGAACCCCAAAGTCATCGGCGAAACCGTCGCGTCCCCGCTGGAACAGGCCATTACGGGCGTCGAGGGCATGCTCTACATGTCCTCCCAGGCGACCGCCGATGGCAAGCTGACCCTGACCATCACCTTCGCGCTGGGAACCGATCTGGACAACGCCCAGGTGCAGGTGCAGAACCGCGTCACGCGCACCCAGCCGACGCTGCCAACCGAAGTGCAGCGCCTCGGCGTCACGGTGGACAAGGCCTCGCCAGACCTAACCATGGTGGTGCACCTGACCTCGCCGGACGAACGCTACGACATGCTTTATCTGTCCAACTATGCGGCGCTCAACGTCAAGGACGAGCTGGCACGGCTGGACGGGATTGGTGATGTGCAGCTGTTCGGCATGGGCGATTACTCGCTTCGCGTCTGGCTCGATCCAAACAAGGTGGCCTCGCGCAACCTCACCGCAACTGACGTGGTCAACGCGATCCGCGAGCAGAACCGCCAGGTTGCGGCGGGTTCGCTGGGTGCACCACCCGCACCGGGCGCGACGGACTTCCAGTTATCAATCAACACCCAAGGCCGACTGGTTAGCGAGGAGGAGTTCGAGAACATCATCATCCGCGCCGGCGAAGACGGCTCGATCACCCGCCTACGGGACATCGCACGTATCGAACTAGGTTCCAGCCAGTACGCGCTGCGCTCCTTGCTCAACAACCAACCGGCCGTCGCCATTCCGGTCTTTCAGCGCCCTGGCTCGAACGCGATTGATATCTCCGACTCGGTGCGTGCCCGCATGGCCGAACTGAAGAAGGATTTCCCAGAAGGCGTGGACTACGAAATCGTCTACGACCCGACCATCTTCGTGCGCGGCTCCATCGAGGCGGTGGTGCATACCCTGCTCGAGGCCATCGTGCTTGTGGTGCTGGTGGTCATCTTGTTCCTGCAGACCTGGCGCGCGTCGATCATCCCGCTGGCCGCCGTGCCGGTGTCGCTAATCGGCACATTCGCGGTGATGCACATGCTGGGCTTCTCGCTCAACGCGCTGTCGCTGTTTGGCCTGGTGTTGGCGATCGGCATCGTGGTGGACGACGCCATCGTGGTCGTGGAGAACGTCGAGCGGAATATTGGCCTTGGCAAATCCCCGGTCGAAGCCACCAAGCAGGCGATGAAGGAAGTGACGGGGCCGATCATTGCGACGGCGCTTGTGCTCTGCGCCGTGTTCATCCCGACCGCGTTCATTTCCGGCCTCACCGGGCAGTTCTACCAGCAGTTCGCGTTGACCATTGCCATTTCGACGGTCATTTCCGCCTTCAACTCCCTGACTCTGTCCCCAGCCTTGGCGGCCGCATTGCTGCGCAGCCATGACGCGCCGAAAGACGGCTTCTCGCGGCTGCTGGACAAATTGTTCGGCGGCTGGCTGTTCGCGCCGTTCAACCGCGTATTCGAGCGTGCGAGTCACGGCTACGTCGGTGCGGTTAAACGCATCCTGCGCGGCAGCGGCATCGCCCTGGTGGTGTATGTCGGCCTGGTCGGACTCGGATACCTGGGATTCGCCAGTACTCCGACCGGCTTCGTGCCGCCGCAGGACAAGCAGTACCTGGTGGCCTTCGCGCAACTGCCGGATGCGGCCACGCTGGATCGCACCGAGGATGTCATCAAGCGCATGTCGCAAATCGCAGCCGAGCATCCCGGTGTCGAGAACACCGTGGCCTTTCCGGGCCTGTCGATCAATGGCTTCACCAACAGCCCGAACAGCGGCATCGTCTTCACCCCACTCAAGCCCTTC
>ERZ1673962.152-NODE-152-length-57847-cov-4.113476_pt1 | contig 57847 bp, 44 predicted proteins | sample MGYA00580188_ERZ1673962 | MGnify/ENA primary metagenome ERZ1673962 (study PRJEB41334, sample SAMN05608104) | rock metagenome | biome: terrestrial subsurface; feature: shale formation; material: shale | place: USA: Pennsylvania ... | reverse complement strand
TGGAACGGCCCTGCGGCAACTGCGACACCTGTCTGGAGCCGGTCGAGACCTGGGACGGCACCGAAGCGGCGCGCAAGGCGCTCTCCTGCATCTATCGCACCGGACAGCGCTTCGGCAGCGCCTATCTGGCCGATGTGCTGCTCGGCAAATCCAACGAGCGCATCCGTCGCTTCGGCCATGATCGGGTCAGCACCTTCGGCATCGGTCAGAGCGTCGACGGGCGTCCGATGACAGCCGATCAGTGGCGTTCGGTCTATCGCCAGCTGGTGGCCGCCGGGCTGGTGTCGGTGGACGTCGAGGGGCATGGCTCGCTGCGGCTGACCGAGGCCAGTCGCCCGCTGTTGCGCGGTGAGTGCGGAATCCAACTGAGGCGCGATCCGGAACGCAAGCGTGCCGGCGATCGAACACGGGCGTCCCGCGCCGCCGCGCCGAGCGATCCCGAGGCCGCCGATCTCTGGCAGGCTCTGCGCGCGCACCGCTTCGCGCTGGCTCAGGAACAGGACGTTCCGGCCTACATCATCTTCAACGATGCGACGCTGCGCGCGATGCTGGAGCAGCGACCACGCACGCTGATCGAGATGGGGCGTCTGCCCGGCGTCGGCGAGACCAAGCTGGCGCGGTTCGGGGAGGGCTTTCTGCGTGTGATCGCCGAACATGCGGCCCGTCAGGGCGGGCTGTCGGCGTCGCGAGCGACGGGGGAGTGAGGCTGAAGCAGGAGCCGCGAGGGCCGGTTCGCCCTCGCCGCCGTCGTTGCGGGATGCTCAGACTCTACGCGCGTCCATCATGCGCTCGATGATGGGCTGGAGGATGATCTCCATCGCAAAGCCCATCTTGCCGCCCGGCACCACCATGGAATTGCGGCGCGACATGAAGGAGTCGTGGATCATCGACAGCAGATAGGGGAAGTCGATCTGGAGCTTCTTCGGATCCTTGAAACGGATGATGACGAAGCTCTCGTCCGGCGTCGGGATGTCGCGGGCGATGAAGGGATTGGAGGTGTCGACCGTGGGCACACGCTGGAAGTTGATGTCGGTCAGCGAGAACTGCGGCGTGATGTAGCGGATGTAATCCGGCATCCGGCGCATGATGGTGTCGACGATGGCCTCGGCCGAATAGCCGCGCTCGAGGTTGTCGCGATGGATCTTCTGAATCCATTCCAGGTTGACGATCGGAACCACGCCGACGCCCAGATCCACGTGCTGCGCGACATTGCTGTCCTCGGTGACGACCAGACCGTGCAGACCTTCGTAGAAGAGCAGGTCGGTCCCGGCCGGCAGATCCTCCCAGGGCGTGAATTCACCGGGATTGAGTGAGGTGCCGAGCCGGGCGTTGAGCTGGCGGGCTTCGTCGTCGCTATGGATGTAGTAACGCTTCTTGCCGCAGCCGGTCTCGCCGTATTCGCGGAAGAGGTCTTCGAGCAGGTCGAAGCGGTTGGCCACCGGGCCGAAGTGACTGAGGCTCTCGCCGCGCTTGGCAAAGGCCGCCATCTCGGCCTTCATGGTGGCTCGGTCGTAGCTGTGGAAGCTGTCGCCCTCGATCACCGCCGCGCTGATGTTGTCGCGATGGAAAATGTGTTCGAAGGCGCGCTTGACGGTCGTGGTACCGGCGCCGGACGAGCCGGTGACGGCGACGATCGGATGCTTCTTGGACATGAATTTCTCTCCCCGTTCTCTTTCGTTATTTGGATGCTTGAAGCGGTGTATCCGCCTTGGGTTTCAGCGGTCAAGATGTTTGACATGATTCGCTAATATATCACGAACGTTGACGTTCGCTCGCCGTATGCGATGGCCCCGGAGGGCTGAGATATGGCGGGACTCGAATGGGCTTTGGACAGGAGATCGCGCGTTTCTCAGCCGCGACTCGGCTTGTCCGCCTTGGCTCGATACATGGCCGCGTCGGCGTCCTTGAGCAGACGTGACGGGGTACTGTCGGGATTGATACGGACCAGCCCCAAGCTACAGCCGATCCGCAACTGTTGGCCTTGGATGGTCATGGGCTGACTCAGGGTCTCGTCGAGGCGCCGGGCGACCGACTCGGGTTCGAAGTCGGGTTCGAGCCGATCGAGCAGAACGGCAAACTCGTCGCCGCCGAGCCGTCCCAGATGGTCCTGCTCACGCACCGCCCGACGCAGACGCTCGGCGACGATCCGCAGCACGGCGTCGCCCGCATCATGGCCGTACTGGTCGTTGATCGGCTTGAAGCCGTCCAGGTCCAGGTAGAGCAGAGCGCCGTTGTTCGCGGGATGGCGTGTCCGGTCGAAGTGCTGGGTCAGGAGTTCCATGAAGCGGCGGCGGTTGTTGAGCCCCGTCAGTGCATCCGTGTTGGCCAGTGTCACCAGCTCGCGCTCGGAACGCAGCCGGGCCTGGATCGCGCGTTGCAGGGAGGCGGCCGTTTCGTTGAAGGCGCGCGTCAGTCTCGACAGCTCGCCCCAGCCGTGTTCGGGGATGCGCGTGTAATAATCGCCCTGGCTCAGGCGGTACATGCCGTTCGTGAGTTCATGGACGGGGTTGGCGATGGCTCGCGCCAGCAGCACGGCGGTGACTAGAGTCACCAGGATCAGGCTGAAGGTGATATAGACCAGCAGCATGATATGTTTTCGTGCGCTCCGGGTGATCTTGTCCGGACTGGTGTGGACCAGGAGGCGGGAACAATCGAGCGCGAGCGCGCGCGTGGTGTAGATGAGCGATCCGTGCGTTGCAGTCGATGGCACGGCGGACGTGCGTGCCGGATCCGCGTCTTGTGCCAGATTTCGGAGCAGATCGTTCAGTGGATCAGAGGCGGCCGTCTCCAGATTCCACACCCCGGCCCGTGCGCTCCAGGCGAATGTTTCCGGCGTGCCGCTACAGAGCAGCAGCACGGTTTCACCCCCGGGATATTGATTGTCGAAGTCTTCCAGTAGCGCCTGGATGTTCTCCATCCGGACCAGCAGGTGCACGCTGCCGATGACGGATTCGTTCAGAACGAGCGGGCCGTTCAGCCAGATCTCGGGTCTTTGGGTCTCGAAGCGTCGAAACAGGATCGGGGCGGGGGCCTGGCGTGGAAGGCCGGCCATGTCGATCGCGTTCGCTAGCGTGCCGTTGCGGGTGGCCTGGGTGAGGGTTCGACCCGAGGGGTCGCGAATCCAGATTCCGCGCAGATCCGGAGTCGATCCGACGGCATCGGCGAGGCTGTGCGCGATGGGTTCCAGGTGTTTGGGGTCGCCGTCGCGAGCATAGGCCGCCAGACTCAGGCGCATCTGGGTGCGGCTCGACACCAGTCGGGTCAGATCCTCCAGTCGGCGCAGTTCGAGATTGATCCGACGCTGCTGGACATCGGCGATCAGATTCAATGTCTGGTGCGTCAGCTCCAGGGCGTCCGCTTGGATCTGACGGCGCTCGGCCCAGTAGAGCGTCAGCAATGGCAGCAGCGCGACCGTCAACAGAACCAGGGCCAGATGTTCGCGCAGACCGAACCGACGCCGGATCGGCCCTGGGCGACCGCTGTCGGGTTTGGCGGGAGCCGCTTGGGTGTGATCGGACTCTGGGGGCAAGTCGGTGCCGTCCTGGACGCTGGAGTTCATCCAAGGATATACCGAAATTTCCGGTGAGCCGCGACCGTTCGTCGTATCAGGATGCCGGGGTGGTCGCCAGGGCGATCCCTGGCGACCCTGTCTGAATGGAGAGGCGGATCGGTCTCGGGTCAAGCCGGCGATGGGTCTGTTCGAACCGCTGGAACGGCCCGCGCCGCCGCGCGGCGTTTGGCATACTGGTCGATGAGATTCTTGAGCGCGATCATCAGCCCCAGCCCGATGAAGGCGCCGGGCGGCAGGATGGCGATCAGCGCGCCCTGGAAGTCCTCGCCCAGACTCAGCGAGATCGCCTTGGCCCAGTCGCCGAGCAGCAGATCGGCCTGATGGAACAGCGTCCCCTGACCGACGAACTCGCGCAGACCGCCGAGCGTGGTCAGCACCAGGGTCGCGCCCAGCCCCACCGCCAGACCGTCAAACAGGGCACGGTCGACCCGGTTCTTGGAGGCGAAGGCCTCGGCGCGACCGATGATCATGCAGTTGACCACGATCAGCGAGATGAACAGCCCCAGCACCTGATACAGGTCATAGAAGAACGCCTGCATGATCAGTTCGACCAGGGTCACGAAGGAGGCGATGACCAGCACGAACACCGGGATGCGGATCTCGGGGCGCACCAGATTGCGCACCAGGGAGACCGTACCGTTGGAGCAGACGATGACCGCCGTGGTCGCCAGACCCATGCCGAGTCCGTTGGTGGCCGAGGTCGTGGTCGCCAGCAGCGGACAGAGTCCGAGCAGGGCGACCAGCATCTGGTTGTTGCTCCAGATGCCGCCACTGAGGATGCTGCCGTAGGATTGGGGTGCCGACATCAGCCCTGACCTCCCTCGATCGTTGCTGTTTCAGTCTCGACCGGCTGGTAGAGCGCCTCGCCCTGTTGCTGGACGTAGAGCAGGGTGTCACGCACGGCATTGACGATCGAACGCGGCGTGATGGTGGCGCCGGTGAACTGGTCGAACTCACCGCCGTCACGCTTCACCGCCCACTTCTCCAGCGGCGGATTGGTCAGCGACTTGCCGGTGAAATCCAGCACCCAGTCCGACTTGGCTTCCTCGATCTTGTCGCCCAGTCCGGGCGTCTCGTGATGCGAGACCACGCGCACCCCGCCCAGGGTGCCGTCGTGCAGCACTGAGACCAAGAGCTTGATCGGGCCGGCATAGCCGTCCGGGACCACGGGTTCGAGCACCACGGCGACCGGGGATTCATCATGGCGCGCACGATAGACCTGGGTGGCGTCGGCGCCGAGCAGGTCGCGCGCGCTGACGCGCAGGCTGTCCTGGAGCGGATCGTTGTTGATCTGCTCGGCGGGCAGGATGGTGTCGAGCTTGCGCTTCATCGCCTGATACTGGTTGTCGGCGATGCGCTCGCCGACCGAGCCGTGGGTGACGGCGACCAGCGAGACGCCGCCGATGGCGAAGGCGCCGAGCACAACGCCCGAGAGCAGGATGGATTTGGCCTTGGTCATCATGTGCGGGCGCTCCCGTGTCCAAAGACGCGCGGTTGGGTGTAATAATCAATGGTCGGGGCGGCGATGTTCATCAGCAAGACCGCGAAGGCCACCGCGTCCGGATAGCCGCCCCAGGCGCGGATCACATAGACGATGATCCCGATGCTGGCGCCGAAGACGAGCTGGCCCTTCTTGGTGGTGCAGGCCGTCACCGGATCGGTGGCGATGAAGAAAGCCCCGAGCATGGCCGCGCCGCTGAACAGATGGAACAGCGGCGTCGGGTGCGTCTGCGGGTCGATGGCCCAGAACAGAGCGGCGGCCGCCGTCAGGCCCAGCAGCATGGACACCGGGATGTGCCAGGTGATGATGCGCCGCCACAGCAGATAGACGCCGCCGAGCAGGAAGGCCACCCCGACCCATTCCCAGCCGCGCCCGCCGAGCCAGCCCCAGGTCCGGCTCTGGCCGATCTGGTCGAGGGTCTGTCCCAGGTCGAGTTTGCCGCGCATCTCGTCGAGCGGCGTGGCCGAGGACAGGGCATCCCATTCGAACCCGGTCGGCAGGGCGCCGTTCAGGATCAGGCGCAGCGACTCCATGAAGCTCAGATGATGCTCGGCCAGTCCGGCGGGCGCCAGCCAGGTGGTCATGGCCACCGGATAGGAGATCAGCAGGAACACATAGGCCGCCATCGCCGGATTGAAGGGGTTGTAGCCCAGGCCGCCATAGAGCTGCTTGACCAGCACGATGGCGAACAGCATCCCGAGCAGGGTCAGCCACCAGGGCAGCGTCGGCGAGACCGAGAGCGCGAACAGCACCGCCGTGACCACGGCGCTCAGGTCGCGCAGCGCGATCCAGGGCGAGCGTCCGCGCAGGAGCATCACGGCCGTTTCGGCGGCCACGGCGAAGCTGACGGCCAGCACGATGTTGATCAGCGTGCCCCAGCCGAAGAACCAGGTCATGACCAGGATGCCCGGAATGAGCGCCAGCAGCACTTCGAGCATGACCCGATCGACCCGGTTCACGCGCGGGACATGAGGCGAGGAGATGATGGACTGTGGCATGACGGTGAATCCAGCGGTTGAGGGGGTTGGCCGCGTCGATCGCGCTATGGGCCGGCGGGCGGCTGCAACATTCGGCGCGCGGCCTCGAAACTCTCGTGCAACGTCCGCGCAAAGGCTATCTGGCCCGACTGCTTGCGCACGCCGGCGCGCCTGAGCTTCATGATCATGCGCGGGTGCAGGTTGTTGATGACCAGACCGATCTGCTTGCGCTTCAAGTCTGCCACGATCGACTCCATGGCCACGATGGCGCTCATGTCGAGCAGTGTGACTTCCGACATGTCGAGCACGACCACGCGCGTATTGGGCCGCACCAGCACGATGTTTCGGAGCGCTTTTTGCGCCGAGCCGAAGAACAGCGGGCCATTGATGTCGTAGACGACGACGTTCTCCGGCACGCTCTGGTCGGCGTTATGGCTCTCGATCACGGCGGTCTGAGTCAGGCTGACGGTCCGGCGGATGAACAGCGCGGCCGCCAGTCCCATGCCCACGCCCACGGCGATCGTCATGTCCAGCAGCACCGTGAGCAGAAAGCAGCTGACCAAAACCAGCACGTCGTCCCGAGGCGCGATCCTGACCGTCCGCGCAAAGTGCTTGGCCTCGCTCATGTTCCAGGCCACCATCAGCAGCAGCGCCGCCATCGAGGCCATGGGGATGTGCGACAGGATCGGTGCCAGCAGCAGGATGGCGAACAGGATGAAGAGACCGTGCACGACCGAGGCCAGCGGCAGGCTGCCGCCCGACTTGACGTTGGCCGTGGTGCGGGCGATGGCGGCGGTGGCGGGGATGCCGCCGAACAGGGGCGCGAGGATGTTGCCGATTCCCTGGCCGATCAGTTCATCGTTGGGATCGTGCTTTTTCTCGGACATGCCGTCGGCGATGACCGCGCACAGCAGCGATTCCAGCGCGCCGAGGATGGCGATGGTGATGGCGGCCGGGAACAGCAGGCGGATGAGTTCGAAGCTCAGGCCGATGGGCGCGCCGTCGGCGCCGGGCAGGTTCCAGGGCCAGTCGAAGGTCGGCAGGATGGGCGGAATGCCGCTGCCGGTCACGCCATCGATCTCGAACGAAAAGCGGCTGCCGATGGTGTCGACCTGAAAGCCGGGTATGAACAGCGTCAGCATCCAGGCGGCCAGACTGCCGATCAGCAGCGCGACCAGATGGCCGGGGATGCGCGAGCGCACGCGCGGCCAGACCAGCAGGACGGCCAGCGTCAGGAGGCCGATCAGGGTCTCGCGCCAGTCGATCGAGTGCAGGGCGTGCAGGATGACCGAGACGATCTCCAGATAGTGCCCGTGCAGTGACTCGATCTCGAGGCCCAGGAAATCCTTGATCTGAAAGGTCGCGATCACCACCCCGATGCCCGAGGTGAAACCGACGATCACCGGATAGGGCACGATCTCGATCAGCTTGCCGAGTCGTCCGAACCCCATCGCGACCAGGATGAATCCGGCCATCAGGCCGCTCAACAGCAGGCCGCCGAGTCCGAATTCCTGCACGATGGGCAGGAGCACCACGACGAAGGCCGCTGTCGGTCCCGAGACATTGACGGTCGAACCGCCGGTCAGGGCGATGACGATACCGGCGACGATGGCGGTATAGAGACCATACTGAGGTGGAACGCCGCTGGCGATGGCCAGGGCCATCGAGAGCGGCAGCGCAATGACGCCGACGGTCAGGCCGGCGAGGACGTTGGCCTGGATTTCCGGGCGCGAGGGTTTTTGGGCCAGTGAGTGTCTGAGCGCGGAGAACATGGCCTTATGGAACCCGATATCCGATCAGTCCTGAACGGTTTCTGAGGTCTTGCGCGCGGCGGCGCGCTGACGGGCGGCCTCGATCAGCGCCTTCTTGGGGTCTTCGCCGTCTGCCGCGGGCTTGGGCGTGGCCAGCGCCTCTTTCTGTTTGCGCAACCGCGCCTGTTTCTCCTGCTCCTGACGCTCCAGCCGGGCCTGCTTGGCGGCATGACGCGCGCGCGCCTGTTCGGACTTGCGCTTCTCCTGCTCGCGCGCCCAGATCTCGGTCTTGGCATAGCGATAGTACTGCACCAGCGGGATGTGGCTGGGGCAGACCTGAGCGCAGCAGCCGCATTCGATGCAGTCGAACAGGTTGTAGTCCTGCACCCGATCGAGATCCTTGGCGCGCGCGTTCCAGTACAGTTGCTGTGGCAGCAGTTTGGCCGGGCAGACCTCGGCGCAGCGTCCGCAGCGGATGCAGGCCAGCGCCGGACCCGGATCGGGAGCTTCCTCGGGCGCGAGCGCCAGCACGCAGTTGGTCGCCTTGGTGATGGGCGTGGCCGGTTCGCGCAGTTCGAAGCCCATCATGGGTCCGCCGCAGACGAGCTTGCGCGGCGTCTCGCGATAGCCGCCGCACTGGGCGATCAGGTGCTCGATCGGGGTGCCGACCGGCACCTCCAGATTGCGCGGCTCGGCGATGGCGCGACCCGTGACCGTCACCACCCGCGCGATCAGCGGTTTGCCTTCGAGCACCGCATCCGCGACCGCCGCCGCCGTGCCGACGTTCTGACAGACGATGCCTATCTGGGCCGGGATGCCGCTCGTCGGCACCTCCTTGCCCGTCAGGATACGGATGAGCTGCTTCTCGCCGCCGCTCGGATAGAGCGTGGGAATCGGGACGATCTCGGTATAGCCGCCCATGTCGGTCGCGGCCAGGGCCAGTTGCATGGCCGCGATCGCCTCGGGCTTGTTGTCCTCGATGCCGATCAGCACCGTCCGCACCCGCAGCAGATGATGCATGATGCGCACGCCTTCGAGGATGTGCGCCGCGCGCTCGCGCATCAGCCGGTCGTCGCAGGTGATATAGGGCTCGCACTCGGCGCCGTTGATAATGAGGGTCTGGATCTCGCGATCCGTGCCGGGCGTGAGCTTGACGCTGGTCGGGAAGGAGGCGCCGCCCATGCCGACCACGCCGGCCCAGCGGATGCGCTCGCGGATCAGAGCCGGGTCGAGTTGCGGATAGTCGGCGAGCGGCGGTGGCAGTTCGGCCCAGGTCTCCAGACCATCCGGTTCGATCAGCGCGCAGGGCGCCGACAGCCCCGAAGGATGGGGTACCGGATGCGGTTCGATCGCGACCACCCGGCCCGAGGTCGGTGCATGGACCGGGGCGCTGATGAAACCGGTCGGCTCGGCGATCATCTGGCCCTTGAGCACGGTGTCGCCGACGGCGACCAGCGGCCGTCCCGGCGCGCCGATGTGCTGCTGCAAGGGTACCCAGAGACGCTCGGCCAGGGGCGCGCGCTCGATGGCGCGTTCGTTCGACAGCGCCTTCTGGTCCGGGATGTGGATGCCGCCGTGGAAGCGCCACAGACGGCGTTGGCTGGTGGATTTGGGTTTGAGTGCGATGGCCATGCGCGCGGCGTTCCTCAGGCGGCGTCTCGGAGGGGCGCGGCGATGTCGCGCTCGACCGGCTGACGGACCGGATAGGGCCAGCGCCAGCGTTGGATGTCCTCACGGATCGGGCGCAGCTCGATGCAGGCGACCGGGCAGGGCTCGATACAGAGTTCGCAGCCGGTGCATTCGCTGTTCAGGACGGCGTGCAACTGCTTGGCCGCGCCGATGATGGCATCGACTGGACAGGCCTGGATGCAGCGCGTGCAGCCGATGCAGAGTTCGGGGTCGATGAAGGCGACCGAGGGAACCTTTTCCTTGATGTCCATGGCCACCGGCTCGCGTCCGAGTAGATCGGCGAGTGTCAGCACCAGGGCTTCGCCGCCGGGCAGACACTTGTTGATCTCGTCCTCGCCCTTGGCCAGCGCCTCGGCATAGGGACGGCACCCCGGATGACCGCACTGACCGCACTGGGTCTGAGGCAGCAATGAGTCGATCTGATCGGCGATGGGGTCGCCCTCGACCCGAAAGCGGATCGCCGAATAACCGAGCAGGACACCGAAAAAGGCGGCGAGGGCGGCGAGGGCCAGGATGGCGGCTAGCATGACGACGGATGACTCGATCGATGACTCAACGGATGACTCGATGACGGCCGATACGCGGGATGGAGGCGCGGCATTGGACGACGCTCCGGCCTCAATTGGCGACCAGACCGGCGAAGCCCATGAAGGCCAGCGACATCAGCCCGGCTGTCACCAGCGCGATGGCACTGCCCTGGAACGGCTCAGGCACGTCTGCCACGGCGACCCGCTCGCGGATGGCGGCAAAGAGCGCCAGCACCAACGAGAACCCGAGGGCGGCGCCGAAGCCATAGAGCGCGGACTCGACCAGACTGTGCTCGGCCTGCTGATTGAGCAGGGCCACGCCCAGCACGGCGCAGTTGGTGGTGATGAGCGGCAGGAAGATGCCCAGCAACTGATAGAGCATGGGACTGGTCTTGCGCATCACCGTCTCGGTGAACTGCACCACGGCCGCGATCACCAGGATGAAGGAGATGGTGCGCAGATAGCCGATGTCGAGCGGTTCGAGCACGAATTCGTTGACGACCCAGCTGATGACCGAAGACAGGGTCATGACAAAGGTGGTCGCCAGCCCCATGCCGGTGGCCGTCTCCAGCTTCTTGGACACGCCCATGAAGGGGCAGAGTCCGAGGAACTTCACCAGCACGAAGTTGTTGACCAGCACGGTGCCGACCAGGATGAGCGCGTATTCGGTCATGCGGGCGGATGAGTCGTGGACACGGGCGGATTGACGGGACGGGGTTCGGGTGGACGCCTCTGGAATCGGGCGGACATGGGCGCGCAAGCATACGCCGCTCGTCGGCTCGCTACAACCGACATTCGTTAGGGTTATGCCGGGTGCGCGGTTCTCACCAGGTTCGGAGTCCGGCCTCGTGTTCGGCGGCGATCCGGCGTCCACGTGGCTCGTCGATGCCGCGCGCGACCAGCAGCGCCACGGCGAAGAGCAGGGCACAGAATAGCATGGCCTGTTGGAGTCCGAGCCAGGCCTGGAGCAGCCCGATCCCGAGCAGCCCGAAGACGCTGGCCAGCTTCATCGACAGGCCCCAGAAGCCGAACAGCTCGGCCGAGCGCGAGCGCGGGGCGAAGAGTCCAACCAGGGCGCGGGTGCTCGACTGGCAGGCGCCGAGACTGGTCCCGGCGAGACAGCCGACGACCAGGAAAACGTGCTGGGCCTGCCAGTCGAGTCCGAACCAGAGATGCGCCCAGTCGGCGATCCGGGGCGTGAGATAGATCAGGACGATAGCCGCCATCCAGAGGATCAGGGTCAGGCTATAGGTGCGTCGCGCCCCGAGCCGGTCCTGCACCAGACCGAAGGCAAAGGCCCCGCCGGCCGCCGTGAGCTGGACCAGCACGAACATCAGGGTGCGGGTCGACTCGTCCCAGCGAATCACCTGAGCGCCATAGATGAAGGCATAGGTGATGACGATGGCAATCCCGCCCATCGAGAAGAAGACCGAGATCAGCAGCAAGGCCAGATCACGATGATCACGCAGATGGCCGAGTGTCTGCCCGACCCGACTGAACCCCAGACGCAGATAGCCCAGTCCCGGTGGCAGCGTTCGCGCCGTGCCGCGTTCGCGCACCCAGACGAAGGTCGGGATCGCTGTCACCAGGAAGAACAGCGCCGTCCAGGGACCGACCCAGCGGATGCGCTCGAAGTTCTCGGCGCTGACCTCGCCGAGCACCGCCAGCACGAAGATGGCCGCGACCAGACCGCCGATATAGCCGAGCGCCCAGCCGAACCCAGAGATCTTGCCCAGATCCTCGGGCGGCCCGAGATCCGGCAGGAAGCTGGCGACGAAGGACTCGCCGAGCGCGAAGCCGAAGTTCGACAGGATCAGCAACAGCATCCCGACCCAGACATAGCCGGGCGCGGCCCAGTAGAGCGCGGCCGTGGTCACGACCGTCAGCAGATAGCTCGCGAACAGGAAGCGCTTCTTGCTCGCGCTGTAGTCCATGATGGCCCCGGCCACCGGCGAGACCAGCACCACCATGAGATAGCTCGCCGCGAGCGCCAGACTCCAGAGCAGATTGCCGAGCCGGTAGTCGGGTGCATCGCCGACGATGACGCGCGTGAACAGATCACCGAAGACGACCGTGATGATCAGCAGCGTATAGGCCGAGTTGGCGAAGTCGAACATCGCCCAGCCGAGGATCTCGCGGCGCGGGGCGCGGGGGCGCGTGTGCATCCTTCGGTTCCTCCAACGGTCGGACGATGGGACGGGCAACGCGCCCAGTGCCGGCTGCCCGTGCAACCTGGAACGGGATCAGCCGTGCCGGGGCGTCGTGGCAAGACCGTCTTCATACCATCCCTTGGTCCGGTTGACCACCCGCACCACCAAGAGCATCACCGGCACCTCGATCAGCACCCCGACCACGGTGGCGAGCGCCGCGCCGGACTGGAAGCCGAACAGCGCGATCGCCGCCGCCACCGCCAGCTCGAAGAAGTTCGAGGCGCCGATCAGCGCCGAGGGACAGGCGACACTGTGCTTCTCACCGACCAGACGATTGAGCCAGTAGGCCAGGGCCGAGTTGAAGAACACCTGGATCAGGATCGGCGCCGCCAACAGGGCGATGATCAGCGGCTGGGCGAGGATCTGCTCGCCCTGGAAGGCAAACAGCAGCACCAGGGTCAGCAGCAGCGCGATGATGGAGGCGTGACCCAGGGTGTCGAGCGTGGCGTCGAAACATTCCTGACCCTGGGCCAACAGACGCTTGCGCCAGACCTGAGCGATGATGACCGGGATGACGATATAGAGCAGCACCGAGATCAGCAGCGTGTCCCAGGGCACGACGATCGCCGACAGCCCCAGCAGCAGCCCCACGATCGGCGCGAACGCAAAGATCATGATGGTGTCGTTGAGCGCCACCTGCGACAGGGTGAAATAGGGATCGCCACCGGTCAGCCGGCTCCAGACGAACACCATGGCGGTGCAGGGCGCGGCGGCCAGCAGGATCAGTCCGGCGACATAGGAATCGAGCTGCTCGGCCGGCAGCCAGTCGGCGAAGAGTCCACGGATGAACAGCCACGCCAGCAGCGCCATCGAGAACGGCTTGACCGCCCAGTTGACGAACAGGGTCACGCCAATGCCTTTCCAGTGATCGCGTACCTGATGCAGGGCACCGAAGTCGATCTTGATGAGCATCGGGATGATCATGATCCAGATGAGCAGTCCGACCGGGATGTTGACCTGAGCCACCTCCAGCCGGCCCAGGAACTGGACGGGGGCGGGCAGGAACTGACCCAGTCCGATCCCGGCCAGGATGCAGAGCGCGACCCACAGACTCAGCCAGCGCTCGAAGACGCTCATGGCCGCGCCTGTGGCCTGTTTGGCGGTGACTTCACATTGTGCGCTCATGACTCAGATCCCCAGGGCTTCACGGACCGCCGGGATCAGGTGCGCGCGAATGTCGTCGCGCACCGTGATGAAGGACTCCAGCGGCTCGCCGTGCGGGTCATGGAACGGCAGATGGAGGCGCGGCACCGGGCGCGGGAAGACCGGGCAACTTTCATGCGCGTTGTCGCAGACGGTCACCACCAGATCGATGGGTTCGTCGAGTACGGCGTCGATGTCCTTGGGATGCAATCCATCGGTCGGCAGGCCAAGGGCTTGCAGCGCCGCGATGGCTCCATCCGCGACCTTGGGCTGAGGCCGGGTGCCGGCCGACAGAGCGCGCACCTGCCCGGCCAGAGCATGGTTGAGCAGGACTTCGGCCATCTGCGAGCGGCAGGAATTGCCGGTGCAGAGAACCAGAACGGTCTTGAAGGCTGGATTCATGAGGGTGTTCTCGCAAGATGGCGGCGTGAGGCGATGCGTTTGAACGGCGCTCGGTCTCGGTCGGTGATCAGGACTCGCCGGTTTCGCAGACGGATGGCGCGATCGATTCACTCCCCATCCCATCGCGCATGTGCATCAGAACGCGCAGCGCCCAGGCCGGCAGTTGCGGATGCAGGCGGTAGCGCATCCAGGTGCCGTCGCGCCGCGCCAGAACCAGATTCGCCCCGCGCAATACCGCCAGATGACGCGAGACCTTCGGCTGTGGCGCATCGAGCGAGCTGTGCAGATCACAGACGCACAGCTCGTCGGCCTCCAGCAACATGGCCAGGATGCGGCGGCGGATGGGGTCGGCGAGGGCTTCGAAGAAGGTTTGGGGGTCGAGCATGGGGCGAATCGGCGTAAGCGGGCGACTGTGGTTGATTGATGACACGGCCGGATAATATTTGATCTAGCGCATATTTAAAAGCGCAAATAAAGCTTTTCAAATTAATTTGTATCGCTTGTATCGGATTCAGTCGCTGCGCACTCGCCACTTGACCAACACGCGACCACACGACCAGGGACCGGCGCCGGCCAACCGCACATAGAACGCCCCGGCCAGCGTCAGCCGGGTTAGCCATCGAAAGCTGAACGGAAAGAACCTCAGTCGGAGCGAGACATCGCTCGCTCCAAACGCGCCGTCAGCGCAGCAGCAGTGTCGGAATCCGTGCCGAGCGCAGCAGATCCGAGGTCTTGCTGCCGAAGAGCAGGGTGCGGATCGGCGAGTGACTGTAAGCGCCCATGATCAGCAGATCGAACTCCTGTTCGTGCACCGCGCCGGCGATGACCCGCTCGGCATCGCCCGGGAGCAGCGCCGCCGATGCCGCGAGGCCGGCCTTCTCCAGCGTGGTTCTGGCCCATTCCAGTTGCCTGGCGCCATCCCTGGTCGCCTTGCCCGACATCAGCACATGTATCGGCAATCCCTGGAACAGCGGACTCCTGGCCACCAGCTCGACGCCGCGCCGTGCCATGCCGCCGCCATCGAAGGCGATCAGCACCCGGCGCGGTTCCTGGAACTGCTCGGTGACGGCCAGGATGGGTTTCTTGAGCGCCCGCACCACACGCTCGACATTGCGCCCGAGATCGCGCTGAGTGGTCTCGGCCGACTCACCGCGACGTCCGAGCACGAACAGCCGCACACTGGACTGCTGCCCGACCAGGGTCTCTTCCAGATCGCCGTGACGCTGGCGCACGTCTGGCGCGACCGCGCCGGCGGCGATGGCCCGCTCACGCAGTTGGTTGAGAAAGATCCGTCCCTGTTCGCGCGCGGCCTTGCTGCGCGCAGCATCCTCCTCGGCCAGCTCGGTCAGCAGGGCCTGCTGGGCGTTGAAACCGATGGCGCCGCTGTGATCCTTGCCGCTACCGATCTCGGGATGACGGTCGAGGATGTGCAGCAACTCCAGCGGCGCCGACAGACGCCGCGCCGCCCAGGTCGCGGCATCGGTCACGGTCTCGGCGAAGTGCGAGCGATCGACACAGGCCAGGATCTTGTCTTCGTCATGCATGGTTCTGGCTCCTCTCAATGATCCGTCAGGCGTGCGGTCGCGTCGGGCTTGTCGTGCACCCCGAACTTGTCGATCAGGGTGGCGCTGGCCGCATCGAGACCGATGACCTCGACCTCGGCGCCCTCGCGCCTGAACTTGATGACCACCTTGTCGAGCGCACTCACGGCCGTGATGTCCCAGAAATGCGCGCGGCTGACGTCGATGCGCACCCGTTCGATGACCTCCTTGAAGTCGAACGCGGCGACGAAGCGATCGGCCGAGGCGAAGAACACCTGCCCCGTGACCAGATAGGCGCGGGTGCGCCCCTGCTCCAGCGTGATCGAGCTGACCGCCAGCACCTGACCGACCTTGTGGGCGAAGAAAAAGCCCGAGAGCAGCACGCCGACGAGCACGCCCTGCGCCAGATCATGGGTGGCGACGACGACGGCGACCGTGGAGATCATCACCACATTGGCGCCCAGCGGATGCTCGCGCAGATTGCGGATCGAAGCCCAGTTGAAGGTGCCGATCGAGACCATGATCATCACCGCCACCAGCGCCGCCATCGGGATCTGCGCCACCCACTCGCCGGCAAAGACCACCATCAGCAGCAGACAGACACCGGCGGTCAGGGTCGAGAGCCGCCCGCGTCCGCCCGATTTCACGTTGATGACCGACTGGCCGATCATGGCGCAACCGGCCATGCCGCCGAGAAAGCCGGTGGCGACGTTCGCCACGCCCTGACCGACGCACTCGCGGTTCTTGTTGCTGCTGGAGTCGGTCAGATCGTCGACGATGGTCGCCGTCATCAGGGATTCGAGCAGCCCCACGACCGCCAGTGTCGCCGAGACCGGGAAGATGATCTGGAGCGTTTCGAACGTGAGCGGGATGTCCGGCAGCAGGAACACCGGCAGACTGTCGGGCAGCTCGCCCATGTCGCCGACGGTGCGCACGTCCAGTCCCAGATACAGGGTCACGCCGGTCAGCACCAGGATGGTGACGAGCGGCGAGGGGACGACCTTGGTCAGATAGGGGAAGAGATAAATGATCGCCAGCCCGGCCGCTACCAGTGCATAGACCTGCCAGGTCGCGTTCGCCCCGGTCAGCTCCGGCAACTGCGCCATGAAGATCAGGATCGCCAGCGCATTGACGAATCCGGTGACGACCGAGCGCGAGACGAAGCGCATCAGTGCGCCGAGCCTCAGCCAGCCGGCCAGGATCTGGAGCACGCCGGTCAGGACCGTGGCCGCCAGCAGATATTGCAGGCCGTGCTCCTTGACCAGCATCACCATCACCAGCGCCATGGCGCCCGTGGCCGCCGAGATCATGCCCGGACGCCCGCCGACGAAGGCCGTGACCGTGGCGATACAGAAGGAGGCATAGAGGCCGACTTTGGGATCGACGCCGGCGATGATCGAAAACGCGATCGCCTCCGGAATCAGCGCCAGCGCGACCACCAGGCCGGCGAGCAGATCGTTGCGGACATTGGAGAACCAGTCCTGACGGATGGAGTTCATGCGAAATGGCTACCTTCGCGGCTGTGGCCGAGCGGATCGGCGATGAATCGGGGAACGCGAAGGACGGCGCCTGGATGGCGGGTGGTTCGATTGGTGAACCGTGCAGAGTCGGAGAACAGCGCGGACATCAGGGCGCGGCATCGCGTCGAGGGTCGGACGAAGCGTCTGGAGAACGCCGGTCGAGCCGAAATGTCTACACTGGCGGATGACTCCCAAATCGGAAAGGGCGGCAAGGAATGGCCGGCAGGATAACGAACGCCTGTGCCGATGGCAACCGTGGCCCGTGCTACCGCTCAGCTGTCACTCACCCCCCGGTCATCGACATGAAGCGCACCACCTGCCCAGGGCGTTCGTTGAACGCATGGCGCTCGGGTTTCAGGGCCATCGCCTGACGCAGATGGGCCTGGAGTTCTGCGGCACTGATCCCGGTGCGCAGCAGATTGCGCAGCGGATAGCTGTGATCCTGACCCAGACACAGATAGAGCGTCCCTTCGACGGTCAGCCGCACCCGGTTGCAGGTGGCGCAGAAGTGTTGCGACAGCGGTGTGATGAAACCGAGTCGGGTCTCGGTTCCGGCGACCCGATAGTAACGAGCCGGGCCGCCGCCGGGCAGAATGTCCGGGATCAGCTCGAAACGCTGCTCCAGCCGCCGTTTGATCGGCTCCAGGTCGCCGAAGGCGCTCATGGCTGCCTGTCCGGTCGCCCCCATCGGCATGGTCTCGATCAGACGCAGGGTGAAACCATGGGTGGCACAGTAGTCGAGGATGTCCTCGATCTCGGTGTCGTTGACGCCGCGCATCACCACCGTATTGACGCGGATCGGCTCCATGCCGGCCTCCCGCGCCGCCGCGATGCCGCGCCGCACCCGCTCCAGATCGCCGCCCGTGATCTGGCGGAAGACCTCCGGATTCAGACTGTCGAGACTGACATTGAGCCGTCGCACACCGGCACGCGCCAGCGGCCCGGCAAGCGACTCCAGTTGCGTCGCATTGCTCGACAGCGAGAGGTCGTCGAGACCGGGCAGGGCCGACAGGCGCGCGGCCAGTTCGGTCAGGCCGCGCCGCATCAGCGGCTCGCCCCCGGTCAGACGCACGCGCCGCACGCCCAGTGCCGTGAAGGCCGCGACCACGCGCTCGATCTCTTCGAAGCTCAACCAGTGTGCCGGCTCCTCGAACCCCTTGAAGCCCTTGGGCAGACAATAGCCGCAGCGCAGATCGCAGCGATCCGTGACCGAGAGACGCAGATAGTCGATGCGCCGACCAAAGGGATCGGTCAGTGAGGCGTCGCTCATTCTCGGTGTCCTCGTTGTGTGATTGAGCCGCCATGGTCGTGTGCGCCGAGCGCATCCGCCATGAAATTTGCCGTCGAGCACCATCGGCTCGAATCAGTGGGCGCGTGGCAGCTTGAGTCCGACCTGGATGACGCGATCCTCGTCGACCGCACGCACCACCAGTTCCAGGCTGCCGAGCTGGAGCCGGTCGCCGACCACGGGGTGGGCATTGAGTTCGCGCCGGATCAGGGTATCGAGCGTGAGCTGTCCATCGCCATTCGGAACCTTCAGGCCATAGAAGGCACAGAGATCGGCCAGCCGGGCTTCGCCGGCGAGCACGAACTCACCGAAGAAGGCGCGCTCCGACAGACGCTCGGTCTCGGGCGCGGCGACGAAGAGCCGGTCCAGCTCGGCCAGATCGCCCGGATCGGCCAGCAGATAGACATGATCGCCTGCGCGCGCCGTCACCGGGCCGCACTGATCGAGCAGCCGTCCATCGCGCAGCACGGCGACCAGGCGCGAACCGGGCGGCAGACGTGTTTGAGCCACCGAAGTTTCGACGACGATCGGGGCATTCTCCGCCAGCCGGTAGCCGACCAGTTCCAGTTCCTGCTGACCGGGGATGTCGAGTTCCACACGCTGCAACAGATGGGTGCTGGGCGGAACCTCCAGATCCAGCCGGCGCGCCAGCCCGATGACCGTCCAGCCCTGGATCAGCAGCGAGACCAGGACCACGAAGAAGACGATGTTGAAGATCATCGGCGCCTGGGTCAGCCCGGCGAGCAGCGGGAAGAGCGCCAGGATGATGGGCACGGCCCCGCGCAGCCCGACCCAGCCGATGAAGACCTGTTCGCGCCAGGGGAAGCGGAAGGGCAGCAGACACAGCCAGACGGCCAGCGGACGCGCCGCCAGGATCAGCACCAGCGCGAACAGCAGCGCATCGGGCGCCACCGGCAGCAGATCCGAGGGCGTGACCAGCAGCCCCAGCATCAGGAACATGCCGATCTGGGCCAGCCGGGCCAGACCGTCGTGAAAGCGCTTGATCTCCAGACGCGATTCGAGCGGGCGGTTGCCGATCACGATGCCGGCCAGATAGATGGCCAGAAAGCCGCTGCCGTTTAGTGTGGCCGTGATCCCGAACAGACAGAGCCCGCCGGCCATGATCGCCAGCGGGTGGAGTCCGGCCGACATCTTCAGTCGGTTGACGAGCCACACCAGGACGAAGCCGCCCGCCAGCCCGAACAGGGCGCCCAGCCCCATCTGGCGCACGAACTCGCTCAGGAGCATCCAGCCAGGGTTGCCGCGATCGCTCAGGATCAGCTCGATCAGGGCGATGGTCAGAAAGATCGCCATCGGATCATTGCTGCCCGATTCGATCTCCAGGGTCGCGCCGACACGCTGTTTGAGCTCGATGCCGTTGGAGCGCAGCAGCGAGAACACCGCCGCTGCGTCGGTCGAGCCGACGATGGCCCCGAGCAGCAGACCCTCCAGCCAATCCAGATCCAGCCACCAGACCGCGAACAGTCCGGTGATGGCGGTGGTGATGAGCACGCCGAGCGTGGCCAGTCCGAGCGCCGGGCGCAGACCGACGCGAAAATCCTTGTAGCAGGTGGCCAGACCGCCGTCGAACAGAATGACGGCCAGCGCCAGATTGCCGAGCAGATGCGCGAGCTGGACGTCGTCGAAAGCGATGCCGCCCGGACCGTCCTCGCCGAACAGCATCCCCATCACCAGGAACACCAGCAACAGCGGCGCCCCGACGCGCGCCGTCACCACGCTCGCCAGCACGCTGACGAAGACGACGGCCGAGCCGAGCAGGATGATGTGGTTGGTCAGTTCCATGGTGGGCGTTCCGTCGAGCGGTCGATGTCGGTCGTGAAGACTTCAGACGGCCCGGCCGTTCTCGACCCGCAGCGCGCGTCCGGTCAGTCCGCGTCCATCGGGGCCGAGCAGCTGCACATAGGCGCCGGTCACGGTCGCCGGATCCGGGTGACTGTTGGGGTCTTCCCCCGGATAGAGGCTGGCGCGCATCGCGGTGCGCAGGACGCCGGGATCGAGACTGTTGACGCGGAGGCGGCCGGATTCGCGGGTCTCTTCGGCCAGCACCTGCATCAGACCCTCGATACCGAACTTGGCGGCGGCGTAGGCGCCCCAGTAGGCCAGCCCCTGGCGTCCGACCCGGTCGGCGGTGAAGACGATGGAAGCGTCCTCGGCCAGACGCAGCAGCGGCAGGCAGGCCTGGGTGAGCATGAAGGGCGCGTTGAGATTGACCCGGATCACCCGCTCCCATTCGGAGGCGTCATAGTCGTCGATCCGGCTCAGGAAGGGCGCGGAGGCGGCGCAATGGACCAGACCATCGAGCCGCTCGAAGGTGTCGCCGATGACGTTGGCCGCCGCGATGAAGTCACGCTCGGTCGCGGTTTCCAGATCGAGCGGCAGGATGGCCGGTTCGGGATGACCGGCGTCGAGGATCCGGTCGTAGACCGGCTCCAGATCGGCCTGATCGAAGGATGAGAGGATGACGGTCGCGCCCTCGGCGGCGCAGGCCAGGGCGACGGCGCGGCCCAGTCCCTCCAGGGCGCCGGTGACGAGGATGACGCGGTCCTGGAGTTGGCCGCCGGTGGTCAGTGATGGATCAGTGGACATGCTTGATTCAGTCATCGTTTCGGTGAACGGTGGTCAATGATCGCGGCCGGCTTCATAGGCGAGCCAGTCGAGCAGTTGCAGCGGATGGTCGATCATCCCATGCGCGCCCCAGGCGCGGGGATCGTCGTCCGGTCCCAGATAGCCGAAGAGCGCCGCGAGCGTGCCCATGCCGGCCGCCAGTCCGGCCTGGATGTCGCGCTCGGCATCCCCGACGTACCAGCCGCGCTCGGGGTCGACGCCCAGCAGATCGCACGCATAGAGCAGCGGATCGGGATGGGGTTTGGGATGCGGCGTGGTGTCGCCGCAGACCAGACAGGCGAGGCGCTCCAGGAAGCCGAGCCGCTCCAGCAGAGGCTCGGCGAGCGCGGTCGACTTGTTGGTGACGATGCCCCAGGGCAGACCGCGCGCCTCCAGCGCGTCGACCAGCTCGACCATGCCCGGAAAGGGCGCGGTCCGGTCGACCAGGGCGCTCTCGTAGATGCGCAGATATTCGCGGCGCAACGGCTCATAGTCGGGATCCTCGGGTTTGAGTCCGAAGCCGACCTTGAGGATACCGGGCGCGCCGTGCGAGGCGTAGGGCCGCACCCGTGCAAAGGGCAGGGGCGCGCGTCCGTGACGATGCAGGAGCCTGTTCAACGCGGCGGCCATGTCGGGCGCCGTATCAGCGAAGGTGCCGTCGAGATCGAAGAGCACGACGCCATCGCGCGGCGGACGCGGATCAGCCATGGGTGTCGCGCACGCAGGTCACGAGATAGTTCACGTCCAGGTCGTGCGGGTCGAGCCGGTAGACCTGGGTGAGCGGATTGTAGACCATGCCGGTCATGTCGGTGGTGCGCAGCGCGGTCGGACGAACCCAGGCATCGAGTTCGGACGGGCGGATGAAGCGCGCGTAGTCGTGCGTGCCGCGTGGCAGCATGCGCATGACGTACTCGGCGCCGACCACCGCCAGCAGATAGGACTTGGGATTGCGGTTGAGCGTGGAGAAGAACACCCAGCCGCCGGGCCGCACCAGACGCGCGCAGGCGTCGACCACCGAGGCCGGATTGGGCACGTGTTCGAGCATCTCCATGCAGGTGACGACATCGAAGGCGCCGGGCTGCTCCAGCGCCAGGGTCTCGACCGGCACGCGCCGGTATTCGACCTCCACGCCGCTTTCGAGCGTATGGAGTTCGGCCACGCGCAGCGGCATGTCGCCCATGTCGATGCCCATGACCTGGGCGCCGCGCAGGGCCATGCCTTCCGAGAGGATGCCGCCGCCGCAGCCGACGTCGAGCACGCGCTTGCCGGCCAGTCCGCCGGCGCCGCGCTCGACATAGTCCAGACGCAGCGGATTGATGTCGTGCAACGTCTTGAATTCGCTGTGCGGATCCCACCAGCGCGAGGCCAGGGCCTCGAACTTGCTGATCTCGGCGTGATCGACGTTGTGATGCTGTTCGCTCATGGTGTCAGAGGTCCAATGCTGTCCTAGGGATGGAGACATTCTAAACTGCTTGGTCACTATTCTTGAGGTCGATCCTGTTAGAATCCTCGTTCACGCAGGTCTGAGCCTGCGTCGATGATGAACCCAAGCTGCTCACACTGGAGGATCGATACACATGTCCGCACTCTTTTCCGATGGTTGGATGAAGCAACTCATGGACGCCTGGAACAACGAACCCGAGGTGTGCGACAAGCTCGCCGAGATCGACTTCAACTCGGTCATCACCTGCGGGTTCAAGGACGAAGAGAATCCGCGCGGCGTGTTCATCGTCGAGAAGGGCGTCTGCGTGCGTGCGGGCGACTGGTCCGAGAGCGATCCGGCCCCGAACTGGGACATGCGCGCCGATCTGAAAGACTGGCTCAAATGGGTCGAGAACGGCATCGGCATGACTGGTATGGGTGCGGCCTTCATGACCGGCAAGCTCAAGTTCAAGGTGGGTGACTACAAGGCCATCATCAAGGATCCGCGCATGGCCAATCCCTTCGTCAAGAGCTTCGGTCTGATGCAGCAGCTCGACACCGACGAGATCAAGTGATCGGTTCGCTCCGATCCATGCGCAAAGCCCGCCGGCCGGCGGGCCCTTTTTGCATACAGCGCCAGGTGAGGGCGGAACGCCTGGCCGTCGATCGACGTGGGTTCCGCCGGCGGCCTCACCAGGTCAGAACCACTTCCGCGCGCACGAAGAACGAGTCGTTGCGGCGGTTGTCGGCATAGTAGTCACCCGGCATCAGATACTCGGCGACCAGGTGCCCCGAGACGTTCTGGCTGAACTTGCTCTTGAGCCAGGCCGTCAACAGATGTCCACGGAAGTCGCCGTCGCCACTCAGATTGACCATCTGCGCGGCGGTGCGGGTGCTCTGCTCATCGGCCCAGAGCGCGTGGTAGTCGACCAGGAGCTGGGTCGTCGGATGCACCTGAGCGATCCAGCCGACATTGAAGCGCTGGAGGTTGGTCGCCTCGCCCACGCGCGATTCCAGCGGCCACTGATAGATCATCAGCTCGCTCCACTGCGGCCAGCGGCCCCAGAGCGGGTCGAACGCCTGATCGTCGGCGCTGTCCGGGTCGTCGCCTGACAGGTACTCGAAGTCGGCGTGGAGCTGATTCTTGAGCGAATCGTTGAAGCTGTAGGTCAGGCGGCCGTTGAAGCCGAAGGCGCTCAGATCACGGTCGTTGCGCGTGCCCCATTCATAGGCGGTCTCGGCGCGCACCGACCAGTTGGGCGTGAGCTTGGAATCGGCACGCAGACCCGCCGCATAGATGTCGCCCGAATCACTGGGTGACGTGAAGGGCGTGCCATTGTTGATGCGCAGGTTGCGCGGCGTGAGATTCGGGTCGTTGTGCTTGTAGATGAAGTAGCCATCGAGATCCGTGCCCTTGATCAGCGACTTGTTGCGCCCATAGACGATGACGCCGGTCTCGTGCTGCTCGGTCTGATCCTCGACCTCGCCGTTGAGCGACTGCGGAAAGCGTCCGGTGTCGGCGCTCTGGTCGATGTAGATGAGATCGAGCGTGGTGCCGAGCGACTCCAGGTTGTAGGTGGCGCGGGCGGCATCGAGATAGATGCTGCGCGAGCCGTCGAGCGGCGTGCCCTCGAACACCAGCCAGCCGTTGCCCAGGACGATGTCCTGGCGTCCGACCTTGAGCGAGAGCGGCGAGCCGCCGATCTGCTTGGCGCCGATCGTGAGCTGATCGAACAGGATGCCGCCGCTGTACCAGTTCTCGAAGCCGGCTGCCGGCCAGTTGGAGCGGGCGGGATCCTGGTAGTGGCGCCCCTCCCACATCAGGCGCGCGCTGGCTTCCAACTGATCGCCGAACGTGTAGGAACCCCAGAGCCGTCCGCGATAGCGCTCGAAGGTGCGATCACCCGTGGCGCTGTCGGCGTCCAGGCCCACGTTGTCGATCCAGACCTGACGCAGACGCAGGTCCGCGCCCCATTTGAAGGGACCGCTGGTCTGTTCGGCCGAAACCGCCGAGCAGGCGAGTGTGGCGCCGAGTCCGGCGGCCAGGAGCTTGTTCTTCTTAGAATTCATCGTCCACCTTCTTTTCTTCGAGCGCCCATTGGCGGTCTTCGTCAGTGACTTCGTCGCGCGCGGCATTGCGGCGAATCAGGCCATAGAGAATGCTCAGGACGGCCAGGGCGATGATGCCCAGGTAGGCCGTGAGCACGAAGGGATCGTCGAGACCCAGCATGATGGTTTACCTCGTCTCCGGGAAGCAGCGGTCGAGATGCTCGGCCGCCGGCGGTCGGGTGAAGGCGCTGACCAGGATCAGGGTCAGGAGCGCGGCGGGCAGGGCGACCACGATCGGATCGACCGAGGGCCAGTTCGGGTAGTCGGCCAGGAGACTGGTCTTGCCGCCGGTGACGAGCTGCACCAGACCGATGGCGCTCGCTTCCTTGGCCTTGACCAGCAGCAGCCAGAACAGCGACACCACCAGACCGACTGTCATCGAGGCCAGCGCCCCGGCCTTGGTGACGCGGCGCGAGAAGAGCCCGCCGATATAGGCCGGCAGGAAGGCCGCCGCGCACAGCCCGAAGAAGATCGCCGTGAAGCGGGCGACGATGTATTCCTGACGAACGGTGTAGCTGATGGTCACGGCGATCAGCAGACCGACGACGATCGCCAGCCGCATGACCAGGAGACTCGGTTCACGCGGCTGCCCCTTGGTGCCGATGCGCTCATAGAGGTCGCGTCCGGCCGCCGTGCCGATGGTGTGGAACTGGCTCGACATGGTGCTCATGGCCGCCGCCAGCAGCGCCAGGAAGAAGATGGCGCCGAACCAGTGGGGCAGGGCGGTCGAGATGAAGGTCGGGATGATCGTGTCGGCGTCGCCCTTGACATAGGTGACGACCGAGGAGCGTCCGCCGACCAGCTCGAAGCGCGCGCCGCCCGCCTCTTCGGCCTCCTGGCGCTCGCTGACGATCAGGGCCGCCGTGGCCGGAGCCTGGGTCTTGGGGTTGATGATCGCCGTCCAGGCGCCGCTGTCGGTCTGTTGCATCAACTCGACCAGCGCCTGATTCTTCTCGGCGTCGAGTTCCTGGACGACCTTGCCGTTGAGGATGGGACCGTTCTGGGCGAACCAGGCGTTCGACAGACTGCCGACCAGGAAGGGTGTGCCGGTCATCAGCATGATGAAGATCGCGCCGATCGGCACCGCCCGATCCAGCTCGCGCCGGCTGCGCACCGTCATGAAGCGCACCGCCAGTTGCGGCTGGGCCAGCACGCCGATGCCCACGCCCAGGATGATGGCCGTGACCACGATCCACCACAGATCATAGGTCGGTGCGCCCCAGCCGAAGGCCGGCATCTCGGTCCAGCCCTGATGCCCGATCTGGGCCAGAGGCGCAGGCACCATGGCCTCCATGTCGGTCAGATACTGGTGGGCCTCGGTCACGCCGCCCAGGCTCGAATAGGTGAAGACCAGGAGGAAGATCATGGCCAGCACCATGACGAAGCCCTGGAATGTGTCGGTGTACATCACGGCCTTGATGCCGCCGGGGATGACGTAGGCGGCGGTGATGAGGGCGAAGATCAGGAGCGCGACCTCGAAATCGATGCCGAACTGGGTAGCGGCGAAGACGCTGCCGCCGGTCATGACGGCCGCCGCGTAGAGCGGCATGAAGAGAAAGATCAGGACGCCGGCGAAGATCTGGATGCCCCGGCTCTGATAGCGCTGGCCCAGGAGTTCCGGGAAGGTGTGGGCGCCGAGATGGTGCCCGAGCCGGCGTGTCGGCTCACCAAGCACGATGAAGGCGATCAGGATGCCGACGCCGATGTTGAGAAAGGTCAGCCACAGCAGACTCATGCCGAAGAGTCCGGCGACCCCGCCGAACCCGACGATGGCCGCCGTGGAGATGAAGGTGGCTCCATAGGAGACCGCCATGATGACCGGATGCGCTGAGCGCCCTCCGACCAGGAAGTCGGCCGCCGAGCGCGTGCCCCGGTAGCCGAGCCAGCCCAGATAGGCTGTGATGGAGAGGTAGGCGAGGATGACGACGATGTCGATCCAGCCCACCGATGCATGATCGGGCATGTTTCCCCCTGTTATTTGGAATCTGTGGCCGCGATGCCACGTCGCCTGCATTCGATCGTCATGGAGTCGAAATACGGGCGGGGGAAAATAACCTGATTTGCCGTGCGGGTGTTATAGGGCCGAAGGGTTCAGGTGGGCTTTTTTCGCCCCAACAGCCGCCGCATCCGCTCGATTCCATCGTCGACGAGCGTATAGACCACGGGCACCACCAGCAGACTCAGGAAGGTCGAGGTGATGAGTCCGCCGATGACCACGATCGCCATGGGCGCGCGGAAGCTCGGGTCGGTGCCGATGCCGAGCGCGATCGGCAGCATGCCGGCGCCCATGGCGAGCGTGGTCATGATGATCGGGCGCGCGCGCTTGCGGCAGCCGTCGAGTAGCGCCTCCCAGCGGTTCAGTCCATGCTCGCGCCGCGCCAGGATGATGTAGTCGATGAGCAGGATCGAGTTCTTGGTGGCGATGCCCATCAGCATGATGAGTCCGATCATCGACGGCATGGACAGCGCGCTGCCGGTCACGAACAGGGCGAGAAACGCACCGGGGATCGACAACACCAGCGCCGCCAGGATGGTCGCCGGCTGCACGAAGTCGCGAAACAGCAGCACCAGCACCGCATAGATGCAGAGCACCCCGGTCAGCATCGCCAGACCGAAGCTGGCGAAGAGTTCGCCCATGACCTCGGCATCGCCGACCGTGGTCTGGAACACGCCCGGCGGCAGTTGGCGCAGGCTCGGCAGCGCCAGCGCCTGCTTCTCGACCTCGCCCAGCGGTTGCTGATTGAGTTCGATCTCGAAGTTGACGTTGCGCAGCCGGTCGTAGCGATCGATCTCGGCCGGCCCGCTGTCGAGCGTCAGCGTGGCGATGGCGCCGATCAGCACCGGACCATCGCGTCCGGGTACGGTCAGACTGCGCAGCAGATCGAGATCCTGGCGCGCCTCGGGTGGCAGCTTGACCACGATCGGCACCTGACGCTGGGACAGATTGAGCTTGGGCAGCGATTGGTCGTAGTCGCCGCTGGTGGCGATGCGCAGGGTCTCGGCGATGGCCACCGAGGTCACGCCCAGCTCGGCGGCGCGGGCGAAGTCGGGCCGCACCACCAGTTCGGGCCGCACCAGACTGGCGGTGTTGGTGACGCCGCCGATGCCGGGGATGGTGCGCAGTTCGCGCTCGACCCGGCGTGCGTGCTCGGCCAGGAGCTGACCGTTCTCGCTGGCCAGCACCAGGATGTACTTCTCGTTGGCTCCGGCCAGACCCACGGTGAACCGGATACCGGGAATGGCGGTCAGCGCCTCGCGCAGCTCGCGCTCGATCGATTGCTTGGTGACACCGTGTCGCTCATTGCGCGGCGTGAGGCGGATGGTCAGGGTCGCCTTGCGCACCTCCTGCACGCCCGTGGCCACGAAGGGATCGCCGCCCGCCGAACCGCCGCCGATGGTGGTATAGACCAGCCGCACCTGCGGGTGACGGGCGACCAGCACCCGTGCCTGCTCGGCCGCCGCCAGCGTCTGGTCGAGCGTGCTGCCGGGCGGGAGCTGGAGATTGACCTGAGTCTGGGACATGTCGTCGGGCGGCAGGAAGCCGGTCGGCAGCAGCGGCACCAGCGCGAAGGAGCCGACGAAGAACCCGGCCGCGCCCAGGAGCGTCAGCCAGCGATGGCGCACACAGAACCCGCTCAGGCGCACCACGGTATCGAGCCAGCGCGGCCGGTCGTGGAGCCGGCGCGGCGGGTGCAGCAGATAGGCCGCCATCATCGGCGTGAGCAGCCGCGCCACCACCAGCGACACGAACACCGCAATGGCCGCCGTCCAGCCGAACTGCACGAAGAACTTGCCCGCCACCCCGCTCATGAAGGCCGTCGGCAGAAACACGGCGATCAGTGTGAAGGTGGTGGCGATGACGGCCAGCCCGATCTCGTCGGCCGCCTCCATCGCCGCCTGATAAGGCGTCTTGCCCATCCGCAGATGGCGCATGATGTTCTCGATCTCGACGATGGCGTCGTCGACCAGGACGCCGATCACCAGCGACAGCGAGAGCAGGGTCACGGTGTTGAGCGTGAACCCGAGCAGATACATGGCCGCAAAGGTCGGCAGGATCGACAGCGGCAGCGCCGTGGCCGAGACCAGGGTCGCACGCCAGTCGCGCAGGAAGGCCCAGACCACCAGCACCGCCAGCACCGCGCCCTCCAGCAGCAGCGACATCGAGCCTTCGAAGTTCTCCACCACCGGGTCGACGAAATTGAAGGACTCGACGACCTCGATGTCGGGGTGCTCGGCGTGCAGTCGAGCCAGTTCGGCCCGTACCCCCTCGGCCACCTCCAGTTCGCCAGCGCCACGACTGCGCACCACCTCGAAGCCGACCACCGGGCGCCCGTCGAGCAGCGCGGCCGAACGCCGTTCGGCAATGGTGTCGGTCACGGTGGCGACCTGACCGAGCCGGATGCGCCGCCCATCGGACAGGCTGATGTCCAGCTCGGCCAGCTCGGCGGCGGTACGGACCGTCGCCAGCGTGCGCACCGACTGCTCGGCTCCGCCCAGATCGGCGCGTCCGCCCGAGTCTTCGCGCTGGATCCGGCGCAACTGGCGCGAGATGTCGGCGGCCGTGACCCGTAGCGCCAGCAGCCGATCCGGGTCCAGTTCGATCCGCACCTCGCGGTCCACCCCGCCGACCCGGCTCACCGCGCCGACGCCCGGCACGCTGAGCAGACGCCGCGCCAGGGTGTTGTCGACGAACCAGGACAGCGCCTCCTCGTCCAGACGCGGCGAATCGACCGTGTAGCTCAGGATCGGCAGTCCGGTCAGGTCGATCTTGGCGACGATCGGCTCCTCCAGATCGCCGGGCAGGTCGGAGCGGATGCGCGAGACGGCATCGCGCACGTCGTCGACGGCCTCCTGGGTCGGTTTCTCCAGCCGGAATTCGGCGGTGACGGTCGCGGTGCCGTCCTGAACCTTGGTGTAGATGTGCTTGATGCCCTGGAGACTGGCGATGGCGTTCTCGATCTTGCGCGCCACCTCGGTTTCCAGCAGCGCCGGCGCCGCGCCGGGCAGACTGGCCGAGACCCGCACGCTCGGCAGATCGATGTCCATGAACTGCTGGACCTTCATCGCCATGAACGACAGCGTGCCCATGAAGGCCAGCAGGGCGAACAGCAGGATCGCCGGGATGGGATTGCGGATCGACCAGGCGGAGACGTTCATTCGGCGAGGCGCACCAGATCGCCGTCGGCGAGGAAGCCGACGCCGCTGTCGACCACCTCGGCCGTGGCCTCCAGTCCGGCGGTGATCTCGACCCGATCGCCCAAACGCCGGTCGACCCCGACCTTGGTCTGGATCACGGTGCCGCCCGGCTCCAGCCGGAACACATAGGCGAAGCCCTCGCGCGCCAGCACCGCCGACTGGGGCAGCGTCAAGGCCGGAGCCTCACCGAGATCCAGCTCGCCGCGAACGAACATCCCGGCGCGCAGCGGCCGGCCGGTCGCCTCGGCGGGCAGGTCGACATAGACCAGTCCGGTGAGTGTGCGCGCATCGATGGTCGGGGCAACGCGCCGAATCTGGCCGTTCACCGGCGTGCCGTCTGGCGCGAGAATCCGGGCCGGTCCGCCCGGTTGCAGCCGCGCCAGCTCGGTCGCCGGCACCTCGGCGCGCCACTCCAGCCGGCTGTCACGGATGAGGCGCAGCAGCTCGTCTCCGGGCTGGACGAGTGAGCCCTGGGTGGCGCTCAGCGAGGCGACGATGCCGGCGACCGGCGCCAGCACGCTGGTCCGCGACAGCCGCAGTTCCTCGCTGCGCACCCGAGCGCGGGCGGCATCGAGCCGGGCCAGCGCGGTCCGTTCGGCGCTCAGGTATTGATCGGCCTGTTGCGCACTGAGCGCGGCCGTGCCGCGTGACTCACGTGCACGGTCGGCGTCGGCGCGGGCTTCGGCGAGCAGTGCCTCGGCTTCGGCTACGGCGGCGCGTGCCTGTTGGAACGCCGCCGTCACGCTGTCGCTGTCGATGCGGGCGAGCAACTGGCCGCGCTCGACCCGGTCGCCGATCTCGACCGGCACCTCGACGAGCCGATCGCCGCCGATCTCGGCGCCGACGACGACCTCACGCCAGGCGGCGATATTCCCGGTGGCGGCGATGGTGCGCGGCCAGTCGCGAATCTCGGGACGGGTGGTGGTGACGGTCAGGGCCGGCTTGGTCGGCCGGGCGGGTGCGTCATCGTCCGCCTGGAGCCAGCCCGCCTGTCCGCCCAGGCCGAATACCAGGGCCAATCCCAGGCCGAGGCGGTGGAGCCGGCCGGGGCGTCGTTGATGTGTGTTATCGGGCGCGTGCATGTCGATGTCGTTCGTTCAGTGCGCCAAACGCCAGGCGTCGAGGAGGATCAGGAGGCGCTCGGCGGGTGGTTCGCCGAGCAGGGCCAGGGCACGCACGCCGTTGGGGCGCAGGCGCGCGGCCAGCAGTGGAGGGAGCGGCTGGATCGCACGTACCGGAAGCTCGAAGTGCACGACGGGTTCGCCGACGCGGATCAGTCGCCGCCAGTCCGGATGGACGATCTCGAGCAGACGCTGGCGCGACGGCTCGGACGCGGTTGACTGGGGCCATTCGAGTAGCTCGTCCAGATTGGGTGCGGCGGTTTCGGCCGGGTTGCGCATGGCGCCGATCTTGGACGCCTCCAGCGCCAGACAGCGCCCGGCGCTCTCGAACCGAACGAGCGCAAGGGTCTCCAGTGGCGCCCCTGGACCGTGCTCGACTCCAGTCCGAACCACTCAGCCTGCCCCGCTCAGGTAGTCCTGGAACAGCGCATCGAGATCCAGCAGGAGCACGCTGTGTTCGTCGAGTTGGAAGACTCCGCGCGCGGTCCGGCGCAGTGATTCGGCCAGCGTGTCGGGCACGGTCTGGATCGCGTCCTCGGCGACATCCAGCACATCGACGACGCGATCGACCCGCAGTCCGCTGCGCATCGGTTCGCCGCCGACTTCGTGTGACCCCTGAGCCAGCAGGATCGCTCCCTGCCGACCGGGCGCGCCGTGCTCGATCCCCAGCAGATCGCCCAGCCGGATGACCGAGGTGATGTCGCCGCGCACGCTGATGACACCCTCGAGCGCCGGCGGACAGCCGGGCACGAAATGAATGGTCGACAGTGGCAGGATCTCGCTGATCTGGCGCCCCGGCAGCGCCTGGAGCCGCTCGCCGATGGCGAAGACCACGAGCTTGACGGCGGGCGCGTCGACTTCGACCAGCTCCGCCTCGCCGCGGCGGCGTCGGTTCAGGATCTCTCCCAGTGGATCCTGATTCGGGTGCAGGCTGTCGGAGGCCATCGCCGTGATCACTGTCTGCTGTTGGAGTGGGCGATCAGGATGCGATTGCGCCCTGCACGCTTGGCGCGATAGAGCGCGGCGTCGGCCGCCTCGATCAGCGCCGAGGGATCGCTGTATTCGGGGAAGGCGGCCAGCCCGCCGCTGAAGGTGCAGTGGAATTCAGTCCCGTCGGCGATGAAGGTCACGGCCGCGAAGCTCTCGCGCAGTGAGTCCATAATGGACTTGGCCTGATCGGCGTCCAGGCCGGTCATGATGACGGCGAACTCCTCGCCGCCATAACGCCCGACGATGTCGGACTCGCGCAGCCGCAGTCGCAGCGTGCGCCCGAGGGCCATCAGCACCTGATCGCCGGTCGGGTGCCCGTGAGTGTCGTTGACGGCCTTGAAATGATCGACGTCGATCATGGCCAGACAGAGCAGACGCCCGGAGCGCTGGCAGGAGGCCATGGCGACTTTGAGCAGTTGCAGGATGGTGTTGTGGTTGAACAGTCCTGTGAGGCTGTCGCGGATCATCAGCGAGCGCAGGGTGCGCATGCGTTCGGCGCGCAGATGGACCTCGGTCACGAGGCGTTCGGGTTCGATCGGCTTGGTGAGAAAGCCGTCGGCGCCGACTTCCAGCGCCTTGAACTGCCGCCGCGCGTCGGTCTCGGAGGAGACATAGATGATCGGCAGTCCCAGATAGCCGGGGATCTGGCGCAGCACGCGCGCCAGCTCGGGACCGGAGCAGTGGGGCATGTAGAGATCCATCAGCACCAGATCGGCGTCGAACTCTTCCAGGATGGCGGGCACGCGCTCGGGTTCATTCGCGACACGCGTGACCATGCCGGCCGATTCCAGCACCATGGCGTAGAACTGACCCACGTCCGGATCATCGTCGACGATCAGGATGTGATAGGGATCGGGCGTACCGCGACTGGTGAGCTGATCGAGCAACTCGGCCAGTTCGACGGCCTTGACCGGCTTGCGGCAGTAAGCGTGCCCGCCGGCCTTGACCGCGCGCAGACGGGCCTGGAAGTCGTCGCGCATCGAAATGAACAGGCAGGGAATGCGGGTATCCAGCCGGGCGTTCAGTTCGGCGACGGCCGCCGGTCCGGCGTCACGTCCCTCCGGGAACATGATATCCATGATGATGGCCGCCGGCAGCCGTTTCAGGGCGGCCAGACGCAGCGCCTCCAGCGACGCGTAGGGTTCGACCTCGTAGCCGAAGCAGCCGAGCTGGTCGGACAGATCGCGTGCCAGTATCGGGTCGTCGTCACAGAGATAGATGAGACGCTGGTTCGACCCGGCCTCATCGGCACGTTGAGCCGGCAGGGTGAAGCGCGGCTGACTGTCGGCCGCCATGGCGCTGTCGACGCTCAGCTTGAGCTCTTCGAGTGTTTGGACATGCCGGCGCAGATCGGCGAGCAGGTGCGGTGAGAGCCGCCGGTCGCCGTCGAGTACCTCTCGCAGGGTCTGCTCGGCCTCTTTGGCTGAAGCGTTGATGGCGTCGAAGCCGAAGGAGGCGCCTGAGCCCTTGAGGGTGTGGAAGATGAGATGGAGCTGACTGAGCGGCTCGTCCTGGCGCTCGCTGGTCGTGAGCGCGGCCAGCAGCTCGCGCGCCTGACGTAGACGGTCGGGAAGCTGCTCGATGAAGGAGATGCGCAGACGTCGCTTGCGCTCCTGGAAGGAGTCCTGGGGGCTGGCCGGCATGTCGATGGCGCCTCGCTCGCGTCTCCAGTCGTTGCGGTTCAGAGTCGGTCGAGCAGCTCGGGCAACCGCTGCTCCAGTGAAGCGTCCTTGGCGAGACAGGCGCGGAGTCCGGGTTCGCGCTCCAGCAGTGGCGTGGGGTCGTCTCCGGTCAGGAGCACGAATGGCCGTTCCAGGCCGCGCTCGCGCAGTTCCTGGAACAACTCCAGTCCATCGAGCAGCGGCATGTGCAGGTCCGAGACCACCAATTCGAAGGTCGCGTCCTCGGTGAGTCGCTCCAGGGCCTCCAGGCCATGTTCGGCGAGCCGACAGCTGTGTCCGGCCTCTTCGAGAACGGCCAGGGTCATCTCGCCGGCCAGCGGGTCATCGTCGACGATCAATATGCGCATGACAGTTCTCGGATCCTCGAATCAGGGGCGGGTGCGCGTCGGATGTTAACCTAACAGATTCATAAGTGTATCGACCAGACTCGATTGATTGAAGTCGCCCTTGACGATATAGGCATCGGCACCGACCTGGATGCCGCGCTGTTTGTCCTCGGGCTTCTGGCGCGAGGTGACGATCACGATCGGCGTGGAGCGGTACTGATCGTGACCGCGCAGACGCGCCGTCAGCGAGAAGCCGTCCAGGCCCGGCATGTCGACGTCGGTGATCACGGCGTCGAAGTGTCCGCCGAGCGCCTTCTGCCAGCCGTCGAGTCCGTCCTCGGCCAGGGTGACGCGGTAGCCGTGGGCCTCCAGAATCTCGCGCTCGATCTCGCGCGTGTTGAGCGAGTCGTCGACGACCAGGATGCGCTGTCCGCCGGGCGTCTGATGGGACAGGCGCCGGTCGGCGATCACCAGCGGCGTCTCGCCGCGCAGTCGGCGCGCCATCTCCAGGAGTGCGGGCGCCTGGAGGATGCTGACCAGGGCGTTGTCGCCGGTGACGACCATGCCGGCCACCAGCCCGCTGGCGCGCAGGTGGGCCGGCAGTGGCTTGATAACCATGTCGCGCTCGTCGAGCAGCCGGTCCACGACCAGACCCAGCTTGGTCTGGCGCGACTGGATGACCACCACCAGCCAGCCGCGGCCGGCCGTGTCGCCGGCGGCGGTCTGGAGCGCGGGCAGATCGCCGGCCTGGACCAGCGGCAGGAATTCGTTGCGCAGCACCATGGCCGGGCGGTCGCCGACCAGCAGGGTCTGGTCGCGCGGCACCCGGATCAGTTCGGCGACCTGATGCGCGGTCAGCCCGAAGGCGCGTCCGCCGGCCTCGAACAGCAGCACCCGCATCACGGCGAGCGAAGCCGGGAGCTGGAGACCGAAGCGGGTGCCGATGCCGGGACGGCTGGAGATCGACAGCGAGCCGCGCAGATCCTCGACGATGGCGCGTTTGACCACGTCCAGGCCGACACCGCGCCCGGAGATGTCGGTGATGATGGCGCTGGTGCTGAATCCGGGCAAGAAAATGAGCTCGTTGACGGCCTCGTCGTCGAGTCCGGCGGCGCGGGCCGGATCGATCAGGCCCTTCTGGGTCGCCTTGGCGAGGATGCGCTCGCGGTCCAGGCCGCGACCGTCGTCCTCGATCTCGATGAGCACGCCGACGCCCTCCTGGCGCGCCGAGAGTCGCAGTCGCCCGAGGCGCGGCTTGCCGGCCGCCTGGCGTTCGTCCGGGGATTCGAGTCCATGGTCGATGGCATTGCGCAGCAGATGCACCAGGGCATCGCTGAGATGATCGATGAGCTGACGATCCAGCTCGATCTCGCCGCCGCTGATCTCGCAGTTGACCTCCTTGCCCAGCTCGCGTCCGAGCTGGCGCGCCAGGGGAGCGATCGGCTCGAAGACGATGGCCAGCGGCAGCATCCGCATCACCAGGGCGCGATCGTTGAGTTCAGTCGTCAGGCGTTCCTGTTCCTGGACCAGATCGCGCAGGGCGAGCGTGAAGCCGTGCATGGCGTGCGACTGGGCTGTCAGTGGCTCGCGCTCAGGTTCGGCCTCCATAGAGGCCAGCGCGGCCAGGGATTTGTCGAGGGTGCGCGCCTCCAGCAGCTTGTGGCGCAGCTTGGCCTGATTGGAGACGACCTCGCCCATGAGCTTGATGAGTTCGTCGAGCTTGTCCATGCGCACCCGCACGCTGTCGGGGGCGCGCAGGACGGTCGGGGTCGAGCGCGTCGCCTCATCAGGCGGTGCTTCGGTCGGTGTGGGCCGGGGAGCATCGTTTGGCGCGGGCGCCGCTTCGGGGGCGGGCGCGGATGGCGCCGTCTCACCCTGAGCCGCCGCCGCGAGTGCCGCGCAGAGCGACCCGTCCGGGGGCGCGAGCTGGCCCGCGCTCGGTTCCACCTGCTCGACCAGGGCGCTGATGGCATCCAGGGCGCGTATCAGGAGTGCGCCGAGTTCGGGGCTCGGTTGTGTCCGGCCCTCGCGCAGCGCGCCCAGTACCTCTTCGAGCTGATGTGCGGTCTCGGCGATGCTCGTCAGCTTGAGCATGCGCGCCGAACCCTTGATGGTATGGGCGGCGCGGAAAAGCTCGTTGATCGTCTCGCCGTCCAGGCCGGCGCCCGAGGCCAGCGGTGCCAGTCCGGCTGCGAGCCGCCCCAGGTGATCGCGGGCCTCGCCGGTGAAACGGGGTAGGAATTTCTTGATGTCCAGGGCCATGATGGATAGCGGGTCAGCCACTCGCTTCGAGTCGGGTCAGGCGGATCTGGCACAGTTGACGCAGGTCGCCGAGTGCCAGATCCGGCGCGCTGATCAGAACCGCCATGGGATCGGGTGGACCGACCTCGCGTTCGAGCTGACGCAGGACGATGCGGTATTCGCGCTGCGCCAGTTGGGCCTGTCCGGTCGCGTGATAGACCTCGGCGAGCTGGAAGTGCGCCGGCCAGGACTCGGGTTGATGATAGATGGCGCGTCGCAGAAAACCGATGGCCTCGGTCGTGCGTCCCTGACGCTGGGCGCTGCGCCCCAGGAGCAGCAGGGCCTCCAGATTCCAGTGATCGATCTCGAGCACGCGGTGCGCCAGCGCCATGGCGTTCGGGGTCCGGTTCATCTCCAACAGCAGATGGGCCTTGAGCACCAGATCCCTGGGCCTCGGCTGGGGGGCGACGCAGAGTGGCTCGAGACGTTCGAGCGCCGCCTGATGGCGCTCGGTCTGGGCGAGGGCGAGCGCCGCGTCATGGATGGCGTCCGCCGCTGGACCGTCGGGCGCGTCCTGAGTCGGTGGCTGGGCGCGCGTGGCCGGTACCAAACCGTATTCGGTGCGAGACCTCTCTGGATCGGAGCGACGCCGGATATTCTGGGGATGGCTGGACGTATCCGGCGGCGGCCGCCTGGAGTCGCCGGAGGCCGGGACGCCGGGGCGCGACTCACGAGGGCGTGCCGGTGGTGTTCGTCCAGCGTCCCGAACCCGATCGGTGCCCTCCGCTCCGGGTCGCGTTCTTGCCACGGGCGGCGCCCCCATGGCCGGCGATTCATTGATGAACAGGAAGACCCCGTCGTACTCGCGCAGCGCCAGGATGCCGAAGTCGTTGGCCAGGGTCTCGGAGATGCCGACGATCAGATAACCGCCGGGCACCAGCAGCGTCTTGAGCCGCTCCAGCGCGCGCCGACGGGTCGGGGCATCGAAATAGATCGAGACGTTGCGAAAGAAGATCACGTCCTGACCGGCGAGTGCCGGAGGATAGTCGGCGGCGAGCAGGTTGAGCGGCTGGAAGCACACCTGTCGGCGCAGACGCTCGTCGATCTGGAAACGATTGGCGTCGACGGCGCTGAAATAGCGCTCCTGGAGCTGCGGACTCAGGGCGCGGAAGGAGAAGCGGCCGTAGACGCCGGCGCGTGCGTGTTCCAGGGCCGCGCGATCGACGTCTCTCGCCTGGATCTCGAAGAGTCGGTCGGCCAGCTCGCCATAGCGCTCGCGCAGGGCCATCAGGATCGAATAGGGTTCCTCGCCCGTCGAGCAGCCGACCGACAGCAGGCGCACCGGCCCGTCGGCAGCGCGATGTGCCAACCGCTCGGGACAGAGCCGTTCGGTCAGCAGCTTCAGATGCTGGGACTCACGGTAGAAGTAGGTCTCGTTGATGGTGATGAGACTGGTGAGGGTGTGCAGCTCGGTCTCGTCGTTGTGCAGCCGCGCCAGATAGTCCTCGGGCGAGCGGTCGCCGACGGTGCTGATGCGCTTGGCGAGCAGTTCGCACCAGAGATCGTTGCCATAGGTGCCGGCATTGAGTCCCAGGTGTTCGCGGATGAAGTCCTGGATGGATTCGAGACTCATGGCGCCGTGCCCACCAGGCGGCACAGGGCGCTGGCGATCTCGTCGAGGGGCAGCACGCGGCCGATGGCACCGGCTTGGATGGCCTCGCGATTCATGCCGAAGATGAGCGAACTGGACTCGTCCTGGGCCAGGGTCTGACCGCCGGCGGTGCGGATGTCGAGCAGCCCCCGCACGCCGTCGCGGCCCATGCCGGTGAGGATCACGCCCAGCGCCTGGTCACCATGGCGCTCGGCCACGGAAGACAGCAGCCGGTCGCAGCTCGGATGATAGATGTCGCGTGCCTCCGGCTCGACGTAATGCAGACGCCGGCCGGCGCTCAGGATCAGATGCCGGGCCGGGTCGGCCAGATAGATACGCCCTGGGCGCGGGATCTCGCCGGCCTGGGCCACCACGACCTCCAGTGCACAGAGATCGTTGAGCCAGCCGGCCATGGCCTCGGCGAAGCCGACCGACAGATGCTGGGCGATCAGGACCGGGGCGGCGAGCGTCGCCGGCAGCCGGGGCAGCAGGGCCGCCAGTGCCTGGGGTCCGCCGGTGGACGAAGCGATGGCGATCAAACGCTCGCCCTGGGTGTCCGGGCATTTGGGGACGGGGGTTGGCGTCGCGTGTGGGTTCAACGCCGGCTCGGCCTGGGACACGAGCGCGGCGCCGCCCGACTGACGCCGGATGTGCCGGATCACGGGTACCCCGGCGAGCATCCGCAGCCGCCGTGCCAGGGCGCCGCCATCGTCGATCCCCGGCTTGGCGGTGGCCTCCAGCGCCCCGCGCGCCACGGCCGACATGGCATTGTGCGAGTCGGCCAGATCCGAGAGCACCAGGATGGGCGTGGCCTGCACCGCCATGATCTCCTCGATGGCGGTCAGTCCGTCCATCACCGGCATCTGCAAGTCCAGGGTGATGATGTCGGGTTTGAGTTCGAGCGTCAGCTCCAGTGCCTCGCGCCCATTGGATGCCTCGCCACAGACGCTCAGTCCAGGCTCGGACTCCAGCAGGGCGCGGATGAGCGCGCGCGCCGTGCCGCTGTCGTCGACCACCAGGACGCGGATCGGCTTCATGCGTCGCCCAGGGGCCGGGCTTCGGTGACGGTCGGCAGCGACTCCAGGGTCCGTTCATCGAGCACGAAGCGATCGACCTGACCTTTGAGCGTCGCCGAGAGCTGGGCCATGCTTTGAGCCACCTGCGAGATGCGGCGCACCGACTCGGCCGTCTCGGCGCTGGCGGTCACGATCTCCTTGAGTGCGACCACCACCTGATTGCTGGCGGTGCGCTGCTGCTGGGTCGAGAGACTGATCTGCTGAGCCGAGCTGGTGGTCTCGCTGGCCGTCTGCACCAGTTCGCGCAGGAAGTCGGCGGTGCGCGCCGAGGCGTCCAGCCCCTGGTCGATGCCGACCGAGCCTTTTTCCGAGGTGATGACCAGCCGGCCGATGGTCTCCTGGATCTCGCCGATCTTGTGCGCGATCTCGGCGGTCGACTCGCTGACCGAGTCGGCCAGACGCCGGATCTCGGCGGCCACCACGCCGAAGCGCTTGCCGGCCTCGCCCGCCGACGAGGCTTCGAGCGCGGCATTGAAGGCGATCAGCTTGGTCTGATCGGCCACGGTGTCGATGATCTCCATGATGCGCGTGATCTCCTTGGACTTGCCGCCCAGATCGACGATCTCCTTGAGCGAGACCTGATTGTCGTGACGGATCTCCTCCATCTTGTCGACCAGCTGGCGCATGGCCTGCTCGCCGTGGAGACTGCCGTCGTAGGTGCGGCGTGCGATTTCGACCACCGAGCCCGAGTATTCGGCGATCTGCGCCGAGGACGAGGACAGTTCCTCCATGGTCGAGGTGATCTCGGCCACCGAGCTGGACATCTGACTGGAGGTGGCGGCCTGACCGTCGACGGCCTGGGCGATCTGGCGCGCGGCTTCGTGGACCGAGATCGCGTTGCGCTCGACCTCGGCGACCAGATCGCGCAGATGACGGCGCATGCGGTCGGTCGCGCCCGCCAGCTCGGCCAGTTCGTCGCGTCCGTCCAGAGCGACCGCACGCGCCAGATCGCCGGCGGCCACGCGGTCGACGCCCTGGGTGAGGCGCTCGATGCGTCGCGCCAGCACCCGCGCCGAGACGAGCGCGAGCACCAGACCGATGGCCAGCACCAGGGTGCCGAGCAGCCAGGTTCGCTCGATGGCGTGCGCCCGGATCTGGCTGTAGACCTGGCGATCCTTGGCGACCTCGATCACCCCGAGCGGCTGGCCCGCATAGTCCCGGATCTGTTCGGCATAGACGGCCATGTGAACGCCGCCGATCGTCATCTGGGCATACTGGGGCGTGCCGGCGGCGGCCGCGGCGATGGTTGCCGCATCGAGGAGCGGTTGCTGGCCGGCGGTGCTGGCGAAGGTCTCGATCTGGCCGTCACGGATCAGGTGGAGTGCAGCCTCGACACCGTGGCGTGCCTTGAAGCCCTCGAAGAAGGCGGGTCCGAACGACATGCCGAACTCGACCGAGCCGAGATGACGGCCCTGATCGAAGACAGGGACCATGCCGCGTGCGCCCAGACCGGCCACGCCGGACTCCAGGCCGCGCTGGGGGGTGCGTTCGGTGTTGGTGTCGACGACCGAATGCCGGAAACTGGAGAGATCGTCGCCGTATTTCTCGATCTGGTGCAGACGCAGGAAGGAGGTCGCGGGCGGGGTGTGGAACTGGAACTGGACCGCGCCATAGTTCTTGCTCAGCACCTCGTAGGGCGCGAGGAGCTGCTCGCGCAACCAGTCGCGATCACCGGCGGCGAAGTGCTGCCGGACCTCGGGGATGTTGGCGACCAGGGCGCTCATGGCTTCGGCCAGCCGGGTCTCGGCCTCGACGTCGAGCCGGATGCGTTCGGCATACTGGCGCAACTCGGTGCGCTCCGCCTCCAGGGCCAGACCGTCCAGGGCGCGCAGATTGAAGAAGGACAACACCGAGACGGCGAGCAGGATCGCGGTCCCGGCGCCGATCATGTAGTTGACCCAGAGACGGAGGTTGGTGAACATCAGTCGCTCTCGTGCAGGCCGCGTCTGGCGCGGACGTTGAAACCGCGGATCGAGAACCGGATGCTAGCCTAACCCGAGTCGCCAAAGAAGACTCCCCAGTCTTGAATCACTCTGGATCGTCCTGGAGCCGTCATGGAAAGTTACACTGTCGTCCGACCCGAACATCTCAACCACTACGGCCATCTGTTCGGCGGCTGTCTGCTCAAATGGGTCGACGAGATCGCCTGGATCGCCGCCAGCCGCGACAATCCGGGCTGCCGCTTCGTCACCATCGGCATGGACCGCGTCGAATTCCATCGCGGCGTCGAGTTGGGCACCGTGCTGCGTTTCGTCGCTGGCGAGAGCTGTCGGGGACGCACGTCGCTGACCTATGGCGTGAGCGTCTATGCCGATGATCTGGAGACCGGACGCGAGGAGTCGATCTTCTCGACCTGCATCACCTTCGTGCGGCTCGACGAGCAGGGGCGCAAGCTTCCCCTGCCCACCGCCGAACCGGCCTTGGTCTGACGGTCGGCGAGGCGTCATGCCGTCGGTTGGGTTCGAGCCGCCATGACGTGGCCGGCCAGCCCGGCGCGCAGTGTCTCCGGCAGCGACTCGCCGACATGGGTCTCGTCTGTTACCAGGACATGGATGGTTCTGGCCGTGGCCATCTCTTCGCCGGCTTCGTTCAGGAAGCGATAACCGATCGCAAACGAGCGTCGACGCAGATCCTCGACCCGCACCTCGACCCGGATGCGGTCGCCGTGGCGCATCGGGCGCCGGTAGTCGGCCTCGGCATGGGTCAGAGGCAGCAGGATCTCGCCGTCGCGGAGCATGGCATCGATCGGATAGCCGATGTGCTCCATGAAGGCTTCGAGCGCATCCTGTGCGTGCCGGAACAGATGGGCGAAGAACAGGCGTCCGGCCGCGTCTGTGTCGTGCAGCCGGATATGCAGTTCGTATTGAAAAATTTTTTCTGTCATCAAGTCGCCGTCGAAGACACATCCCTGTGTCGAGGTGGCGCGTCGGGCGAGTCCTGATTCGGATCGTGCCCGGCGTGCCCGGTCGCGCTTCAGGACGAGCGCTTGGAGGCCACCGAGCCACGGGTGCTCAGCAGGAAGAACGCGGCCACCAGGAAGGCGACGATGGCTACGGCGATGACCATGGTCACGGGCTTGTTGGCCGGGTCGACGACCTTGAAGGGCTCGCCGATCTTGACCAGGATGGCCGAGTGGCCCGGATCAGCCAGCAGATAGCCGCAGAAGCCGAGGAAGGCGCCATAGACGACCATCTTGGTGTCCAGGTAGAGGCCGACCAGCAAGGCGACCAGAGCGGTCATCATGATCAGGGTGACGGCCGCCTTCTGCCCACCGAGGGCCGAGTCGACGCCCATCTTGTGCAGGATGGTCAGCACCCAGGCCAAGGCGCCCCAGATGATGATCTGCTTGGCCAGATAGAACAGACGCGAGTCGCCCCGCACATAGGCATTGCCCCAGGCGGTGACCAGCGAGATGAGTCCGATGACCGGGACGAAATAGCCCCAGTAGACGGCGATGTCGCTCGCGTTCTCGCGGGTGAGCGTGAAGAGCGCGACGGTGCCGGCATAGAGGATGATGAGCGGGAACAGGGCGAGCATCAACGAGCCTTGCGATTTTGCGGATGTTGTCACGACGAACCCTCCTAAGGTTTTGGGTTGCTGTGGTTGATAGCCGATAGCCTGTGTGAAACTGCAAGCGAGACCACCGAATCGGTCAAGCCCGCCGATAGTAACCTCACTGAAACTGCGTGTTAAGGGTCGAACGCGAACTCGATGGAGCGCCCTCACCCCGGCATTGGGCGAAAAGTGTTCGAGCAATCCATGTCGCGCATTGCTCGGACGCCGTCGGAGGACTAGAGTTCACCCCATCCGGTCCACCGTCGATGGGGTCGTCGCCATGCCCGCTTACGTGTCTGTCTCCTTGCTCGGTCGTCTGTCACTGCTGCTCTGTGTGTGGCTTGCCTGGCCAACCGATCGGGCTTTGGCCGCCGAGCGCGCGATCGAACTCACGCCCGGCATCGACTACTTCGGGCGCGATTACTCGACCCTCAAATCCGTCACACTGGAGGATTGTCAGGCGGCTTGTCTGAACGACAGCCGCTGCCGCGCCTTCACCTACAACACCAAGGCCGAATGGTGTTTCCTCAAGGAGAATCACGAGGAGGCTCGTCCCTTCGCCGGTGCGGTCTCCGGGCACGTCGTTGAGCAAACCGGACAAGCCGCAGGTACGGACAACACGGCATCACGCCCCGTCTCGTCGACTGTGCGACTGGCCGATCTCGGCTTTCTGCCGCCGCGTGAACTTGGAGAAGCACGCCGACTGGCCGCCAAGCTGGCGAGTGCGCCCCCGCCGAACGCCAAGCTCGCGACCCTGACGGCCCAGGCGCGCGCGGCGCTGCAATCCAACCAACCGGCTCAGGCCACCGTGCTCCAGTCTCAGGCGCTGCGTCTGGCGCCTAATGATGGGGGGCTCTGGACGGCGTTGGCCGAATCCTCGCTCGCGGCCGCTCAGAGTGGCGATTGGGACGAGCGTCAGCGTCATCGCCAGCAGGCAACGGCGGCGGCCATCAATGCCTATCCGCAGGCGCGATCGGTTGACGAACGGGCGGCTACCCTGGCGCTCATCGCCCGCACTCTGGCTCAGCGTGAGGAATGGCGTGCGACGATCCGCGCCAATCGGGCTTCGCTCGCCCTGGTCGAGTCGCCCGAACTGCGCCGAATCCTCGACCAGCAGATCGCCGAGCATGGCTTCCGCATCACGGGGCATGAGGTCGAATCGGACGCCGCCAGCCCACGGATCTGCATCCAGTTCAGCGACCCGCTCGACCCAAACCAGCCCAATCTCACTGATTTCGTGCGCGTCGTCGCCCGCACCGACCTGCCGATCGAGGCCGAGTCCAAGCAGATCTGTATCGACGGCGTGCGCCACGGTGAGCGTTATCAGGTGCTGGTGCGTCCCGGACTGCCCGCCGCCGATGGCGAGACGCTGAGCAAAGGCTCGGAACTCGACATCTATGTCCGCGACCGTGCGCCCATGGCCCGCTTCCTCGGCCGTGCCTATGTGCTGCCCAAGGGCGGCGAGGCGGCGATCCCGGTAGTCTCGGTCAACACCGATACGCTGGAGGCCGAGGTCCATCGGCTCGGCGATCGCGTTCTGACCCAGGCACTGGAAGAAGGGCTGCTGGAGCAACAGCTCGGGCGCTGGAACCTGGAGCGCATCCAGGAGCAGACCGGCGAGTCGATCTGGAAGGGCACCATCGAGGTCAAACCCGAACTCAACCGCGAGGTGACGACAGCGGTGCCGGTCGGCGCGCTGGTGTCCGAACTCAAGCCCGGCATCCATGTCCTGACCGTGCGCCCGCGCAACGCGCCCGACGACGGCAGTTCGCTCGCGACCCAGTGGTTCCTGGTCTCGGATCTGGGCTTGACCACGCTCGCGGGCAATGACGGACTCCATGCACTGGTCCGCTCGCTCTCCAGTGCCAAGCCGCTCGGACGGGTCGAGGTGCGGCTGGTCGCCGTCAACAACGAGATCCTGGGCCGCGCGACCACGGACAACGAGGGCCATGCCCGCTTCGATCCCGGTCTGCTGCGCGGGACCGGCGGCAATGCCCCGGCGCTGCTGGTGGCCGAGTCGTCGGCCGGGGACTATGCCTTCCTCGACCTGACCCAGTCGCCCTTCGATCTGAGCGACCGGGGTGTCGAGGGTCGGTTGCCGCCCAAGCCGCTCGACGTCTATCTGGTCAGCGAGCGCGGCGCCTATCGTCCGGGCGAGACCGTGCATCTCACGGCGCTGGTGCGGGATTCGCGCGCGCGGGCGGTGACGGATCTGCCGATCACGCTCATCGTCAAGCGTCCGGATGGGATGGAATATCTGCGCACCCTGACCCAGGATCAGGGGCAGGGCGGTCATGCCGCCGATGTCCAGCTCACCAAGACCGCGCCGCGCGGCACCTGGCGCGCGGCCGTCCATGCCGATCCCAAGGGACCGGCGCTGGCCGAGCTGGCGTTTCTGGTCGAGGACTTCCTGCCCGAGCGGCTGACCTTCGAGCTGGATTCCTCCAGTCCGGCGATCGATCCGGCCGATCCGCCGTCGCTCACGCTCGACGCCCGCTTCCTCTACGGTGCACCGGCCGGCGGACTGACGCTGGAAGGTGAGGTCCAGGTGAAACCGACCGATACCCTGGCCGCCTTCCCCGGCTATCGCTTCGGTCTGGAAAGCGAGGAACTCGAACCGTTCGGTGGACCGCTGTCGGGCGGGCGCACGGATGCCGCCGGGCACGCCGAGGTCCCCCTGGATCTGCCCGAGATCCCGCCGACCACCAAGCTGCTGGAGGCCGACATCCAGGTCCGGGTGCTGGAGGAGGGCGGACGGCCGGTCGAGCGTCAGCTCAAGCGTCCGGTCGCGTCCAAACAGACGCGGATCGGACTCAAGCCGCTGTTCGAAGGCTCTGTGGAGGAGGGCGGCAACGCCCGGTTCGAGGCCATCGCCATCGATCCCGATGGCCGGCGTCAGTCGCTGTCCGGCGTGCGCTGGACCCTGGCGCGGCTCAAGACCAGCTTCCAGTGGTATGCCTCCGACGGCAACTGGAACTATGAGCCCATCACCACGACCGAGCGCGTGGCCGACGGCACCCTGGATCTGGATGCGCTCGATGCCGGTCGGATCGAGGCGGCGGTCGACTGGGGGACGTATCGTCTGACGCTCTCGACCCAGGACGGCGCGGTGCTGCCGGTCGATCTGGAGTTCGAGGCCGGCTGGTACGTCGAACCCAAGACGCAGGACACGCCCGATCTGCTCAAGGTCTCGCTCGACAAGCCGAGCTATCGGGTCGGCGAGACGGCGCGGGTGCGGCTCGAACCGCGCTTCGCCGGTCTGGCGCTGGTGATGGTGGTCGATGACCGGCTCATCGGTATGAAAGCGGTCGAGGTGCCCGAGAACGGCACGACCGTCGAACTGCCCGTGACCGCCGAGTGGGGACCGGGCGCCTATGTCACGGCGGCGCTCTATCGTCCGATGGATCTGGAGGCACGCCGGATGCCGGGCCGCGCGCTCGGTCTGAGCTGGGCCGGGGTCGATCCGGGGGCGCGCAAGCTGGCGCTGGCGCTGCCCGAAACGCCCCAGCTCACCGGCACGGTGCGTCCGCGCCAGACCATCGAGATCCCGGTCCGGGTCGACGGCGCCAAGTCCGGACAGCCGGTCTATGTTACGGTCTCGGCGGTCGATCTCGGGATTCTGAACCTCACGCGCTATCAGCCGCCGGCGCCGGACGACTGGTATTTCGCCCAGCGTCGGCTGGGGATGGAGATCCGCGATCTCTATGGGCGGCTCATCGACCGGATGCAGGGCGTGCCGGGCGTGGTGCGCACGGGCGGCGACGGACTGAGTCTGGCGATCGAAGGCCCGCCGCCGACCGAGGAACTGCTCGCCTATCACTCGGGCATCGTCAAGCTCGATGATCGCGGCCAAGCCAGCGTCTCGGTCGAGCTGCCCGACTTCAACGGCACGGTGCGGGTCATGGCGATGGCCTGGAGCGCCGAGGGCGTAGGCCATGCGGTGCGCGATCTGACGGTGCGCGATCCGATCGTGGTGACGCCGACGCTGCCGCGCTTCCTGGCACCGGGCGACCGCTCGCGCTTGCTGCTGGGTCTGGACGCGGTCGAGGGACCGGGCGGCGAAGTCGGATTGGCGATTACGACTGAGGGTGATCCGATCCAGGTCGCGCCCGAGTCGGCCCGCTCCAGTCTGACGCTGGCCGAGGGCGAGCGCGCACAGACCAGCGTCGCGCTTCAGGCCGAGTCGGTCGGCGATGCGCGGCTGAACATCGATCTGCTGACCCCGGCCGGTCAGACCCTGCGCAAGACGCTGCGCGTACCGGTGCGCTCCAATGCGCCGCGCACCAGCCGCACCGAAGCGGTGACGCTTCAGCCGGGTGCCGAACTGACCCTGGATGCCGGGCGGCTCGCCGACCGTGTGACCGGAACCGGCTCGCTGTTGGTCTCGATCGGCGGGGCCGGACGGCTGGATGTCGCCGGACTGCTGATGGCGCTCGACCGCTATCCCTATGGCTGTGCCGAACAGCTCACCAGCCGCGCTCTGCCATTGCTCTATCTCAACGACGTGGCACAGACCGCCGGACTCGCCGGCGAGGACGGGGCGAACGAACGGGTCCGCACGGCCATCGCCGAAATCCTGGCCAAGCAGGACAGCAGCGGCAGCTTCGGTCTCTGGGGCAACGACGGCGGCGGCGACACCTGGCTCGATGCCTATGTCACCGACTTCCTCACCCGTGCGCGTGAGAAGGGCTACGCCGTACCGGATGCGCCCTTCCAGATGGCGCTCGACAACCTGCGCAACACCCTCAGCTATGCCCCGGACTTCAGCTCCGGCGGTGAGGACATCGCCTATGCGCTCTATGTGCTCGCCCGCAACGGACGCGCCGCCATCGGCGATCTGCGCTATTACGCCGACACCAAACTCGACGCCTTCGCCACGCCGCTGGCCGTGTCCCAGCTCGCCGCCGCGCTCGCCATCCAGGGCGACCGCCCGCGCGCCGACGGGTTGTTCCGCAGCGCGCTCGGCAAGCTGGCGCAGAGTCATGACGATCGGCGCTGGCGCTCGGACTATGGTTCGCTGTTGCGCGATGGCGCCGGACTGCTGACGCTGGCCGCCGAGAGCGAGTCATCGACGGTGAATCTCCAGTCGCTCGCGCAGCGGCTCCAGGCGCTGTGGGTGGGCGAGTCCTACACCAGCACCCAGGAACAGGCGTGGCTGCTGCTCGCGGCCCATGCCCTAATGCAGTCGAGCGAACAGCCGGCCTTGAGTGTCGATGGGGCGGCGCAGGCGGGCGTCTTACATCGTCGTGTCGATGACACGCAGCTTGCGGCACGTCCGCTGTCGATCGTCAATCGCGGCGCGAGTCCGGTCGAGGCGCTGGTCACGATGACGGGCGTGCCGCGCGTGCCCGAGCCGGCGGGCGGTCAGGGCTATCGGATCGAGCGCGCTTATTACGATCTGGATGGACGGCGGGTGCAGTTGACGGAGGTCGAGCAGGGCGAGCGTCTGATCGCCGTGCTCACGGTCGAGGCGACCGAGCCGCGTCAGGCGCGTCTGATCCTCAACGATCCGCTACCGGCCGGGCTGGAGATCGACAATCCCAACCTGATCCGTGCCGGCGACGTCTCAGGCATTCCCTGGCTGGGGTTGGAGAACGAGGCCAAGCACACCGAGTTCCGCGCCGATCGCTTCATCGCCGCCATCGATCGCGATGCCGACGACCCGGCGCAGTTCCAGCTCGCCTATCGCTTGCGTGCGGTCTCGCCCGGTGTGTTCGCGCATCCGGCCGCGACGGTGGAGGACATGTACCGGCCCGGTCTGCGCGCCTGGACCGCAACCGGTACGGTCGCGGTGCGCGAGGCGGGGCCATGAGTGCAAGGCGGCGGTAGACCACGGTCGAGTCGCCTGGACGCCTCATGATGCGGCGATATCGCATCGGCCTGCTGCTGGCGGTCGGTCTGGTCATCTGTGCCGGAGCCGGTGTCTGGCTGTGGTTCGACGACTGGATCGACACCGCCCCGCTACCTGAGATCGCACTCGCCGCCTCGCCGCAGATCCTCGACCGCGAGGGGCGGCTGTTGCGCTCCTTCCCCGTGGCCGACGGGCGCTGGAGGTTGCCGGTCGCGCTCGATGCGGTCGATCCGCGCTATCTGGACCGGCTCCTGGCCATTGAGGATCGGCGCTTTCGCGACCATGCCGGCGTCGATCCGCTGGCGCTCATGCGCGCGGCCTGGCAATGGCTCAGATACGGTCGCATCGTCTCCGGCGGCTCGACGATCACCATGCAACTGGCGCGGCTGCTCGACGGACGCTCGACCCGCGATCTCGCCGGCAAGCTGCATCAGATGCGTCTGGCTCTGGCGCTGGAGCGAGGGCTGGACAAGGACGCCATCCTCAACGCCTATCTCAATCTGACGCCCCAGGGCGGCAACCTCGAAGGCGTGCGCGCCGGAGCACTCGCCTGGTTCGGCCATGAACCGCACCGGCTGACGGCGGCGGAATCGGCGCTCCTGATCGCCTTGCCTCAGGCTCCCGAGGCGCGTCGTCCCGACCGCGACCCTGAGACACTGCGCCGCGCCCGCGCGGCCATCCTCCAGCGTCTCCACGCGGCCGGTCTGATCGACACCATCGAACTGGCCGGCGCCTTGCGCGAGCCGGTACCGAGCGCGCGCCGCCCCTTTCCCATGCGCGCCGCCCATCTGGCCTGGCGCACGCATCACGCCCACCCCGAACGCCCGATCCAGCGCCTGACCCTCGATGCCCGGCTCCAGGAGCGACTCGAAACACTGGCTGTCGAGCGCGCGCGCGCCCTGGGCGAACGGGTCTCGCTCGCCATCCTGGTCGCCGATCACACCACAGGCGAGATTCACGCCTCGGTCGGCTCGCCCGATCCGTTCGACGAGGCGCGCCGGGGCCATGTCGACATGACCCGCGCCATCCGCTCTCCCGGCTCGACGCTCAAGCCCCTGATCTATGGTCTGGCCTTCGAGGACGGCATCGCCCATCCCGAGAGCCTGGTCGAGGACCGCCCGACCGGCTTCGACGGTTATGCCCCGACCAACTTCGACCGTGCGTTCCAGGGCACGGTCTCGGTACGCCATGCCCTGCAAGCCTCGCTCAACATCCCGGCCGTGCGACTGCTGGAGGCGGTGGGACCGGCACGGCTGACCGCGCGTCTGCGCCGTGCCGGAGTCGAACCCGTGCTGCCCGACGGCTCCGCGCCCGGTCTGGCGATCGGTCTGGGCGGCGTCGGGGTGACGCTGACCGATCTGGTCCGGCTCTATGCCGCGATCGCGCGCGGCGGGTCGCCGGTCGTGCTGCGCGCGTCGCTCGAACGCGAAACGACGGACGCTGATCCCACTCGTCGCCACGGCTCCCGGATTGCACGTCCGTCGCGGCCGGTGCTGGACGAGCGCGCCGCCTGGCTGGTCGGCTCCATCCTCGCCGGAGTCCCGGCCCCGGATCGTGCCACGGCCGAGCGCATCGCCTTCAAGACCGGCACCTCCTACGGCTATCGCGACGCCTGGGCCATCGGCTTCGATGGGCGCTGGGTGGTGGGCGTCTGGACCGGCCGCGCCGATGGCGCGCCCGTGCCGGGTCTGGCCGGTATCGAGGCCGCGGCGCCTGTCTTGATCGATGTCTTCGCCCAGCTCGGCCGGCGTGCGCCGTTGCCGCCACCACCGCCCGGCGTGCGCCCGATGACTCATGCCCAGTTGCCCGAAATCCTGCGGCACGTCCCGGCGGCGAGCCGTGCGAGCGCTTCGGCCACCGCGCTGGAGATCGCCTATCCGCCGCCGGGGGCGCGCATCGATCTGGGATTCGGCTCGGCGCGTACCGAATCGCTGGCGCTCAGGGTTCGGGGCGGTACGCCGCCCTTCACCTGGTTTGCCGACAGTGGACCCATTGCCCGCGAACCCTTTTCCAGAGCCGCGCGCTGGATACCGACAGGGCCAGGCTATGTGACGCTGGTCGTCGTCGATGGGCGTGGCGAATCGGCGCGGGTGCGCGTTCGGCTCGACTGAGGGTTGGCTTGTATGTGAGGATTTTTTTGGCCAATGCTTTGAATTGATTTTTTGGAATTCAATCCGACGAACGGCATCGGGTGCATGGTAATAGATGTGTATAAACTACCTGCCTGATTGCCTGTCGATCGTTGCGGATCGTATTGTTAGGGATTGCACGAAATGAGAATATTTGGATGCTCGATCATCGCTATGCGTCGCTTGTCGACGGCTTTGGTATTGTCAGTGTGTTTTCAATCGGTCGTCAGTGCCGATAACGACGAGCGTGAAGATCTGCTGGCCCTGCTGGACAGGGCGACCGAGCTGGCCACCAAAAGTGGTATGAACGCCAATTTCGTCCCCGGAATGGCGACCATCCTCAGCGGCGACGATCTCCTGCAGCGCGGTGCGCGCACGGTCTGGGAGTCGCTGGCCCTGGTGCCGGGGCTGAGTCTGGGGCTGGAGATGACCGGCGAGCGTCAGGTGCTCAGTCGTGGCGTCGGGCACGGCTATGCCTCGGGCAACATCAAGATCATGCTCGACGGCATCTCCATGAACTCCTCGCTGCTGGCGACCGCCAACAGCGTGCTCGACATCCCGATCGAACAGGTCGAGCGCATCGAAGTCATCCGTGGTCCCGGTTCCTCGGTACATGGCGAGTATGCCTACGCCGGTGTCATCAACGTTATCACCCGCAAGCGCGAACGTCAGGTCCGTCTCCAGGCCGGCGAGGACATGGGGCCGGGGCTGGGCGCGATCTGGTACTGGAACGATCCGCAGCGCGATCTGAGCCTGTCGCTGAATCTGGCCGGACTCGAGAGCGATGATGCCGGTGTCCGGGTCAGCGAGGACGGGCTCGCCGCACTCGGTGAGTCCAATCTCTCCAACGCTCCCGGTCACTCCAACGAAGCCCAGCGTTACAAGGCGGCCTTCACCAACCTCCAGTGGCGCGAATTTTTCCTCGATCTCAAGCTGATCGAGGACGACTACGGCGACCATTTCGGCATCAATCACTTCCTGCCGCCCGCCGACGGCAATCTGGCCACGCGCCAGGAGCTGGTCTCGGCCCAGGCCGGCTTCGATCCGCGTCTGTCCGAGACGCTCAGCGCCAAACTGCGCCTGGAGTTCCTGCGCCAGCAACGCGATCGCCGTCGGCTCTATGTCTTCCCGGCCAGCTATCTGGCCGACGAACCCATCTACATGAACCAGGACTATCAGGAGACGCGCCATCGCGGTTCGGCGGATGTCTTCTGGCGTCCGAATGACAAGCATACGGCCCTGTTCGGTCTGGAGCTGAGCCGGATCACCATCGAGCAGGCCAAGTGGGAGTGGACCAATCTCCCGTTCGAGATCCCCTCGACCTGGCTCGACACCGATCACGACCGCACCATCGTCGGGCTGGTCGCGCAGGACGAATACCGCGCCAGCGACCGGCTCACCCTGACCGCGACCCTGCGCTACGACGACTACAGCGATGCCGGGTCCATGCTCAGCCCGCGCGCGGCGGCCGTGTGGCGGCTCGACGAATCCAACGTGCTCAAGGCGCAGTATGCGCGCGCCTTCCGTCCGCCGACCTTCTATGAACTCGAGTACGCCGCCCAGACCGACCTGGAAGCCAGCGAGATCGATACCTTCGAACTCGGCTACATCCTGACCCGGCCGCGCTGGGAGGCGCGCGCCACGCTCTTCCACTCGGATCTGACCGATCCCATCCTCTTCGCCGAGTCGGACGACGAAGGCTATGTCAACAGCGAAGACGTGCGGTTGCGCGGCGTCGAACTCGAATACGTCCAGCGGCTCGGCACACGCTGGAAGATCGATGCCAACCTGTCCTATGTCGACGCGGTGCGCCCGGACAGCGACACGGCGGTGCCGGGCGGCGCGCGCTGGCTGGGCAATCTGGCCCTGCTCTGGCGTCCGCACGAACGCTGGACGGCCGCGCTGCAACTGAACTATATCGGTGAGCGTAGCCGCGTCGATTACGAATCGCGCCAGGATCTGGACGACTCGACCACGCTCGACCTCACGCTCAACTATCAGACGGCCGCCAAGGGCGTGTCGCTGCACGCCGGTGTGAAGAACCTGGGGGATACGCGCGTCTATTATCCCGACATCCTCACCAGCTACGGGGGTGTCGAACTCATCTATCCCGACGGCTATCCCAGGGCGGGACGCCGTTGGTGGATATCTCTGGCCTACGCCTTCTGATCGGGCGCCCGCCAATGAACATCGCCGACACCCGGTCGCTGTTCCTGGGACTGCTGTTGGGGTTCATGCCGCTGATCGTCCTGCACAGCGCGCCTGGCGAGGGCCAGACGCTCTGGCGCGAGGATGAACAACGGGTGCGCGTTGGACTCAAGCTCTTCCCGGCCTGTGTCGGCGCACTCGAGTCGATCGAGGACTGGTTGACGCCCAGGGGGGCGCTGCTGGTGCTGGTGGTCCACACCGGATCGGGCGCAAGCGCCCGCCCGGTCGTCGCGAATCTGGAGTCCGTGGGCCGGATTCGCGACTACCCGCTGGAGGTCCGACTCGTGTCGGCGGCCGAATTCGACGACTACTCGGGAGCACGGCCGGTGGGGGTTTTCGTCGCCAGTGTCGACCTGGAGCCGCGACGCTTGCGCGGCTGGTCCGAGCGCCATCGAACGCTCGTCTTCTCACCCTTCGCGGGCGCGGTCGAAGGTGGAGCCATCGCCGGTGTCCATGTCGCCGATCGCGTTCTGCCCTTCGTCAGCCCGGCACGGGCGCGTCGGGCCGGACTGCGCTTCAAGCCCTTCTTTCTCAACGTGGCTCGCCTCTATGATGGCGACTGAGCCGCTGCGCGGAATCGCGCGCCATCTGTCGCCGAAGCTCGAGGGCTATCTGGCTCTGGTCTTCGGTCTGCTCGGTCTGATGCTGATGCTGCTGATCGCCTCGCACTGGTTCCTGGTGCTGGAGCCGACGCTGCGCGCCGAGGCCGAGAGTCGGGCCACCGTTCTGGCGCAGTCGCAGATCCAGGGTCTCGAACGCCTGCTCGATGAGGATCGGGATCCGGAGCAACTGCGACGTGACCTGCTGGCGGCGCTCGGGTCGATCCTGCTGTTCAAGGATGGATCGACGCAGGAGCACTTCATCCAGCGCATCAGTCTGATGTTCGACTATGATGTTTTCCGTGTGCGGCGTGGGAGTCTGGATCTGGATCTCGGCAGTACCGTCTGCGAGCGCTGTTTCGTGGCGCGCATCCCGCTCTATCATCCCGAGGATCGGGTGCTCGTCGGCGTGGCGACCTGTTATTCCAGCCCCAGGTTCCTGAATGATCTGACCGGCAATCTGGGCACGACGCTGGTGTGGGTGGTGGGATTCATCCTGCTGTCGACCGGCTATGCCTGGTTCCAGACCCAGCGTTTTCTGCGCCGTCTGCGCGAGAGCGAGAACAATCTGCGCGCCGTCTTCGAGGCGGCCCCCTTCCCGATGCTGCTCCAGGCCGAGGAGGAGTCGCGACCGCACCGCGCCAATGTCGCCGCCAAGCGCTATCTGGAGTTGCGCGAGACGCCCGATGGCGCCCTCGACAGTGCGGCCTGGCGTGACCTGGCCAGTGTGGCGCTACCGAGCCGGGACGGCGAGACGCGCGAGGTGCGTTTCGATGGACTGGAGCAGGACCGGAAACACTGGGCCCTGGTGTCTTCGACTCCGATGAATTTCTCGGGCATTCCGAGCCGGCTCATCGGTCTGGCCGATATCAGCGAGCTGAAGGCGATCCAGGACGAGCTGCGCACCGCCTCCTTCACCGATCCGCTGACCGGACTCTACAACAGGCGCTATCTCTATCAGCGCCTCGCCCACGAGATCGATCTGGCCAATCGCTACAAGCATCCGCTCGCAGCCATCCTCTTCGATCTGGATCTCTTCAAGCGCATCAACGACACCTTCGGGCATGGCGTGGGCGACGACGTGCTGGTGTGCGTCAGCGGTACGCTCAAATCCTGTATTCGGGAGGTCGACGTGGCCGGGCGCCATGGTGGCGAAGAATTTCTGGTGATTCTGCCGCATGCCGATCTGACCGAGGCCACCGAGGTCGCCGAGCGCATCCGGGCCTCGGTCGCCCAGATCAGCTGGTCCGTGGATGGCCTCGCCGCCACCATCAGCGGTGGCGTGGCCCAGCATTGCGGTGAGAGCCTCGATGCCTTTCTGGACGTCGCCGATCGTCGGCTCTACATGGCCAAGGAGTCCGGGCGCAACCGCATCCTGGCCGCGCCGGTGGGTGTTGCTCCAGCGGCCGATACGGGGATCGCGTCGCGTTAGAGACGGCGCGTGCATTGAATCCAGAGCGCGACGGATGTCCGGTCAGCCCTTCATCGACGAGAAGAACTCGTCGTTGGTCTTGGTCGCCTTGAGCTTGTCGTGCAGGAATTCCATCGCAGCCAGTTCGTCCATCGGGTGCAGGATCTTGCGCAGAATCCACATCTTTTGCAGCTCGGCCTGCCCCATCAGCAGCTCTTCGCGCCGGGTGCCGGAACGGTTGATGTTGATCGCGGGGAAGATGCGCTTCTCGGCGATACGGCGATCCATGTGGATCTCCATGTTGCCGGTGCCCTTGAACTCTTCGTAGATCACGTCGTCCATGCGCGAGCCGGTGTCGACCAGGGCGGTGGCCAGGATGGTCAGCGAGCCGCCTTCCTCGACATTGCGCGCCGCGCCGAAGAAGCGCTTGGGCCGTTGCAGGGCGTTGGCATCCACACCGCCGGTGAGCACCTTGCCGGAGGAGGGCACCACGGTGTTGTAGGCGCGTGCCAGACGGGTGATGGAGTCGAGCAGGATGACCACGTCGCGCTTGTGCTCGACCAGTCGCTTGGCCTTTTCGATCACCATCTCGGCGACCTGGACGTGACGGGTGGCCGGCTCGTCGAAGGTCGAGGAGATGACCTCGCCGCGCACCGAGCGCGCCATCTCGGTCACTTCCTCGGGACGCTCGTCGATCAGGAGCACGATGAGATAGCAGTCCGGGTGATTGTGGCCGATGGACTGGGCGATGTTCTGCAACATCATGGTCTTACCGGCCTTGGGCGGCGAGACGATCAGACCGCGCTGCCCTTTGCCGATGGGCGCGACCAGATCGATGGTGCGGGCCGTGATGTCCTCGGTGCTGCCGTTGCCGATCTCCAGCGTCAGGCGTTGCTGGGCGAACAGCGGCGTGAAGTTCTCGAACAGGATCTTCGACTTGGCGTTCTCGGGCCGGTCGAAGTTGATGTCGTTGACCTTGAGCAGCGCGAAATAGCGCTCGCCGTCCTTGGGCGGACGGATCTTGCCCGAGATGGTGTCGCCGGTGCGCAGCGCGAAGCGCCGGATCTGGCTCGGCGAGACATAGATGTCGTCCGGCCCGGCCAGATAGGAGGCGTCGGCCGAACGCAGGAAACCGAACCCATCCGAGAGGATCTCCAGCACGCCGTCGCCGTAGATGTCCTCGCCCTTCTTGGCCTGAGCCTTGAGGATGGCAAAGATCAGATCCTGCTTGCGCGAGCGGCCGACGCCTTCGATGTCCATGGATTGCGCCAGGGCCACCAGGTTGGGCACCGGCATCTTCTTGAGTTCAGTTAGATTCATCACGGTTGTGTTCGTCAGGACGGATGTCAGGGTTGGCGGCCGTGCCTCGCTGTGGAGGCGATGTCGTTGGGGCGTGCGGCGAGGGCGGCGGGCCGGCTGGAGATTGAGGGCGTCCGGATGGACGCCCCGCGTGGATTCGGTTCCTGGATTGAGTGTCCTCAATGGCGCGGGGGCCGCGCCTGGGGTCTCGATCGAGCGCGCGGCTCAGAGATTGCTGTCGATGAAGGCCGTCAGCTGGGACTTGGAGACGGCGCCGACCTTGGTGGCCTCGACTTCGCCGCCGCGGAAGAGCATCAGGGTCGGGATGCCGCGGATGCCGTAGCGGGGCGGGGTGTTGGGATTCTCGTCGATGTTGAGCTTGGCGATCTTGACGCGCCCGGCGTATTCGTCGGCGATCTCGTCGAGCACGGGAGCGATCATCTTGCAGGGTCCGCACCAGTCGGCCCAGTAGTCGACCAACACCGGATCGGGGGATTTCAGAACCTCTTCTTCGAAAGAGTCATCGGTCACATGGACGATGCTATCGCTCACTGAAGTCGTCTCCCATTGTATTTATATTGACGTGGATGGATTGGCGAAGGGCGTGAAGGCTCGCCGGAGCGGCGTCGCGCGTGGATCTGCAACGAGGATGGGGGCCTGTGAATTGGCGTTGGTATCGGCCCTTGAGTAAGATGCTATTTGATCCAAAGCGAAGGTAATTTGCAAGCCTTGCCGTCCGCGAGGCTTCGAAACCGCTCAGCAGGCCAACCCGGACGTTCACCGATAGCTTCAATGACCGACACACATCTGACCTCGACCCGCTTCGACAGCCTTGCGCTCGATCCCCGGATCCTCGCCGGTCTCGCCGACGCCGGCTTCACCCATTGCACCCCCATCCAGGCCGAGACCCTGCCGATCGCCCTTCAGGGCCAGGACATCGCCGGGCAGGCCCAGACCGGCACCGGCAAGACGGCGGCCTTCCTGGTGGCGCTGATGCAGCGTCTGCTGCATGAGCCGCCTGAAGCCATGCCTGAGTCGGCGGCGGTACCTGAGACGCCCGTCCCGGCGGACGGCTCGCCGGAGACCGAATCGCCCGAGCCGGCAGCGGCGCTCGAAGTCGAGTCCGAACCCGAGCCTGAACGCGCGCCCGCGTCGCCCGCTTCTTCCAAACGTCGCCGTGGCCCGCGGGCGCTGGTGCTGGCGCCGACGCGCGAGCTGGCGGTGCAGATCCACAAGGATACCCTGCTCCTGGCCAAGCACACGGGTCTGCGCTCGACCGTGGTCTATGGCGGCACCGGCTATCAGCAGCAGCGCGACGAACTGGCACGCGGGGTCGACATCCTGATCGGCACGCCCGGACGCCTGATCGACTACTACAAGCAGCATGTCTTCGACCTCAAGCGCATCGAGGTGGTGGTGCTCGACGAGGCCGATCGCATGTTCGATCTCGGCTTCATCAAGGACATCCGCTATCTGTTCCGCCAGATGCCGCCGGTGGAGCAGCGCCTCGGGATGCTGTTCTCGGCCACGCTCTCCTATCGGGTCACGGAGCTGGCCTATGAGCACATGAACCATCCGCGTCTGGTCAAGATCGAGACCGAGCAGGTCACGGCCGACCGGGTGCGTCAGGTCTGCTACATGACGGCCAACGAGGAGAAGATCCCGCTGCTGCTGGGGCTGATTCGCGGCTGGCCGGACGGGCGCATCATCGTCTTCGTCAACACCAAGCGCGAGGCCGACCGCGTCTGGGGCTATCTCCAGGGCAACGGCATCGACACCGCCGTGCTCTCGGGCGACGTGCCCCAGCCCAAGCGGTTGAAGCTCCTGCGCGACTTCACCAACGGCACCTTGCCGGTGCTGGTCGGCACCGATGTCGCCGCGCGCGGTCTGCACATCCCGGATGTGACCCATGTGGTCAACTACGACCTGCCCGAAGACCCGGAGGACTATGTGCACCGCATCGGACGCACGGCGCGCGCCGGGGCGGCGGGGGACGCGGTCAGCTTCGTCTGCGAGACCTATGCCTTCTGTCTGCTCGACATCGAGCAGTACATCGGGATCAAGGTGCCGGTCGAGCCGGTCGATCCGGCGCTGCTCGCCGAGGTCGATCTGCGCAGCCGCATCCGTCCGGACCGCACCGATCGTGAGGAACGGCGCGATGGACGCGACAAGCGCGGCGGACGCGAGCGCGGCGAGGGACGCGATACGCGCGGGCGGTCGCCGGAGAGGGATGGGG
>ERZ1673962.151-NODE-151-length-58275-cov-27.511817_pt1 | contig 58275 bp, 49 predicted proteins | sample MGYA00580188_ERZ1673962 | MGnify/ENA primary metagenome ERZ1673962 (study PRJEB41334, sample SAMN05608104) | rock metagenome | biome: terrestrial subsurface; feature: shale formation; material: shale | place: USA: Pennsylvania ... | reverse complement strand
AAAGAACTACTGGAATGCTCAAAGCTCGGTGGCCAAAAACACTTGACCACTACAGGACAATCCCTTTCCTGGGCGCTCATACCGCATAAGGCATGAAGGGAGTGAATGCGTAGATATCGCGCGCAATCTGATCGGATTGTTGCATCCATAGCAAAGGTGTTTTACGCCAGTGCCGCTTTATCAATGACTTGCGAACACTCATGCTGTGCGCCATTGCTAAAAGCCAACAGTTCTGGAGTACCCGGCATGAAGATTCTACTGATCAACGGCGGCAAGGCCTTTGCCCATTCCAATGGCGAGCTGAACGCGACGCTGCATGAACTGGCGCGCGGTGAGCTGGCCGAGCTGGGTCATGAGGTGCGTGAAACCGTCATCGAGGAAGGCTTCGAGGCCAAGGCGGAAGTCGAGAAGCAGCTGTGGGCGGACCTGATCATCTACCAGACCCCAGGTTGGTGGATGGGTCTGCCGTGGACCGTGAAGAAGTATCTCGATGACATCCTGACTGAGGGCCACGGCGCGCTGTACGCCAGCGATGGCCGTCATCGCACCAGCCCGACCCAGGGCTACGGCACTGGCGGCTTGATGCAGGGCCGCCAGTACATGCTGTCACTGACCTGGAATGCGCCACTTGAGGCCTTTGATGAAGAAGGCAACTTCTTCGAGGGCAAGGGCATCGATGGCGTCTACTTCCCGGTGCACAAGGCGATGGAATTCCTCGGCATGACGGCCTTGCCGACCTACCTGGCCACTGATGTGATCAAGAATCCTGACCTGGAGGCCTACACCCAGGCCTACCGCACGCACCTGCGCGAGCACATCGGCCGCGCCTGAAGGCTCGTAGAGATGAGTTGCGAGCGCTGAAAGCACTCGAGCCCGCTCGTAATACAAGAAGCCCGCCACCGGTGACATGACCGATGGCGGGCTTCTTGCGTTCCAACGAATAGCGGCGGCCAGCGCACACTATTGAGGGGGTACGGGGCTCAGAAGCTCCAGCTGGCGTGCGTCCAGAAGATACGCCCCGGCTCATTGACCTGTACATCGCCCTGCAGCGGGTCATCGTAGAAGCGATTGACGTGATAGGCGTAAGCCTTGTCGAACAGGTTGGAGATGCCGGCGCTCAGCTCGATGTCATCAGTGACAAGATAGCCGCCCTCCAGGCCGACGATGCCGAAACCTGCCGTCGCGTCTTCGCTGTCAGAAATACGCGACTGGCGTGCGGCCGCATCGAATCGTGCCCCCGCCCACCAACGGTCCGCGTCATAGCGTGTCGCCAGATAGCCATTGAAGGGGGCGACCTGTGACAGAGGTGTCCCATCGCTCAGATTGGTGCCGTGCGTCGCGGCAACCCCTGCGGAATGCTGCCAACCGTTTTGCTGCCAGCTGGCTTCCAGCTCGATACCGTAGAGTTCGGCCTCGACATTGTCATAGGTGGTCAGCGAGTCGCCTTCGGCCAGCTCGATCCAGTCATGCACCCGGTTGTAGTAGGTGTCCGCCGAATAGCGCCAGACGCCCTGCCTGACCGCCACTCCCAGCTCGAGCTGCTGATGGACCTCGGGATCAAGCTCGGGATTGCCCAACCAGCCATCGGAGTCAGACTGGCGGTTGTAATACCGCTCGCTGGCCGTCGGAAAGCGCACACTGCGACTGAGCGCTGCATAGCCTTTCACCGCTTCGTTGACGCGATGCTCCAGCCGCGCCAGCGCACTGAACTCCCCGTCACGCTGCTTGGCTTCTACATCATCGCCGTACTGGGCACGCCAGGCGGAGATAGCCGAGGCATTGCTGCCCACTACCTCATCGGCATCTCGCGCATCACTGATGGAGACGTCATAGCGCGCGCCAGTCACCAGCCGATTGTCGGCATCGAGGGTGGTATCCAGTTCCGCGAATACCCCGCCACGTGTGCGCACGACATCGGGCCAGGTCTGGCTATCCGACAGGCTATCCAATGACATGCCCATCCGGGAGTTGGAATTGCTCTCGAGCCGTTCGGCATCGGCCCCCAGCGTCAATATCGCGTCATGGCCCCCAACAGTCAGCGGAATATCGCCTTGGGTGCTGGCATACCAGGTCTCGGTGGCCGCGCTGGAAAACATGGCCATGTCGCTCATATCCATGTCCATGTCCATACCCGAGCCCATGCCCATGCCCATGCCCATGCTCATTGAGGAATCATCAAAGTCACGCAGGGTGACGTTATCCATGTCATGCACGACGCGGGCATGGTTGAGCTGTGTTTCGGTGTGCGAGAACAGGCCGACGTTGTCGGTGGTCAACTTGAGATACTGGCGGTCCATATCGCTGCGTGGCGCATCCATCGACGGATACAGCGCATCATCGATGCGCACCACGGCGACGCCCGCCTCAATGGCGACATCCTCGGTGGCAAAGGCGCCGACTCGGACACTGCCATTATCGCTGCGATACCCGCCTGCCTGGGTATCGCCATTGCCATCCTCGTAGTTGTTGCGCTCGGAATGCTCGAAGTCCAGCGCGGCCCAGAAATCGCCCTGCTTGGCGGTCAATGACAGAGTCTCACTGGTGGCATCATCATTGCTGCGCCAGCCGGCCCCCAAGGTACCCTGGACGCCATCATCATCGGTACGTGAGGGCGTATGACGCGTCACCTCGATGCTGCCCGGGGCAAAATTGGGGCCGCGACTGACGGTCTGCGCGCCCTTGTAGAGCGTGAGGTCCGACTGGCTGCCGGCAGTGGCGTAACCCAGTGTGGTATCCATGCCCCCCGGGCAGGCGGGGTAAAGCGATGCGCCATCCACCTCCTGGATCAGGCGCTCACCGCCCTGGGCACGAAAGATGGCCGAAACACCGCGACTGCCCAGACGCGAGCCACTGACACCATTGACCTCGCGTAGCTGTTCACCAAGGTCCATGTCGCCCTTGGCATGCCCCGCATGCACGTCGTGGACGGGGCTGGCCATGGGCGCCTGAGCCTCGATACTGATCAACGGCAATACGTTGGTGGTGTCAGTATCGGCGTAAACCGGCAGCGTACCGCTACTTGCCATCGCGGCGGCAATGGCCATGGGCAGACGACCACGCGATGCGCTCACTGGCGATGACAAGCGACGCGCACGGAACGGGAAATTGACGAGAGATAGCGTCATGCGCTGGCCTCCTGGAAGTCATTCCCGCGCTTGTGTGTGGCACGAATCCACAGCCAATCCAGCAGCCCCATCACGATCAGCGAGAGGCCGACCAGCGGGAAGATGACACCGACGATCATCATCAAGCCCCAGACACCGGCGATACACTTGCGCTCCTTGGGCAGCGGCGGGATACCGATACCGCCCACCGGACGACGCTTCCACCACATCACCACCGCACCGACGCTCATCATCACCATCGCGATACAGGCCAGCACCAGCACCAGCTGGTTGACCAACCCGTACTGCTGCCCCAGGTGGACATTGATGCCCCACTCCAGCGCTCGGCCCAGCGGACCGTAATCGGCGTAATGCATGTCTAGCAGCACATCGCCGGAATAGCGATCCACATGCACTACCTGCTGACGCTCCAGCGCATCCGGATAGACGGAGCCGGTGTAGACGCCCTGAGGCGAGCCCGGCAGATTGATGGCATAGCCCGGCGCCAGGCCTTCGCGAGCGAAGATGCGCTCAGCCTGATCGAGGCCGATATCGGCATGGGCAATCGCGGCGGCGCTCAGCGGCACGGCCGCAGTGCCAAAAGCCTGCTCGGCATCAGACTTGCTACCACCACCATGCCCGGCATGCTCCCCCTCATCCACGGTGGAACTTGTCGCAGCAGCCGGCAAGGAAGATAACGGGATAAGGGCCTGTTCGAGAGACCAGGTCGTCCTCTCCTGATCCACCAGACGCGTATCGGACATCGGCGTATTCACGCGCACGCCATCGGGATACCCGAAGTTATGCCCGTTGGCCAACTCGTTGACCTTGGCACCCCACACCATTGACCACGGCATGCCGGTCACGGCGAGAAACAGAATGAAACCAGCGGCGAAGATGCCACACACGGCATGCAGGTCACGCCACCACAGACGGCGCGCAGGCGTGGTACGCAGCGTGACGACACCGCCCTTCTGGCCTCGGGGCCACCACAGATACAGGCCGCTGAGTACCAGCAGAATGCTCCAGCCGGCGGCGATCTCGATCGCGGCATTGCCGATGGGGCCGGTGATCGCGAGGCTGTGCAGATTGCGGACCGTCCACATGATGCTGTCCCGGTAGGCCATCTGCCCCTGCACTTCACCACTGTAGGGATTGACGTAGACCGCCTGCTTGCCACTGCCATCGGCAGCCACGATATCGATTTCGGTGGTCAAGTCACTGGCCGCAGGCGGCACGACACGTACGGCCTTGCCGGGCAGGCTTTCCACGGCGAGTCGTACCTGCTCGCTCAGCGGGACACTCGCCTGTGCCTGGCCATTCGCCTGTTGCACCACCGGCGTGTTGACCTGCATCAGGTCGGCATGCACGAAGCGATCGATCTCTTCACGGAACAGATAAAGACCGCCGGTGACGGCCAGCAAGGTCAGGAAAGGCAGCACCAGCAGGCCGGCATAGAAATGCCAGCGCCACACGGCGCGGTAGATATCGCTGAAACCGCGAGCGGCGCGACCCGCGGAGTCGGTGTTGGTTGTTGAACTCATCTCGATTACCCATCGACAGGTGCCACGACGCGCGACGGATGCTTTGTCCGTCGGTCAACGTGAGGTCACCGAACACTATGGAGAGCCACCGCGAGGTAGCCCATCAATTCATGGCGCGAGGGAATCGAGGGGTGGCGCGCGCCCGGGCGGACGCAGATAGACATTGATGTCGCGAAACGCGACGAGGCAAGGCCGCGGGGCAGCGTCGCGAGACAACCGACCCAACGCCAGCAACAGGGCAACGGCGACCAATGCCAGCGTATAGGCCGCCATGCTGGCCAACGGACAATCCGAAGCAGCGGAACTATGGGTGATCTGCGCCTGCGAACCGCTTTCGCGAGCGGCACGCGTTATCCAGTCGCTATCAGCACTCACCCAACGACCGGTACCGACGCTCTCGAAGACGGCATGATCGTCGACCATCACCACACGCGGTGCCGCCAGCGGCATGACCAGCATGGCGGCCAGCGCGATCAGCATCACGAAGACGACATGCCCATTGGCCGCAGTCAGGCGTGACAGGGCGCGATGATAGGAAACGGATTCACGCCTGGCGTGGCGAGTCGAGAGGCAAGTCGCTGTCATGCGCCCCCCGTTGCCGACACGTTCGCGTTTGCGCTCGTGTTGACGGTCGCGACATCGGCAGAAGACGGCGCTGCGGCCACGGACTGAAGCAGGAATGTCAATCGATCGGCCAGCTGCGCAGGCGTCTGACTGAGCGGCAAGGTGTCACGCAGTCGTCCGCGGTCATCGATCACGAAGATCGCCACACTATGATCGATCATGTAATCGGGCTCACCGGCCGACGACTGCGCTTGCGCGTGTTCAGGGGGATGCCTCTGCTCGGGGTCTCGCTGCTGGAACTGGATACCGAGGCGCTGAGTGAATTCCTTCAGGCGCGTATCGTCATGTAACGGGAGGCGAAGGCCGGTCACCGGCAGGCTGAAGGCAGACAGATAACGTGACAGCACTGGCAGGGTGTCGCGCGCCGGATCCAGTGTCAGGAACATCGGATGCAGATGCGTGCGTGACGTCTCGTCAAGGCGTTGCCAGGCCATCTGCAACCGGGCAAGCGACAACGGACAGATGTCCGGGCAATGCGTAAATCCGGGAACCAGCACGCTCAGATGGCCCGCTTCCCCCCTGGACAAGGTGTCCGCGTGCAACAGTCCACGCGTGGAAGGCAGCTCGAGCGTCGCCAGCCACGCATCACGCGGCTGATGCGAAGCGGAAAGCCCCGTGATCAACGCGATGACGACGAGAGCAAAAGCACTGAGTCCCATCAGGATCAGCTTGCGCGGCGACATGAACACTCCAACGTGGCGTGCAAAGAAGGTAAAGGCAACAGGGTCGAAGGCAGGGATGCTAACCATTCACACCCGCAAAACCACTAATGCGACAAGTTGCCACAGCGATTCCCACGGGGCTTAGCGGGCGCGACAAGGCCCCAGATAGCGTAAAGCCATCACCATCATCATCAGATTCAAAGTGCGCCTCGCCCGGACGGACACGACACTGTCTCCATGCTCCTGCAATGGAGCCAGTCCCCATTCCCTTCTTCCCCTCACGCCATGAGGCTTCGCCATGATTCAGCGCCTTTCCCTGCACCCAGCCATCCTTGAAGTGCGCGACCTCGATGCCGCTTGCCGTTTCTTCACCGAAACACTCGCCCTGCCCATCCTGTTGCGCAATGCCACCAGCGCGATCCTGGAGCTGAACCATCGCCGAGACAAGCAGACCAGCGTATTGCTGTTGCAGCGCAGTGCCGAGCAACCCGACAGCCGCCAGCTGACGCTTGAGATCGAGCGAACGGACTTTGCCCGCTTCCGCGATCAATGGCAGGCCCAGGGAGCGCACCTGATCGAGAGTCACGGCAGCAGCGCCCCCGGCTGTGCCTGGCAGGTGCTCGATTGCGTGCTCCCCGATGGGCATCGCCTACGCGTGGTCAGCATCAACCCCGAGCGCTGCGCCCCGACGATCAGTCGTGGCATGGGCATGGCACCCTGAGACTCCAGAACACCAGATGTCTCGAGAGTCTCCGCAGGGGCCGGTGCATGACAAAAGCCCCGGCCCCGCTATCAAGTGCGCCATCATGGCGAGAAATGACGTTCTGGTGTGGCGTGCAAGGAAATGGCTTGGATGCCCATCACGGTAAACACGTCAGTAGTTGACGAGCAGGTCATCGATGACCGGGTTCATCTTGGTTTCGACACTGGCGTACTTAGAGAACCCCAATCCCCCTTTTGCTATTAGATGATACTGCGCATAGGCGATTTCATCGCCATACGGATCGTCTAGCCATAGTTCTGCATGAGAAAGGTATGTCACATAATCCCATGAGCGCAGCGCGGTATATTTCAGAACTACTTCGCAATATCCGGGGACCGGCGCGTCATAGACTCGCGTATTCAAGCCATTGCGACTGAAGCCCTGCAGGATCACATTCAGGAAGCCGGGCACGATCACGGCTTCATTGCGCTCGATGCACACGGTATCCAGATAGGACATGCGCTCCAGAGGCTGAACCTGCACCGAGGTACAGCCGGCCATCACGAGGGTGATGGAAGCTGCCAATAATGCCTTCGTCATTCCTGTCATTCTTGACTCCCTGTCATTGAACAAGAGGCTTCACCGCGATATATGACATGGAAGGCATACTTGTCCGCAGGGTATTAGTGAAAACAAATAAATGCGAGGAATCTGCCGGTGATCAAGCGTCATTCCCCCCATGCAACCGCGAGCCTTTTCAGTGACACCGACAAATGACGACAGGCACGACAAATATGAGTCCCCCTTATTACACCGAGCCAGTCATGACCCACTGACAGCGTGCACGGATACCAGTATTGTCGTTCTCTTGCCCGACGCAGCGTGCAGTGTTGCTCAGCGACAGAATCGCCAGCCCCTTGTGCCGAGATGGAAGTGATCACGATGGGCCGCGTTGTAATCCGGCCCCAGCACGGCGCCGAAACTCTCACAGGCGGCGTCCTGCACGGCGCGCAGGAACCGGCCTGGGGCATCTTCATCGTCGGGTGCCGTCCAGTCGCGCGGCAGCCGAATGTGACGGCCATCCGCCAGCGTGAAGCCAGTGACATCCAGCGCATCCGCGGTGGCGTGTTCACTGCGGCGTGCGTTCTCTCGTCCGTAGATGTTGCGGCAGGCGTAGCTGCCCACATGGGACACATGCGTCACCTCGCTTCCCATGACCTCCTGCGCCGCTGACTTTAGCCCATGGCGCTCGAAGCGCAGCCAGCTCACCGCCAGCGGGCAGCTGGCAATGAAGGACTGGTTGAAGCGAACGCCCTGCTCACCACTCGTGCCTGGCGACGAATGCATGCGTACGCTGTTGATGAGGTTACAGCCGTTGTCGCTGGGGCGATCCGGCAGGAAGGTCACCCGTTGCGGGACTTCCCGCTCGAGAAATGCGCGACAGGCGGCCGGATTCTCGTTCAAGCGTGAGAGCTTCCAGCCGGTCACCATGCCAGGCGGGTCCTCCAATTGCAGTGGCGCCCACGGGAGATAGTGAGCTGGTATCCAGCGCTCCAGCACGATGATGTCGCGCTGGATCGCAACGCCCAGGCCGATGAGCACCAGGCATATCAACGTGAGTCCCATGCCTTTGCGGCGCTGCTTGTGCTGCAAACCGTTCATGTTCCCCTCCTTTTCGCGATGCAGGCCCTCACCTGCCCCGGGCTTCGCCTGCCCCGGGCCTCGCCTGCCCTGGGCTTCACCTGCACCAGGGTACTGACCACCGTAGATGACAGGGCGTATCGACCGCCTCATATATGCCATATCAGAAACAGTGAAATGAAGGATGAGGTGCTGTCAGAGACGCGGCTGTCCACTATGCTGGACGCCATTCAGCAGACCAGCCATACGCCCTTGAGGGGCCGCGCCCCGGCTGCTCTCTGCACGCCAATCCGCCATCAGGAGCGCACATGACGACAGCCCCTACCTCACGCCTGGACACGATCCCGCTCTCGGTGCTGGACCTTGCCCCCATCCGCGATACCGGCAGTGTTGCTGACACCTTCCACAATAGCGTCAGTCTCGCCCAGCATGTCGAAGCGCTGGGCTTTCATCGCCTGTGGCTGGCCGAGCATCACAACATCGATGGCATCGCCAGTGCCGCCACCTCGGTGCTGATCGGCCATGTGGCCGGCAAGACCTCCCGCCTGCGGGTCGGCTCGGGCGGCATCATGCTGCCCAATCATCCCCCGCTGGTGGTGGCGGAGCAGTTCGGCACCCTGGCCACGCTCTACCCGGACAGGATCGATCTCGGACTTGGCCGCGCGCCGGGCTCCGATGGCATCACCATGCAGGCGATGCGCCGCGACCCTTCCGCCGGCGTGAATGACTTCCCCCAGCGGCTGGCCGAACTCGAGCAGTATCTGGGCGAGGCTTCACCCGGTCAGCGCGTCAAGGCCATGCCGGGGCAAGGCACTCATGTCCCCCTGTGGCTATTGGGTTCCAGCGACTACAGCGCACGCCTGGCAGCGAAAAAAGGTCTGCCCTTCGCCTTCGCCGGTCAGTTCGCCCCCGGCTACATGCTGGAGGCCATCAAGCTCTATCGCGAGAACTTCACGCCCTCCGAGGTGCTGGATGCGCCCTATGTGATGCTCGGCCTGCCGCTGATCGCCGCCGACAGTGATGAACGCGCTCACTTCCTGGCCAGCACCCAGCAACAGAAATTCCTCAACCTGATCCGCGGCAAGAGCACGCGCGCCCTGCCCCCACGCGAGACACTGGACTGGTCAGCACGCGAGGAAGCCATGGTCGGCCAGAATCTGGCTGCTGCCATCATCGGCGGGCCTGAGCGCATTCGCAGCGAACTCGAGCATCTGCTGGAGGTAACCCAGGCCGACGAATTGATGTTCAACTCGGATTTCTATGAGCATGCCGATCGCCTGAAGAGCTACGAGATACTCGCCGAGGTCGCCGGGCGCCGGACGCCGGACGCCAGTCAATGACGCGGGCCCCTTCACGCTGACTGGCTTGCCAAGACAAGACGCCGCTCACATCTCCTGTGAGCGGCGTCTGTCGTTCTGAGCCTGCCGTGAAGACACGCATTGACGTCATGAGTTGAAGGCGATGAACTTAAAACGATGAACTCAAGGCGATGAGTTCATGACGATAAGTTCATGCCACGACTCGGCTCAATGATGGTCGCGCGGGTTCACCCGACGATTCTTGACGTCCGGCGCACGGCGGATGCGATCTTCCTCCGCCAGGCTGTCAGCCTCGAAGATATCCGCACCGACCGGTGTCTCACCATGACGGCGATATAGCTGACTGAGCATCTGGCGACGATCAGCCCGCAGCTCTTTCACCAATACCACGATCATGCCGTAGATGATGAAGGTAAAGGGCAAGGCAGAGAGTACCGAGGCTGACTGCAAGCCCTTGAGACCGCCCGTCGAGATCAGCGTCAGGCAGATGGCCGCGATCAGCACGCCCCAGGCGATACGCTTGTAGAGCGGCGGGTTGATCGAGCCGCCGTCGGTCATCTGCGCCACGATGTAGGACGCCGAATCGGCGGAGGTCACCAGGAAGATGAAGATCAGCATGATCGCGACCACCGACAGCACACTGCTGAAGGGCATCAGATCGAACATCTCGAACAAGGCAGACGTGATGTTGGCATCCGTCGCGGCCGCCAGACCGACATCACTGGCCAGCTCCATGTTGATCGCCGCGCCACCGAAGACACCGATCCACAGGCACGCCAGCAGCGGCGGCACGATCAACACGCCCACCACATACTCCTTGATGGTGCGGCCACGCGAGACACGCGCGACGAAGGTACCGACGAACGGCGACCAGGCGATGACCCATGCCCAATAGAAGACGGTCCAGGAGCTGTTCCAGTCATTGCCGTCATAGGGCGACATGCGCAGGCTCATGCCGATGAAGTTCTGCAGATAATCGCCGATGCCCAGGGTGATCGTCTTGAGGATCTCCAGCGTCGGGCCGGTGAACAGCACATACAGCATCAGCGCGATGCAGATGCTCATGTTGAGGTTGGACAGGCGCTTGATGCCCTTGTCGAGCCCGGACCAGGTCGAGGCCATGTAGGCACAGAACATCACGCCCATGATGATGAACTGCCATTGCCAGCCTTCTTCCACGCCGAAGACGAAGTGCAGCCCCCCATTCATCTGCAACACGCCCAGGCCCAGCGATGTCGCGACCCCCATCACGGTCGCCACCACCGCAAAGACATCCAGCACCGAGCCGTAGCGGCGCACCTTGGGATGCTTGGCCGTCACGGAAGACAGCACCGAGGACACCAGACCCGCCTGTCCCTTGCGGAACTGGAAATAGGCAATGATCAGGCCGACCACCGAGAAGGCAGCCCATTGATGGACGCCCCAATTGAAGAAGGCATATTGAATGGCATAGCGCGCAGACTCGGGCGTCTCGCCCGGCATATCGGCGAACGGCGGCTTCAGATAGTGCTGCATGGGTTCCGCCATGCCATAGAACACCAGCCCGACGCCAAACCCTGCTGCCAACAGCATGCTGACCCAGGAAAAGAAGGTATAGGAAGGCCGGCTATCCTGCGGCCCGAGCCGGATCTTGCCGTACTTGCTCAACGCGAGACTGATGAGAAAGATCACGAAACCAAACACGGATATCAGATAGAACCAGCCGAACATGCTGGTCACGGCGCCGAGCGCCTGATCTGCCAATTCACCGAAACGGGTGGGGAATCCTGCCCCCAATGCGACCAGCCCCAGAATGATGATGACCGACGCGCTGAATACACGCTTTCCTCCAGATGTCATAAATCGCTACTCCCTGTGAGCTGTGACAGCGGTGAGGTGGATCGCGCACCAGCGAGAAACGAGTAGCGTATCGCCAACGAATAATCGCAGTGCCTTCTAGACATGAACCTGATTCCCCAGAACTTCAAGGGCAGACGACGTCAGCAGCACAGGAAAATTTGTCACTGTCTGTACAGGCAAGCGCTTGCCCCAGCCGGGCCACAGCCTCCGCGTGGAAGGAGAAAGCCGGTTTTGAAAAGTCAGTGCAGGCTTTGAAAGGACAGTGCAGACCTTGGAGGGACAGTGACAAGGGAGCAGAGAGACGGGAAGTCCCGGGCAAGCTGGCCAGTCACGATGGCGAGATCGCCAGATAATCTCTACATTACTTGTACGATAGTTATAAAACTCGATTCACCGCCGACATGACATCCCACTGAGGGTATTCCGATGCCTGCACATACCACTGCATCACACCCGCCACGCACCGCTGTGACCCCCACTCACGCGTCGCCTGCTGCCCCACTACCCCCAAGCCAGCTCGCCGATCAGCCGCTCGCCCACCAGGACGAGACCAGCATGACACTCGAGTCGCTGGCACGCGCACTGCAGCACGGCATGGTGCCGGTGGTCGAGGTCATGTCACTGGATGGCATCTACAAGGTGAGAATCCATCATTGCCACGGCATCTCGGACCTGACGCGCAACGATCACAGCGCGCTCTGGTTCAAGGGCACCGGCGAGATACGCGACTTGATGGGCGCACGCGGCATCAGCCACGGCGTGCTGACCTGGGCAGATCAATGGGGAGATGAAATGATCGGGGTCGAATCGCGCAGCCTCAATCAGGAAGAACTGCTCGCCTGGGGCACGCGTATCTGTTTCAAGTGAGGAATAGCCTCACGATGCCAGGGAAGATACCAGAGCCTGCGACTTCACGGACACAGGCACCTTGGCGAGAGACCATCAGGCTGAAGGCCTTCAAATGATGGGTAGGCGGATGACAAGCCAAAAGAGCCTGCAGCCAATGGCCACAGGCTCTTGTTCTTTTACCCTATTCAGTACTCACTCTATCCAGAATTCCCTCTAGCCAGAATTTTAACCAGCCAAGTTTCACGCTGAAGAAGAGCTCACGCTGACACGAGCCTCAGCCTCTTTGGTGTCCGCCAGCAGGGACAGAAGGTAGTCCTTGCGCTTCAGAAATACGGGACGCTGTTGGTAATCTCTTTTATAGGTCTGCTTGGAGACCAGCGCCTCCTGGAATGCTTCAAACTCCTCTCCATTCCCTACGTAGCGATTCTCGAGCGACATGAAGCGCTCTATATCCGCCGAGGTCAGGTATTCCCGCAAGCTGTCATTGAGATAATAGCTGAACGAAAAATACGGCATGAAGCCAAAGCGCTCGGCACGGCGGACAAAATCCGCATAGAGCAGCTCAGGATGCTGGCGCCCGACCCCCAGCTTCGCGTGATTCTTGGCACGATTGGAAATGAAGATCGCACTGCGCCGGGGCAAGAAGAGATGTTCCAGATGTGGGATCAGAATAAAGTTTCATCTTATTGCCAGGACAGGAAGACCTCCTGAATTCACTTCGGCAACGTGAAAAATCTTATTTTAATCATTGGCTTATGAAACACGCTGCCCAGAAAAATTCACAGTGTGTGCTTTTGCTTCAGCCAGGTTGGGCAGTGCTAAAGTATCATCCTAATTTCAGGCTAACTAACGCAATGATGCAGGAACTGAATAATAAAGAATCATCCTTTCTCGCGCCCCCTTCTACCAAGCCGCCCACCTTTCATAAGCAAGTCAGTAGCAGCTGCCGGTAGTGCTGCGAAAAGCTGACGTGATAGCTCGGTTCCGGGGCGAAATCACCCAGCGAGTAAGCGCGCGGCGAAGCAGCCTCCAGGTCCTGTTCAGTTTCACCATCATTGCTGCCATCCGCATCGTAGTCAGCCCCGCAGCCTTCCGACGCTGGACCAGAGGCTGAGATAGGCAACGATATCTGGCTCAGTACAGCCAAATCCTCCGGCAAGTCGTCAGCAATGCGTTCCCCAAATCGCCGTAGTGTCGTCTCCGCCAGCATGAACAGCCAGGCCTGATCATCGTGCTCGCCTATGCGCCGCAGTATCCTCCCCAACACCTGCCGGTAGTGTAACTCGGTACGGATGCGGCTGAGAAAGCAGCATACCTGAAGACGGGGGATATCAGTCCCCTCACTGATCATCCCAACAGCGACGATCCAGCGACAATCACTGTGTCGGAAAGCATTGATGGCCTGCTGGACATTCGGGGTTCGGTTGGTCACGACGCACCAACTTTCTCCTCTGGCATCTAGCGCCCCGGCAATCTGCTGGGCATGCTCTATATCGGTGGCAACCACCAGCCCAGCCGCATCCGGTTTGGTCAGGCGAAGCGCATCCAGCTTATCACTTCCTCGCGTGAGCAGTTGTTCGATCATCTCGTCATGACGCAGCAGGTCTTCGTAGGTGACAGGCGACTCTCCCAATAACTCGGCGATACTGGGGAACAACTTGACAGTGTTCTCGGTTTCAACTTCTTCCGTGAGCCTCACTTTCTGGTTGTCCAGGAGCAGGATGCGAGGCGAGCGGCACACTCCGTCCGCGATAGCTTCCTTCAGTCCATAGCGATAGTCGCAGATCAGGTGCCCCTCGGGAGATGTGTAACGCGCCAGGGCAATGGGGCGATCGTCAGAGCGCCATGGTGTGCCGGATAGCGCCAAGGTGAATGCGGCTCGATCCTGGATTTTCTGCAGGATCTGTTGCCCCCAGGCGTTGCTCAGGAGGGGGTCATGACCGGCGCAGTGGTGGATTTCGTCGAAAACGACGAACACGCGATAATCGTCAAGGAGCCGCCAGAAGACCTCATCGCGGTACTCCATGGCTTGATAGGTGTAAGCACCACCGACCGCGCCAAGCAAACCATCCAGACGCTTGCTGAGCACCGCCGAAAAGGTAGAGCGAAAACCGTCGACAACCTGGCAGGACGGTGCGAAACAGAGCACCAGATCAATCTTGCCTTGATCAAGCAGGCATCGGGCTAGCTCCGCCGCCATGCGTGTCTTGCCGGCACCGGGCGTCGCCTGGCAGAAAAAATGCGCATTGGACAGGAAGTGCTCCAGCGCTGTCTCGATACAGCGGCGCTGCCAGCCTCTCAGTGATGACGTCATCGCACCGACGCCACCGTCTTGAGGGTGTTCTCGACGGCACGGAGGTGTCCCAGCAAGCGTGAGCTGCGGTCTTTGGCTTCCATGTACTCCTCCTCTACCTTGTCCCGGAGGTGCGGCATGTCATCGAGAAGCTGTTTGTATCGCTCCGCTTCCCCCATCGTCGACAAGAAGTCGAGCCGGATCTCCTTGAGGAGCCCTTCCAGATACGTCTCCGCCTCGGGTGACGGAAGGGAAGGCGTGGCACTCTGTTCGGACGACAGCACCGCTTTACGTGCAGGCTTGAGGCTATCCTCGAACCCGTTATCGATCAGCTCCAGTTGCAGATGCGTCGGGATGGGTCTTTGGTGGTAGACCTGCCCCCGCTTGAGGCGCTCTTCGTCATGCACGAGCCAACCTGTCCTGAGCAAGCGGCGAATCTGTTCATACACATACCGGCGCACATCGCCGAGACGAAAGTTCACACCTTCCAGGTTCTTGGCGTAGGCATCCCGCAATTCTCGGGTGGTGAATTGCGTGCGCCCCTCCTCCTGGAGAATGTCATACAGCCGCCTGTCGAAGACGAACGGGACGATTTTCATGCCGGCACCTGAGCGTTATAGCGAAAAATGCGGATTATAGTCCGTGGCCTGTGCGTCCGCAAACACACGATAGTGCTGCCTCAAGTGGAATTGAGGCGGTCATGGATCAATTGGCGAAAGCGTTGGGGGCACGCATCCGGATGCAAAGAAAGGCCCGTCGGCTATCTCAGGATGCACTGGCGCTGGCCTGCAATATTGATCGCAGCTACGTAGGGCGCATCGAGCGTGGCGAGGTGAACATCACAGTAGAGAAGCTATACCTTATCGCCAGAGAGCTGGCCTGTGACCCATCTTCTCTCCTGCCGAAGGTCACGGAGCTTCAGACTCGCTAGTACCTTACGAGTTTTCGTCAAATCTGGTGGGTGGCGATCAGGCTGCATTCCTGTCTGGTTGATCAGTTACTTGCTCCCCGTCCTGGAACTTGACTTGGTCGTGATCAATCAACAGGATACCCCACCTTTCCTACCTCCTCCCGTACACCAGAAATCACCATAGCTCTAAAGCCACGTTGACGGGTTCAGTGTGTATTGAATCCGGCCCGGCAGCTGGATAACCCTGCTGTCGGGTAAAACTGACCACCTCAAGTGGTCAGATATGGATCGCTAAAACGATGATCGGGCTATTTTGGCGCTTCTGCCGCCCAGAACAGCCTTGTTCAGCGGTTCCCTATCTGAAAGAAATCCTTTCTTGCGCATACCGCCCCCCCACATGTGCAATGCAGCATGAATTATGGTAGAGTTCGCAACTTTCCAAGGGATGACATGCAATTTCACCAGGCAAGCTCTGGTGCTATGAACGATGTCGATCATCGCGATAGAAGGCTAAAGCACCCCATGACCACCTCTTTCTCAGGGCTGATGACTCCGCCCTAGCGCTCCCCCCCTTCTGGGCTCGCCCGCCGTCAACGAGGCGACACGCCCGATCCTCACGCTACGTCAAAGGCGTTACCTCTGACCCGATACGTGCGTGACTCTCACATTTCAGTGCTTTGCTCTGCACCTATCTAGGTGTCGGGTGGCTGTGTGCGTCATCGCTATCGTGTCACGAGGCTGAACTGATTCATCCCCTGACTGGACCGCAGCATGTACGAAAAAATGAAACTGAGTTGGTTCTCCAATCTCAAGGGCGACACCCTGGCGGGCATCGTCGTCGCCCTGGCGCTGATCCCCGAGGCCATCGCCTTCTCCATCATCGCCGGGGTCGACCCCAAGGTGGGCCTCTACGCCTCCTTCGCCATCTGCGTGATCATCGCCTTCACCGGCGGGCGTTCGGGGATGGTCTCGGCGGCCACCGGGGCCATGGCGCTGCTGATGATCACGCTGGTCAAGGAACATGGCCTCGAGTACCTGCTGGCCGCGACCCTGCTCACCGGGGTGCTGCAGATCATCGCCGGCTATCTCAAGCTCGCCGAGCTGATGCGCTTCGTGTCGCGCTCGGTGGTCACCGGCTTCGTCAACGCCCTGGCGATCCTGATCTTCATGGCCCAGCTGCCTGAGCTGACCGGGGTGACCTGGCACGTCTACGCCATGACGCTGGCCGGTCTGGCGATCATCTACGGCTTCCCCCTGGTACCGGTGATCGGCAAGACCATCCCCTCTCCGCTGGTCTGTATCGTGGTGCTGACCGCCGTCTACATGATGACCGGCATGGAGATCCGCAGCGTCGGTGACATGGGCGAGCTGCCCGACAGCCTGCCGGTGTTCCTGTGGCCCGAGGTGCCGCTCAACCTCGAGACGCTGATGATCATCTTCCCCACCGCACTGATGCTGACCGTGGTGGGCCTGCTGGAGTCGATGATGACCGCCACCATCATCGACGACCTGACCGACACCCGCAGTGACAAGAACCGCGAGTGCAAGGGACAGGGCATCGCCAACATCGGTGCCGGCCTGCTCGGCGGCATGGCGGGCTGCGCGATGATTGGCCAGTCGGTGATCAACATCAAGTCCGGCGGTCGCCGTCGCATGTCGACGCTGATCGCCGGCGTTGCCCTGCTGATGATGGTGGTGTTCCTCGCCGACTGGGTCTCACAGATCCCCATGGCAGCCCTGGTGGCGGTGATGATCATGGTCGCCATCGGCACCTTCAGCTGGTCATCGATCCGTGATCTCAGGAAGCACCCGATGAGCACCAACTTCGTGATGGTGGCCACCGTGGTCGTCACCGTGGGCACTCACAACCTGGCCATCGGCGTCTTCGTCGGCGTGCTGCTGGCGGCACTGTTCTTCGCTAACAAGGTCGGCAACATCCTCTACATCGGTTCCGAGGAAGCCGACGAGGGTAGCCGCCGGATCTACAAGATTGTCGGTCAGGTGTTCTTCGCGTCATCCGAACGCTTCGCCGCCGCCTTCGACTTCAAGGAAAGCGTGGCGAAGGTCACCATCGATCTCTCCCGAGCGCACTTCTGGGACATCACCGCCGTCCAGGCCCTGGACCGGGCGGTGATCAAGTTCCGCCGCGAGGGCACCGAAGTGGAACTGGTCGGCCTCAACGAGGCCAGCGCGACCATCGTTGATCGTTATGCCATCCATGACGACCCGGAGGCGGTCGAGAAGCTGATGGGCGGCCATTGATGCCCGTCTTCCGGGGCCACGCTCCGGCATCCGGAGCCGGGACGACATCCCGGAGAAATTCCCACTCAGACGAAGCAGGAATACGATGACAGACAAGGTAATGGCCGCTATCGACGGCTCACAATTTTCCGAGGGCGTCTGCGACTACGCGGCCTGGGCCAGCTTAGCCCTCGAGGCGCCGCTGACCTTTCTGCATGTGGTAGATAACCACCCCCAGACGGCCGACGCAGACCTCTCAGGGAACATCGGGCTAGGATCCCGCGAGCACCTGCTCGAAGAGCTCTCAGCGCTGGATGAACAGCGCGCCAAGATAGCCCAGGAGCAAGGCCGGCTGATGCTCCAGGCTGCCAGGGAGCGCGCCGTCGAGAATGACGTGGCCGAGCCGACCACTCGCCAGCGCAACGGGACTCTGGTGGAGACCCTCGAGGAGCTGGCCGACGAGACCCGAATGCTGGTGATGGGAAAGCGCGGCGAGACGGCCCACCAGGATCGCGATCACCTGGGCTCCAGCCTCGAGCGGGTGGTACGCGGCCTGCACCGGCCGATCCTGATGGTGCCGGAGGCCTTCAAACGCCCCGAGAAGGTGATGATCGCCTTCGACGGCAGCAAGACCACCCGCAAGGGCGTGGAGATGCTGGCCAGGAGTCCTCTGTTCCAGGGCATCCCGGTGCACGTGGTGATCGTCGGCGCCGAGACAGGCGACCACCGCTCACAGCTCGACTGGGCACTCGCTACGCTGCGTGAGGCCGGCCACGAGGCCGAGGGCGCCATCCGCGCCGGCGAGGTGGAGGCCACGCTGCACGCCTATCAGGAAGAGCACGACATCGATCTGCTAGTGATGGGCGCCTACGGCCACTCGAGGATCCGTCACCTGCTGGTGGGCAGCACCACCAGCGAAATGCTCCGCAAGACCCATATCCCGGTCCTGCTACTACGATAGCGTTTCCCGAAACCGGCCCACCACTATGGGTGCTCTTGGTGTGTGCCGGTTTTTTTCATGAAGTATGCAAGAACACCAATGGAAGAACTTTCCCATGATGATCGTGCCGCCCTGAGACAATGCCTTCCCCATCCATTACCGCAAGAGGACCTCTGAACATGACGCTCCTCCTTCCGTGAGGACATGACAAGGAACCGATCATTGAACAGCACGACCTTCGCCCATACCGCCTTCTTCGATGAAACCTCCTCGTCCCAGCGCTTCGTCGCCGAGTTGCTGGAAAAGGCGGATATCCGCATCAACGGCGGTCGCCCCCGGGACATCCGCTTCAACGCCCATGGTGTCATCGACGAGGCCCTGGCGCGTGGCAACCTGGGCCTCGGCGAGACCTACATGAACGGCGACTGGGACGCCGAACGGCTCGATGAATTCTTCTATCATCTGCTGCGAGCCCGACTCCCCGAGCTGATCAATCCCCGCAAGCTGGTCTTCCATCACCTGCGCACGCGCATGCTCAATCTGCAGACCGCCAAGCGCGCCTTCGAGGTCGGCGAGGCCCACTACGACCTGGGCAACGAGTTCTACGCCGCCATGCTCGACAAGCGCATGACCTATACCTGCGGTTACTGGAAGGACGCCGCCGACCTGGATGAGGCCCAGGAAGCCAAGCTCGACCTGGTCTGCCGCAAGCTCGGACTGGAGCCCGGCATGCGGGTGCTCGACATCGGCTGCGGCTGGGGCAGCTTCATGGCCTATGCCGCCGAGCACTACGGCGTGGAGTGCGTGGGCCTGACCATCTCCCGGGAGCAGGCCGAGTATGGCAAGAGTCTGATGCAACAGGGCCTGCCGGTGGAGTTTCGCCTCAAGGACTACCGCGATGAGACTGAGCAGTTCGACCGTATCGTCAGCATTGGTATGTTCGAGCACGTCGGCCGCAAGAACTACCGCGAGTACATGGAAGTGGCCGAGCGATGCCTCAAGGACGATGGCCTCTTCCTGCTGCACACCATCGGCAAGAACGTGCGTGGCACTTCGCCGGATCCCTGGATCGACAAGTACATCTTCCCCAACGGCGAGCTGCCAGCCATCGGTCATGTTACCGATGCCGCCGAGGATCTGTTCGTGGTCGAGGATCTGCACAATTTCGGCGCCGACTACGACAAGACCCTGATGGCCTGGCACGAGAACTTCGAGGCCGCCTGGCCGCGCTTCGCCGCGACGTATGGCGAGCGCTTCCGCCGCATGTGGCGCTATTACCTGCTGAGCTGCGCCGGAGCCTTCCGAGCCCGCGACATCCAGCTCTGGCAATTCGTGCTCAGCAAGAAGGGTGTCGTCGGCGGCTATCACCGGTTCAGCTGACACCGTTTCCCACTCACTCACCTGGAATTTCCGATGAGCGAATACTCCCTGTTCACCTCCGAATCCGTGTCCGAGGGGCACCCCGACAAGATCGCCGACCAGCTCTCCGACGCGGTGCTGGATGCCATCATCGCTCGCGACAAGCAGGCACGCGTGGCCTGCGAGACCCTGGTGAAGACCGGTGTGGCGATCGTCGCCGGCGAGATCACTACTTCCGCCTGGGTCGATCTGGAGGATCTGGTGCGTCGGATGATCCTCGACATCGGCTACACCTCGTCCGACGTCGGCTTCGACGGCGAGACCTGCGGCGTGCTGAACCTGATCGGCAAGCAGAGCGTCGACATCGCCCAGGGCGTCGATCGCAGCAAGCCCGAGGATCAGGGTGCCGGCGACCAGGGCCTGATGTTCGGCTACGCAACCGACGAGACCGACTCCTACATGCCGGCGCCGATCCACTACTCGCACCGCCTGGTCGAGCGCCAGGCCGAGCTGCGCAAGAGCGGCATGCTGCCGTGGCTGCGTCCGGACGCCAAGAGCCAGCTGACCTTCCGCTACAACGAGCACGGCAAGCCCTGCGCCGTCGACGCCGTGGTGCTGTCCACCCAGCACGATCCGGAGATCGACCAGGACGACCTGCGCAAGATGGTCAAGCGCGAGATCATCGAGCAGGTGATCCCCGGCGAGTGGCTCACCGAGACCACCGAGTACCACATCAACCCGACCGGCAAGTTCGTGATCGGCGGGCCGGTGGGCGACTGCGGCCTGACCGGACGCAAGATCATCGTCGACACCTACGGCGGCATGGCCCGCCACGGCGGCGGCGCCTTCTCCGGCAAGGACCCGTCCAAGGTCGACCGCAGCGCCGCCTACGCCGGCCGCTACGTGGCCAAGAACATCGTCGCCGCCGGCCTGGCCGAGCGCTGCGAGATCCAGGTCTCCTACGCCATCGGCGTGGCCGAGCCGACCTCGGTGTCGGTCAACACCTTCGGCACCGGCCGCATCAGCGACGAGCGCATCGTCGAGCTGGTGCGCGAGCACTTCGACCTGCGCCCCAACGCCATCACCAAGATGCTCGACCTGCTGCACCCCATGTATCGGCTGACCGCGGCCTACGGCCACTTCGGCCGCGAGCCCTTCGAGACCCGCTACACCTGGACCGACACCCAGAGCGAGCAGCACACCGAGACCTTCACCGCCTTCCCCTGGGAGAAGACGGATCGTGCCCAGGCGCTGCGCGACGCCGCCGGCCTCTGACCCACGACTACCGGACACCACGACAAGGAGCAACGAGATGTCACAGAAGATCTATTGCATCGCCCAGTTCCAGCCCAAGCCCGGCCGCGAGGAGGCGGTATTCGCCGAGCTGCAGGCGCTCGAGCCCAATGCCCATCGCGAGGATGGTTGCCTCCAGTACACCGTGACCCGCCACATCGACCATCCTAATGCCCCGGGCGAGAGCTACCCCATCGTCTTCCACGAGATCTGGGCCAGCCGCGAGGCCTTCGAGGCGCACTGCAACCGTCGCCAGATTCAGGCCTTCTTCGCGACCCAGGTCGAGGCTGAGGACGGCGACGTGGAGCATGCCAACGTCTGCGTCTATACCGACGAGCCCCACGACTACGACGCCCCCGACCTCTGACGCCGTCAGGCACCGACACGGGGGCACGCCCCGTGTCCCTCCACTTCCCAGGAGATTCCCATGACCGAACAGAAGATGAACGTCGAGAGCTTCAACCTGGACCACACCCTGGTGCAGGCTCCCTATGTGCGGCTGGCCGATATCAAGACCGGCGAGCACGGCGATCGCATCCACAAATATGACATGCGTATCTGCCAGCCCAACCAGGATCACATGGCAATGCCCGCATTGCACTCCCTCGAGCACCTGATGGCTGAGCTGTCGCGCAACCACTCCGAGAAGGTCGTGGATATCAGCCCCATGGGCTGCCAGACCGGCTTCTATGTCGCCATGATCAACCATGATGACTATGAGGGCGTGCTCGACCTTCTCGAGGGGACGCTCAAGGATGTGCTGGACGCTACGGAAGTCCCGGCCTGCAACGAGATGCAGTGCGGCTGGGCGGCCAGCCACAGTCTGAAGGGTGCAAAGGAACTCGCCAGTGGATTCCTGGCCAAGCGCGACGAGTGGAGCCAGGTCTTCACCTGAGGTGCGGCCAGGTCGCCGGGGGCGCTCCGCACGTCTACACAGGGCTCGGCGGAGGCGCTATCGTGGAATGTGTCCCTGGCACTTGGCCAGGCACCCTGTCCCGAGAAGGTCCCTCGGGAGAACCCGCGTTGCCGGGACGAGTCGGGCCGCAGGCGCTCGCCCGGCGTGATGGAGGTGAGACGACATGAACCATCCCAATATCGATGTCGACCGGATCAGGAAGCGACTCGAGGATCAACGCGACACCCTGATCGAGCAGAGCGTCGAGAGCAGCGACTCGCGCGCCACGGTGATGCTAGATCAGCAATCCGTCGGCCGCCTGTCGCGCATGGATGCCCTGCAAGGGCAGGCCATGGCCAAGGCCGAAGAGGAGCGCCGACAACAGACGCTGCTGAGGATCGACTCCGTCCTGGCGCGCCTCGAACGGGAAGCATTCGGTGAGTGCATCGAGTGTGGCGAATGGATCTCGGCCAAGCGCCTGGAATGGGATCCGACTGTATTGAAATGCATCGACTGTGCCGAGTGAGGAGACATGCTGACATACATGCAGAATGACGTGATGATCAAGATCGAGGTGGCAACCGAAGAACAGGAAGATGGCTTCGAAGCCATGGTGCGGCCCGCCACCGACCAGCAGCGGCACGACCTGGGACGCGCCGCGGTGGGACAGGCCTGGATGGCCTGGTCGCCAACAGGCGGCGAACTCAAGACCATCAAGTTCATGCCCCCGAAGGCCATGAAGGAAGACACGCAACATGAGCTGCTCAAGAGCTACCGCTTCGCCATTCGTGTAGCCGAGGCCCATGAAGTGAACACCCTGGCCTTGCCGTTACCGGAGCGGGCGGGCCTGGAAAGGCCGGAAGGGGCGCTGGAAAGTGAATTGCTCCGGACCCTGCTCGCGCAGTGTGACGCGCTCCATCATCTGCGTTACCTTCGACTGCTCGCCAGCGGAGAGCAGGAGGCGGTGCGCTATGCCAACCGGCTGGTCGAGGAGCGGGACTGGCACGTCCGATCTTCTTGAACCCTCGTTCAACGCTCTGTTACTGTCAGCCATATTCGAAGCCTGCCTGTCCAGATACCTGTCTAAGGTCGCTGGTAACTGCAAAGGAGCCATCCATTGAGCCAGTTACTCGTCGACACCCGCCCCTCCCGGCCTGGTCCACCCTAGGTCATCCGCCATCGTTCCCATGCGCAACGCATCCTCAAAGCGGCGATGTCGCCTCGAGGTGCAAGATTCTTCAAGGCGCCGGACGCCTCGTGATGTCCGGTGCCTGTGACAGGGGATAGACATGAGCGGTCAAGAAACCTTTCTGCCTAATGTGGGTGAGCTGTCCTCCGCGGATGGCTGGTTCAGCGTGCACCACTATCTGCCCATCGATTTTCGCGCCACGCTGCTGCTGGTCTACCAGGACATCCATGGTTCCGGCGTGACCTCCGGCCGTTGCGAGCGAGGGCGCTTTTTGAACACCCCGAACCGCGCCTTGATCCGTGGGGTCAGGGCCTGGCTTTTCATGCAGGGATAAGTGTTGTGCGACAACGCTCATCTGCGAGAGGTGCGCCTCGAGCGTGAGGGGTTCCGCAGTGTCCACCAGCAAATGCCCGGCGAACATGCCTGGGTGGGCTATGACCTGTTGTTCATGGGGCAGAGGATCACGGGGCAACGGCGACCATCGCCTTTGAGCCTCGAGGCCGATCACGCGCTCGACCCCATCCAGGCGGCGCTGCTGCTGGGGCGGGGTCGGGTATCGAGTCGGTCTACTGGCGCCCTTCGCACCATGCCTAGACGCCTGCATCCCCTCAGGACCATCGCCGGGAGTGAGTGAAGACCTCGAGGCAGTGTCTCCACACCCCCTTGTTCTTCCCGAATAGAGGAAATGCATGTCATTCATCGCCAGGCAAGAGTCTGCCACTTCGCCGTCCCAAGAGGTGGCGCGGCGCCGCACCTTCGCCATCATCTCGCACCCGGATGCGGGCAAGACGACCTTGACGGAGAAACTGCTGATGTACGGCGGGGCGATCCGCTCGGCGGGTACCGTCAAGGGCAAGAAGAGCCAGCAGTTCGCGACCTCTGACTGGATGGAGGTCGAGAAGCAACGCGGCATCTCGGTGGCCAGCTCCGTCATGCAGTTCGAGCACCAGGGCTGCGTGATCAACCTCCTCGACACCCCCGGCCACCAGGACTTCTCGGAGGACACCTACCGGGTGCTGACGGCGGTGGACGCCGCGCTGATGGTGATCGATGCCGCCAAGGGCGTCGAGGCCCAGACCATCAAGCTGCTCGAAGTCTGTCGCCAGCGCAGGACGCCGGTGATCACCTTCATCAACAAGCTGGACCGCGAGGTCCGCGAGCCCCTGGAGCTGATCGACGAGATCGAGGAGATCCTGGACCTACCCTGTGCGCCCATTACCTGGCCCATCGGCATGGGCAAGCAGTTCGCCGGGGTCTTCGACCTGGATAGCCATCGGATGCTCAAGTTCACCCCCGGCGAGGATCGCCCGGAGAGTGACCTGGAGGTTCTCGAGGGTGAGGATCACCCCTATCTGGTCGAGCACTTTCCCATCGCCCATGCGACCTTCAAGGAGGAAGTGGAACTCGTCCGTGAGGCGGCGGCATCCTTCGACCATAACGCCTTTCTCGCCGGGGACTTGTCGCCGGTGTTCTTCGGCTCGGCCATCAACAACTTCGGCGTCCAGGACATCCTCCAGGCGCTGGTGTTCTGGGCGCCGTCGCCACGGCCGCGGCGTGCCCGGCAGCGCACCGTACGGCCTGACGAGGAAACCTTCTCGGGCATCGTGTTCAAGATCCAGGCCAACATGAACCCCCAGCACCGGGATCGTATCGCCTTCCTGCGTATCTGTTCCGGCGAGTATCGCCAGGGGCTCAAGGCCAGGCACCTTAGGAGCGCCAAGCCGATCCGTCTCGATCATGCCATCACCTTCATGGCCCAGGAGCGCTCCCATCTCGCCACGGCTTATGCCGGTGACATCATCGGCATTCCCAATCACGGCCGCCTGCGCATCGGCGACGTGATTACCCAGGGCGAGACGCTGGAGCTGGAGGGCATTCCGCACTTCTCGCCGGAGATCTTCCGCACGGCCCGACTCAACGACCCGCTGCACGCCAAGCAGCTCAACAAGGCACTCCAGGAACTCGGGGAGGAAGGCACCATCCAGGTCTTCGAGCCCCTGGAAAAGACCGGCATGATCCTCGGCGCCGTGGGCCAGCTGCAGTTCGAGACGGTGGCCCATCGCCTGAGGGCGGAGTACCGAATCGACGCCAGTTTCGACAATGTCGTCGTTCACAAGGCGCTGTGGATCTCCTCCAGCGATGCCAATGCATTGAAGCGCTTCGTGCAGGCGAATGCCGATCGCCTCGCTCGGGATGCCGCGGGTGCCCTGGCCTTCATGGCTCCCAACCGTTCCGTGCTCGAGCTGACCATGGAGAAATGGCCGGCCATCGCCTTCCACGACACCCGCGAGATGAGCGCCACCTGAGGCGACCACCAGACGGTCGACCATATCCCCAGAATGACCGAGTGACATGACCCAGACACACGACGCCCCCGAACGCGTGGCGGAACGCCGCCACCTCGGCGAGATTCACGACCGGATCGATGCCAACCTGGCCGAACTCGACCAACGCATCGACGACTATGCCGAGGACATCCAGGCCCAGAAGGAGTACCTGTGGTCGAGCCGCGACGAAATGGACCATATCGAGAAGATCTCGGCCCAGGAATCCATCCAGCAGTCGGTGATGACCGGCGACAATGCCCTGGCCCGGCGCCGCAAGCTCGAGAAGCTCAAGGCCTCCCCCTACTTCGGGCGCTTCGACTTCGCCAGTGGCGGCGAGCCCCGGCCGATCTACATCGGTGTGCATCACTTCCATGACGACCTGGCCGGCGAGAGCCGCGTGCATGACTGGCGGGCGCCCATCGCCTCGCTGTTCTACGACGTCGAGCCCGGTCCGGCCAGCTACGAGAGCCCCGAGGGCCCGGTGGCTGGCGAGGTCACCCTGAAACGGCAGTTCCGCATCAAGGGCGGCGAGATCGAGCTGATGATCGATAGCGCCGTGCACGTGGTCGACGACGTGCTTCAGGAGGAGCTCGGTCGCGCCTCCGACGAGAGCATGAAGAATATCGTCGCCACCATCCAGCGCGACCAGAATGCCATCATCCGCAACGACGAGGCCCAGGTACTGGTGATCCAGGGCGTGGCCGGCTCCGGCAAGACCTCCATCGCCCTGCACCGTATCGCCTATCTGCTCTATCGCTTCAAGGACAGCCTGCGCTCCGAGGACATCCTGATCATCTCGCCCAACCGGGTGTTTTCCGACTACATCGCCAACGTCTTGCCGGAGCTCGGCGAGGAGACGGTCAACCAGGTCGGCATGGAGGAGCTGGCCGACGAACTGCTCGATGGCCAGTACCGCTTCGAGAGCTTCTTCGAGCAGACCACGTCCCTGCTGGAGAAGGACGACGAGGCCATGAAGGCCCGCCTGCGCTACAAGGCCTCGCCGGACTTTCTGACCGAGCTCGACCGCTATGCAGGTCACGTGGAGGCCAACCGCTTCGCCGCCGAGGACCTGTGGATCGCCCGCCGTCTGGTGCCCGCATGGCTGCTCGAGGAGGTGTTCCGCAGGCATCGTCAACTGCCCACCAACGAGCGGCTCAAACAGGTCAGTTGGGAGATCGAACGCAAGATCGGCAACCAGTACAACTACGATCTGAAGCCCGAGGAACGCAAGCAGCTCAAGGCGGCCATCAAGCGCATGTTCAGGCAGGCGACCCTGCGCGAGACCTACAAGGGGTTCTACGCCTGGCTGGGCCGGCCCGAGCTGTTCAGGACCGCCTCGCGGGGCCGGCTGGAATACGCCGACGTCTTCCCGTTGCTCTACCTGAAGATGCGCCTGGAAGGCGTGCGTTCGCGCTGGCGGGAGGTCAAGCACCTGCTGATCGACGAGATGCAGGATTACACCCCGGTGCAGTATGCGGTGATCGGCCGGCTCTTCTCGTGCAAGAAGACCATCCTCGGCGACGCCTTCCAGTCAGTGAACCCCTACAGCGCCTCGAAGGCCGAGGAGATTCGCCGGGTGCTGCGCCAGTCCGCTTGCGTGACCCTCAACAAGAGCTACCGCTCAAGCCTTGAGATCACCCGCTTCGCCCAGCGCATCTCGCCGAACCCCGAGCTGGAGGCAATCGAGCGCCACGGCAAGGAGCCGGAAGTGCTCAAGGTCCCCAGCCGCAAAGCAGAACTCGCCACCATCGGCGAGCTGGCAAACGACTTCTCCGCCTCCGAGCACAACACCCTGGGGATCGTCTGCAAGACACAGAAGCAGGCAAGGAAGGTCTTCGAGGCGCTGGAGAGCGGCGAGCACGGCGACTTCGAGCGGCTGCAGCTACTCAACGAGAAGAGCAGCGCCTTTGGCCAGGGCATCGTGGTGTGCACCGCACACATGGCCAAGGGCCTGGAGTTCGACCGGGTTATCGTCCCCGAAGTCACGGCGAAAAACTACGCCACCGACATGGAGCGCAACCTGCTCTACGTGGCCTGCACCCGAGCCATGCACCGCCTGGCGCTGACCCATGCCGGCCCCCTGACGCCCTTCCTGGAGGCCGCCTGAGAGGTGGCCTTCGTTTCATGCGACACACCATCCACCATGAGGATCCCCAGGTGAGTCAAACAATTGCGGTATTGAAAGGCGATGGTATCGGCCCCGAGATCATGGAGGCCACCCTGCGCGTACTGGACGCGCTCAACTGCGACCTGACCTACGAGTTTCATGATGCCGGCCTTGCCGCCCTTGACGCTCACGGCACCCTGGTACCGCCCGAGACGCTGGCGGCCATCGAGAAGCATGGCGTCGCCCTCAAGGGGCCGCTGACCACGCCCATCGGCGAAGGGTTCTCCTCAATTAATGTGCAGCTGCGCCGCCATTTCGACCTCTATGCCAACGTACGTCCGGCCATCAGCTTTCCCGGCACCCGCTCACGCTATGACGACATCGACCTGATCACGGTGCGCGAGAATACCGAGGGTGCCTACCTCGTCGAAGGACAGAGCCTCTCTGAAGATGGCGAGACCGCCCTGTCGAGCATCCGCGTGACCCGCAGCGGCTCGGAGCGCATCGTGCGCTACGCCTTCGAGTTGGCTCGCCAGCGCGGTCGTCAGAAGGTCACCGCGGTTCACAAGGCCAACATCATCAAGACGAGTTCCGGCCTCTTCCTGGAGGTCGCCCGAAAGGTGGCCAGGGACTATCCCGAGATCGAACTCGAGGAGATGATCGTCGACAACGCTTGCATGCAGCTGGTGATGAATCCCAACCAGTTCGATGTCATCGTCACCACCAATCTGTTTGGCGACATCCTCTCCGACCTGTGTGCTGGCCTGGTCGGTGGCCTGGGCCTGGCCCCAGGGTCCAACATCGGCAGCGAGGTGGCCATCTTCGAAGCGGTCCACGGCTCGGCGCCGGACATCGCCGGCAAGAGGATCGCCAACCCCTGTGCCTTGCTGCTGGCGGCGGCCGACATGCTCGACCATCTGGGGATGGCGGAGAAGGGAGCGAAGATCCGAGGGGGCATCCGCGAGGTACTAGAGAATGACCGCGAGCAGGTCACGCCGGACATGGGCGGCAGCGGTAATACCGACACTTTCGCCGATGCTTTGGTTAAAGTCGTTCAGAGTTAAAATTACTTAGAATGGTTCACTTCGGCTGGAAATGCCCTGGCCGAGTAAGCAAAAAAGGGGGATATAGCACTCCCGGTGCTGCCCCATGGGGCAGCACCGGGGTTATGTGATGAGTAAGCAATAGATGGAGTCCTCACCACCCTAACCGGCGTCTTTGCGCCACACTAAGAGGCCTGAATTCAAGCAATAATTTCAGCATTGAGCTATTCTTCGTATGGCGTAATCCTGAAATTTTCCCATTAACTCAAGAAACACTACATATGGCTGTAAATCCACCCATCCCAAAGAAGACGATACTCCATTAACAACCGATTTCAGTAATGAAATAATGGAAAACAAAATAAACTGAGTTACTTTCCAATCGAGCGATCAATCACACTGGGACTAGCACATAACAAGCATGACTTGATACGAGCTCTCCAAGAGCTTATCCGTTGCTCTGCTTCATCTCCATCACTCTCTTTTGGGTGATGAACCGAGCACACACTTTCACAGTATCGCTCCATATTCTTTGGCCAAGTCAACGACCTCCTGACAACACCCCCAACAATTTTATCAATACCACCCTTTTCATCAATCCCTCCCTTAAAACTAAAAACTTTAGTGGAAAGTTTTTTCTTATTATCTGAAGCATCGATCTCCAAGATATAGCGCTCCCCTCCATGTTTCAAACGAAACTTTGCCATCAAATAGTAACGTTGCTGACCGCCTTCCATTTTATGGTAGCTACAACGCGGAAGCTGGGGTAACGGCTGTACTTTTAGCTCCAGAAGACTCAGCTTTCCATCTGATTCCCCGGCTATCTTTCTTATGATCTGTTTAAGCATCACAAAACGGTTTGAGAACTGCCTCTCTTCCGCTTCGAGTTGCTGATATTCCCCTGGAGCGATGCTGCCACCGATGACGTCATCGCCGGTGCCCAAAACCTTGGGGTTATTGTGGTCTTCTAGTTCACCCTGATATTCCTGCCCTAGAATACCAGCCTTTTTGCCATTGTAAGCAAGCTTCGTAGTAGCGGAGTTAGAGAAGACGATATCCTCCACCGGTAGTTCTATCGATTGCCTGTCTTTGGCCTCATCCGGTTCCTGCTCCGTATCCACCTCTATGTCGTCGGCACCTTGTGCTCCAGAGCCTCCTCGACCTTCACCAGTCCCCCTGACCGGCAACTTCAGGCTCGGGTGGTGGAAGTAAATGTCTTGCTCGTTGGTGCCCGCATCCAAACCCTGTAAGCCAGATATCTCCCAGATAAGCATTTCCCTGTCATCACTGTCATAGGGGCCCCTAGCGTTGACCTTCACGCCATCCAGAGTAATGGGAGGCTCAAAATCGAACTGCCATCTTTGGTAACCATTACAATTTCTTTTGTCACGATTATTAAGCATCCAAATGGAATCGAAAGATCGGCGCACGTCTTCGTTGAGCAGGAGCCAAGCCAACAGATCGCGGCAAGCCTTATTCTTCAAGGTGCTGACCGGAGCACCGGTCTTTGCAGGCGTACGTATGTGGATAACCTCTTCGTCATCCTGTTTGACGTTAAAGATAATGTCCAAGCCACTGGGTTGGTAAGCTGCCCTGACTAGGAAGCCAGCATGGAAGAACAACTTCCGGGCTAGCTCGAACTTGGGCAGCCAGACGGTGATACCGCCGGTATCGAAGACGAAACATTTCTGCTCGGCCACTTCCCCCCTCACGGCCAATCGCCTCGAGAGACGGGGACAGTCTCCCAAGCGGCGTTCCTGCCAAGAAGCCACCGGTGGCAGGGAGAATTCCTGCTTAAAGCCGCCACTCCTGTAGGGTTCATCTTCAAGCTGCACAAACTGACGCCCCAGTCCCATTACACACAGTGCCTCGACGGCAAGGTTGAGAGTCAGTTCTTTGCCTTGATGGTCTCTGAAATAGGCCGCCACCCGCCACTGCTGTCGGTCACCGCTGCGCCGGAAGTGGTTACCCATGGCCAGTAGCTTCGCATCGGTCGGTATGTCCTTGAAAAAAATTTTCTTCACAATGTTTCATCCAGGCCCTGTAGGAAGCTCCTGGCCAGTTCGGTCGTACGCGACGTCTGCAAGCCGCACAGGCGCTCCAATTCCCATTTCTTCCGTACCCTGCCTGTCAAGGCGTCGTTGATGAGTACCTTGGTCAGCCTCCTCACCTGGTATTCCCCCAAACTCTCCGCATACTTACCGAGGAAGGCCCTGCAGAGTGGCAATCGTTGGAGATTCTTCTCCACGGAGGCGGAGTGAGAGAGCTGGTTGAGGAACCAAGCCTTGCTTCGCCGAGGGGTGGCTAGGTTTTCTGCACTCTCCCCCTCAACACGAATCAAACGCCTAGCCAACTGCCGGTCTCGCTTGGCCCAATCGATCTGCCGATGATTGCCATGCTCGACTTTCCTGATGGCATTCGTAACCATCAGCCACTGACGATCATGGCGGTAAAGCCAGAAATAGAGGGCTTGACCACCTTGCTCCCTAGCCCGTTTCGTTCCCCCAGCCTTGCCCAGCGCCTTGAGCCACTTTTCCCTCTGCTGAAAAAGCTGCCAATCAGTGTGACCAGTGACCAGAGCCGCCCCATCGCTCACCTTTTCTTCATCGGGCAATCGGCCCGCTTCCACCAAAAGAGATCCGGCATCCTGCCCCTGCCTGAAGCAGGTCCAGACGGTGAGATGCTGGAGGAAACTGAAGGACTTGCGATGTTTGCGGAACATGGCAACGAACCAGCAGGGCGCTTCCGAGACCAACAACCCATTAGAAGCCAACCAGTTACTGGAATGGCTGAACAGCACCCGTTGCCAAAGCATGTCTACCCGGATGTGATGCCCCGTTGTCGCTCCTTGTTCTATAGCTAGTCTGTGATAGAAGCGACTCCATTGACGAAAAGTTGGCGACAGGGCATTAGCTAACGACAGCAACTGGTGAACGCTTCTGGCAATCAGCAGATCGCTTGCGTCCGCCGGAGCCGGTGGCCCTCTGTGCGGGCAGTTCCAGGGAGATGCGGCTTGGAAGTCATACCGCGACCTGCGGCGGAAGGGCACGCAGGAATCCAGCAAGCGACACAGGTGCTCGATACAGGCATTCGCCCCTATGACTTGCCATTCGCGGCACCAATAATATTCCCCATGCCGAGCGTATATCTCTGCTAGGCAGATGGGACAGAACCGTAACCAGGGAGGCCATTTCACCGCGGCCGTGGTGACCCCCGAAAGGCCCAAGGTACCGGACTCTCCATCACCCACCATGGCTTTCTCAAGGCGGCCTCGACGTTCTGGAGTAATGAAAGGTGCATACAGCGGGAATAGCGTATGACGACGCACCAAGAGTGCAGCGTCCAGGCCCAACGGCCTGCCAATGTTCCGTAACAACTTACCCAAGTGATTTGGCAGATCCGTGGTAGCAGCCACCCAAGGGTCCGAGAAGTGCTGTCTCAACAACTCCTTCTGACTGTCCAGGCCCAGGTGGACCCGGCAACGAGCCAAAGCGCTGTAGAGTAGTTCATCCTGATGCGGCATGGGGAAGTACATCAGCCCGCCTCCCCCCAAAGGCTACGAAGGTCAAACACCATCCCCTGATCCTTGAACCGCCGATAGGCCTGGCTCTCTGGGCCCGAGACGTGGATCCGGCGTAGATCCTCTTCGGGTAGAGATTTCCACTCGGCCCGTTTCACCCTGCTAGCCTTGGGTTGCTCGGCCTTCGTCCCGGCCATATAGGCGGTTACCTTATGGACTAAGGCGGCCAATGGCAGGTCAGGGTGAGTGGATAGAATCTCATCAGCCATCGGTACCGCGATGTCTTCCGGGATTTCCATCTGATTCAGCAGGTCGAGCAGACGCTTGGCCTTATCATCATTCATCCTTGGCGCTGCCTTGGTTTCCGGCAATTTTTCCTGCACCGATGCCGCCATGGCAAGCATCCTGGTCTCAATCTCCGGCATTTGCAGGTCGTCGTACTGAGCAATGAGTTCCGTTCTGTTGCTCCTCAAGGCGGCCAGCATGGGATGCACCGGTTTCAGTTCGTCCTCGTAGACCTTGCGCAGCAGAGCCGAAGTGATGCACTCAGCACCGGTGGCGATAGCACGGATCTGAGCCAGGACAAACAACTTCACGACGATGTCCATCACGCCCTGGGTGAGGTCGTACATCGTGGTTTCGAGCTCGTCATCCAGGGGCCGAGCATGGTGTAGCCACTGGTATTGCCAGAGGCGTTTCATCAGCTTGGTCCATTGCTTGTCCCTGGGAAGCCTGTCCCAAAAGAGGCTACCCATGCCGGATACCCGCCGTGCAGCGCGGAAAGTCCGTTGGAAGAATTTTCTGGCTCTATGGGTGCCTACTTGAATCACCGGCACCCCAATGGTGTTCACCAGAGACACAAAGAAATTGTGCATCTTCTCTGCGCCGCCAGATCTTGCTTCGTTGAGGTTCTGTACTTCATCGATGATAAGAACACCGAGGGCATGCAGGTTGGCCACCTGGCACATACTTGCCAGAAGACGCTTGGTGCCGAGCCTCTTGCGTCCGTGGCTGCGGCTATAGTTGGTAAGCAGTACCTTATCGACCTGGTTGAAGAAGCTCAGGCAGAGTTCGTCCAGGTCTCCGTCAATGGGGCAGTCAACCTTGAGGTAGGTTAACTGGGTGACACCGTGATCAGGATGATAGATCGCCTGTGGATACATGCCGAGGATACGCTCGAGTGTCCGGCTCTTGCCACACCCCGAGCATCCGAACAGAGACAGGCTGTTGGCCGTGGATAAGACGCCATCGAAAGCTCGCGCCTCCAGGTCCTCCGTCATCACCCTTTGGAAACCGTTCTGTAGGTGCGCGTACAAGGAACCGTTGGCCGGGTTTCGGCCCAAGTAGCCTTGGCGAATCAGCAAGGAGATCTTGGCTTCCAGTTGCAGGTGGTGACCCAAAGGTTGGAAAAAGGAGTGAAGAAGCCTGGCGATGGCGTGAACCCTCAGCCTTCCGTCCAAGTTGAGTTCCTGCTCGTCATAGCGAGGTTTGAGCTGCAACCCTGATACCACCTGCTCTAACGGCATCACTGGGGGAAGGGCGCAGATCAAGGGGTTGTCCCGGTATTCCTCGAGACCGGGATCCTGGTAACTCGCTTCGGGGATCTGGCCGTGAGTTATGGACTCACTCATCGCCATCCTTCCCAAACAGCAGATCCGTCATGTCAGGATAGGCGTGGTCGTCTTCACTCTCGCCACGGATGCGAACGACTTCGGCCGGAGTCTGTCGCTCCGGCTTGGCGGGCCTGAAAGCGGTGGTATGACGCTCAACCTGCTTCTCTTCCTGTTTATTCTTCCTCACCTGTGCACCCAGATCCTGCCTGGTGATACCAGAGCGGACGGGACTGCTCTCTTCAGCCTCGTCAGCAATGGACTCGATCGTCTCCAGCAGTTTGCCTTTTTCCTTCATCGCCTCCATGGCGGCGTTGGCATCGCTTCTACGCTCAGCCTTGGACAACAGCCAAACATCCCAGAAGGTCATTCCCTTGAAACGCCGACTTCGATCGGCAAGGTCGCAAACCCAGTATTCCTTGAGGTTGCTGGATGGCCGGATGTAGATATGATCGGCACTGCGTGGATCATAAGCCACCAATATCTTCTGCGGCCTGCGACCCTGTCCCCGGTGGAACCAACCCTCCTTCAGCGCCTCCTGGCACGTGTAGAAGCAGCCGAAGATCCTGATACCGAGCTCCGATACAGTGGCTTGTTCGTGGGGCAGCAAATTGATGCGGACCAAGTTCTCTGGTGCCGTTCGCAACCGCCCGGTCAGGTTAGCCAGCCCCCAGTTCCATAGCTTCACAGGTATGGCCGGCAGACTGGCAGGCATGCCGACGGTCCTGTCGTACTTGCTCATGGTATGGAAGTTGTTGTGCCAAAGGACGCCGGCGATGATATTCCTGGTGAACTCGGCCAGTGTCAGGCAGGCGTCTAGCCTGTAGTCACGCCCGCCACGCTTGCGGCTGTTAGTTCCTTCCACCACACCACTGACGTAAGGTTTAAAACGATCCTGAGCCGTCCTGAAATAGCGCTCTACTATGCCCTTGGCATCCCCACGCCGGGCTGATGCATTTTCTATACGCACACCGAATGCTTGAGAAAATGCCTCGACCTTGGTGCCATTCAGTTCACCTTTATCAGCCAGCACCACATCAGGTAAGCCCTGCACCGGCCAATCATCGGCATCGATGTCCAAGCCGTACTGACGACAATATTCCACCTTGTCCAACACGGTGTTCGCCAGGGCCACCATGGCACTGACCCAGGATGGCCCCTCGAAACCGACGTACATGCCGGTCACCATGCGGCTGAACACATCAACCACCATGTACACGACGGGTCTGCCGACGATCAGGCTGCGGTCATGCTCGGACACCAGGTAAATGTCGGCTATGGTGGCATCTATTTGATAACGATAGCCTGGCCCCAGGGTCTCGGTCGTCGAGGTACTCGTCAGGGGACGAACGTCCTTGGCGAAGTCGACGGCGGAAGTGCGGCGCGCTAATGTGTCGATAAAGTGATATTCGCGCCTGTAGAAATAGCGGAATTGCTCCAGCGTGGGTAATTCCTTCGCCGGGAGGTCGGGCCGAATAGCGCCGATCAGGTTCAAACCGGCGGCATAGGCATCGGTAACCGACGGATGCTTTTCCTTGAGCAGCCGCTCCTCGATAACACGTCGGAAGATACGTTCAATGTCGGGAGTGATGTTGCTTCCCCGGCCATCCCGGACGATACGCGGTCTCCCCAGTTTGACGTGGCCCGGTTTACGGAGCTTCCCTCGCCCCCCGGAATTGATGTAATCCGGCAACAAGGCGTTCTTGCACATGCCGCGCTGCCAGTAACGCCTCAAGAGCCTGTATACCGTCTGCTTGGTGACCCCGTGGCGCTGCATGATGGCCGTGACGATTCGCCCCCTGGACTGGCGCTCGAACAGTCGGGTATCCAGCACCGCCTCGGTAATCATGGCCCAGGCGGCATCGCGCTTCTGTCGGTCAACGGAGCCTTCTTCTACTTCCCGTAACGTTCTGTCCAAAAAGGGATCATCTATTCGTTGAATGGCCCCATCCATGAGCAACCGTTCCAAATCGGTGACTGGAATCGAAGCTGGTAACGCAGTGGTCGAATCGATGTCGATCCAGATAGCCAGCTCCGCATCACACCAGAGCAGGCGCCTACGATGTTCATCAATTCGAAAAACCTGGTTAACGGGAAGCACGGAGTACCTCCTGCCGTTGGCTTTGGGGAGTTCCGGCAAGATCAGCCGCCTTGAGCGTCCGATACGGCTTATTGATATCGAAAAGAAAATAGTGCTGCGCCAACAACTGGCGGAGCCAATAGAGCGCTTGGCCAGGTTCCAGCCCGTAGGCCATATCCAGACCTTGGGCGATAGTCGTAAGCGGCCGGTCGGGATCGCGCTGAAACTCGTGCAGATACAACTTTTGGTAGTGATCAAGCTCGTCCAGGGAGAGCTCATTTTCAGATTGGGCAGGATAGAGCCATTGGATGTTAGCGAATGCCGTCTTGGACACTTCTCTTTCGGTGACGATGACCCAAGGAATTCCCTTCTCAGCCCAGTACCGCCTCTCGAGTTCCAGCCTCTCGACGACCTCCGACTTCTCGAGATCGCTGCTGTACTTGGCCTGGATGGCCATAGCCGGCCTGGCGGAATCATCAAAATCGACCAGGAAGTCGCTGCTCAGCACCTGGGGAGTACCCTTGAACCTTGCATGAGGAAGGCCGGCTTCTTCGGCGATGCGGACCGTGTCCTCAACTCGCAAGGGAAACTGTTCTCGTACGTCGACGACCTTGGGCGACCAGTCCAACGACAGGAAAACCGCAAGCTCGAGATCGGACAAGAGATGGTGCATTCGCTGGCACTTGCTGCCGAACAAGCGATGGGAGCGTCCCAACGAGGACACGTCTCGGGTGTAGATGAACGGCTTGTAGTCGGAGCCGCGCCCTTGGCCGCGCCCCTCCTTCAGTCGCTTGTCGATTTGCGCCTGATTGAGCCCCTTGAATGTTCCAGCCATAAAAAAGCCAGTGTCTTAGATTGTTGAGCTCAACATAGCGGACACTGGCTTAGAATGAAACTTTATTTTCAAGGATGATACTTTATTTTAAGGGATGGTACTTTATTTTCATCCCACACCAGAAACAGGCCCAATGTATGGGTCACGATTTCCCGCCCTTGCACCGCCGCAATGAACCAGACCTCCATCGGCCTGGCGGGCGCCTTGCTTTGACGAAAGGTGAAAAAGCCCAGTTCACTCATTGCCACAGGCAACCACTCCGACAATGGCGTCAGGCAGAACGTCGTGCTGTCAGCCCAGACTCCCCCATAACGACTCAATAGATACAGCCGCAATACGTCCGCCTTGATGGCAGGGTTCAACCTGACCGTCGACAGCTCGAAGGCAGCAAGGAAATCAAAGCCAAGTACCTGCTGGATATTGTCATCACTGAGCAGTCGCACTTCGTAGTCTGGATTCAGCGCCTGCCACGACCTGACGCTCAGACGTACGACTTCCGGTGCTGATTCCAGCGGAGCATCCCAGTACATCCAGATTATCTTGGGCTGGGCTTGTGACTGAGTCGCCGCCCCCGGGTTGGGCCCCAATGACGACGCACGCTGCAATTCTGCGAGTGAATCCCGTGCTACCTGGTAACGTGGACTCTGTGGCGACAGCTGCGCGATTCCATAATGCGCATTGTAGCGATGGCTGAACCACGCAACATGCTTGCGCAGCCAATAGCCCTTGTTCTCGAAAGTATCGCTTCGAATGAATGCATTGATCATCAGGCAACCCAGGTATTAGTTACCCATGACAGCGCATAGGTAACGATAAATAACGCGAATCGCGTAAAAATACCGATAGTTTGCAGAATTGTCTAACAGAAGGGAAAACTCGAGGAAATGTGCAAGGCCAGATGAGTCGAGGGCAAGTCTTGGCCTTGTGACAGGGCTTGCGACAGAGAATGAAGACTTGTCATCGATGAAGCTGTTCACCGATGACAAGAATCAGGAAACCACGTAAGCAGCATTCGTCTTTCAAGACATGTCGGCTGAGCAGTCAGCGCACATATCAGTGCAACACGTCAGTGGCTGACGGCTTCTTCATTGGCCACGAAACCGGCATCAGCGCACAGGCGGCTGAATTCATCCCAGTGCTTCATGACCTGCCAGGCGCCCGTGGTCCGCAGTACCTCGGCGTGGCCCGGCGGGATGTGACTGGCGCCCAGGTGGCCGACGACCTTAAGGCCCGCGGCCACGGCAGCCTGCATTCCCGTGCGGCTGTCTTCCACTACCAGACATTCCTCGGCGGAGCGTCCCAGCGTCTTGAGGGCGAGCAGATAGAGATCCGGCGCCGGCTTGGGATTCATGACCTCATCGGAGGTGAAGATCGGCAGCTGCTCATCGCCATTGGCCGCGGCAATCTCATCGAGAATGCCACGCAGCCCCGAACTCTCAAGATTGATCTTCATGCGCTGCTCAGAGCTGTTGGACACGATCGCCAACGGCAGACGCTGATCGCGAATCCACTCCAGCGTCTCGCGCACCCCGGGCATGGCCTTGAGTGAGTCGGCCAGGCGGGCATCGACGAGATGGCGTACCTGGTCGAGCGCATCCACGGGCAGCGTGTGCTGACTGCGTGCTTCCAGATCCAGCAGGATATCGCGCGTCATCATGCCCAGACAGCGGTCCAGCTCATGCTCGATCTGCTCTGCACTCCCCAGGTCTGGCAGCCAGACGGGAAGTTTTTCCTTGAGCACGCCATCAGCGATGATCTCGCTATCCACCAATACACCGTCACAATCAAAGATAAGTTGCTTCATGCGAGCTCCAATTCGAGAAAAGATGGCCGAAACACGTGATGAACAAGACACCTTGTCGCGCAAGGCATTGAGCGGCCACAAGAAGTGATATCCCTCATTGATGAGGGCAGAAAACTGAAAAGCAATCCCGACACTCTGCAGCAGACCTGGGCGAGGATTTTCCGAGGCAAGGCTGTCGGTAGGTGACTTGACGCGCTCAAGGGTAATGCACTGCAATGGCAACGTCATGACAGGAATTCTTGCCTTATCAAGACACCCATGCAGGAGGAAGTATGCGACATCGCCATTCCCGCACATGTTCACATCCCTCACACACGTCCGGCTTCGGCACGGGCCTTCTGGCCGGCGCCGCCGCGGCGACCGCCTTCTTTCTGGGCCGACGCCTCAACAGTGCTCGCAAGGTCAGTAGCGGCCATCCGCTGAAGCATCAGGTGCTCGATGCGGCCTCGCAGGTCATGCAGCGCAAGTATCCGATGGAAGCGATGAGTACCTACCTCAACGGCTTCCACCATTACGCCGATGACATGGGGCGTCAGGTGGAGGCCAGCCACTTCTGCATCCACCTGGAACATGATCTGCACCAATGCGTGATCTTCGATTCCAATCGCAGTGATGCCCGCTTGATCGGGATCGAATACATCATCAGCGCCGAGCGCTACGAGCAGCTGCCCGAGGAAGAGAAGCCGCTCTGGCACAGCCATCACTATGAAGTGAAATCCGGCATCCTGGTGGCCCCGGGAATTCCGGAACTGGCGGAGCGCAGCTACTTCGAGGACCTCGTCACCACCTACGGCAAGACCTTCCACACCTGGCAGATCGACCGCGACGACTTCCCCTACGGTATCCCGCAGCTGATGATGGCCTTCACCCGTGACGGTCAGATCGACGAGGAGCTGATGAAGCGCCGTGATGAGCGCCTGGGCATCAGCACCGAGGAGCGCCGCCGGAAGCGCGCCGAGATTCCGCTGCCCGATGTCAGCCCCAAGGCCAACGGTGGCCCGACCCCGCCCGACAGCGAGTCCCACCAGCCGCCGCATGAGAGCCTGAACGACAGCCGCTGAGGCCAGCGGCGCATCAGCGACACAAGCCACGACACGCACCAACGACATGCATCTACGACATGCATCTACGACATGCATCTACGACATGCATCTACGACAAGGCGCCTGGCAATCATTTGCCAGGCGCCTTGTCGTTTCAGCTATCGCGTCAGGAAGCCGCAATGGGCATCCCGCAGGGCTCAGCTCTGATTGTCGTGTCGCGGCTTGTCTTCACGTGATGTCGAGGCCATCTTCTCGAGCTCCTCTTCACTCATGGAGTCATACATCGAGCGGGCGGCCCCATCCAGTTCGCTGACCTTCTGCTCGCCGCGACGTGCTGATAGTGCTGCCCCGGCTGCCATCTGCTGTGCCTTGGACTTGGCTGGCATGATTGTCCTCCCTCTGGGCGAATATCGTGAACCATGGTCGGCTGCCATGAGCTCGACCATGCCGCTTGCTGTCACTCTCCATAGGCCATGCGGCCCTCCTTCGCCCTTTTCAAGCCTCGCGATGCCTTGAGTTTCCCCTCTCTGACCCAAGGCCATGCAGGAGAGACAGATGACTGCCCTCAACAATAATATCGCCATCCAGCAGCAGGAGAGCCGCCATGCGTGACGTCGAATTTCCTCAACATCTTTCGCCCCATACTGCCAAGGATGACCTGACGGCGCTGGACGCCGAGCAACTGGCACGCGGGTATCAACGCGGTGAGTTCGACCCGCTACAGGTGACGCGAGCGGTGCTCGATCGTATCGGGCGACTCAACCCGCTGGTCAATGCCTATGTGCATGTCGCGCATGACACGGCGCTGGAGGAGGCACGTAAATCCACGCAGCGCTGGCAGGCCGGCAAGCCATTGAGTCCGCTCGATGGCATTCCGACCTCGCTGAAAGGCCTGACCGATGTTGCCGGCATGCCAGCGAGAGCAGGCTCCCTGATCACACCGGCCACGCCATGCCAGCAGGATGCGCCGCCGGTCAGGCGCTTGCGTGAGGCAGGCGCGATTCTACTTGGCAAGACCAACACCCCCGAGTTCGGCTGGAAGGCCGTCACCGACAACCTCGTGCATGGCACCACCAGCAATGCCTGGAATACCGAACTGACACCCGGTGGCTCTTCCGGTGGCGCGGCTACCGCCGCCGCCCTCAATCTGGGCGTGCTGCATCAGGGCGGTGACTCCGGCGGGTCGATCCGTATCCCTGCCGCCTTCAGTGGCATCTTCGGCTTCAAGCCCACCTTCGGCTGGACACCACAGTGGCCACCCTCCAAGGCTGCCTTTCTGTCCAGCATCGGGCCCATGACCCGCAGCCCCCGTGACGCCGCCGCCATGCTCAATGTCATCGGCCGTCACGATGCCCAGGACCCATACGCCAACCGCGGCCAACCCGAGGATTGGGGCGCGGATATCGGCAAGTCGCTGGCAGGACTGCGCATCGCCTACTCGCCATGTTTCGGGTCTGTCGAGGTCGACCCCGAGATCGCAAGCCTGGTGGAGCGCGCCGCACAGCGTCTGGCGAACCTTGGCGCGGACATCGTGACAGTCGATCCCCTGGTCGAGACAAGCCTCGAGACATTTCGCAAGATCTGGTTCACCGCCTCACTGGGGCTCTGGGATGACTGCGATGCCCAGCAGCGTGAACAGCTTGACCCCGGGCTGGTCGAGAATGCCATGTGTGCACGTGAATGGTCGTCGCTGGATCTGTTCAAGGCGCTTGAGGAGCGCTACCGGATCACCCAGGCGCTGGAACAATTCAACCAGGATTTCCACCTGTTGCTGACACCCAGCGTCGCCGTCACCCCCTTCGCCCTGAATCATCAGGTACCCCCGGATAGCCAGATGCATGACTGGGAGGAATGGGCGCCGTTCTCGTACCCCTTCAACCTGAGCGGTCAACCAGCGGCGTCAGTGCCCTGTGGCTTCACGTCTCAGGGGCTGCCCGTCGGCTTTCAGCTGGCAGGCGGCAAGCACGATGATGTGCGACTGCTGCGGGCAGCCGCTGCCTATATGGATGCCTACCCTACCGCGCATCCCGCCGAGCCCTACCGTCCAAGATGACGCCGCGCGGCCGCACTGGCTGACCGGCGACCTTCACATGCGACAACGCCCACCACTGCCCCTTCATCAGGGCGGTGGCGGGCGTTGGCTGTGATGCCTGTCGTTCAAGCAAAAGGCTATTTCAAAGGGCTGTCTCAAAAGGCTATTTCACAGGGCTATTTCAATACGCCCTGCAAAAGGCGATTCACATGAACGCGGCCCCGTGAGCCGCCCCGGTTACTTGAGCGAATCCTGATTGCCGATACGCGCCATCATCTCGGTGAACATCTGGATGTCGAGCAGCAGGTTATCGACCCGCTTGAACTCCTCGGAGGTATGCCCGGTATAGGTCTCGCCCGGCATGGACGGACCGAAGTTGATCGCATTGGGCAACAGCTTGGCGGTCGTACTGCCCGCAGAGGAGCGCGGCTCGGCCTCCATGCCGGTGGTATCCCCGAAGATATTGAGCAGCGTCTGCAGCCAGGCACCGCTGGGGTCACGCAGCATCCAGTCGCGAATCTCGACGTTCAGCGTCATGTCCATGCCCTGCTCGCTGGCATAGGCGCTCAGCTTGTCCTGAATCGTCTGGCTCAATTCCTCAGGTGATTTCTCACCGGCGGGTGCACGCACATTGACCGCGACCCGCAGCACATCGTCCTCCCTGGCGAAGAAGGTCGGCGTCACCTTGAGCGGCCCCATGAAATCATGGGAATACGCGATGCCCAGCTGCTTGCCGTGATAGTCCAGCCCGTAGTTGTCGTTCAGGTAATGGATGGCATCTTCATAGGCATTGTCATGGAAATCGATGCCGGAGGTGGCAAGCAGGCCCGCCAGCCGTGTGACAGGATTGACGCCGTTGGCCGGCGCCGAGGAGTGGGCCGACTTGCCGGTCACCGTCACGCTGACCTCTTCACCTTCCACCTCACTGGCGACGCTGAAGTCCTGGCCATGCTCCTTGACGTAGCGGCTGCCGAGCGTTTCAAGCTTGTGGCTGAGCGCCTTGGCACCCGCTGCGTCAGCCGCGTGCAGCGTGGCGGTGGAGCGCTCCGGAATCTGGTTGGTCGCCAGGCCGCCCTGGAAGTCGGTGATCGTCGGCAGAGCGTCGACTGCCTGATCAGATGACGCCTCGCCGGCCTTGGGCATCAAGGGGAAGCGCGCATCGATGGTGCCGAAACCATTCTCGGCCGTGATCGCCGGATAACCGCTATCGAGCACGATGTTGTATTCCGGCAGGTCATTTCTGGCCTTGTAGTACTCGAAGCCATCACCGCCGGTCTCTTCCGTGGTCTCGATCATCAGGCGAATGGTGCGCTTGAGCGGCACCTCATTCTCCTTGAGCGACTTCATGGCATACAGCGCCGCGGCAATCGAGGCCTTGTCATCTTCGGTGCCGCGCCCGTAGAGCTTGCCGTCGATCTCGGTCATCGCGAACGGGTCGAGATGGGTGCCGTCGCCGAGTGTCCAACCCTCCTCGCCTGCCGGTACCACATCGCCGTGGGTCAGAATGCCGAACACGTCATCGCCAGTTCCCTCAAGCTCAACCTCGAAGACGCGGTTGTCGACGTTACGGAATGTCAGGCCGAACGCCTCGGCGCGCGCCTTGATCAGCTCACCGAAGCGCGCGATTTCCGGATTCTCGAATTGCGGCTTCTCCCCCACCTTGGCGGTCGGGATCGCGACCATTTCCTTGAGCAGCGCCTGGACGTCGTCGCCGTACTGCAGACGGTTGTAGACCCCCAGCAGACGATAGATGTTGACGAAGGCATCGCCCTCCAGCGTCTCACCAGCCTGATACTGCTCGATGGCAGCCCTGACGGCCGTGTCCTGGGAATTGCGTTCGGCCACCTGGGTCAGAAAGCCATTGAAGTCCGGCGCCAGCTCCTGCCGGCCCTGTTCGATCAAGCTGACCAGCTGGGCACGCTTGAGCGTATGTTCACCCTGCGGTGCGCGCTTGCCCGTATCATCGGCCGCCATCGGCTCGTCTGCGCTGACAGGCAGCGCGCTGCCGAGCCCGAGTGCCAGACCCAACGCGAGGGCCGTCTGACGAGAAGTAGCGTGAGTGGCTGTGCGGGTACTCATGGGCATGTACATCCTTGTGTTAGGCAAGACGCCACGTCGTCAATGGCCGCAGAGACAAGCGATGAGGAGAAGACCCTCACCGACGCCCGGCGACAGCTGACCACGCGACATCAAGACGGTTTCATCGGCCTTGCCGTGAAACATGAATGTCTTATACACAACCATTTTATGTACTAGGCCACGCCACGCCAACCCTAGCGAGAGGTGCCTGCCACTCTGCTCTCCATTATGGCCTGCCCCTCTTCGCCCCAGACGAGCGACTCAGTTCCAGCGCTTGAGCAGAATCTCGATGAACAGTTCCGCGATCGGCGACAGGGACTCACCGCGCCGCCGCAGCAGGCCAATGGTGCGGTCAATGCGCGGTTCGGGCAGTTCACGCTGACATAGCACCTCGTGTTCTGGCCCCGGCATGGCCATCGACGGCAGGATGGCGACGCCTAGCCCGCTCTCGACCAGACCCAGTGACGTCGAAAGGTGCTGTACCTCGTAGAAGCCATCCAGATGCAGGCCGGCGGACAGCAGGGTGTTGTCGAGCAGAATGCGGTTGCCGCTGTCACGCGAGACCGTGATCAGGCGCACATCGTCCAGGTCGCTCCATTCCACGCGCTGTTTCTGTGCAAGAGGATGGTCTCGACGCAGGGCCAGCACGAAGGGATCACGATAGATGGAGGTGAAATCCACCGCCGGATGGTGGGCACTGACCATATTGATACCAAAGTCTGCCTCCCCCGAGACCACCCTTTCGACCCCTTCATTGGCACTGACATCCAGGATGCGAATCCGGATACCGGGATAGGCGGTATTGAATTCGCGCACCACGCTGGGCAGGAAGTAGAAGGCTGCCGTGGGCAGGCAAGCGATGGTCAGCACCCCCTTGCGGTGGGTGGCAAGCTCGCGGACGCCGACCAGAGACGACTCATAATCTTCGAGCAACTTGCGGGCTTTGGGCAGAAAATCACGCCCAACGGGCGTCAAACGACTTCTTCGCGTGGTGCGCTCGAGCACCTTGGCGCCCAGAATCTCCTCCAGTTTCTGGATGCGGCGCGACAACGCCGGCTGCGAAATATGCAGCCGTTCTGCCGCCTCATTGAAGGAATGATTCTCGGCGACCTCGACGAACGCCGACAGATCCAGAAACTCCAATCTATGCATGCAACTACCTTATTGTTTCAGTTTTCGGATTAATTCGCACAATGATGACAGTATAGGTTTTATTTGCATTTGATGCATAGATCATCGGCTGTGATGCTTCACGAAGGCGCAAACAGACAGGAGCGCGTTCCAACATGATGCATTCACTTCCTTGCATGATCCTACGTGGCGGTACCTCTCGGGGTCCCTTCCTGCGTCTGGATCACCTCCCCGCCGATGACGAAGGCCGTCGCGAAGTTCTGCGTCAGGTCATGGGGTCCGGCCACGTACTGCAGATCGATGGCCTGGGCGGCGGCAATTCGTTGACCAGCAAGGTCGCCCTCGTCGGGCCGCCCAGTCATCCTGAAGCTGATGTCGATTACCTGTTCGCTCAGGTCGATGTAGAAAGCGACAAGGTCGACTTCTCGCCCAACTGCGGCAACATGCTGGCCGCCGTCGGCCCCTACGCCATCGAGACCGGCATGATTGCGCCACAGGGTGACCTGACGCGTCTGCGGATTCACAACCTCAATACCCGCACGCTGATCGACAGCCAGGTGCCGACGCCCGCTGGCGCGGTGGCCTACCAGGGTGACACGCGCATCAGTGGCGTGCCCGGTGCCGGCAGCGCCATCAAGCTGGGCTTCCTCGGCGCGGTGGGCGCCAAGACCGGCAAGATGCTGCCCAGCGGCCAGGTCATCGACGTGATTGATGGCGTCGAGGTGACCTGCCTCGACTCCGCCACGCCGGTGGTGCTGATCGAAGCGGCAAGTCTGGGCTGGGCGGGCAACGAAGCGCCGGCCGAGATGGATGCCAACCGCGAGGCGATGGCACGTCTCGAGCAGATTCGCCTCAAGGCGGGAGAGTTGATGGGCATGGGCGACGTCAGCGGCTCGGTGCTGCCCAAGCCGGTGATTCTCTCCGCCCCGCGCACCCAGGACGGCACTCTGTGCGCCCGTTACTTCGTGCCGCATCGCTGCCATGGCGCCCTGGCCGTCACGGGCGCCATCACGCTGGCCGTTGCGACCAGCATCCCGGGCACCTTGGCCAATCGTGTGGCACTCGCGGCCGGCACTCTGGCACCGGATAGCCTGGCGGCAAACGTTCATCTGGAACATCCCGCCGGATTTCTGGATGTCGAGGTCGAGCATGCCAATGCCGACCCGATGACCCCCAGCCGCGTGTCTCTGCTGCGCACGGCACGCAAGATCATGAGTGGCGAGGTGTTCTTGAACCTCCCCGACTCGGTGGAAATGCCTGGGCGTGCATGACACGCCAGACGACCGCACTGGCAAGCGCCAGAGGCGAAGAGTTCGTCGACAGGCAACGAGCAGGTACTGCAGTATATTGATTTACAATGAATTTTCGCTAAACGAAATAGCCTGACTGCGCCGCCATGCAGATAGCGCATCACTGATCGACAACGCATTCCAACAATAATCAGGAGTCAGACCATGTCCATCATCGTGTCTACCCCCAAGCGCCAGACCCTCAAGCGTCATGCCCGTACCACCGCATTGGCCTTCATGCTGCCCGTCATGGGCCTGATGCCACTGTCCTCAGCCGTTCACGCCGCGGCGGAAGTCCCTGACACCCTGACCTGGACCGTCCCGTTCGGTGTCGGGGGCGGCACGGACGTCTGGGCACGCTTCATGTCCAACTGGGTGACCAAGGACCTGCCGGGCAACCCGGCTGTCGTCATCGACAACGTCCCGGGCGGTGGTTCCATCACTGGCGTCAACCTGTTCAGCAAGCGTGCCGGCGATGACGGCGACGAGATGGTCGTCAACTCGGCCTCTACCCAGTATCCGGCCATACTGCGCGACCGTCGCGTGCGCTATGACTATGCCGACTGGGAGCCGATCTTCGCCGCACCGACAGGGGGTGTCGTCTACGCCTCAAGCTCGCTGGGCAAGGACAGCGCCAGTGCGCTCGAGGCCCTCGCCTCCCAGGAAGTGAAGTTCGCCGGTCAGAACCCGACCGGGCTCGAGATGCCGGTGCTGATGGCCTTCGATCTGCTCGATTTCCAGGTCGACCCGGTCTTCGGCATGAAGAGCCGTGGTGAAGGCCGTCTGGCCTTCGAGCGTGGCGAAGTCGCCCTCGACTTCCAGACCACCTCCGCCTACAAGAGCAACGTCACGCCGCTGGTCGACGCCGGCCAGGCCGTACCGCTGTTCAGCCTTGGCGTGATGGATGACGAAGGCCATATCGAGCGCGATCCGTCCTTCCCGGACCTGCCGACCTTCTCCGAGCTGTATCTGGCCCAGGAAGGCCATTCACGTGACGACGAGGCCTACCAGATCTTCCACAAGTTCTTCGCCTCCGGTTACGCCATGCAGAAGATGCTGCTGGTGCCGAAGGACGTGGACCCGGAACTGCTAGAGCTTTACCGCCAGGCCGCGCGTGATCTGGCCAAGGACCCCGAGTTCCTCAAGGAAGCGGCCGAGAAGGTCGGGCCCTATGGCCTGATGGTCGGCAAGGCCGCCGCGACCCAGCTTCAGGAAGCCATGCAGCTGAGCGAAGCCGAGCACGAATGGGTCAAGAACTGGCTGATGGAACGCCACAATATCCGCCTGCAATCTCGTTGAGGCGCGCAATCACACCCGTAACGGCCTGATCCCCGGGTGTGATGGGGCCCACTCACGGGGCTGCCGACCAGCAGCCCCGTGAGCCTTTCACTCCCTGCCTCACCATGCTCTCCCCGGCACCGCCTCTGAGTGTTAGAGAAGCATCTAGAGAAGAACAAGAGGTTGAGTAACGCCATGATCGACACTCTCCTGTCCAGCATTGGACACGTCTTCACGCTGACGCATCTGCTGTTCATGATGATCGGCATCTTCGTCGGCCTGCTGGTCGGTATCATTCCCGGCCTGGGCGGCATCGCCGGCATGGCCCTGCTGCTGCCCTTCCTCTATGGACTGGACCCGGGCTACGCCCTGGGCATGCTGATGGGCATGGTCGCGGTCATTCCTACCGGCGATACCTTCGCCTCTGTCCTGATGGGCATTCCCGGTTCCAGCGCGTCGCAAGCCACGGTGCTGGATGGCTTCCCGCTGGCCAAGAAGGGCCAGGCCGCCCGCGCGCTGACCAGTGCCTTCCTGTCTTCCCTGTGTGGTGGCGTGATCGGCGCCATCATCCTGACCGGCTTCATCCTCGTCGCACGCCCCCTCGTACTGGCCTTCTCGTCAGCCGAATTGTTCGTATTGACCTTGCTGGGCCTGACGATGGTGGCGGTGTTGTCCGGCAAGAACCTGTTCAAGGGCACCGCTGCCTGTGGCCTCGGCCTGCTGGTCGGTGCCATCGGCGCCGCACCGGCGACCGGCGAGTACCGCATGAACCTGGATATCGACTACCTGTACGACGGCGTGCCGCTGATCGTGCTGGGTCTGGGCATCTTCGCCCTGCCGGAAATCGTCGAGCTGCTGCTGGGACGTGGCAGTATCGCCAAGAACGGCAACACCGACCTGGGCAAAGGCTGGTCTGCCGGCATCAAGGATGTGGTCAAGAACAAGTGGCTGGTCGCGCGCTGTGCCGGTATCGGCAGCCTGATCGGGACCATTCCGGGTCTGGCGGGTTCCGTGGTCGACTGGATCACCTACGGCTTCGCGGTCAAGACCGCCAAGGACCCGAGCCAGTTCGGCAAGGGCGACATCCGCGGCGTCATCGCGCCGGAATCCGCCAACAATGCCTGCGCCTGCGGTGCCATGGTGCCGACACTGCTGTTCGGGGTGCCAGGCTCCGGCACGGCGGCGGTCTTCCTGGGCGGGCTGTTGCTGCTGGGTCTGGAACCCGGCGTGTCGATGATCACCACCAATCTGGACATGACCTACACCATCATCTGGTCACTGGCGCTGGCCAATATCCTAGGCGCGGGCCTGTGTCTGATGCTGGCGCGTCCGGTCGCGCAGCTGACGCGTGTACCCTTCGCCATTCTGGCCCCTGCCATCACCGTGCTGATCCTGTTCGCTGCCTACCAGGCCAGCCGCTCACTGGGTGACTGGGCCGCGCTGGGCATGATCGGCATGATCGGTGTGCTATTCAAGAGTGCTGGCTGGTCGCGTCCGGCCTTCCTGATCGGCTTCGTGCTGGCACCGGGTGCCGAGAACTACTTCTACCAGAGCATGCAGTTCCACGGCGCCGAAGCCTTCCTGCGTCCGGGCGTGCTGATCATCCTCGGCCTGATCCTGCTGGCCTTCTTCCTGCCGGTGATCCGCAAGGCGATCATGCGTCGTCGCCAGACCCATGAAGTGGTCGAGACTGCGCCGTCGCCGGAAGAGGATGTGCTGGAATCGCGTGGCTTCGGTGGCGTCGACTTCCTGCTGCTGTTGATGATGGGCGCAGCCGCCCTGTGGGCGCTCTACGACGTCAGGGACCTGATGCCGCTGGGCAAGGCCTTCCCGACGCTGGCCGCCTTCATCACGCTGCTCTCGGTGATCGCCGTGGTCTTCAACGGCTGGCGTCGCGGCATGATTCGTGTCAAGCAACCGGCCTTCAAGGCAGTGGGCGTGGTACTTGGCTTCTTTGTGTTGATCGGCGTCAGTGCGCTGCTGGGCTTCGTCTCCACCGCCGTGCTGTTCTGCCTGGGCTTCCAGCTCACCATCGCACGCAAGTCGCCGCTGTTCGCAGGGCTCTTCGCGCTGGGCGTGGCAGTCTTCCTGCTCGGCATGCAGGCGGCGATGAATCTGCACTACCCGACGGGTCTGCTGGATGACGTGGTGCTGCCGATGATTCCCTTCCTGTAAGGCCAGCGGGCATCACCAGCACTCAACTCTCAAGTACGATATACGCAAGCGGGCACCCATTGGGTGCCCGCTTGCGTATTGTGACAACCCCAAGCCCAATGTCAGGTACTCACCGCCATCACGACTCAGTCGACGCGATGAAACCTGGCTCGTGCCACCTGTGGCGACACCCCGAAATGACGCCGGTAGGCCGTGGCGAAGTTGCAGGCATGGGCATACCCCACCTGATGCGCCACCTGCTGAATGCTCACCCCGCGCCGCAGAGCCTGCTCGGCACACCGCATGCGACATTCACGCTGATAACTGCCCAGTGACTGCCCGAAGGCCTGGCGAAACTTGTGGCGCAAGCCGGAGGGGCTCATGCAGGCCAGCCGCGCCAGCTCCTCCAATGAGTGTGCGCCATGCGGTACGGCGGCAAGACGCTGGCGCACCGCCTCCAGATGTCGACAGGCGCCGTGGGGGCGCGATGGGGACGCTAATGGCGATGCAGGGGGTGCAGGGGGTGCAGGAGCTGCGGAGAACGTCGGCACCTCCTGTGCCTCACCAGCGCGGGGCTTGAGTGCCGCCCCCAACAACTGCAACGCGATCCCCTGCCATTCCAGCATCTCCCCTTCGCAGGCGGTAATCGCTGGCGTCTCGCACTCTCCTCGTGGGCCCTCACCATCAGGGGCTCTGACACGTTCATCCAGTTGCTGATGAAGCCAGCGCCCCGGCGTCCAGCCCAGCGGGCTGGACTGACGCGCGCACGGCAATGCATCCCAGTTCGCCAGCCCCCGCCGCACCTGCAGGGACTGGCTGGCCTCACCCTCCAGATGCAAGCTGATACAGCGCAGGCGGCCTTGAGGGTGATAGCTCTCAAGCGTCGGTGGCGCAGACTGCGTTCTCGCCGGGCGAAATATCCCCCCTTGCCCCGCGGACAAGTCGATCCCCGCGCCGTCCACACCTGATAGCGTCAGTCGCCCTTCCAGCACCAGGCAGAGATAGAGGCCCTCATGAAACTGATGCTGGCCGTGATAGGCGCGTGACACCTCAAGATCACACAGCGTCAGATGCGCATCCCGCCAGGGATGCAGGTCATGCACCTGCCCCTCGCAATGCGGATATTTCGCTGCTCGCCAGCCTCGCCGCTCGCTGAGCGATGAAGGGCGCTGTTGAGGTGGGGCCATGACGCGGCGTGTAATCCGACTGTCGGCTATGTCTCCAAGCGGCTGTGACATGACGCTGCAAATCCCTGCAATGTGAATCCTGGTAAAGGCCTACCGCCTGCTGCGGGTCGCACTGACGGCTGAAGGGACGCACGGTGCCACTCAGCGGCCATGCCAGGCCGCGGCTTGCGAATACGGCTGGCGCACACAAAATACAATGATTATCGAAAGCAAAACAATCTCATTATCATATAAGTATTGCATCTTGTCTCATGTAAAGCCCTGTTCTCTCTTCCAGTCCTCTTACAGCCCTCTTGCATCTCTCGAGTCAACGGCACTTTGCGGCACAGGCTGGCAAGCTTGGCCAGCAGGCTGAAAACTCTGCGAGAATTCACGGGTTTGACAGTGCTGCGCCTTATGTCACTAATGGATGCCTTTCCCCCAAGGAGCACGCCTCATGTTTCTGTTGATCCTGTTCGCTGCCATCGCGATTGGCATCTCATTCATCTGCTCCGTGCTCGAGGCGGCGCTGCTGTCGCTCTCTCCCAGCTATGTGGCAAGCCTGAGAGACCAGCACCCCAAGCGCCACGCCGCTCTGGCCAAGCTCAAGGACAATATCGACAAGCCGCTGGCCGCCATCCTGACGCTCAACACCATCGCGCACACCGTCGGTGCCACGGGGGTGGGCGCGCAGGTATCGGTCGTCTTCGGGGAAGCCTGGGTCGGCGTGGCCTCGGCGGTGATGACGCTGCTGATCCTGGTGGCCTCGGAAATCATCCCCAAAACCATCGGTGCCACCTACTGGCGTCAGCTGTCGCCGATGCTGCCCGGCGTGCTCAATGCCATGGTCATCGCGCTCAAGCCACTGATCTGGCTGTCGGAGTTGATCACCTCGCGCATCGGCAAGGATGCCCATGACATCGATGTGCGTGGCGAGATCAAGGCACTGGCCCAGATGGGGCTCGACAAGAAAGCCCTGGAAAATGATGAACAGCGCGTCATCACCAACATCCTCAATCTGCATGAGATGAAGGTGCGTGACGTTCTGACGCCGCGCCCTGTCTGCCAGACGGTCAGTCCCGAGATGAGCGTGGCCGAGTTCAATGACCAGCTGACGATCTGGCCCTTCAGCCGCTACCCGGTGATGACCGACGATGAGCGAACGCTGGGCATGATCCATCGGGCCGATGCCCATCAGGCAGAGCCCACCACGCCGCTCAAGGACCTGATGCGCCCGATCAGCGAGCTGCACGCCGAAGACAACGTCGAACATGCCTTTGGGCTCATGCAGCGCGAACGACAGCATCTGTGCGTGGTCTACGACAACCTCGGCAACTGGCTGGGTGTCATCACGCTGGAAGACGTGATGGAGACGATTCTGGGCGAGGACATCATCGACGAGACGGACAACGTGGCCAATCTGCGCCGCTTTGCCCGCCAGCGCTGGACCAAGCGTATCGGTGCCAACACCTCAAGCACCCAGCCTTCCGCTGAAACGGCGGCTGGTGAAGGTGCTGTCTCGGGCGATGAAGCTGGCTCTGGTGAAGGTGCTTTACCCGTCTACGAGCAAACCGAGCAAGATGCGGGCTCAGCCAAGGAATTTCCCAAGGCCCCTGCCAAGATCGTCGACGACAGCAAGAGCTAGGCTCGCCCCCCACGCGTGTGCCCCGTTCAGAGGCAAAAGTCCCGTGAAAGTCGTTGCCAGATACGACTATCGCGGGACTTTTTTATTGGCGGCTGTTGATACTGCCTGATAACCCATTGATTCCTCTTGCGAACTCCTACTTGTATGGTGCCGGATGATCACCGGAGAAGTCATGGCCTTGGCAAACGACTCCTAACCGGTTTCAAATCCCTCTATCAAGGCATCCATCAGCACCCTCACTCGCCGAGGAAGAATCGACGTCTCCGGGCGGACGATGTAGATGCTGGTATCTGCGCCGTCCCCACGTATATCTTCCAGCAGCGGGATCAAGCGTCCAGAAGCCAGGTCATCGGCGATCAGGTAGTGCGGCAGGCAGGCAATGCCGCGGCTGCCAAGGCAGGCGGCGTGCAGGGTTTCCAGGGAATTGGAGAGGAAGCCGCAACGCATGTCGGGCAGTGACTTGAGCCCCCAGGCATTAAAGCCGCCGGGGAGGTTCAGGATCAGGCTGACATGCTCCGCCAGATCCGACACTGAGCGCGGCGTGCCGTGGCTTGCCAGATAGTCCGGTGATGCACAGATGACGCGATGGTTGGTGGCCAACCGCCTGGCGATCAGGCCGAGCTCGGGCTGTGCGGTGCTGCGTATCGCCAGATCCATCCCTCCATGGACCAGGTCGACCACCGCGTCCGATAGCGTCAGGTCCACGATCACCTCGGGATAGCGCTCCATGAAGCGCAACAGCAGGGGCATCACCTGCAGTTTGCCCAATGCATTGGAACACGAGAGGCGAATGCGCCCCTTGAGCGCGCCGCTGCCTTCGGCAATCTCCTGCTCCACATTGCGCAGGCGCTCCTGCAACTCCCGCGTCTCCAGGGCATAGAGCTGCCCTGCTTCACTCAAGCGCATCTGCCGAGTGGAGCGAATCAACAACTGGGCACCAAGGCGCTGTTCCAGCTGCGCGATGCGCTTGCTGATCGCGGAGTGGGTAATGCCAAGCTGCCGCACCGGTGAAGGTGCCGGCGTCGACGACGGCGTGAAAGATGTCGAGGTCCGTATGCGTTTTCATATGTTCCATTTGCTCACGGAAACTGTGCGCGCACAACGGATTATCACCGTCCGCAAGGCATGTCACCCTGTCATAAGTTCCTGAAATGAAAGATTCAGTACCACATTGCTCGGCATATCCCTTGCCACATCTTTTACTTAACGCGCACCAAGAGAGACATCGCCACCATGACAGACCAGCCAACAGCCTCCGCCCTGTTTACCCCTTTCACGTTGCCAAGCGGCCGGGTGCTCGCCAACCGAATCGTCAAGGCTGCGATGTCGGATTCTCTCGGCGATGGCACGGGGCACCCCAGTGAGGCACAGCTGCGCCTTTACGAGCGCTGGGCAGAGGGTGGCGTGGCGGCATCGCTGGTCGGTGAGGTACAGCCTGACCACCACCATGCCGAGAAACCGGGCAATCTGGTGCTCAACGCGCAATCCGATCTCGCGGCCTTCACGCAACTGGCCCAGCGCGGTCAACAGCACGGTGCAGACCTCTGGCTGCAGCTCGGCCACGCCGGTGCGATGGCCTACCCACCGACCAGCACGGCGCACGGCCCCAGTGCCCTGGATATTCCCGGGCTACGTTGCGAGGCCATGAGCCTGGAGGCCATCAAGGCATTGCCTGCTGCCATGGCAATGACGGCTCGCCTGGCGCGTGAAGCCGGGTTTGGCGGGGTACAGGTGCATGCGGCACACGGCTTCCTGCTCAGCCAGTTCCTGTCCCCCCTCTTCAATCAGCGTACGGATGACTACGGCGGCAGCCTCGACAACCGCATGCGGCTCATGCGTGAGGTGATCATTGCCGTGCGTGAGGCCGTAGGCCACGACTACCCGGTCATGGTGAAACTCAACTCCAGCGACCAACTGCAAGGCGGTTTCGAGGAAGCCGAAGCGCTGCAGGTAATCGCAGCGCTCGATGAGCTGCCCATCGATCTGATCGATATCAGTGGTGGCACCTACTTCCCCGGCGCGAGCTCGGCGTCGGATGCCAGCGCCAGCGGCCCCTACTTCGTCGAATTCGCCAAGCGTGCACGCGAGGTAACGACTCTGCCCCTGATGGCAACCGGCGGCTTCAAGACACTCGCGCAGGCCGAAGACGCCGTGGCACAGGGAGCCGTCGACCTTGTCGGCCTGGCCCGCCCACTGGCGCTGCACCCGTCACTGCCCACACTCTGGCAGGCCGGAGAATGCCCCGCGCCAGAATTCCCGCGTTTCAGCGCGCCGCCTGAAGGCGGGGTGACAGCCTGGTATACCCTGCGCCTGACGCAGCTGGGGGAGGATCGTGAGCATGAATCACTGGGCGAATTGGAGACGGTGCTGGCCGACTATGAAGCCCGCGACGCCGCACGCGCCGAGACCTGGAATGCGCACTTCTCGAACTGAGTCGCTTTCAGTAGGACAGACGCAGAACGCCGCAGCGCTGACGCTGCGGCGTTCATGTTTCAGCCCCTTGCGGTGATGCAAGTCAGGTCGTGGGAAACCGCACCAATGAAGCGTCTTCAGGCAGCGTTGTGCACACTGACTGAAGGCGCTTCACTGCCGCCCCTGTTTCCCTGCGACTTGCCCTGGCGCTGATAGCTGCCCTTGCCCTTGCGCGCCTTTACCACGCGTTGCTTGAACATCGGGGTACGCAGCACCGCCTTGAGCGCGTTGTCCTGCACCTTGCGCTTGTGAGTCATGGTGTCTTCTCCTGTGGACTTTCTGTCACCGGCCCAGTATACGCCCTTTCGGCATGCAGAGTGATCAACCTCCGCTTGTCCCCCTCGTCGCTGGTCTGTCGAGTGCATAGCCCCGCGAATAGTTCTGCAAATAGCCCAGCAGTTCCTATAGGAAAACCTCCAGAAAATCCTCCAGCGAATCCTCCAGCGAGGATCATTCGATAATCTGGCGCCCTTTTCCCTCCTGCCCCCCCTGTTCTTTCTCCATTCACACACCACTCACTACTGTGACACCTATTTTCCATCCTCCTCACACCCTTATTTACGCAAAATCTCAAAATTACCAGCACCCGCCTGCTTGACCAATAGATCATTTCAGCCCTTCACCCGCTTGACTCAGCATGCCTTGAATAGGCAGAAAATTATCCACCTTCGAATCGACATTGCAACACGGCAATCTTCTTTTCTTTCCACATGGAAAACAAGCCAGATAACGCCATGGCAAACCACCGGCATAACCTCAAAAATATACACACAAATCAACAGCTTACAAGAAAAACACCCAAGCCATGAGCCGATAAATCGCATCCTTGCGCCTGACCTTTCCAAAGTGACACAACCCGAAATAATCTTACCACTAAAGTCTAAACACCCTCGTGATCGTGTACACTTCATACACTCAGAATCAATGCCTCACATTTGAGATGGCGCATCATTTCTGCGAGGATGCCTCACGTTCCGCGAGCAGTAGATTGCTCTAAAGGCAAGAAAAATACGGCTTCCGTGTTCAGGTTCAGCGAAATGTCAGGTGGCCAGTCAACTGGATTCCTTACCTTTCCAGGCCACCCAAGCGCTGGATAACGCTCATTATTATCGCGCTCCACTACATAGGAAAAAGCACCTGGTCAACACGAGATCCCGCAACTCGGGGTTCACGGAACATGACGTCTCATTACAGTCTCAACAGGAAATACCCATGACAAAACGCATTGCGATCATTGGCGCAGGGCCGAGTGGCCTGGCACAGCTGCGCGCCTTTCAATCTGCCGCTGACAAGGGTATCGATATTCCCGAAATAGTCTGTTATGAAAAACAGAGTGACTGGGGGGGCCTGTGGAATTACAGCTGGCGCACCGGTCTCGATCAGAATGGTGAGCCCGTCCACGGCAGCATGTACCGCTACCTGTGGTCCAACGGCCCCAAGGAATGTCTGGAGTTCGCGGATTATTCCTTCGAGGAGCACTTCGGCCATCCCATCGCCTCGTACCCGCCACGTGCGGTGGTCTTCGACTACATTAAGGGTCGGGTCGAGAAGGCAGGCGTGCGCAAGTACATCCGCTTCAACTGCCCGGTGCGCCACGTCAGCTTTGACGACACCCGCGAGCAGTTCACCGTCAGTGTCCATGACCTGCAGGCCGATGCGGTCGTTCAGGAGCAGTTTGATCACGTCATCGTGGCATCGGGTCACTTCTCGACCCCCAACGTGCCCGAATTCCCGGGATTCTCGCAGTTCAATGGCCGTATCCTGCACGCTCATGACTTCCGCGACGCGCTGGAATTCAAGGGCAAGGACCTACTATTGATCGGCAGCAGCTACTCTGCCGAAGATATCGGTTCACAGTGCTACAAGTATGGCGCTCGCAGCATCACCACCAGCTATCGCACCGCCCCGATGGGCTTTGCCTGGCCGGACAACTGGGAAGAGAAGCCTCTGTTGCTGAAGGTGGACCGCGACACGGCCTATTTCCGCGATGGCAGCAGCAAGAAGATCGATGCCATCATCCTGTGTACCGGCTACCTCCACCACTTCCCCTTCCTGGATGAGCCACTGCGCCTCAAGACGGGCAATCGCATGTGGCCGCTCGGTCTCTACAAGGGCGCTGCCTGGGAAGAGAATCCGCGCATGTTCTACCTCGGCATGCAGGACCAGTGGTACACCTTCAACATGTTCGATGCCCAGGCATGGTGGGTGCGTGACGTGATTCTCGGTGAGATCGCGCTGCCCAGCCGCGAGGCGATGCAGGCGGATAGTCAGGCATGGCGTGACAGGGAAGAGACTCTGGACAGCGATGAATCAATGATCCTCTTCCAGGGCGATTACGTGAAGTCACTGATTTCGGAGACGGATTATCCGAGCTTCGATATCGACGGCGTCAATCGCACCTTCCTCGAGTGGGAGCACCACAAGCACGAGAACATCATGACCTTCCGTGACTACTCCTACCGCTCGCTGATGACCGGCACCATGGCCCCGCGCCATCACACGCCCTGGCTCGACGCAATGGATGATTCGCTGGAAGCCTTCCTGGCGCAGCCCGACAAGAGCGCCAGACAAGCAGGCGGCGAGACAGCCACCGCCGCGCAGCTCGCGACTGACGAGGCCTGATCAGGTCTTCTCAGTCAGCAGCCGTCTGAACGAGCAAGCCGCCTGAGACGATGAGCATCCTGATCCACGATGCAACGATGCCGCCGAGTCGTGACACGACTCGGCGGCATCGTTCTATCAATTCACACGTGCAACAGCTCACACGTGCATGAGTGAATCAGAGCAAGCGTGCGCAAAGGCCTGAAACTTGCGGCAGGCCCTGCTGAGGCTCTATACCGCTTCGCGACTGTCGCTGCTTGGCAGATCGCAAAGTGATATCAGCGCCTGCGGCTGCGCGATGACCCGCTCCGGTGCCATGCTGGCCAGCCGCTCGGGGCTCTGCCATCCCCAGCTGACGGCAGCGGCACGACACCCTGCCACGTCATGCAGCGCCTGTGAATTCTGCAAGCGGATGTCATCCATGTAACGGATGCCGAGGGCCATGGGCGGATGATGCAGCGCCAGCAGGATACGGCGATCGTGATGCGCAGCCAGACAGGCATCCAGCCACGCCAGGCGGGACTCACACAGCAGACCGCCATGCTCCCCCGCGACGGCCGAATCGAGCATCACCAGCACGCAATCATCGGCGTCGGGGCCCGATGTCTGTCAAGCTTGTTGGAACCTGTAATCAGGCGGCTTCTAATCGCTGAT